>Ga0105048_10000892_pt1 | contig 47556 bp, 44 predicted proteins | sample MAT05_FD_78382 | JGI IMG/M metagenome (GOLD analysis project Ga0105048, IMG submission 78382) | Freshwater microbial communities from Lake Fryxell liftoff mats and glacier meltwater in Antarctica - MAT-05 | ecosystem: Environmental > Aquatic > Freshwater > Ice > Liftoff microbial mat | place...
CAGTGAGTGTGGTCGGTTCAGAGACGGAACGGGTTGATCTCCACGAAGCGGTCATCGCCGAGTTGAGCGACTGGTTCGGCAGCTCAACCATCGATACGTGCAACCACCTCCGCACCTACACGATCGAACGCGCGCTGCCTTCGTTCGAGCCCGGACGCAACCGCCCCCAGGGCGAGTCGCCGCTGCTCGATTCGGGTGTCTTCGTCTGCGGTGACCACCGGGAAACTCCGTCGATCCAGGGAGCACTCGTGTCCGGGCGAAAGGCGGCAGAAGCAGTCGCCGCAACTGTCCTCATCGAGGCCGCATGAGCCTGTCGATCCCGGGAGTGCCTTCCCTTCCCGGCCTGAAAGGTGGGAGGAACACCGTCCAACAGGCTTCCGCGGTCGATGGCTTCTTCGCGGCCAACAGCATGATCCGGCGGCTCCACAGCGAGCGGCTGATCGCCATTTCCGGGGTTCGGGCCCTGCTGCTCCAGTCCTGTGACCCGTTGGCCGTGGTCGGATTCGACCGCCATTCAGTGATCTTCAGCGATCCAAAAAGCCGCCTCCAGCGGACCGACCAGCAGATGAGCCGCATGTACTTCGGTGACGAAGATCTGGCTCGCCGGACGGGCACCGGCATCCAGGCGATGCACAAGAGAGTCAAAGGGAAGGTCGAAGAGGACTACGGACCAATCCCGGCCGGCACGCCATACGCGGCAGACGATCCCGAACTGATGCTCTGGACGCTGGCGACCCTGGCCGACTCCGCGCTCGTCTACTACGAAAGGCTGATTGGCTCGCTGACTCCGGAGCAACGCCAGTCCTATTGGGCCGACTACCGCCAGATCGGGCTGCTGCTCGGCATGCCTTCATCCTCAATCCCGGAAACGGAGCCTGAGCTGCGCGCTTACGTGAAGGGCCGGCTGACCGACGGCAGCCTCTACATCTCCGAGAGCGTTCGGGACCGGTCCAAAGCGATCATCTTCGACCCGCCGTTCAGCGGCTGGATGAAACTTGCCCTGACCCCGCTGACCGAAGTGATCAAGCTGAGCACCGTTGGCCTCCTGCCGCCCGAGATCCGCGCGCTTTACGGCTTCAGCTGGGACCCGGTCCGCGAAGCCGCGCTCAGCAGCTCGAGCCTCCAGATCCGGGTTGCCTATCCACTCTGGCTCGATTCCGTGAGGAAGCACCCGGCAGCCCGCGAGCCTGCCGGGCAGGTCTTCGGCGCCCGCAGCCAGAGCTGAGTCGAATCAGAAAAGGGGCTGGTGCTGGGCAAATGCGAATAGGCTGCGCCGACCAGGTAAACCAGACCCGCCCGGATCACCAGTGACGAGGAGAGCGATGCCTGATTCATACGATTTTGCCGTGAGCCGCGACGACCTGAGGAGCAGCACCGTGGTGCCACTGCCGGCCCCCGAAGACGTAGAGCTCTCCCCCGGTCAGGTTCTGCTCCGGGTAGACAATTTCTCGATCACCGCCAACAACATCACCTATGCCGCCATGGGTGATGCGATGCGTTACTGGGAGTTTTTCCCGGCTGGCGAAGGTCTCGGGCGGATCCCGGCCTGGGGATACTCCGAAATCCTGCGGTCCGATGTCGAAGGCATGCCAGAAGGATCCCGGCTCTATGGCTACATGCCGATGTCGAGCTATTTCGTGGTTGAACCGACGGACATCTCGGACACCGGCTTCGTCGATGGCACCAGCCACCGGAACGGGCTGCCGGCGATCTACAACCGCTACGGCTTCACCACCCCGGAAACCGGCGACACGCCCGAGCGTGAGCCCTACATCGCCCTGTTCGGCCCGCTCTTCGCCACTTCCTACCTCTGCGCCGACTGGCTGGAGGACGAAGGACTGGTCAAGGCTGACCGCCTGATCCTTTCGAGCGCTTCAAGCAAGACCGCGCTCGCCCTTGCATTCCTGCTCCAGCGGGACCACGATGACGACGTTGACGTGGTCGCCCTGACTTCCGCTCGCAACGCGGACTTCGTCGCCGGGACCGGCCTTTACGACGAAATCGTCGCCTACGACGATCTGGAAAGTCTCGATTCGTCGCTCAAGACCGGCTACCTGGACTTCGGTGGAAACGCCGGGCTGCGCGCGAAGGTACACAACCACTTCGGTGACAACCTGGTCAGCAGCACCGTAATCGGCGCTGCCGACTGGGAAGGGCTCGCCCCCGACCCCGATGCCGAGCCACTGCCGGGACCGCATCCGGGCTTCTTCTTCGCACCGGACCGTTTCGCCAAGCGGAACGCCGATTGGGGTGCCGCGGAAGTCCGACGCCGCGTCGGCGAGAGCCAGAACCAGTTCATCGACTCCAGCAAGACCTGGCTGACCCTCCGCGAGGGCGTGGGCCCGGACGCAATCGAATCAGTCCTGTCCGACTTCTTCGACGGCAAGGTCGATCCTTCAGAAGGCTGGACGATCAAGCCCTGACCTGGCACCGCACGGACCGTCCGCCACCACGGCGGGCGTTATGGCCTATCGGGCGGTCAGCGTCGTTTTGCCGGGATCAGGAGCACCCCGCGCTGTCCCGATCCGCTTGACCCGTCGCTGCCGCTGAGCTTGCTGCGGACGATCGCGTTCAGCCGACTGCCGTTCCGGGTGGCTTTGCGCATCCGCTTCAGAGACCTGCCCGGAACCTTCAGCGTCACCCGGGTGCGAATCCCGGCGTCAGCCGAAACGGTGACCGGGGTCAGCTTGATCCGCCCGACCTGCGGACGGAAGCGGTTGCGGCTGATCCGCACGGTCACTCCGACCCTGATCGTGCAGCTGAGGCTGCATTGGCCAGCAAAAGTGAGCTGGCGGGCCAACGGCCGCGAATTCGGCGCGAAGAAGGTGTAGGTGACGTCTGGCAACGGATCAGGCGGAGGTGGATCCGGCGGCAGTTCGGCCCGCGGGCAGTCCTTGCCGGAGCCAACGTTCGGCGCGACGCGGAAGACCGACTTGTTGGTGATCACGTATGAGCAGCCGCGGCTGTCTTCGCCGAAAGAACGGAGTTGGCCCTGGGCCGGGGTCAGTTCGATGCCGGCCTGCCCCGGATCGGCACCGGGGACATCCAGGTTCAGTGTTCGCAGGTCATTCCGACAGAGATCGCCGTACAGATAACGACCCAGAAGACCGGCCAGCTCGGGGTCTCTGATTACGTAACCCCCGAGGACCGCGCATCCGCCGGGGTCATGGGGGTACTCGAAGACCGGATCGGTGAAGGCGGGATTGGGGGTGTCACAGAATCCTTCGCAACTCGGCCAGCCCATGTTCCTGCCGGCCAGATTCCCGGCATTTACCTCTTCGATCGTTCCTTCGCCGACGTCCCCGATGACCAGGTCACCGTCGGGCGCGAAAGACGCCCGGAAGGGATTTCGCAGGCCGCGGGTGTAAACCTCGCCGAGGGCACCCGGTGTGCTGACGAAAGGATTGTCTGCGGGAATAGTCGCCGTGAGCGGGCCAGGCGCTGGGCCATCGGGGTCGGTCGGATCGATCCGGAGGACTTTGCCGAAGAAATTGCCCAGCCCCTGGGCGTTAGACGAAGTGGCGTTGTCTCCGATCGTGAAATAAAGCATGTCGTCCGGTCCAAAAGCGAGCCAGCCACCATTGTGGTTGCCGGCTGAATGGCCGGTCTTGAAGACGATCCGGGCCGAAGCCGGGTCGGCCACGTCGGGATCCGATGCCGACCGCCTGTACTCGATGATTCGAATGTCTCCGGCCACACCGTCTGGATCGAGCGCGTCGGGTCCGTTGGCCACATGGAAGACGTAGAACAGCCCGCTCGTCGCATAGTCGGGGCTGAACGCCATTGAGAGCAGGCCGCGTTCGCTGAACGTGTCGGTGTTGTCGACCGTGAGGAACGGAGTCGCCTTGACGGTGTTTCCTTCAGCGACCCTGATCACTCCCGGTGTGTCGGGAGTAGTGCTTTCGTTGCCACGCTCCACAATGAAAAGCCGCTGGTCGCCGGACGGAGCAGTCACGAATATCGGCTCCGATCCCCATGTCAAATCCGGCGCAATCGGCACCAAGGTCGCCGCGGTCGCCGCTCCTGGGAGCAGCACCGCCGCGACCATGACACCGAGTGTCACCAGGTACTTCACGACTGGAGGCTGGCCTCCAGGTTGATCTCCGGAACTCCGGCAAGGGCTTTGCTGACGGGGCATCCGGCCTTGGCTTCATTGGCGAGCTTGACGAATTCGGCTTCGTCGATTCCGGGCACCACACCAACCGTCGTCAGGTCGATCCTGGTGATCGTCGGCGCGTCGTCAACCAGCCGCAATTGGACCGAAGCATCAGTCTTGACCGATTCGGCCGGGGTTCCATTCTCTCCAAGGGCAGCGGAAAGGGCCATTGAGAAACAGGAAGAGTGGGCAGCCGCGATCAGCTGCTCCGGGTTGGCTCCGGGACCGTCTTCGAAACGCGACCTATAGGAGTACTCACCACTGATGCCGTCACCCGCTGTGAATGTTCCGGATCCGTCCTTTAGATCGCCTTGCCATTCCGCATTGCCTTTTGCAGCCATTCGGTCGCTCCTCAGTTGATTTCAGGTTCAACCCGACCTTACCCGCCCGGGGGCTCGGGCAAATCTCCTTCACCGGCCGGACCCGACCGGCTGACCCGTGCCGGGGCTACGGTCAGATGACGGCAGTCACCCTGCCGGGCTAACATGCCCGGCATGGATCGCCGAATAGTCACGCTCATCAGTGCTTCTGTCCTGCTTGTCGCAATCGTGGGCATCGTGCTCATCGCGCAGGGAGGCGACGACAACAAGTCCAGCACCGCTGGTGGTGAAATCAGCACGGACCTGACCAAGAAGCCGAAGATCGCAGCTTCGACGGACAAGCCGACCGAACTCGTCTCCAACGACATCGTTGAAGGCGAAGGACCGGCAGCAAAGGACGGTGACAACCTTTCCATGCAGTACGTCGGTGTGGTCACTGACACCGGCAAGGAGTTCGACGCTTCCTGGGACCGCGGCGAGCCGTTCGAGTTCGCACTCGGTGGCGGCAGCGTGATCAAGGGATGGGACGAAGGCATCGTCGGCATGAAGGTCGGCGGACGCCGCGAGCTGATCATCCCGCCGGACCTGGCCTACGGAGCTGCTGGCAGCCCGCCGGCAATCCCGGCCGACGCCACGCTGACCTTTGTGGTCGACCTGACCGCCATCAAGTAGGCACGGGCGGGGCCATCCGGCCCCGCATCTCCGTTTTCTAGAAGCGTTCCTTGCGGATGGTCGCCTTGCGGCCCTTGATCCGGCTTGAGCGCATCGCCTTGATCACACCGTCAGCGGCTTCCGTCGGCACGTCCACCAGGGAGAAGTTCTCCTTGATTTCGATGCTGCCGATCTGCTGGCCGCTGAGGCCGCCTTCATTGGCGATCGCTCCAACCAGGTCGCGCGGGGCGACACTGGCACTTTTGCCGACACTGAAGAACAGGCGGGTGTGGGCTCCGACCGGCTTGTTGGCCCGCGGGTTCTTGCCTTTGTAGCCACCACGCGACGGGGCGCCGTTGGATCGGGTTCCGTTGCTGTTTCCCTGATAACCATTGCTTTTGCCTTGGTATCCGTTGCTTCCTTTTGCACCCTTGCTGCCGACCGGCGGGATTTCACGTTCGTCGATCTCGAGTCCGGAGTTCTGGTGGGCGATCCGCGTGGCCGCGGCGGCGATGTCAATCGGGTCGAGCTCGGCCTCGTTGATCAACGATTCAACCAGCTCACGAAACGGGGCCATGGCTTTCGCTCCGGCGACGTTCTCGCCGGCAGCGAGCACGGCATCACGAATGGAGGTGCGGGTTATCTCGAGGCGCTTTGCTTTGAGCTCGGCGACCGTCGGCAGTTCCTTGATTTCGATCTGGCGTTTGGTCAGCCGCTGGATCGCCTTGATGTTGCGCTGCTCGCGAGGCTCACCGATCGTGATCGCGATGCCTTCACGACCGGCTCGGCCAACCCGGCCGATGCGATGGACGTACTGCTCGGGGGCGGTCGGCAGGCCGTAGTTGAAAGCGTGGGTCAGGTGGTCAACGTCGAGCCCGCGGGCGGCGACGTCGGTCGCGACCAGGATCGAAGTCGAACCGGCGCGCAGACGACCCATTGCGCGGTCGCGCTGCTCCTGGGTCATGCCGCCATGAAGGGCGTCGGCGCGGTGGCCCCGCTTGCCGAGAGTCTCGGTGAGCGAGTCAACCTCATGCCGGGTACGACAGAAGACGATCGCCGACTTGGGCTGCTCAAGTTCAAGTACACGACCCAGCGCGGCCGGCTTGTTCTGGCGGGCAACGAGGTGGGCGGTCTCACGAACCTTGGGGGCTTCACCTTCTTCGACCTCTTCCCGCTTGATCCGGATGCGGACCGGGTCGTTCAGGTGGCGCTTGGCCATCGACTCGATGCGCGGCGGCATCGTTGCCGAGAAGAGCATGGTCTGCCGGGCATCGGGAATCGCCGACATGATCTCTTCGAGTTCGTCGGCGAAACCCATGTCGAGCATCTCGTCGGCTTCATCGAGCACGAGGATCTTCAGCTTGCTGATCTTCAGCGAGCCGCGGCGGATGTGATCGAGGGCACGGCCGGGGGTCGCGACAACAACGTCAACGCCACGCTTCAGCGGGCCAAGCTGCTTGCCGATCGGCTGGCCACCGAAGACAGCGAGGACCCGGGCGCCAACACCGAGGGCATAACCCTGAGTCGACTTGTGGACCTGAATCGCGAGTTCGCGGGTCGGGACGAGGATCAGCGCGGTCGGCTGGTCGCCTCCGCCATCTCGGGCAACACGCTCAAGCACGGGCAGGGCGAACGCCGCCGTCTTGCCGGTGCCGGTAGCTGCCTGGCCGAGCAGGTCACGACCCGCCACCAGCGGCGGAATCGCTTCGCGCTGGATCGGAGTCGGCTCGGTGTAGCCAAGGCCCTTGAGGGTCTTGAGGACGGAATCGGAAAGGCCGAGGTCATCGAAACCAGCGGTTTCGGCGGGGGCCGCCGGATCCGATTCAGACTTGGCGGCAGAAGGTTTCAGAGCAGCAAACGCAGCAGGGGTCATGGAGGTGCCTAACGAGGAAGGTGGGTACAAAAAAGGCGCACGGGGTGCGCCGAGGGGATAGACAAGGTAACAGCTAAAGCCCCGGAAATCCAATGCAGCAGGGAGTTTTCGGTCACACAGGTTCCGGGTAGATTGTCCAGGAGGGGACCACAATGAGAGGTGAGCATGGGAAATGACCAGAGAATCGTGATTGTGGGCGCAAGCCTGACCGGTGCCAAAGCAGCCGAGGCTCTGCTCGAAAGCGGCTTCGAAGGAGAAATCCTGATGGTCGGCTCTGAATCCGAGCGTCCGTATGAACGCCCACCGCTCTCCAAGGATTACCTGCGCGGCGAAAAGACCGAGGTCCCCTACGTTCACGACGCTGACTTCTACGAAAACGATCAGATTGAACTGAAGACGGGCGCCACTGTCACCGCGATCGATCCGGACACGAACACGATCACGGTCGACGGCTCGGAAACCGTCGAATACGAAAGTCTCCTGATCGCCACCGGCGCCGAGCCGCGTCGGCTGGACCTTCCCGGAAGTGACCTCGAAGGAATCAACTACTTGCGCACCGTAGGTGAATCGAAGGCTCTCTGCGACCAGTTCAGGGACGGCCTGAAAGTCGTGGTCGTCGGCGCTGGTTGGATCGGCTCCGAAGTGGCTGCTTCGGCGCGACAGGAGGGCTGCGAAGTAACTCTGATCGAGCCGGAAGAAGTTCCCCTGAGCCGGGCGCTCGGCCCGAAGCTCGGAGCTTTCTACCGCGGTGTCCACCTGAAGCAGGGTGTGACATTCTTGGGCGGTACCGGGGTCACCGGCTTCACCGGAGACGGCAAGGTCGAAGCAGTCCTGACCGATGGCGGCGACTCGATCCCGGCCGAACTGGTGGTTGTCGGAGTCGGCGTCATCCCGCGCACCGAACTCGCCGAAGCGGCCGGCATCGACGTCGACAACGGGATTCTGGTCGACGAAACTTTCCTCTCCAGCAGTCCCGGCATCTACGCCGCCGGAGATGTCGCCAACGCCTGGCACCCGTTCTATGGCCGTCGCATCCGGGTGGAGCACTGGGCCAACGCCAGGCGCCAGGGGGCTGCGGCGGCCCGATCGATCCTCGGCCTCGATCCCGACTTCGATGAAGTCCCCTACTTCTTCTCCGACCAGTACGACGTCGGCATGGAATACGTCGGCTATACCGACGGTTCGGAAGAAGTGGTCTTCCGCGGAGACGTGGAAAGTGGTGAGTTCATCGCTTTCTGGGTCAAGGAAGGCAAGGTCAGCGCCGGCATGAACGTGAACGTGTGGGACGTCAGCGAAACGATCCGCGACCTGATCAAAGCGGAGTTCCCGGTCAGCCAAACCGATCTCACCAACCCCGACGTGAGCCTGGAGTCGCTGCTTCCCGACTGAGCAGCGCCCAAACAGGATCAGGCCAAGGGGGCGGTTGCACACGTGCGGGCAATAGCCTTAATATGCGCCCGACATGGACGGTTTGATTGCCAACAACGAGGACTTCGCCGAAAACTGGACTGAACATCACCTCGACGTACTTCCGAAGCGGAAACTCGCAATTGTCACCTGCATGGATTCGCGGCTCGACGTGTTCTCCGCCCTCGGACTGGATCGCGGAGAAGCTCACATCCTGAGGAACGCCGGTGGCGTGATCACCGATGATGTAATCCGCTCCCTGTCCATCTCGCAGCGGCGCCTCGGTACGACCAAAATCATGCTGATCCACCACACCGATTGCGGCATGCTGACCCTCACCGATGATGGCTTCCGGGCTGAACTCCAGGATGCAACGGGGGTCGCCCCCCAATTCGCAATCGAATCCTTCACTGACATCAATGCTGATTTGAAACAGTCAATCCTGCGGGTGCGCCGATCCGACTTCCTGCTCCATCGTGACAACGTGCGTGGTTTCGTCTACAACGTGGACGACCACAAACTGCTCGAAGTCACCGTGGATTCCTGACCTTTCCGGAAACCGTGGTCTGGACCGGAGGGGGCCGGTCATAGACTGGTCCGATGGAAAGGAAATGGCTGGCTCTGGTAGCCGTCTGCACCGGAGTCTTCATGTTGCTGATCGACGTAACGATCGTCAACGTCGCCCTTCCGGACATCGCGACTGACCTCAACGCGTCGTTCACCAACCTCGAATGGGTGGTCAACGCCTACACGCTGACCCTCGCCGCATCGCTCCTGGTCTCAGGCTCGCTGGCCGACATGATCGGCCGCCGCCTGGTCTTCATCGTCGGACTCTTTCTCTTCTCCCTGGCTTCACTCGGATGCGGGCTATCCGAATCGCCGCTGATGCTGAACCTGATGCGAGGTGTCCAGGGCATTGGCGGCGGCATGATGTTCGCTACTTCGCTTGCGATCATCGCCCAGTCATTCCAGGGCAAGGACCGCGGACTCGCTTTCGGAGTGCTCGGGGCGGTCACCGGTTCCGCGGTCGCAATCGGGCCGCTTGCCGGCGGGGTGCTAACCGAAGCTTTCGGCTGGAAAGCGATCTTTTTCGTCAACCTGCCGATCGGTGCCTTCGCGATCTTCATGACGCTGCGCAACATCAAGGAGTCAAAGGACCCGCATCCGGCCGGTATCGACTGGGCCGGAGCGGTGCTATTCAGCGCCGCCCTGTTCCTGCTGATCTTCGGCCTGGTTGACGGCAACAAAGAAGGTTGGGGCAGCCCGCAGATCCTCGGCTGCCTGATCGGGTCTTTGCTGATGCTCGTGGCGTTCGTGCTGGTCGAAATGCGAAAGGAGAATCCCCTGTTCGACCTAACCCTGCTGAAGAAACCGGCTTTCGTCGGCGCTTCGCTCGTTGCTTTCAGCATGTCGGCTTCGCTCTTTGCCCTGTTCCTCTTTCTCACCCTTTACCTCCAGGGCGGTGTGCTCGGTTATGGCCCGCTGGAGGCCGGTCTCAGATTCCTGCCGATCACCGGAATGATGCTGCTGGTCGGGCCGATCGCCGGCCGCCTGACCACCAGGATCCAGGTCCGGTTCCTTCTCGGCGGCGGCCTCGCCCTGGTCGGCATCGGCATCCTGATCATGCATGGCATCGAACTCGACAGCGCCTGGGGTGCCCTGGTGGTCGGCTTCCTGGTTGCCGGTATCGGCAGCGGTCTGGTCAATCCGCCTCTGGCTTCCACCGCGATCGGCGTCGTTGAACCGCGGCGGAGTGGAATGGCTTCCGGCATCAATTCGACTTTCCGCCAGGTCGGCATCGCCAGCGGCGTGGCCGGACTCGGCGCGGTCTTCCAGCACCGGGTCGGTGACCAGATCAGCCAGAGTCTGGCCGGAACCCCCGGCGCAGAACACGCCGACCGGCTGACCGCGGCGGTCACTGCCGGGCAGACCGACAACGCACTCCAGGCCATCCCCGGGCTCGGCGCTGCCCAGGTCGACCAGCTGAGGGAGATATCCCAGGCTGCTTTTGTCAGCGGCCTCAACACGCTCTTCCTGATCACCGGCGCAATCGCCCTGATCGGGTCAGTCGGTGCCCTGATCCTGGTTCGCCAGAGCGACTTCGTGGTGAATCCGGAAACGCCCACGCCGCCCCCGGCTGATCCGGCACCCGCTGCCGACTAGTTCAGATGCTTGGGTCCGGCCAGATCGGCGCGCGCCGTGTCGGGCACATCCGGTTCGGATATCGAGTCGGATGCCTCCTGAAGCAGCAGCGCAATGTCACCGGCGATTGCCGGCCACGTCCAGCGGGACATCGCGGCGCGGCGTCCGGCCATTCCGCGCCGGATCCTTTCTTCACCGTGGTCAATCGCGTCGATCATGGCGTCGGCCAGGGCCGCTCCATCATCCGGTGGGACCAGCCAGCCGGTTTCGCCATCCTCGATGATCACTTTCGGCCCGAAGCGGTTGACCGCGATCGGCGGCAGGGCGCAGGCCATGCCTTCGACCAGGGACAGGCCGAACTGCTCGCGGACTGACGCGAGCACCTGGACATCGGCCGCGTTGAAGAACGCACCCAGTTCAGAATGGTCGTGCCATCCGGCCAGGAATACGTTCTGCGCGTCCGAATCCTGGATAGTTTCGGTCGGGTGTTCCCCTTCCCATTCACCGGGGTGGCCACCGAGAATCACCAGTGCACACGGTCGCCTGGCTTTACAGCGGGCCACCTCGAACGACCGGATCAAAAGACTAAGACGTTTGACTTCGGTGAACCGGCCGACGGCGATGAGCACAACCGCCTCATCGAGCAAAGCCACCTGGGGCGTCTCGTACGAGACGCTGCCTTCCGGCTCGCCCGGCAACCACCCTTTCGGGGACTCGACCAGTTGCCGGTGCCAGAAATCTCCTTTTTCAACGACCTCGGGCTTGAACCGTTCCGGGTCGAATCCGTTCGGCACCACCGAGAACATCTTCGGGTCGACCATCAGGAGGGCGGCGGCATCAGCCACCTCATCGACTGTGTGGACGATCAGGCCGGAGCACTGTGCCGCCCAGCGACGCATGCGGCGGGCCCACGCTTCGGCGTGGATCCAACGGTCGGGCGGGCCAGCCGCGATGCGTTCGAGCATCATAAGTTCAGTGCCATGCAGGTGCCCGACCACCGGAACCTGCGGCGCGATCCGGGCGGCGGCTTCATTCATCGGAGTCAGGTGGTGGAGGTAAAGAACGTCCGCATCAGCCGCGTCGGCCTTCTCCAGGTGACGCGACCATGCCCGAACCTGCTCACCGTACTCTTCGTCATCGAGCAGGGCGAAGCAGCGGTCGGGTGCCCCGGGGCGGTCTTCAAACGAAGGGTGCATCGGGGCATCGCCAGCTTCAAAGTCCACGACTCTCAGGTCCAGCCCGGAATAGAAGCTGCGTGCGTCGCCCAGACCCGAGCTCATCGAACCGGAAACAAGGGTCACATCCCAGCCCTGTTCAGGGAGATCTGCGGCAAGCGCACGGGCTACCTGCGCTGAACCACCGCGGGGGAAAAAGAGGATTCCAGAAAGTACGTGCACCTGTCCAATGTACTCATGAATGATATTTCCGGTTTCTACGTTCGTACAAAGACGATTGCGCTGGCGACCGGCCGGCCGCCGGGAATCAAGGTCCCATGCCCTTCCCGCGGTGAATTGACGAGTCGGCCATCGGTGACCAAAGACGTTGAACCACCGCCATCAAGATTGAAAGCGGAGTCAGCTCCAGTCTCGACCATGGTCCGGGCCAGCTCGGGGATGGTCAAACCGGCATCTTCCGAAGTACGGCCCTCGGTGGCAACGGCGATCAGCTTTCCTCTACCGATGCCCAACGCAGCCCTCGGATGGCGGCCGACCGTGATGTCGGAGTCAAACTGGCCCGAACCCTCCGAGAAGCCTTCACTTTCGATTTCCACGGTCTCCCCGTCTTCGACCAGCAGCGGCCCGGCCTGCAGAAGTTCACCTTTGGGATTCACCGGCAATTTGTCGCGGCGGGCGATTCGCACTTCGCCCGAGACCGAATGGACGCAGGCCCGCCTATGGCCCCATGGGGCTTCGAATGGCACCGACTCGATCCGCTGTCCGTCGGATCGCAGGTCACCAAGGGGCAAACCACTGAGCAGCGGGTCGGTCGTTTTCTGGGGCTGCCGCAGGTAGAAACCACCGACCAGGGCATCCGGGACCGCGTTGGCCTGGCACCAGGCCAGCAGTGGCATCGCTTCCGGCAGGCGCACAACCCTGAGAGCGAACTCCCGCAGGTCGTACTCGGCGACATGGACTGTGGTGCGCAGCCCGCCCCCGAGATTCATGATCATTGGGCGATGCTAGATGGTTCAATCGAGCCACGGCAAAAGCGTAGGCCAGGGAACTAGAAGCAGAAGTCGAAACAGCAATGCGCTGCCCGGTCGATCGAACGGACCCAGGTGTAAATCCTAAGCACGTTGTTCCTATATCCGGGTGAACCCTGCAAGCTCGAGGTATTCTTCTTCATCCAGCTCCCGGGTCGGCACGACTTTGGCCCGGGCCCGCTGCTTCGTATCGAACTCGCGCAGGATGGTCCGCTTTGATGACGGCCGGCCCTTCCACCCGCTCGGCCTGAAAGATGGCCGTTGCGAGGCGGGCCACCCCTGCCGGGACGGCTTCAACACCGGCGACTTCACGGCTGACGCAAACGGATTCACAACTGACTGGCGAGTACGCGGCACCACCAAGGATCAGCACATCCTCACGCATCACAGGCGCGGTTAAGCCAACTGGCGTCTGGCCGTAATGCGGCGCTGCGCGACCAGCGCGATGACCGCCAGCGCGGCCACGACGACTCCGTAAGTGATCGTCGTGTCCTTCAGCCCGAATGAGGTGCTGCTGGCAAAACCGGCGATCACGGCGGGCACGCTGAAGGTCACGTAGGAAATGACGAAGGCGACGGCGAAAAGCTCGCCACGCTCATCCGGTTTCGCGATACGGGCGAGAGTGCCGAAGGATCCGAGCGCGGAGGCACCGAATCCAACTCCGGCAACAAGCGTCCCCGCCGCCGCAACCAGAGCGAGATCAAAAACGACCCCGGCCAGCGTCACGATCATGCCGGCGGTGAGCAGCTGGCCCGCCAGTTTGAGCAGGCGGTCAGTCGTCCAGTCGCGCAGGCCGAACGCGGTCGCGGCGCCGGTGCCGCAGAGCAGGGTTACGACGATTCCACCGATCAGGTGACTCTCGGCGTTGAAGACCGAGGCGGCAACCGACGGACCGAGCGACAGGTAGAGGCCGCCGAGTGCCCAGCTGGCAGCGAGGATTGGCACCAGGGCGTAGACCTGCGGGCGCAGGCTCTCCGGGATGCCGACCCTGGGCTGGAGTGATCTGCGGGCCCCGGGCCGGAGGGTCGAGGTCTCCGGCATCAGCGCCACGATCGCGGCGGCGGCGACCATGCCGGCCAGTAGCAGGGCGAAAACAAGGTGGGTCGGGGCCGGCGCGTACTGGACCAGGGCACCGCAACCCAGGGCACCGATCGCCAGGCCGCCCAGGGGGGCGACGCCGTTGACTACACCGGCCCGGTTCGGGGCGTGTGGGGGATTGAGATCAACCAGGGCAGCACCAAGCGTGGTCATCGCGGCACCGGTGGCCACTCCCTGCAGAAAGCGCGCGATGGCGAGCACGGCGATGTCACCGGCGGAGATGAAGAAGATCAGGGCCACAGTCTCGAGCGCGATTGCCGCACCGAGAACCGGCCGGCGGCCGATGTGGTCAGAGAGCGCGCCCAGCACCAGCAGCGAACCGAGCAGACCTACTACGTAGATGCTGAAAACGAAGGTCAGAGTTGTTGCCGAGAAGCCCCATGCCTCCTGATAGACGACGTACAGCGGTGACGGCACCGCTGAAGCGGCGGTGAAAAGGACAAAAATCGCCGCGATCGCGGCAAAAGACGAAGAGCGTGACAGCCTGCCAGGGGCCGAGACTTGGCTGGTCATCATGGTGACAACGATCCTAGCCAACAACCGCCAGAATCCTTCGGGACTCTGTGCCGGATGACACTGAACCGAAGGGATGACGATGGCCGAACTGCTGACCTACGAACTTGATGGCGGGATCGCGACGATCACCATGGATGACGGCAAAGCGAACGCTTTCTCGATCGCGATGCTCAACGAACTGCATGGTGCTTTCGACCAGGCCGAAAAAGATGAAGCGATACTGGTCATCACCGGCCGGGAGAAGTTCTTCTCCGGTGGGTTCGACCTCAAGGTCTTCACCGACCATCCGGAGCAGATCAACGAGATGCTGACCCTCGGAGCGACCCTCTGCGAACGGGCCCTGGCCTTCCCCAGGCCCGTGATCACCGCCGCCTCCGGACACGCCCTTGCCGCCGGGACCTTCCTGCCGCTCTGTGCCGATCGCCGGATCGGAATCGAAGGCCCTTTCAAAGTCGGCCTGAACGAAGTGAAGATCGGCATGACCGTGCCCCTGTTCGCGGTCGAGCTGGCCAGGCAGCGCCTCACTCCCGCCCACTTCAGCCGTGCGGTGATCACGGCTGAAACGTATGACCCGGCCGGTGCAGCCGAGGCCGGATTCTTCGACCAGGTGGTGGCTCCTGAGGATCTGGCCGAAACGACTGCCGCCGTGGCACAGGAGTTTCTGGGACTCAACGCCGAAGCTCACGTGGTGACCAAGCTGCGGGTCCGCGGCGGTGCGATCAAGGCTGTGCGTTCAGGGATCGAGATCGAGCTGGTACCGGCCACTCCCGGCGGCTGATTCGGGAAGCCTTTCGATAGCTGTAGTCGCGATAGGGTCCGGCAATGTCAGAAGAACGCGTCAAGATCACGATCGAAGACCACGTTGCCGAAGTTGCGATGGTCCGCAGCGACAAACACAACGCGCTCGACGGCGACACGTTCGACGCAATCGCCGCGGCAGCAATCAGGCTGGCCGATGAGCCGGGACTGCGGGTCGTGGTCCTCCATGGCGAAGGCCCGAGTTTCTGCTCGGGCATCGACGTCGGCTGGTTGGCCGGCGGGCAGGCGGAGGGATTCGGGGAAGAAGCGATCAAACGTGATGGATTCGGAGCGAACCTTTTCCAGCGGGTTGCGACCGCCTGGATGGAAGTGCCGGTGCCGGTCATCGCGGCGATTCAAGGCAACTGCCTCGGTGGCGGCCTTCAGATCGCCCTCGGTGCCGACATCCGCATCGTCGCCCCGGACGCCAGAATGAGCGTGCGCGAGGTGCATTGGGGACTGGTACCGGACATGGGAATAACCGCCACTCTCCCCCGACTGCTGCCGCTCGACGTCGCCAAGGAACTCACTTACACGGGGCGGATAATCAGCGGCGAAGAGGCGGCCGTCCTGGGGCTCGCAACCAGGACCAGCGACGACCCACTCACCGCCGCCCGGGAACTGGCAGCAGAGATCGCCGATCGCTCACCCGATGCCGTTCGTGCGGCGAAAAAGCTCTTCGAATCCACCTGGCATGGTGGCGGCCAGGCCGGCCTCGAACTCGAGTCCGAGCTTCAGTTCGGGCTGATCGGAAAGGCCAACCAGATGTCGGCGGTCATGGCCGGCGTGAGCAAGGAGCCAGCCGACTTCGTCGACCCCGAACCCGGCAGCCGCGGTGCCACCCGCTGATCAGGCGCCCGGCTTCACGACCATCAGGAAGATCGCGGCCACGATCAGCAGGCCGGTGACCGGTCCAAAGAACGCTTCCCCGCGTGAAAGGTTGTTGAACTCCTCGGAGAACTCGACGGGACCGTCGCCGGCCGCTTTGATGTCACGCTCTGATATCTCCAGCAGTTTTTTGTCGGTCGGGATGAAATAGCCGCCGGTGATTCCGCCGAGGATGATCACGATCACGAAACTGGCGCTGACCCAGAACGCACCGAAGTCCCAGTCGTATTCGATCGCCTGGTAGATCCCGGTCGCGATGATCAGCAGCAACGCCGGCTGGACGAAATACCGGTTGATCGTCAGCTGGACACGGAAGACCAGCGGCATATGCCGGGGGTCGCCCTTCATCGCCACTGGCGTCAGGATCGCCTCGGCGAAAGTGGCTCCCAGCCCGACGACCACAGCCGTTATGTGAATCCAGAGCGAAACGTTATAGGCGTTGAGCATTCCGAGCGAGATCTCCATGGACCGAGCCTATCGCCGCCTTACAGACGTTCCAGCGGCAGTCAGGCCTTCTTCTTCAGGCGCTTGATCTCCACGTTGAAATCCCCGTCGACCTCGCAGGAGTTTTCCTGCGCATTGAACTTCGAGATCTTGGAGCCGTGATAGACGATTGCTGCGTCGCAGGCACCGCCGATGTGAATTCGGCGGATGAACTTCTTGCCGACGCCGAGGGTCTTGAACTGCATGATCTTCAGGTCGAGTGGCAGGGCTATGTCGGCGTATGTGTTCTCGAAGGTGGTGATGAGCGTGCCAAGCGGCGTGGGGTTCTTGACTCCCAGGCTCATGCAGTCGATCTTCTGGCTCCCGCCGGTGTCACGGGACAGGCCGATCGCCACCAGATGCCGTTTCAGCCGGTAGTCGACCATGAGGCTGGCCGACGCCCGGCCGGTGAACTTGTTGCAGTTCGGCTGGTCGAGCACGATCGGGTCGTCGTCGGGTGGGCAGTAGTTACTTTCGGCGTATTCGGTCAGGACGTTGTTGCTCTCGGCCCCACCGGCTTTGCTGGCACCCGTGCTGCTGAACACCCTGTTGCCCATGCGCTCGATGATGACTTTGCCCGCCACTTCGAACTCGGCCCGTTCTTCGAGCGTGTACCTCTGCGCCGGCTGGCAATCCTTCAGCTCACCATGCTGGCTGGTGATCGTCAGGCCGCCAGCGACGCTGAGCCTCGCCGGATAACGATCGTTGGCGCTTGCGTTCGCGGCGGCCGGTGCCGCAAAAACGAAACCGAGGAACAGGACGAGGAGGAACCGCACTCGATGGCTCATGCTTCTCATTGAAGCACGCCAATCACCGCTTGGCAACACGCCGATTCGAGAACTTTATGTTTCCCGATGATCCCCGGAACCGACAGTTCGCCGGAGGAGGTGGACCCTCAGCCGGTGCCCGTGGGCGGCTCTTCTCCCCCTGCGGCAGGCCGTTGGGACTGGTCCTCTTTCGCCAGTGAGGAAGGCCACCAGATCTTCGGGCCGATGTCCAGGGTCAGGGCCGGCACCAGGATCGATCTGACCAGGAAAGTGTCGAGCAACACGCCGAAAGCGACCGTGAATCCCAGCTCGGTCAGGAAGACCAGCGGCAGGATCGCCAGCACCATGAAGGTTCCGGCCAGAACCACGCCGGCCGAAGTGATCACACCTCCGGTGACCGCGAGGCCACGCAACATTCCTTCCCGGGTCCCGTGGGTGAGCGTCTCTTCGCGCACCCGTGCCATCAGGAAGATGTTGTAGTCGATCCCCAGGGCCACCAGGAAAACAAAGACGAACAGGGGTAACGAGGGATCGGTCCCGGGGAAGTCGAACAGGTACTTGCTGACCAGAACGCCGACCCCGAGCGCGGCCGCAAAGCTGACCACCACGGTGCCGACCAGAATCAATGGCGCCAGGATCGAGCGAAGCAGCACGATGAGGATCAGGAAGACAACGATCAGCACCAGCGGCACGATCAGCTTCACGTCCCGGTCGTTCGCCTGTCTGATGTCGTATTCGACGGCGGTACCACCGCCGACCAGCGTGTCCGGGCCACCCGCTTCCTTGGCCGCGTCACGGATGTCGGGAATCAGGGCGAAAGCCTCAGTCGAGTACGGGTTGGGCTCAAGCACCGCGTTCAGCAGGACCCCGGGTTCACCTTCAGCCACCTGACTCACCGAAGCAACGCCATCGACATCGCTGACGGTGGTCTTTACCGCAGAGGTCTTGGCCGGGTCGGTGACGATGATTTCGGTCGGGGCATTCGATCCGCCCGGGAATGACTGGGAGATCAGGTTTTCGCCGGTGACCGCTTCCACTTCATCCCGGAACCCGCCCGATGAAGTGAGACCGTCGTCGTAAGCGAAGAGTCCGGCGCACATGATCACCAGCACCACAAGGGCGCCGACCCAGACGCGGCGCGGGCTGCTGGCAGTGCGGTCGCCAAGCCGGCGCCAAGGGCCATGGTTGGCATCCACTCCACCGCTGCCAACCTTCGGTACCTTCGGCCAGAAGACCCAGCGCGGTGAGATCACCAGCATTGCCGGCAGCAGGGTCAGCATGGCGAACATCGCCGAGAAGATCCCGATCGCGCCAATCGGGCCCAGGCTGGCGGTCGAGTTCAGGTCGGCAAGTGAGAGGCACAGCAATGCTGCAATCACGGTGCCGCCGGAAGCGAGGATTGCCGGTCCTGCGCTGCGCAGTGCGATCTTCATCGCCTCCGATCTGCTCTCCATCTCGCGCAACTCTTCGCGATATCTGCTGATCAGCAATAGCGCATAATCGGTACCGGCGCCCAGCACCAGTACCGAAAGTATCGACGAGGATTGTCCGTTGACGGTTACCCCCATCTCGGTCAGTCCGTAACCGATTGCCCGACTGCCGATCTCGGCGAAACCGACTGCGATCAGCGGCAACCACAGCAGGAATGGGGAGCGGTAGATCAGGATCAGCAGGACGAATACGAGCAGGAACGCCGCGGCGAACAGGGTGCCACTGATCGAGTCGTAAACCTTGATCGCATCGGCCGAGTATCCGGCCGGGCCGGTGACCGCCACGTCGAGTCCGTCGAAAGACCCACTTACTTCGTCGCGCACCTTTTCCACCGGGTCCAGCAGGTCGCCGCCTTCGCCGGTTGAAGTGATGCTGGAAAGCACGAGTACTGCCGATCGATCCTTGGACTTCTCTCCGATGGTGAACGGCTCGCTGGTGCCTTCTACTTCCCTGTTCAGCGTGGCGACGTCAGCCTTGATCGTCTTCTGATCAGCTGGCGTGAGGCCACCTTCACGCCGGTAGACGATGACGATCCCGGCCTGTTCGCCGCTGGTCAGTGCCTTGGTTGCGTCGAGGGCCTTGGTGGCTTCGGCGTTGCCAGGCAGATAGGAGCTCGATTCGTTGTTCTCAGCCTCGGAGAACTTGCCCGGGATGTTCATGCCGAAGGTCGCAAAAATCACGGCGAACCAGGCGAGAACTACGAACCAGCGAGCCTTCTTACCGGCAGAAAAAGCGAGGATGGACTTGACCATTATCGAACCATAATCGCAAGTTCGGAAGCCAAGGGCTGACTCACAGGCCCATCGTGCGGCCGATCAGCTCCTTCATGATTTCGGTGGTCCCGCCGTAGATCCGGGTGATACGGGCGTCGACCCAGGCGCTGGAGATCGGGTACTCGTGCGTGTAGCCGTAACCGCCATGAAGCTGCAGGCAGCTGTCGGTGACCCGACCGAGCAGCTCGGTGGTCCACCACTTGGCCATCGCCGCCTCGGCGATGGTCAGTTCACCGGCCATGTGTTTGGCGATCGACTGGTCGATGAAAGCGCGTCCGATCGTGAGCTCGGTCTTGATCTCTGCCATCACGAAACGTGAGTTCTGGAAACTGCCGATCGGCTTGCCGAAAGCGGTGCGTTCCTTGACGTATTCGAGAGTGTGTTCGAAAGCACCTTCGGCCGCAGCCAGTGCGCCGACGGCAATGATCAAGCGTTCCGGCACCAGCTTGTCCATCAACTGGTAGAAGCCGCTGCCTTCGGTGCCAATCAGGTTGTCAACCGGCACTCTTATGTCGTCGAAGAAGAGTTCGGTCGTGTCGGAGGCATGCTGGCCGAGCTTGTCGATCTGTCCACCGCGGGAGAAACCTTCAGAGTCAGCGTCAACCATGATCAGGGAGATGCCGGCGTGGCCCGCCTCGGGATCGGTCTTCGCCACCACGATCACCCGGTCGGCGGTGCCACCGTTTGTGATGAAGGTCTTCTGCCCGTTGACGATGTATTCGTCGCCGTCACGGATGGCCCTGGTCTGGACCGCGGCCAGGTCGGAGCCGGTTCCCGGTTCGGTCATCGCCACCGCCAGCACCGTGTCGCCGTTGGCGATGCCCGGCAGCCAGCGGGACTTCTGCTCGTCGGTACCAGTGCTCAGAAGGTAAGGCAGGCAGATGTCTGTGGTCAGCATCGGACCGCCGAATGCCGCGCCGACCCCGGCCCGGACAGATTCTTCGGTGAGGACGACGTTGAAGCGCCAGTCATCGGCCCCGGCTCCGCCGTATTCCTCGGGAATGGCCATGCCCATGAAGCCGTGCCCGGCCGCTTTCTTGAACAGGTCGCGCGAGACCATCCCGGCCTTGTCCCATTCGGCAAAGTTCGGGGTGACTTCGGCGGCGAGGAAGGAGCGAAAGCTCTCGCGGTAGTCCTCGTGCTCGTCGTCGAATATCGGGCGACGCGGTGACGGTTTCAGGGCAGTGCTCATGAGGGCCTTCCGTTGAGATTCATGTTTTTGTGTTTCATCAGTCGAATTCCGTTGGTTGAAATATCCAGTGAAGAAAAGGGTCGGCTGTTTCGTTTCAGGGAATGAGCAGTTCGATCAGGGTCGCCCTGGCCGATGGCCAGGGATCCCTTCTCCTGCTGCCGCGGGGTTCGAAGTGCTCGGTCAAAGCGAGGCCACGCACCGTGCTGAGCACGAGGTTGATCCGCTTCGGCCATCGGGGGTCTGAAGTGATTCTCGGCGAGAGGATCTCGTCGCACAGTGATGAGATCTCACCCGCGAGCCTCCGCTCGACCGGAACCAGCCGTGCGTAGAGATCCGGGTCGTCGGCCGCCGCAACCCAGAGCTTGATGAACACATCGAAAGTCGGGCTGTTGAAGTCAGCCCAGAGGACGTCGAGCAGAGCCCCAAGCCTCTCCCCCGGATCGTCGGGCAGATCGGAGGCGATTTCCCGAAGCTCGTCGATGCGACGCTGCGCGACCCACTCGACCGTCTCGCCAAGCAGGTCTACGCGATGGGGGAAGTGGTGGGTCTGGGCGCCGAGGGATACCCCGGCGATCTCACTGACCCGCCGGGCGGTGGTCGCCGCCAGGCCGTAGTCGGAGAGGCTGCTTACGGTGGCATCGAGCAGCTTGCCGCGCGTTTCGGCGCGGCGTTCCTTCTGGGTGCGACTGACAGCAACAGGCATAAGCCCAGCATAGCGAACAACTGTTCTGTTTCTTCAGCTGCGCCGCAGGGCGGAGGGAAACCTGGTCTGACTGTCTTCAGGGCTGTATTGGCGATTCGCAAGGCTGTCGAGCTCGACCGAAGCTGACATCCATCTGGATGCGATCTCCTGGGCGCCACAGCAGCTTCCCCATTCGCTTAGCGCGATGCGCCGGTACTCAATGCCAGCTACTTCCTTGACCCAACGCTCGTAGCCGGAAAACCACCTCGCGACAATTCCCGCGAGCTGAGGGTCACCCTTACCGGCCAGTCCGAGGCGGGTGTTGACGCTCCGTGGATTTCGAATGCGAGGGACCGCGCTGACGTCGGCTGCCAAGTACTCGCCGTCCCGGTTGAGGTAGAGGCTGCGGTTCGTGCGGTGAGACACCCAAAGAAGTCCGAAACCCCAAAGCCCCACCGATTGACCGGGTCCCTCCTTGACGTATTGCGTACATCGAGAATTTGGAACCCTCTTTCGCTTGAATCCAGCTGCCGTCAGCAGGTTGCCCTCGGGGCGACGGATGTCGAAGCCGAGCAACCAGAACTGCTGGTCACAGAGCTCTTCGAGGCAGATTTCAGCTTTACGTCCGTGCTCCACCACGACCGAAGTCGCACCAGGGCGATCAGTGGTCATGTGCGGTCAGCTGCCAGGCACCTATCGGATCCTCGAAGTCAGCCCAATCGAGCGGCCCACCAACCATTTCGCGATCGGTCAAGAGGCAGGAGTCAAGGTCTCTGATGATTGCGTCTTTGTCCATCGAGGATCCGATGAAGGCCAGCTGCTGCCGGCGATCACCCCAGGGCTCTTGCCACTCGGACGCCGCGGAATCCTCGAACAGCTCCGCCCGGTCGGCCCGTTCCTCGTCTGTGAGGGTCGCCCACCAGTAGCCAAGCGGACCGACGTTCAGGACCCGACCGGCCTGTGACCATTCGCCGACCACGTTGTGGCGGGTGGCTAGCCAGAAGAAGCCCTTGGCACGCACCACGCCGTTCCAGCTTTCGTTCAGGCGTTTCCAAAGTCGCTCCGGATGGAATGGACGACGCCTCTCGTAAACAAAGCTCCCGATGCCGTATTCCTCAGTCTCCGGGATCTCTTCGCCCCGAAGTGTCGCCAGCCACCCGGGAGACTCCGCTGCCTCATCAATGTCGAAGCGGCCGGTGTCCAGCACCTCCACAAGTGGCACGTTTGCCTTGGTCGCCTGAATAACGCGCGCTCTCGGATTGAGACTTGCGATGATCGCTTGAATCTGACCGATCTCTTCAGCTGTTGCGAGATCGACTTTGTTGATGATGATGACGTCCGCGAACTCGATCTGATCGATAAGCAGATCAACGACACTCCGGTCATCGTCTTCGGAGAGGCCTTCTCCCCTCTCAAGAATCCCCTCCGTTCCCTGGCAGTCCTTGAGGAAGCTGCCGCCGTCGACCACGGTCACCATGGTGTCGAGGCGCGCGACGTCGCCCAGGGATCGTCCGGTTTCATCCGCAAAGGTGAAGGTTTCGGCGACGGGCATCGGTTCAGAGATTCCGGTCGACTCAATGAGCAGATAGTCGAACCGGCCATCCTCTGCGAGCTTTGAAACCTCCACCAGGAGATCCTCCCGCAGGGTGCAGCAGATGCAACCGTTCGTCATCTCGACCATACGCTCTTCAACGTGATCGATCGCCGCGTCACCAGAGCGGACCAGTTCGGCGTCGACGTTGATTTCACTCATGTCGTTAACGATCACGGCGACACGCAGTCCCTCGCGATTGCGTAGCACCTGCTCGAGCAAGGTTGTTTTTCCAGCTCCAAGAAACCCTGACAGGACTGTGACAGGGAGGCGGCGTTCTTCGATTAATTGCTCTGGCATATTCTGCTCCATATTAGGAATGATTCTTATTCTTATCTATACTATAGACGGTCAGAACAAGTCTGTTCCGACCGATCAACCTCGACTCAGACAGGATTACGATGCCCAACTACTGCCAGGTCACTGGACGGCGGCCCGCTGCCGGCAACAATGTGTCCCACAGCCAGACAAGAACGAAACGCCGCTTCAAACCCAATCTTCAGAGAAAACGGTTTTTTCTGCCCTCAGAGAACCGATTCGTTCGTTTGACGGTGAGCGTCAAAGGAATCCGGGTGATCGATGTTCGAGGAATCGAGCTCGTCGTCAAGCAGTTGCGATACCGCGGGGAGAAAGTCTGATGGCGCGTGGTGACAGCCGTCAGACAATCAGGCTGGTCTCAACCGAAAGTCCGACGACCTACTGGACGACGAAGAACAAGAAGAACACGCCGGAGAGACTGGAGATCAGGAAGTACGATCCTCGCCTGAAGCGCCACGCTCTCTTTCGAGAGAGTCGCTGATGCGCAACCTGATCCTGCCGGGATTCAGCCGAGCTAACGGCAGTCTTCGCAGATTCCCTTGAGGGTGACTTCGTGGGATTCCATGATGAACCGGTCACGCTTCGAAATGGCGAGGATCGCCCTTTCCAAACCAAGATCTTCGAAAGGAATTACCTTGGCACATTCAGTGCAGACGAGATGATGGTGATGGCCTTCGACATCGACCTTTTCGTAGGCCGAAGAATCCGCGCCCAGGTCAATCCTTTGGATCAGGCCCAGGTCTTCGAGTTGATCGAGAGCCCGGTAAACGGTCGCCCGCCCAACGTCCTCCAGCTGCAGGTCGATTTCAAGCGCAGTGATCCCGCAGTCCTGCCCAGCAAGCAAATCAACGACCTTTTCTCTGGAGGCACCCCGGTTGTACCCGGCCTGTGCCAACTGGCCGAGCGCGTATTCTCGCCAGGACGCAGTGTGAGTAGCTGTTCGGCTGGTTGAGACCACCCGCAAATTGTACTGTTGCGCAGAATCTAGCGGCTGATGTCGATGCCGCTCCCGGGTTCACGCAGTTGGCCTCGAAGGATCAGTTCGTGGCTGCGGAGATCGACGCCATTGCGTTCGGCAAATTCCCCGATTGAAGAATCGAGGAATCCGTCATCTAAGATTTCGACCCGGCCGCTCCCGTCTTCTACAACACAGTTCAGCGACTGTCCAGGAAATACGGGCCTGTAAAGGGCGCCGCCTGTACTGCCGTCGTAGCGCCAGACCAGATCAAGCTGGCGAAGCCGCTCCAACGATCGATATACCGAGGCTCGTGACCCGGCAGTCCCGCTGCGCAAGAGCTCCACAGCCAGATCTGCCGGAGAGACGAGGCTTCCAGGATCAGCAGCAAGGATCTCAATTACAGCCACCCTTGCAGCCCCCGCACGCAAGCCGGATCCACTGATTGACTTGAATGCGAGGGCGGCCCAGGAAGGACCGGAATATGCCGTTCCTGGTTCCATATTCGTGTCCTGATCAGCCGAATCAGGCTAAGGAAACTGGCATCCCTTTTTGCCTCCCGTAAGGCCCCTCATGATCTGATCGGCGTTGGACTCCATCATCTCGAGATAGGTCGCGGCCCCCGAACCTTCCGGTCCGAGGGTGTCTCCGTAGAGCACGTAGTCTGTTGATGCACCGGTGTCGGAAGCCACGGCCTCAGAGAGCTTCGGTGATACGGAGCTCTCCGGGAATACAGCCTTCACTCCCTCCGCTTTGATGGTGTCTTCGAGTTCAGCGAGTTCTCCGGCAGAAGGCTGGGCCTGAGTCGTTAGCGCGGGAATAATTGTTCCCACGACCTCGATATCGAAGTGATTGGCCAGATAGCCAAACGCATCGTGATCGGTAACCATTTTGCGATCCTCAGGCGGAAGTTCGGCAAGGCACGATGCGAACCCGTCATCGACAGCGCCAATCGCGGAACTGAACTTCGCTGCCTTCGCCTCGAAAGCGTTTCCGTCGTCGGGATTCGCATCCGAAAGGGCCTTGGCAACCGTGACCACGGCAGCTTCAGCATTGGTCGGGTCGTGCCACCAGTGCGGGTCGATCTCCCCGCCTGCATGCTCTTCAGCGGACCCTTCGTGACCAGCTTCATCGGCGTGTCCTTCGTCCTCGTGCTCGTCCCCGAGCAGTTCGACTGGAAGATCCGTGCTCAGGTCGACGATCTCCGCTGTGCTGCCGCTGTCATCCACGAGCTGTCCGACCCATTCGTCGAGGTGGCCACCGCTCCTGAACACAAGGTCCGCATCTGTGAATGCTTCGACGTCAGACGGTCGCGGCTCATAGTCATGAGGATCTGTGTTCGGCTGGAGGATCTGGGATACCTCGACCTTGTCTCCCCCGACCTCTCGAACGAAATCAGCAACCTGCGTGGTCGTAGCGACCGCTTTTATCGTTGATTCGTCGGTGGATTTCGAATCTGAGGATCCACCGCAGCCGGCAATCAGAAGGACGATCCCAACGGTTGGAACTGCAGCGACTGAAAACAGGGATCTCCTGGTCAGACGACTGCGAAACATGAGAACCGCTGTGAAGAGTGCAACTCCGGCCAACAGGGCCAGGCAGATCATTTGAAGCTCGGGCATTCTGAATCTCCGTTCGGGTCAGTAGAAGATCTTTATATCAGAATGAGAGTCAGTCTTATTCTATTCGGGCTTGAAATGACGCACCAGTCAGACGATCGGTGCCGGCTCCACTTCGCCGCGCTGGGCTGCTTCGGCGTGGTCCTTGCTGTCGTTGGAAGAGATCAGCAGCGCCGCGAGGATCGCCCCGGCCAGGGCGAAAAACGCGCCGACCAGGAAAGCGTCCTGGAAACCCTGGTTCAGCGCCACCACCTTGGTCGCACCGGTCGCGAATGCGTCATTGGTTGAGGAGTTGGCGATCGAGGCGAGGATTGCCAGGCCGAGCGCGCCGCCGATCTGCTGCGAGGTGTTGATCAGACCGGACGCAAGCCCGGCCTCTTCCGGCTTGGTGCCCGACATCGCGGCGATGGTCACCGGCACGAAGGTCAGTCCGAGCCCGACACCGGCCAGGACCGACGGGCCGAGGACGTCGGAGAGGAAAGAACCGCCGACCTCGATCTGGGTGAACCAGGCAAGCGCGACCGCGACCAGCAGCAAACCGGTCACCAGAACAGGCTTGAATCCGATCTTGGTCACGAGCGCTCCGGCTATACCGGCAGCAAGGATGATCGAAACTGAGAGCGGCAGGTATGAAAGGCCCGCCTTCAGCGCGTCCTGGCCCAGCACCTGCTGGAGGTAGAGCGTGATCAGGAAGAACATGGAGAACAGCGACATGCCGGTCAGAATTGCGACGATGTTCGCCCCTCGAAGGGTGCGGTTGCGGAAGATCGAGAACGGCACCAGCGGCTTGCGGGTCCTGACCTCGATCACGACGAAGGCAGCGATCAGGACCAGGGCGATCACTCCCCTGATGATCGTCTCCGTCGAAGTCCAGCCGACGGTGGCCGCGTCCACAAGCGTGTAGACGAGCAGGGCGAGACCAGCGGTGATTGCCACGGCCCCGGGTATGTCGAGTGTCCGTTCAGATTCTTCTTCGGCTTTCGATTCGAGCAGCCTCTGTGGCGCCTGCCAGACGACGAATGCGGCGATCGGAACGTTGACGAAGAGCACCCATTCCCAGCCTGCCCATTGGGTCAGGATGCCACCGAGCAGCACCCCGGCGGCACCGCCGGCACCGGCCACGGCGCCCCAGATTGCAAGTGCGCGATTTCGTTCTTTTCCTTCAGCGAAAGTAGTGGTGACGATCGAGAGCGCGGCGGGCGAAGCGATTGCCGCACCAAGTCCCTGGAAAGCACGGGCGGTGATCAGCCATTCTTCGCTCTGGGCGAACCCACCGGCGAGTGAAGCGACGCCGAAAAGCGCCATGCCGGTCATGAACATCTTGCGCCGCCCGAAGAAGTCAGCCAGGCGACCGCCGAGCAGCAGGAAACCGCCGAAAACAAGCGTGTAGCTATTGACCACCCAGGAGAGGTTGTCCTGATCAATGTCGAGTGCTTTGCCGATCGAGGGCAGAGCGACGTTGGTGATCGAAGCGTCGATTACCACCACGAACTGGGTCAATGCCAGCAGCATGAGGGCCAGGTTCCTGGCGCGAGGGGTTGATAGATCGGGTCCGGACAAGATCTACTCCTAGGTTCGAATCGGAACCGGAACTTTAGTTGGACCGGGCCGTGAAAGCCGGAGTGGTCCGGGACGACCCGGCGAGACGGGCTACTTCAGTTTGCGCTTGATGGTCGTGGTTTTACCGCCGGCAGTCACCTTGATGACGACGGTCTTACCCTTGAGCCCGGCCAGCTTCTTCGCGGCAGACCCGACGGCTTTCAGCTTGACGTTCACGAAACCGGCCTTCGGCGCCCGGGCGCTCCCCCTCGCAACCAACCTGCCGCTCACCTTCGCGACCATCGTGACCTTGCCAGCCTTCTCCACCTTGATCCGGACGGAAAGACCGTTCTTCAGTGATGCGGCTTTGAGCTTCGGTGGCAGGTTTACGATCGGACCGCCGGTCTGTCCGCTCCCGCCGCCACCGTTGCCGTCTTTGCCTCCGCCTCCACCACCGCCGCCATTCGACGGCAACTGGGCGGCACCGATCGACGGGAACGTGCCGTTTGCGTCCAGAACCACCGCCGGACTGGTGAGGTTGCAGGGTTCAGCCCCGGAGAAGTCGGGGATGCCGGCAGCCAGGACGCCGCGATCGTCATGCCAGGCGACCATGGTTCCGTCCTGGGACAGAGTGACCTCCGAAGCGTCCCCCTGCGCGGGCAGAAAGCAGTCTCCTGACCCCAGGTTGGGATCTCCAAGCGAACCGGTCGTGAACATCGCGATCTTCTCGACCCCGGAGGCGTCGAGGTCGATCCCGAAGACCTTGCCGTTGGCGGCGACGTCGGTCCGGTGGGCTTCAAAGCCGCCGTTGATGTCAATCCATGGGGCGAAAGGGTCACTGCCGTAAGGAGATGCGGTCGTGTCGGCCTGCAGGATGACCTGTCCTCCGCTGGTGGCGACGATACGATCGCCGACAACGGTCGGCCATCGCGAATCGGGGATCCGCCATGGCTCGATCGCGGCGGGCCCGTCGGCAAGTTTCACGTAGGTACCGAACTCGAACTGCGCAGTCGGGAAGAAGCCGCGCGAGTTCGCGTAGCCATAGACGACACTGCGGCCATCAGCAGTGAGGTCGATGGAAACCGGAAAGGCATAGGTGGACCAGCCATTCTCGCCGTTGAGCGCTCCCTGGTAGACGATGCCGCGATCCGGGCCCCACAGGGTGAAGCTGTTGAGCTGCGAGACCTTGCCGGGTTCACGGCGGACCGCGATCACCCGACCGTTGTCGGACTGGGCGGACTCGATCCACACCCGGCCGTCGCCGGCCGGTCCGGATATTTTCGCTTTCTTGCTCCCATCAAAGCTGGACAGCCAGACGTTGTCACCGGAGACGTATGACACCGTGGCGGCACCAGCGGTGGTCACGGAAGACATCACGATCAGCATCGCTACGAAAATAATTCTGCGCATTGGTCCTGCCTCTGCCCGCGCTGCCCACCGACTTCATTCGAGAGGGCCGCTCATTTCCCCTGTGGCGAAACAATATCCGCCAGGCCGACGCATGTCGAGGTTTACCCGGCTACGTCGTTGAACATCCAGTCGACGCCGCGGCTACTTTGATCGTTATGTGGTCAGCAGCCCGCCGTCGACCGGCAGCAGTACTCCGGTGACGTACGACGATGCGTCGCTGGCCAGGAAGATCGCGGCCGCGACGAGTTCGTGTGATTCACCTTTGCGGCCGGCCGGAACCCGGATCATCATGCTCTCGAGGTAGCCGTCCGGGTACTGGTCGGTCATCTCCGATTCGAAGAAGCCCGGTGCCAGGGCGTTCACGCGGATCTTCTTCCTGGCCGTCCATTGCTGGGCAAGGTCGCGGGTCAGGCCGATGATCGCGGCTTTCGATGCCGAGTAGGCGGCCTGCGGCAGGTAGGCGGTGGTCGACCCGAGCACGCTGCCGATGTTCACGATGCTGCCGCCGCTCTCGGAGATGTTGCGGGCGAAAGCCTGGGCCATGAAGTACGAGCCGTTGACGTTGATGTCCATGACTTTGCTGAACTCTTCCGGCGCTTCCCGCGTGGCGGGCACGGCGGTGGCGATTCCGGCGTTGTTGATCAGCACATCGACCTTGCCGAGTCCGGTGACGGCCTCGTTGATGAAGCGGGAGCAGTCCTCGGGGTTGGAGACGTCAGCTTCCACCGCCACGCAGCGGCGACCCAGCGCTTCGACCCGGGCCTTGGTTTCCTCCAGCTTCTCCACCCGACGGGCGCAGATCGCTATGTCGGCGCCGGCCTCAGCCAGCCCGGTCGCGAATGCCACACCAAGTCCGGAAGAGGCTCCGGTAACCACGGCAACTTTGCCGTCCAGTGAAAACGAACCCAGGATTCCGCTCATCGGCCGGACGATATCCGTCTGGTCATTTCTTGACGGTGACCGTCCTGGTGACCGACCTGCTCTTCGTGTTCAGGTTGACCCCACCGCCGCTGACCACAGGTCCGCAGGGGGTGCCGCTGTTGTTTGCGGCCGCAGCCTGGATCGCTCCACGAAGTGTGCAGGCACCGCTGTCACCGGTCGGGGTGACGGTCATCGCCGAAGCGGCAGAGCCGAGACAGAAGAAAACGATCACGGCGACAGCGACTGAGATCGGCAGGCGGGCCTTCTGGAAACGAACTTCGTCGGACCTCATCTCTGCCCGCTGGCTTGTCAACGGTTTTCCGATCGTCGCCCGAGCAGGGTCGGTTGTCAAGCGTGAATGATCCTCGTTTTAGCGTGCGACGCTCTTCCGGAACGGGAAAAGGCGGCTATCCTCGATGGAGCAATCCGGTCGGCGAACTTTGGCCGCACCGTTACTTCACGACCGTCAGGAGTGTTCAGGATGAACACCATGCATTCGTTCAGGGGAAACGACGCAAGTCGCTCGATAGTCCACCAGAGGCTGATCTTCCTGCTGGCAGCGCTTGCACTTTCCCTCCCCGTAACCGCGGCTTACTCACCGGCAGTCTCGGCGGCAGCCACCTGCGGCGGCAAGAAAGCCACCCTGTCTTCCAACTCCAAGCGCATCGACGGCAAGAAGGGTCATGACGTGATCCAGGGCGGCGGTGCCGACCAGGTCATCGACGGCGGCGGTGGCAACGACACGATCTGTGGCGGCGGTGGTGACGACGTTCTGAATGGCGACAAGGGAGGAGACCGACTTTTCGGTGAAGCCGGAAACGATTTTCTGGATGGCGATCGCGGTTCTGACCCCGAGCTCGATGGTGGCCCCGGAAGCGACCGGGTTATCGGCGGCAGTGGCAACGACAAGGTTTACGGAGGTGCCGGTGACGGTGACTTCGTGCAGGAAGGATTCGGTGACGGCGTGGCCGATGGCGGCCCTGGCGACCGTGACGTGGTCTTCGGCGACATCGGCGGTGACCGCATCGACGGCGGCCCCGGAGATTCGGACATCGCCTCGTATTCGAGCATCACCCAGAACCTCAACATCAATCTCTCCTCGGGCAGCGTGTCCGGCGCCGAATCGGAGCGGCTGAACGGCATCGAAGACGCGCTCGGCGGATCCGGCGACGACACGATCCGGGGGTCGGGCGAGAAGAACCGCCTCGATGGAGGCCCAGGAGACGACACCCTCGTTGCCGTCGGTTCTGGCGATTCCGCCTTCGGTGGCTCGGGCTCCAACCAGTGCCAGGGTGACTTCACCGACCGCAACGCCTGCGGCGGCTCTGGCGGCGGCGGCGGCACCGCCATCTCCTTGATCGAATCGATCGACGGCAACGGAAGCCTGGTAATCGACGGCAACAACAACATCGACAACGTCACCCTCGATTTCCGGAATGGCGCGTACGTCGTCCAGCGCTCTGGCGGGAATTCCCTGAGTTCCGGAAGCGGCTGCAACGGCAACGATTCAAAGGTCACCTGCAGCGGCAAGGTCAACCAGGTCAACGCCTCCCTCGACGGCGGCAACGACACCCTGAGGATGTCCGGCCTGCCCGGCCGGGCGGACGCAACGATCGACGGTGGCGCCGGATCGGATGACCTCACCGGCGGCCCCGGTGACGACGTGATCACCTCGGGCGACGACGGTAGCCCCGATCAGCTCCACGGCGGCGGCGGTGACGACGCTCTGTTTGGCATCAACACCGAGCATCCAAAGCAGGACAGCGGTGCGGCGGTAATGGATGGCGACGCCGGCAACGACCTGCTGATCGGCGGCCAGCCCTGCGATGGCGACACTTTCATCGGCGGCTCCGGCGACAACGACAGCGCCTCTTTCGCCAGGGTCAAGAACAGTGGCACCCGAGTCAGGGCACAGATCGGCGGCGCGGTGACCGACCCCGACATCAACGGCTGCAACGCCGGATCGATTCACACCTCGGTCGAGAAGATGGAAGGTTCGAAAGGCAACGACATCCTGATCGGTGACAACTCCGCGAACTCCCTGCTCGGCATGGCCGGCAACGACGACCTCGACGGCAAAGGCGGCTTCGATAAATGCAGCGGCGGGGGCGGCAGCAACTCCCTCCGGAACTGCGAAAAGGAGTCTGGAGACTGACCGGACCGGCAACCTGACACAGTCAACCGAAGCTCAGGATCAATCAGGTTGAGACGACCCGGTCCCGGCCGGCGCGCTTGGCGCCATATAGCGCCTGATCGATCGCCAGGGACGATGCCCTTGGATCTTCATCGAGGGTCGAAACCCCGATGCTGACGGTCACCGGCGGCTCCCGCAGTTCTTTCTTGATCGTGCTCATGATGCGCTCTGCGACTTCGGTCGCTGCTGCAAGGTCCATACCCGGCATCAGCACCACGAACTCATCGCCTCCGTAACGGGCACCGAAATCCGACGGACGGATGCTGTGCAGAATGGCCCTGCCGACTCCGATCAGTGCCTGATCACCGGCTTCGTGGCCGAAGTTGTCATTGATTTCCTTGAACCGGTCGACGTCCAGCATCAGGACCGCCCCGTTCGGTGTTCCCGCTTCCGTCAGTTCCCGCAGCCGGTCGTCGTAGGCACGGCGATTCCAGAGCCCGGTCAGGCCGTCGCGATAGGCAAGCTCTTTCGTTTTGAAAGCATCTCGAGCGGCCGCCCTTGCACTCGCAGCCGCCACTTCGGCGTTGTTGGAGAAGGCGCTGGCCATATTCATTTCACCCGTATCCAGGCGTTCCTCAGCTTCATCATCGGAGAGCCCGGGCGGGTTCTCCTGCCATGCCGTGCGGCCGGATTCGATGTATCCACGAACATCCTCGGGAAGTACCGGGTTGTCCACGAGTGTTGCGACGAACTCGACTACTGCTTCGCAGGTCTGCGCCACGGGGATGTCGACACCCAGCCCGTTGACCTTTTCCATCGCCCGGCCACCGACGAAGATGGCTGGCGGGTTCTCCAACTCGAGGACAGCCTCGACTGCTTCGACCAGTGCCGGCACGGTTGAAGGAACCGCCGCGGTCAGGCCGAGTGCTGTCGGGTGATGCTTGAGGCAGGCTTCCAGCAGTGCATCCTTCGGAACGTCCGGGCCCAGATAAAGCACGTCGTATCCGGCACCCTCCAGCGTGTCGGCGATCATGCGCAAACCCAGTACGTGGTGCTCGCCTTCGGGACCGGCAAGCATGATCTTCTGGCTTTCACGTGGCGTGCTGCGAAGCATCTTTGGGAAAAGGCTGGCCATTACCTGCTGGCTGATCGCAGTCGCCAGGTGTTCGTCGGCGACGGAAGCCTTCCCTTCCTGCCACAGATGCCCGATGCGAATCATCCCGGGACCGATCACCTGGTCGTAGACTTCCTCGACCTCGAGGTTCGCCTGGAGTGCCTCAGCCACAATCGACTCAGCGGACACGGCATCGCCTTTTTCGAGAGCGTCTTCGAAACGCGACGCGAGCTCCTCGGTGAGCGCATCACCATGCCGGCGTTCGTTTTCGTCCAATGGTCGTCGATCGCTCATAGCCCATCTTCGCGCATACGACCCGGAAAGTTTGAACTGTCGCTGCGGTTGAACTGCCGGGCGGGCAGTCTGGTCACCAGATTCCGTTCGTTGACCAGTCGCCAAACCCTCTGAATACCGGCGACTGGCCAACCTGGTGGAATCTGTTTCGGCTCAGTCGCCGAACGGTGCCCCGACCGCGCTCGCCCAATCGGAATCGACCTTGAACGTGCCTTCGGGCTGGGTCGAGACGATCGCGACCGTTCCGGGTTCACGCGTACCGTTCTCCGGGTTTATCGTGACTTCGCCGGTCCAGCCGGTCCAGCCGTCCACTTTGTTCAGTTCATCGGTGAGCCTGGCCGAGTCGAACCCGCCTGCTGCGTCCACCCCGTCGGCGAGGAACCTGACCGAGTCATAGGTGTAAGGGCTCCAGGTGCCGGGCTCCTGGTCGAATTCTTCGTTGAAGGTGTCGACGTATTTCGCGGCATCCTGAAAGTCGCCGGGGGCCGGAACACCGACCACCGGACAGGCTTCCGCTGCCTTGATCCCGGCCGTGTCGATGAATCCCGTGTCATACGCACCGTAGTCAGCGAGGCACTGGGATTTGACGCTCGTGTCGGACATCTCCTTGGCCATCAGTCCGCCTTCGGGGAAGTAGGTGACCAGATAGACGACGTCGGCATTGGTCGCTGCCAGTTTCGATACTTCGGCCGAATAATCCTTGGCACCGGGTTTGATCGGCTCATAGGCGACAACATCAACGCCCGCCTTCTCGAGCTCGGAGCGGACCGACTTGGCTTCGGTCTTGGTGTACGCCTCGGTTTCGTCATAGGCGATGGCGACGGTTTTCGCGTCGAGCCACATGGTCATCGCTTCTGAAGCGACCGGTGCGATCTGGTAGGTCATCGGCTGGAGGGTGAACCCGAGGCCATTGGTGGTGTCATCTGAAGTCAGCCGGATCGGGACCAGACCATCCTTGATGTAGAGGGGAAGCGTCTCGATACCAACACCCGAGTTGTACGGGCCAACCACGCCGTCGAGTCCGGCCTTGATCGCTTTGTTGACTGCGGTCACGCCGGTTGCCGGGTCACCGGCATCGTCGATCGGCACGATCTCGACATCCTGATCGAGCAGGCCGCCGTTCTCGTTGATCTCGGTTGCTGCCTGCTGCGCCCCCTTGAGCATTCCGTCGCCAAGGACCGCGAGGTCCCCCGTGAGCGGTGCTTCGAGGCCGATCTTCCAGGTCTCGGAAGAACCGGTGTCGGAGTCATCGGAGCCCCCACAGGCGACTGCGAAGACTGCGACCAGGGCGGCTAGTACAAGGGCAGAAAGCTGCTTGGAACGGATCACGTAATTCCCCCTTGGCTCGGCGATCATTGCCGAACACTTCTGGATGAACGGACTGGACCCTGAATGTAACCGAACACCGTTCCGTTTACAACCCGGCAGGCGCCGCGTCATCCGTACAACTACGCATGCAACCGCCGTGGGTCAGTCCTTTGCCGGCTGGAAAGGGCCCGCCCGGGCAGCTTCGATTGCCGTGTCGATGGTCGGGTAGAAATGGTCACGATCGAGAGTCTCGAAGAGTCCGTAGCGCAGGGTGAGGTCCTGTAAGCGTTCGCGCATCTCGGCGAACGCCAAGTGGACCCCCAACGCATTCATTTCGAGGTCGAGTTTCTCGAGCATCTCGGCGGCGGTCACGTCGACGTCGGTGACCGCCTCGCATTGCAGCACCACCCAGTCTGGTTGCTGTTCGCGCACCAGGCGGCGGACCTTCCGATGGAAAAGGCCGGCGTTCGCGAAGAAGAGCGGTGCTTCCCACCGGTATACGACCACGCCCGGGATCTGTCGCGCTTCCGGATACACCTCAATGCTGTGCCAACCGTCAAGACCTTCGACTTGACCGAGGACAGCACCGTGCGGCCACCAGTTCCGGTGAAAGAAAAGAAGGACCGCGAGGATGACGGCGACGATGATTCCCTGGAGGACGCCGAAGAAGATCACGCCGGCGGTCGCGACCAGGGAGATGGTGAGGGCACTCCGTCGAACCTGCCGGTAACGCCGCAGCGCGTCGATGTCCATGATGGTGAACGCGGCGGCGATGACCACCGCCGCGAGCGCCGTCTGCGGAAGGTCGGCCAGCATCGAACTGAGGAAGAGCAGGAGCACCAGGACGATCGCGGCCCCGACGATTCCGGTGAGCTGGCTCTTTGCGCCCGACTGCTCAGCGACCGCGGTTCGGGAGCTACTGGTGGAGACGGCGAAACCCTGGAACAGCCCGGCGGCGATGTTCGCCGCACCCACACCGACCATTTCCTGATTGGGCTCGACTTCTTCACCGCGCCTCGCCGCGAAGGCCGCTGAAGTGGCGATCGTATCTGTCAGCGAGACCAGCGTGATCGCCATCGCAGCCAGAACCAGCGGGGCGACATCACCGAGGTCCGTCCACGGGATCGAAGGCTTCGGCACCCCCTTGGGCAGGTCGCCGACGGTGGCCACCCCCTCTGCGCCGAGTCCGAATGCCGCGGTCACGATCATGGCGCCGACCACAGCCACGAGAATCGCCGGTATCCGCTTCGACATCCGGGGGAGCACGACCAGTACGGCGAGCACGGCCAGGCCGAGGAGCAAGGTCGTCGTATCGGTCTGGCCGAGTCCCTGGACGAACTCCCCCACTTGCTCGAAGAAGCCGTCGGCTTCGATCGAGAAGCCGAAGAGTTTCGGCAACTGGCTGACGATGATCGTGATGCCAATTCCGTTCAGATAGCCGACCTGCACCTCTTTGGAGAGCAGGTCGGCGACGAATCCCAGCTTGCCGAGACCGAGACCGACCTCCACCAGCCCGACAAACACGGCGAGCATGCCGGCCAGCGCGATCGCGGTCCCGGGGTCGCCACCTGCCAGCAGTGGAACTGTCGCGGCCAGGATCATTGGCGAGAGCGACGAGTCAGGCCCAAGAACCAGTACTCGCGACGGGCCGAACAGCGCGTAACCGATCAGGCAGGCAATGGTCGTGTAAAGCCCGGTGACAGCCGGCAGTCCGGCCAGTTCGGCATACGCCATGCCTTGCGGAACCAGAATCGCCGCCAGAATCAGGCCGGCAACCAGATCGGCCCGCAACCATGATCGTCTGTAAGTGCGGACCACACGTACCCCAGGCACCCATTTCTCGAGCTGGCCCGACCGCCACTTGCTCACAGGCAGGGACCACTTTCGAAAGCGGGCCATCCTGAATTCAGTTCCCCGTAAATCACACACGACTTCATCGGACCGACCCTAACCCTTAAACGAAAGACCCTCCGGCGAGATCTACCTCTTCACCCTGATGAATGCCCCTCCGTCCGGCAGGGCCCGTCGTCAGGCTCGCGGCCAGAGATCGACGTGGTCGCGCACGTAATCGGCCAAAGTGCGCGGATCGCGTTCCAGCAGCGAGCCGAGCGTCCCGGTTACGCCTGATCCTCCACCCCGTCGCATGTCGGCGTGGAGGATCGTCTGGATGACGACCTGCGGCACCGGAAGGCCCTGGGACCGGAGGCGTCGGAAATAGCCGGGGATCGAGGCTGGCCAATAGGAAATCTCGCGCTCCAGCGCCTGTGAAAGCGTCGCCGCCACCTCGCGAAAGGAAACGGCCTCGGATCCGGTCAGATCGTAAGCTCTCCCCGCATGGTTCTTGGGCTCCGCCAACACGCGTGCCGCGACGTTGGCGATGTCGCGCACGTCGATAAAGGCCACCTTGCCCTCGCCGGCAGGCACATAAATCCGGTCGCGTTCGCAGATCTCGGCCCGATAGGCGTCGCCGAGGTTCTGGGCGAAGAAGGAGGGGCGCAGGATCGTCCACGGAACATCGCCCGCCTGAAGGTGAGACTCGACCCGGTGGTGGGGCACCATTCGATTGCTTCCGGCACCTATTACCGAAAGGAACACGACGTTCCGCACGCCGCTGTCGGCTGCGACGTCCACGAGCCGGTTGAGTGTCGGGCCGACCCGGGAGATCGGCGGCGGCCGCATGAGGAAGAGCGCGCCGGCACCGGCAACCGCAGGAGCAAAGGTCTCGGGACGGAAGAAGTCGAGCTCAACGGGGTCGACCCCCGGCGGTAGCGCCTCCTGCCTGCGGGAGCGATCCGCAGCCCGCACCGGAATCCCGAGCTCCGCTAACGCCAGGACGACTTCCCTGCCAACGTTTCCGCTGGCCCCCGTGACCACAACCGGGCCTGATTCAGTCGGAGTGATCACCGCTCTGAACCTAGCAGGGGAGCCGAAACGAAGCCCCTTGGGAGTTAGTCCGGATTCAGCCGCCGATCGGTGCGGCTAAGGTCGTGCCGTGGAACAGACCTCTTCCCGCCCGACCTGCTGATGACCGGACCGGACACCCCCGACACCGTGCATTTCGAGAACGGCGAAGAGCTCGAAGCCTGGCTCGAAACCAACGGTTCCGAGGCTGACGAACTCTGGATCGAGATCTTCAAGAAACACACCGGTGTCAAGTCAATCTCTTGGGTCGAGATCGTCGACGCGGCGCTGTTTTTCGGGTGGATCGACAGCCAGAGCCGCCGTATCGATGAAGAGCGCTACCGGCAGAGGATCACGCCGAGCCGCGCGCAGAGCAAATGGTCGAAGGTCAACCGGAAGAAGGTCGCGATGCTGATCGGAGTGGGCCGCATGCGACCGGTAGGGCCAGCCAGCCACTCCGCATCGATCACCTCGATACCGGCTTCCCGGTGTGTTTGATCCCGTTCCGGGGCTTACCCGTCTGAAGCGCGTCCGTCAGTCCCCTTTCGCCTCAGCGCCTCAGCCCGTTCCGTAGCGTGTTCTGATTCCTGGTCCCGTTGGAGGAGGTCGCAAGCAACGAGACGCTTATCGTTCCTGACTTCCTCGTCGAAAGACGACGGTAGACCCGCTTCGGCACCTTCACCGATACGACCGCTGAGCTTCCGGAGGCAAACGTCGAAGCCTGGAAGATCGCCCTGCCGCTGAAGGCCGCTCCGCCGACTCTGAAGATTGCCGTCGCCCTGCGGATCCGGCACTCGCCTCCGCGGCAACTTACTCTCACCACTTTAATCAGGCGAGATGGAGGAACTTTGATGGTTCGATTGGTGAGCTTGGAAAAACGCGCTGAGCTACTGTCGAACCCGGGTCCGATCGGGCCGGTGGGGCCCGAGGGGCCGGTGACTCCTGTCTCACCGGTTGCCCCTTGGTCGCCTGTGGCTCCGGTGGGAAGCGGGCCGGCGATCCCCGACAGTGAGACCGTCGGGTCGGTGGGTGCGTTGGTCAGTGCGATCAGCGTTGCTGACCGGGCGCCACCTGCCTGTGGGGCAAAGCGCACCCTGATCACGCAGCTTTGGTCCTGGTCGACCATGTCGCGGCAGGTGTCGCTGCCGATAAAGAAGTCGTCCGGGTTGGTGCCGCCGAACTCGAAGCCCCTCACTTTGAGGGGAGCCGAGCCGTTGTTGGTTATGGTGACAGCCTGCGGCGGGCTGACCGTTCCCTGAGGAACCGGGGTCGGGTCGCCGAAGGTGAGTGAGACGGGATTGATGTCAGCGGACGACAAAAGCAGGCGGTCAAACATGGCGACAGCACTGCTGCTGAACGAGGCGACGTAGGCGCTCTTGCCGTCCGGGGAGATCGTGACCGAGTACGGGCCGTCGAGGCCGACTCCGTCGGTGCAGGCGCCGCCTGTGCCGGTCTCGGAAACGCAGGCTTCGGTGCCGCTCTTTTGCGTCAGGGCACCGGTCGTGGTGTTTCGGTCAAACGCAGCGACAGCGCTGCTGCCGAACGAGGCGATGTAGGCGCTCTTGCCGTCTGGCGAGATGGTGACCGATGAGGCGCTGTCCAGGCCGACCCCGTCGGCGCAGGCACCACCAGTACCGGTCTCGGAAAAGCAGGCTTCGGTGCCGCTCTTTTGCGTCAGGGTACCGGTCGTTGAGTTCCGATCAAACACGGCGACAGCGCTGCTGAGGTAAGAGGAGACGTAGGCGCTCTTGCCGTCTGGCGAGACGGTGATTAAGTTGGCGCCGTCGAGGCCGACCCCGTCGGTACAGGCACCACCTGTGCCGGTCTCGGAAACGCAGGCTTCGGTGCCGCTCTTTTGCGTCAGGGCACCGGTCGTGGTGTTCCGATCAAACACGGCGACAGCGCTGCTGCCGAACGAGGCGACGTAGGCGCTCTTTCCGTCCGGGGAGATGGTGACAGAGATGGCGTTGATGAGGCCGACCCCGTCGGCACAGGCACCACCTGTGCCGGTCTCGGAGATACAGGCTTCGGTGCCACTCTTTTGCGTCAGGGCTCCGGTCGTGGTGTTCCGGTCAAACGCAGCGACTGCGTCGCTCATGATCGAGGCGACGTAAGCGCTCTTGCCGTCCGGGGAGATGGCGACCGAGTAGGCATAGTCGAGGCCGACCCCGTCGGCGCAGGCACCACCTGTGCCGGTCTCGGAGATACAGGCTTCGGTGCCGCTCTTTTGTGTCAGGGCTCCGGTCGTGGCGTTCCGGTCAAACACGGCGACGGCGTTGCTTAGGGACGAGGCGACGTAAGCGCTCTTGCCGTCCGGGGAGACGGAGACCGAGATGGCTCCGATGAGGCCGACCCCGTCGGCACAGGCACCGCCTGTGCCGGTCTCGGAGATACAGGCTTCGGTGCCGCTCTTTTGCGTCAGGGCTCCGGTCGTGGTGTTCCGATCAAACACGGCGACAGCGTCGCTGTTTTGCGAAGCGACGTAGGCGCTCTTGCCGTCCGGGGAGAAGGTCACCGAGTAGGCACCGTCGAGACCGACGCCGTTGGTGCAGTCTCCTCCTGTGCCAGTCTCGGATATGCAGGCATCGGGAGCGGGTTTTTGGATAAGGGCACCATTGCTCCCTGCTGCAGATGCTGCGGCCGGTACAGCGATCAGGAACAGCGTGGCCAAGGCCAGAGTGATGCTTCGACGCATCTTGATTCCTTTAGTAATCCGGAGAACTCCGGTACCAATCAAGCTACGAGCCTGGCCGCGCTGCTTCATCGGTGGCCACTACGGATTCACCGAAATCGGCCGATTGCTCTGGGGCATGTGCGGTGCCAGGTCAGGAGCTCCCGGCGGGCCCTCGGCTCGTGCCAGTGATCAGCAGAGACCTCCTGGCGAGAGGCGGTCCTGTGTCGTCCCGAGGGTCTCAGCGGGGACTCAGCCGCCAGGTTCGGCGCCGGACTTAGCGGCTAAGGTCAAGCCGTGGACCCGACCTCTCCCCGCCCTACTTGCTGATGACCGGCCCGGAGGCCCCCGCCACCGCGCAGGTACCGGACGATCTGGCCAGCGCCCTCGACGACTCGAACCTGAGGGAAGCATTCAACAACCTCGACTCGCAGAACCGCTACGCGATCCTGCACCGCATCCAGACGGTCAAACGCGCCGACACGCGCGCCCGGGCGATTGAGAAGTTCTGCGGGATGATCGAGCGGGGCGAGAAGATCCACCCCTAGACCACCCGATCGGTTAATGCGCCGCCGCCCGGGTGGAAGTATCGGGATAGTAACTTCCTGGCGCGAGAGAATCGTTAGGGTTACTTGTTGGTCCAAACTCGCAGGATCCTCCATAAGTCGATAAAGTTGATCGACATAATCTAAACTTTCTTCGCAGTTGCTCCCCTCAAGACCTGCCGAACCAAGTGGCTGGTCCCGCATCACTCCTCAATGAATACCGATACCAATACGGCCGACTCCGGCAGCCCGCGCGCACCCTCGGGCACCGAAGGCGCCAAGGGCTTTCGCCTGGACATCCAGGGCATCCGCGCGATTGCGATCGGCCTGGTTCTGCTCGCCCATGCCCAGGTCCCGGGCTTTGGCGGCGGCTTCATCGGCATCGACGTCTTCTTCGTACTCTCCGGTTTCCTGATTACCGGGCTGGTGGTCACCGAGATCGAATCGACCGGCCGGGTCTCACTCCGGGACTTCTACGCGCGCCGGGCACGTCGGCTTCTGCCACTGGCCGCGGTCGTCCTCACCTTCATCGCGATCGGATCGCTTCTGCTCTTCACGATGGGCCACCGGATCGAGGTGGGCAAGCAGATCGTCGGCGCCGCCCTCTATTTCGTGAACTGGATTTACGCAGCCCAGCACGCCGACTACTTCAACGCCGATTCCGGATTCATCAGCCCGGTCCAGCACTACTGGTCCCTGTCGGTCGAAGAGCAGTTCTATCTCGTCTGGCCGGCGATCATGCTGGTCGCGAGCCTGTTCGCCTCCCGGATACGCAGCCGTGCCCGGCCGGTGCTGCTGATGGTGCTGCTGCCGCTCGCGATCGGCTCGCTGGTCTACTCGGTGATGCTCACTTCATCGAATCCCGAGACGGCGTATTTCTCGACCCTGACGCGGATCTGGGAGCTCGCATTCGGTGCGATCCTCGCCATCCTGCTGCCGCGGTCGCTCAACCTCCGCCCCTGGGTGGCGAACGCGCTCGTCGCCCTCGGCCTTGCCGTGATCCTCGGCTCGGCGATGACCTTCGACGGATCGAGCCAGTTCCCCGGCCTGCTTGCCCTCTTCCCGGTCCTGGCCACGATCTCGATCCTGGTCGGTGGTTCTGCGGTTCGTCGCAGCAAAGCTGTTGGCCTGCTCTGCTCCAGACCCGTGCAGTACGTGGGAGAGCTCTCTTATTCCATCTACCTTTGGCATTGGCCTTTCGTCGTCTTCGCATCGACCCTGTGGCCGGGCCTCACCCCGTTCTGGCTATTGGTCGCCACCCTGGTCTCGATCGTTCCCGCCCAGATCAGCCATGTGCTGATCGAGGACCCGATTCGCAAATCAGGCAGTCTTCGCCGGTGGCCGAAGCGGGCTCTGGCTATCGGGGCGGTCTGCTCGGTCTCGGCCGCCTGCGTCGGTGTTTCGCTCGCGGCGGAGAAGCTTGATGTATCCGTGGTGCCCGGCAGCCAGGTGGCAGGAGCCCGTGCCGTGGTTACCCCGGGACAGATCCCTCGTCAGGAGCGAGTGGCGACGATCTCCCCCGACCCCCTTTCAGCCAGCACCGACCGGGCCAGGCTCTATGACGACGGCTGCCTGGCCTGGGGCGAGGACGTCACCCAGCCGGCCTGCACCTATGGCGATACGAAGTCTTCAAAGACAGCCGTCCTGTTCGGTGATTCACGGGCGATGGCCTATTTTCCGGCGATCGAACAGGTGGCACTGGAACGGCACTGGAGACTTGTAGGCCTTACCCGCGGCAACTGCATGCCGGCAACGGTGAGCTACGAAAAGTACTGCGACACCTGGCGCCAGAACATGATGAACCGGATCAGAACCGCCGAAAAGCCCGACCTGGTCATCGTCGGATCGGCGACCAAGTCCACGTATGCGGTCCGGGAAAATGGCAAGACGCTGAGCCGCAAGGCAAGCGAGCCATATCTGGTCAAGGGCATGGTCAAGACGATCCGGAACCTTAAGTCGACCGGAGCAGAGGTCGTGGTGATCCGCGACCAGACGATGGCGCCGTTCGTTCCTGCCGACTGCGTGGCCGCCAACCTGAGGCGGCTGGACCGGTGTGACTACAGGCCCGTAAACCGACGCCCCCATGCGTTCGAGCTTGTCGCCGCCAGGAAGACCGGCGTGCGCACGATCGATCCGCAAAGACTTTTCTGCGGCCGGGAAGCCTGTCCCGCGGTGATCGGCGATGCGATCGTCAACCACGACCGCTACCACGTGTCGGCCACCTTCGCCAGAACGATGGCACCATGGTTCGCCAAGATGCTGCCGCAGATCCACGACCGATAACTTGAGGCCATGAGGCTGAACTTCGCCATCCCTACTCTGGCCGTGCTGATGGTCACCGTCGGCGGTGGCATCGCGGACTCGGCGACGTCGAGCCGTTCCGTCGTGGTCGTGCCTCCTTCGAATGTGGCGGGCGCCCGGGTGATCGAAGCCCCGGGGAAGATTCCCGTCCAGCCCTCGGCCGACAGGATCGCCCCCGACCCGGTCGAGGCCGGGGAAGATACGGCGCAGCCCGCTTTCGACGGCTGCATGGCCTACGCACAGGACGTGACGCTACCCACCTGCACGTATGGGGACCGGAGTTCGAACAAGTCGGTGCTCCTGTTCGGGGACTCCCGCGCGCTGCAGTATTTCCCGGCGATTCTGCCGCTGGCAAAGAGGAACCACTGGCGGCTGACCGTACTGGTGCGGGCAGACTGCGTCGCCTCGCTGGTCAACTACGAGAAATACTGCGACACCTTCAAGCGAAACATGCTCAAGCGGATAGAAACCCAGGTCCGCCCAGATCTGGTGATTCTCGGATCGGCGACCAAGGGCCTCTACCGGGTCACCAGGAACGGAGTGGCCTTGAGCCGGGAGGCAAGTCAGCCCTACCTGGTCGACGGCACGGTGAAACTGATCAGGCGGTTGGAGGCCACCGGCACCAAGGTGGTTGTGATGCGCGACCAGCCGATCGCACCCTTCGTCCCGTCGGACTGCGTGGCCGAAAACCTCGACCGACTGAGGAAATGCGCGTTCGAGCCGACCAGCCGCCGGCCACGCGCCTTCGAACTGACCGCGGCCCGGCGCGCCGGCGTCCAGATCATCGACGCCCAGCCGATGTTCTGCTCACGCCGGCTCTGCCCGGCGGTGATCGGTGACGCGATCGTCAATAAAGACAATTACCACCTGACCGCTACCTACGCCCGGACCCTCGCCCGCTGGATGTCTGGCCAGCTTCCCGACTTCTGAAACTGATCCCAGCAGGAGTCGCCGGCCCAGGTTGCTGCGCCGTCAGCACCGTCAGACTCCGGTGACTTAGCCGCAAAGCTACATCCTTCGTAAGTAGTTGCTATATGTTTATGAAGTATAAAACACCGACCTCTGATTCTGGCAACGCTCTGCCTGTGCGCTTTCGCGGTCAATCTGGACGTGACCATGGTCAACGTGACGCTGCCGACGCTGGTGGTCGATCTTGATGCCAACACGCGTGATCTCCAGTGGATAATCGACGCCTACACCCTGACCTTCGCCGCTCTGGTCCTGGCGGCCGGCAGCCTCGGTGACCGCTTCGGCCGTCGCCGGACTCTGATGCTCGGACTTGTGATCTACGGTTTAGGGAACGGCGCAGCATCGCTGGCAACGAGCACCGAAGCCCTGGTCGCGGCCCGGGCGATCATGGGTGTCGGCGCCGCTGTCATCTTCCCGACCACACTTTCGATCATCACAAACGTCTTCACCGAGCGTGGCGAAAGGGCCAGAGCAATCGGACTGTGGGGAGCCGCCACGGGAATCGCGATCGCGATGGGTCCGATCGCCGGGGGCGCCCTGCTCGAGGCGTATTCGTGGCCGGCCACTTTTCTGGCAAAGATCCCGGTGGCGCTGATCGCCCTCGGTCTGGTCGCCTGGCTGGTGCCGGATTCGTGTGACCCAGAAGCACCCCGGATCGACTTCCCCGGACTTTTCCTCTCCACGGCGGCGGTCGGCCTTCTCGTTTACTCACTGATCGAAGCTCCCCAGGCCGGATGGCTGTCGACCCAGACAGTCGGTCTGCTGCTGACGGCCGGGGTGGCGTTCACCGCCTTCGTCTTATGTGAGCGCCGTACCTCCCACCCGATGCTTGACGTGCGCATCTTCCGCAACCTGCGTTTCTCGGCCGCATCGATCGCGGTTGCGGTCGGTTTCTTCGCCCTCGCCGGCTTCATCTTCCTGGTCACGCAGTACTTCCAGTTCCTGAAGGGTTACGGGCCGTTCGAAACCGGGCTGCGAATGCTGCCGGTGGCGATCTCGGTGGCGATCTCGTCAATCATCGGTACCCAACTGGCAGTGCGCTTCGGGACCAAGTTCATAGTCGGCGGGGGCATGATTCTGCTCAGCATCGCTTACGGGTGGATCTCGACTTCCAGCGTGGACACGAGCTACGTGGAGATCGCCTTGCAGATGCTGGTGCTGGGCACCGGAATGGGGCTGACCAGCGCCCCGGCAACCGAGTCGATCATGGGTGCAGTGAGCAACGCCAAGGCCGGCATCGGATCAGCCGTGAACGACACCACGCGAGAGCTGGGCGCGACTCTCGGGGTCGCCGTGGTCGGCAGCGTTTTCGCTTCCCTCTACCACGGCGCATTTTCCCCGGCCTCAACTCGCGGAATCCCTGGCGCCGCGCTCGGTCCGGCCGAGGACTCGATCGGTGGTGCCCTGATCGCCGCCCAGCGCCTCGCCGAGGGCGGAGCCACGGAAGCCGCCGACACGCTCAACCGGGCCGCCACGACCGGGTTCTTCGACGGCATGCAGGCGGGATGCCTGGTTGCATCCGCGGTCTGCCTGGTCGGTGCGACTATCTGCTTCATGTTTCTTCCAGCCCAGCCTCAGCCAGTTGCCAACGAAACCATTCCGGACGGGATCGTCGAAGCGACCGGAAAGGCGGTCGCCTGATGTCCACAACCGAGCGCAGCTACGGCCAGCTCTGCGGACTGGCTCGCGCACTCGACCTGCTCGGCGACCGCTGGACCCTGCTGATCGTGCGGGAGTTGTTGCGGGGGCCGAAGCGTTTCGGTGACCTTCAGCATGGACTGGAAGGCATCGGCCCCAATCTGTTGTCAGCCCGGCTGACCAGCCTCCAGGATTCAGGTGTCCTTGAGCGCGCCACCCTTCCCGGGCCCGCGCCGGTTCCCGGATACATGCTCAGCCCCCGCGGCGAAGCACTCCGACCCATCCTGAACGATCTTGCGCTTTGGGGATTTGGTTTGCTGGACGAAAACGACCTGGCCGGGATGCGCTCCCGCGCAGTCTGGGCGGCCATGACGATGTGCGCCCGAATGGACCACGGCGGAAAGGCCGGTCCGGACGGAATCTACGCATTCGACGTTGAAGGAGAGCAGTTCTGGCTGCGGATCAACGATGGGGAGTCGACCCTGCGTGACGGACCGCCACCATTCGAGCCCGACGTGAATCTGACCGTCGACAAACCGGGCTTCTTCGCGGTCGCCTCGCAGACCAGTGATCCCGAGACAGCCGGCGCATTGATCGAGGGTGACGGCAAGCGTCTTGAGCAACTACTCGAGGTGTTTCAACTGCCAGCCGGTGGATTCGACCGCGAACCGCAAAGCCCCACGAAGTAGGGGCGCGCTACGGCACCGGCCTCAAACACGCCGGTGGCGCAAAAGTTGTCAGCGCCGGGCCGCTCTCCAATTGAGGTGCGCCATCTTTCTTCTTGCCCAGATAGAACTTGAAGTACCTGGCCAGGGTCTGTCGCTCAAGGGCGACGGTCGACGCCGGATCCGCAGTTCCGATGAAGGAAGGCATCTGCGACGCGAACGTCCACTCCGGATACTGGGCCACTACCTGCGGTGAAAGCGACTGGAAGTCACTGAACGCGTAGTGCCTGGTGCCCGCGAAGAGCAGAGCCTGCTTCGGCCCGGTCTGTCGCCCATAGTAGGCGCAGGCGAGCGTGAACTGGAATGTGTCACGGAGTGCGGCTTCTGAAAGCAGGAGCAGATGCGGAGTGTTGAGATTCGTCGCAGCGAGTTCATCGTTCCAGACCTCGCCGTCGAGATTGACCGAAGCGTCAAAACGAGAGTCTTTGTTGGCTGTTTCGAAAGCGGTAGCGCCGCCGAGCGAATGGCCCATAACGGCGGAATGCTTCCGGTCGACGTGCCTCCACAACGGTGAGCTTTTCCTGCCGGAAAGACCATTGACGAAAGTCAGGACGAAACTGGCGTCGTCAGCCCTGGTTGATTCGAGGTCCGCCGACTGGTCGGTAGAAACTTCTACCGAGTCAAATGGACCGCCGTAAACGCCTTCGCGCACCGGACCCGACGGGAGCTTGACCGCGAACGCTTCGTAGGTGTGATCAATGGCCGCCACGATGAACCCGCGGCTTGCCAGATCTGAAGCAAGTGACGTGTACATGAACCCGGTGGCGGTGTAGGCGTGTGAAAGCACGACACGGGATGAAGGCCCTTGGCAGCCGGTCCTCCTTTGCACACTCCGGTCTTGATGTCGGTCTGCTGTCCGGGAATGGTCTCTTCTTCAAGCCGGTCGATGATTGCGTTGGGTGCGTAACCGGCCGGCCGGCACTTCAGCTTCTTGCCGTCCGGGCTTTTGCTCGCACGCGGGTAGAACTGCTGGACCATGAGCTTCCTCTTGCCGGAATCTCCAAAACCCATTTCCCGTGACCTGTCGACGGCAAGTTCGGTGCGTGTCCCCACCGCACTGCTGCCGGTCGGCTTGGGAAGCGAAAGGTTGAGGGTGGCGGCCGATGCCGTCGAAGCCAGCCCGAAGCCGATGATCAGCGCTACCAGTACGAAGATGCCAGCAA
>Ga0105048_10000893_pt1 | contig 47531 bp, 32 predicted proteins | sample MAT05_FD_78382 | JGI IMG/M metagenome (GOLD analysis project Ga0105048, IMG submission 78382) | Freshwater microbial communities from Lake Fryxell liftoff mats and glacier meltwater in Antarctica - MAT-05 | ecosystem: Environmental > Aquatic > Freshwater > Ice > Liftoff microbial mat | place...
CATCCGCCAAAACCCCGCCTATGCTAACTTGAGTATCATCGCCATGACCGCCAATGCCATGCAGGGCGACCGCGAACGCTGCCTCGCCGTCGGCATGGATGACTACGTCAGTAAACCCACCCGCCCCGCCGACCTCCAAGCCGCCCTCGATCGCTGCAAAATCGCCCGACGCGCCTAAGCACCCGGTTCGATGCGAGAACGACCGAACCGGCCAAGATCGTTCCCATCATTTTTTTAACAAAAAAACCGTTTAGGCACGAACCGAAACCTGCTTTTTTCAATTTCAAGCAGATACCGTTGCTGGTCGTTAACTAAAAACAACAAAGCGTTAGCTGCCTGCTTTTGTCTTCATCCATGTCACTTCTCCTGCACTCGGCCTCCCTGGCGAGGCTGCACTGGTTGCGCTTCGCCCTCGCAACCGCTTGCCTGTGCAGTCTGCAGCCGTCCGCTACGGCCACGCCCCCTTCCGAACCTGCATCCCAAAACCCCTCTCCAGCCGAACAGCCCATCACCGAGCTGAGGGAAATCGCCCTGATTAAGGGCGAGGCCAGCGACCGCCCGCACCCGCTCCACGCCCTTTTTGATGTCGATTTCCTGGATCCAATCTGGCGCGTCATCGTCGGCAGAAACGAAGGCCATGCCTTCACCTTCTTCGGCAACCCACCGATTCCGCTGCAAGTCGGGAAGCGCTACCTCGTCGAGGGCACCATGACCCCCTCCGCCCGATACACCATGGACGGCATCAAAATGACCCTACTGAGCTCGTCACCACCGCTAGCGGTGATCGATTTGAGCAAACAGCAGTTTAACCTAAAGGATTACGAAAACAAACGCCCACGCCTGCGCGTCGAGGGCTACGTCGACACCCAATACCCGATCGACGCAGCCCACTCAGGCTTTGTCATCATCCATGATAAAACCCTCTTCCACTGCGTGCTGATGACCAAGGCGGAAGACCAGCCAAATCTAGTCGGCAAGCGCGTCCGCTTTGAAGGCCTACTGACCGTCCGCAAACAGCGCGGCAACCAACCCGCCTCAATCGATCTCTACGGCCAATGCGCCCCGCCCTACCAAGTACTCGGCGACGTCCAAAAAGACTCCCGCTTTAACATCCCGCGCACACCGATCGACCAACTCGCCAAAGCCAAAAACAGCGAATTCGTAAAAATTTCCGGCGTACTCCACTCCTGCGAGCCCGGCTCGCACATGACCATCCGCGACGAAACCGGACTGGTGAGGGTCTTCACGCCGCAGATGCGCAGCCTGCGCATCGGCGAAAACATCGACGCCATCGGCTTGCCCTCGCTCAGCGACTATCAATTGGCCCTGCGCGAAGGCATGGTGCGGATCGGCAGCGAGCCGGTGAAAGAACTCACCGCGAGCCCCCTCCTGCGCCTAGCCGATCTCGTGCTCAACCTCAGCATGCAAAAAGCCGCGCAGGGGCTGCCCGTCAAAATCACCGGCATCGTGACTTGGTCGAACCGCCGACAAAACACTTTATACATGCAGGACGCCAGCGGCGGCATCCGCGTGCAGCTACGCTCGGAACTATGGAACGAGGAGATTTCACAACACCGCTTAATAGAACTCGAAGGCATCACCGCAAAAGGGAAATTTACACCCGAAATCATCGCCACCCGCATCACGCCCATCGATACGAGCCAGTTGCCCACACCGCGCACCCTCAGTTATGAACAAGCCACCTCCGGTGCCGAAGCCGGACAATGGGTCGAGCTGCGCGGCTACGTGCGCGACATGAACCACACCCAGACCGAGACGATATTACGCATAGCAACCGGTTCCGGTGAATTCAACGCCAGACTGCCGCTCCTAAAAAACCCACCCGACATCGTCGGTGCCGAAGTTGCCCTCGCCGGAGTTTGCACGGTCGATGCCAATGAGCGCGGCGAATACCAAGGCTTCTCCCTGCTCGTGGCCTCCGATCAACGCATGAGGATTCTAGACCCCCCGCCACCCGATGCCTTCACGGCGCCCGAACGCACCATCCCGAGCCTGCGAAAATTCAACCCGCCGCAATCGCTCACCCGCCGCATCCGCCTGACCGGCCAAGTTATTCACCACGTACCCGGCCGCTTCCTTTACGTGCAGGACGAGGGCTCCGGCCTGCTTGCCCTCAGCCGCGGAACCGAACCACTCCACCCCGGTGATCGGGTGGAGCTCGCCGGCCTCTTCGGCCGCGAGGGCAACCGCCCCATCCTGCGCGAAACCACCTACCGCCGCCTCGGCGACGGCTCGCCGCTTATGCCCAAGGCGTTCGATGCGAGCCCGGGCGTTTCTGAAAATCTCGACGGCTGCCTCGCGCAAACCACCGGACGCCTCTTGGAGTACAGCTTGCGTGACGATGGCATGCATTTTCTCGTGCGCGCCGAACACGGCTCCTTTGACGCCGTCCTCCAAAAAAGCCCGATCGACATCCCTCCCATTGGCTCGAAGATCGATCTCACCGGTGTCTATCAGGTCGAGTATGACGAATACCGGCAACCCCGTGGCATCTGCCTGCTCCTGCGTTCACCCGCCGATTTAGTGGTGCTCGCTACACCCTCGTGGTGGACGACAGGCCGCGCTCTCTCCGTTGCCGGACTGCTTTTCGCCTGTATCATGCTCATCATTGGCTGGGTCGCGATCCTCCGCCGCCGCGTCGCCCATCAGACCGTCCTCATCCGCGATGAACTGGAGAAAAAAGCGCTCCTCGAAGCCTCCTACCGCACCATCATCGACAGCGCCAGCGACTTCATCTTCACCCTCGACCAACTCGGCCGCATCACCTCCTTCAACCCAGCGGGCGAACGCCTCACCGGCTACACCCGCGAGCAGACGCTCGGCCGTCCGTTCACCTCCTTACTCGCCCCAGACACCGCCGAAGACGTGCAAGCACTGCTCGACCTGCGCTCCGAAAACGAACCCTCGATCACCCGACAGACACGCTTCAAAAACACCGACGGCCGCCTCATCTGGGTCGAAATCTGCGCCCGCGCCCACCGCCAACCCGGCCTACCGAGCGGCATCCTCGCCGTCGCCCGCGACATCTCCGACCGCAAACTGATCGAGGACGAACTGCTCCGCGCCCGTGACGCTGCCGAAGCCAACACCCGCGCCAAATCCGCGTTCCTCGCCAACATGAGCCACGAGATCCGCACCCCCATGAACGGCGTCATCGGCATGAGCAACCTCCTCCTCCACGACCCGCGCCTCATGGGCGAACACCGCGACTACGCCGAGACGATCCGCAACTCCGCCGAATCCCTCCTCACCGTCCTCAACGACATCCTCGACTTCTCTAAAATCGAAGCCGGCAAACTCCAGATCGAAACCATCGATTTCAACCTCCACGAGGCCATCGAATCCACCCTCGAAATGCTCGCCGCCCGCGCCCTGGAAAAACAATTGGAGTTCACCTCCTTCTTGTCCACAGACCTGCCCTGCACGGTTCGCGGAGACCCGGGTCGACTACGCCAAATCCTGATCAACCTCATCGGCAACGCCCTCAAATTCACCGAACGCGGCGAAGTCGTACTCAACGCCAGCCTCGTCTGCGAATCCGAACACGAGCAACTCCTGCGCTTTGAAGTGGCCGACACCGGTCCCGGCCTCGACATCAAAACCCAAAACCGCCTCTTCCTGCCCTTCATCCAAGCCGATGACTCCACCACCCGTAAACACGGCGGCACCGGCCTAGGCCTCGCCATCAGCAGGCAAATCGTCCACCTCATGCAGGGCGAAATCGGCGTCCACAGCACGCCCGGCCAAGGCGCCACCTTCTGGTTCACCGTTCACCTCGGCAAACCCACCGCGACTACACCGCGCGAAAAACCAGCCGACCTCCAAGGCCGACACGCCCTCCTCATCGACGAAAACACCACCCGTCGTAAAATCCTCCAACACTACTGCACCGACTGGAACCTCCGCACCACCTCCACCGCTAGCACCGCCGAGGCGCTCACCCTCTTGCAGACCGGCGCAGCCCAGTCCTTTCAAGTTGTCATCGCTAATCACCCCCAACGCGCTGAAAATGGCCTCAGTCTCGCCAACCAAATACACCTCACCCCCGGCTTCAGCAAAACCCCGATCCTCCTGCTGACCGCTTGGGACCAACGCCTCCCCGAACGAGAACTCGCGGATAACGGCATCACCCGCCTGCTCGTCAAACCCGTCAGACGACAAGACCTACTCACCGCACTGCAACACTGCCTCGCACCCAACCCCGACCTCCCAGCGGCCACCCGCGCCGCCTCACCCCCCACCGCCGCCACCGAACCTAATGCCAAATCGCTGCGCATCCTCGTCGCCGAAGACAATATCGTTAACCAACGCGTCGCCGCACTCCAACTCCAGCGCCTCGGACACACCGTGGAAATTGCCGCCAACGGCCACGAAGTCCTGAAAGCCCTCGAAGCCCGCTCCTTTGATGTCATCATGATGGATTGCCAGATGCCCGAGATGGATGGCTACGAAGCCACCCGCCGCATCCGCCAAATCCCTGCCCTCGCCCAATTACACATCATCGCCATGACCGCGAACGCCATGCAGGGCGACCGCGAACGCTGCCTCGCCGCCGGTATGGATGACTACGTCAGCAAACCCACCCGCTCCGCCGACCTTCAAGCCGCTCTCCTGCGTGGCCAAAAACTTGCCAAACAAGGCTAAAGCCCTCACCAGTCATCGCTCTTCCCCACTCCGCAGCAGCTCACCTAGAGTTTCCCTCCTAAAGTGTGCCTCATCGGGAGCCGTTAGTGAATAATATGTCCGTTCGGCCAGCGCATCTTTCGCAACCGATTAATTTTTTCATGCCTGTTCCTCCACCGTTGATTGACCGCTGGATGTGTGGGTGGCTGCGTCATGTGCTGATCGCAGTAGCCTTTGCGTGTACCCTCGCGGCTGCACCGGCGCAGGAGCCAAAGCCCCCCGCCCAAGCAGAAACCTCACCTACCGCCACTTCGACCCCAGAGAAAATCACCCGCATCAAACAGCTTGAGCTCATCGCCGGTCCAGCGCGCGACGTACCCCATCCGGTCCGACTCGAACTTGAGTTGGCTTTTTTTGATCCCGAGTGGGGGTCCACCGTCGTCCGCGACCAAGATCAAGGCGCTTTCATCAGCCAGAGCAGCAAGAGCAGCAAGAGCACGTCATTGAAGGTCGGCGAGCGTTACCTCACCGAGGGCGAAATGACGCCTTCCAGCAAAAACCTCTTCGAAAAAGTCAGCTTTACGCCGCTCCCTCGGTTGCCCCTTAAGCCCTCGCTCACCCCGAAGGATTTCATCGCCGATCCTGCGCAATTTTCTGGTCAGACCGTACAAGTCGAAGGCTATGTACAGCATCAATACAAAGCCGGGGACCGCCATTTATACATCGTTATCCATAATCGCGCTCACAACGCCCTTTTTTATTGTCGTTTCTATAAAGCTGAGGGAATTGATACCCCCGACTTAATGGACAAGCTCGTCCGTTTTGACGGCATTTTAGTATTAAAAAACTCTGCAAAGGATCAAACGCCAAGAAACGAAATCTGGGGACACGGCCCTGAAGCATTGCAGGTAATCGGCGAAATAAATAATGACCCGCAGTTCCAAATTGCCAGCACTGAAATCAATCAGCTCTCTTCCGCTCAGAAGTACGGTGTCATTAAAGTATCAGGTCGTGTTCACGCGGTGGAACTAGGCAAACAGGTCTCGATTCGCGACAATACAGATTTAATAAAAATCTCCACAAAACAACTGCGTTATATAAAAATCAACGACTCCATCGAAGCCGTGGGAACTCCGATTTTTAATGGCACCGAATGGACGCTGACCGATGGCATCTATCGCTTAAAACCATCAACATCAGACAAAGGCGATTCCGCCCCTACACAGGCAACCGCACCGGCAGTCACGCCACAAGCCGAAGAAAGCGCCAAGCCCGTAGAACCCTCCAAGCCATTCAAGCAGAACACGATTCACGAGACCATCACCGACCTCAAGCAGCTCGAATCCATCACCGGTCTCGCGCGCGAAGAGACCTATCCCCTACGCGTGGAAGTGGAAGTCGTTTTTTTAGATCCCGACTATGGCTCTTTGATCGTTCACGATCATGGAAAACCTTATAGAACTAATATCAATAATAAAATCGCCCGACTAAAGGTCGGTGCCCGCTATCTCGCTGAAGGCCAAATAAGGCCGGCAAGTAAATCCTTTTCCGACAAACTACGCTTCACGCAACTGCCCGATCTCCCGGCAAAAGCACCGCTCCAAACCAAAGATTTCATCTCAAACCCCGCCCAAGCGGAGGGGCAAATCGTGCAAATCGAAGGCTACGTCCAATATCAATATAAAGGCGATGCCCGACATCCTTATATAGCATTATATACCGATAATACTGTTTTTGATTGCCGCTTTTATAAACCAGATGGTATTGATGTCCCCGACTTAAGAGATAAGCTCGTTCGCTTCACCGGCGTTTTATCCATGGGCAATCGACAGCCCGGACAAGTGGTCAAAATCTTTATCCTAGGCAACGGGCCCGACTCGATGCAGGTGATCGGTGAGCTCAGTGATGAGCTTCGATTTAATGAGAAGAACAGCACGCCGATTGAGCAGCTACCACGTCTCACCGGTGGTGGTCCGGTTAAAATTTCAGGCATTGTTCATGCCGTAGATCCGACGAAATCGATCACGATCCGCGATAACACCGGCATGATCAAAGCGTTCACCCCCCAACGCCGTGTCGTAAAACCCGGCGACTCCGTCGACGTCATCGGCCTGCCCGTGATCAACGGCGCCGAGTGGACCTTACTCAACGGTTTTTATCGCACGAGCACCCCTTCAAACGAAAAACTCGAATCTACAGCCCTGCGTCTCGCGGAGCGCGTGCTGTTACTCCGACCGGAGGAAGCAGCGGAAGGACGCCCCATTAAACTTATCGGAGTGGTCACCTACATCGACACCGTGGCGCGTTACTTCTACCTACAAGATCCCAGTGGCGGCATCTACGTCGGGATGCACCCTGGACTCGCACTACCAACAAGAGTGGGGGCGTTCGTAGAAGTGGAGGGCGTCACAACCGCAGGCAGCTTCACCCCAGCCGCCATGGCCCAAACCATCAACCAAAACAAGCTATCGACCCTACCGATTGCCCGCCCGATTACCTACGAACAAGCAATGACAGGCTCGGAAGCCAGCCAGTGGGTGGAGTTGCAAGGCTATCTCCGGGCGGCTACCGAAGAAAACGATTCCATCGCGTTAACCCTCGCCACCAGTTCGGGCGAATTCAGGGTGAAACTTTCCAAGCAAAATAAACTCAGCGAAATGACTCAGCTTATCGGCGCCAATGTCCGTGCCATTGGCGTCTGTGCGGTAGAAGCCAATGAGAGACGCGAGCTAGTCCGCTTTAGTCTGCTCGTTCCCCCAGAATATCAAATCATCGTCGATCAAGCGGCGCCGGCGGACCTGTTCTCCGTGCCGCCCCGCACCATCGCCAGCTTGCGCCAGTTTAGCCCCGCCCAAGCCTTCAACCGCCGCATCCTTCTCACCGGCCAAGTCGTCCATCACGTCCCCGGACGCTATCTCTATATTCAGGATAACACCTCCGGCATGCTCGCCCTTGCGCGAGGCACCGAACCACTCGCTACCGGTGACCGCATCGAGCTCTCCGGGCTTTCCGGACGCGAAGGCAACCGCCTCGTCCTGCGCGAATCTGTTTACCGGCGCATCAGCAACGGAGCAAAACTCACCGCCATACCGCTCTCTCCCGAGCGCACCATCGACCAGAGCCTAGAAGGCCGCCTCGTCAGCGTCACGGGCACGCTGCTCGAAGCCAGCCACCTGTCCGCCGGTGCGCACTTCCTCCTCCAATCCAAGCAAGGCGTTTTTAAAGCCTCGCTCGACCTGCCGCTCAGTGAAATCCCGCGCATCGGAGCCGAACTGCGTCTCACCGGCGTCTATCAAGTCGACCTCGACGAGTACCGAAAACCCAACGGTTTTCACCTGCTCTTGCGCACCCCAGACGACGTAGAAGTTCTGGCCTCACCCTCCTGGTGGACGACGAGTCGGGCGATCACCGCCGCGAGCCTTCTTTTTGGCTGCGTGTTGCTCGTCATCGGCTGGGTCACGATTCTGCGCCGCCGGGTTGCCCAACAAACGCTCCTCATCCGCGATCAACTTGAAAAAGAGGCACTCCTCCAAGCGCGCTACCGCGACATCATCGACAACGCCAGTGACTTCATCTTCACCCTCGATGATCAAGGCCGCCTCACGTCCTTCAATCCCGCCGGTGAGCGCATGACCGGCCTCAGCCGCGAGCAAGCGCTCAATCGCCCCTTCCGCGAACTCCTCGCCCCCGATGCCGCCACCGATGCCGAACTACTTTTAAATTTACATTCAGAAAACGATCCAGCCGTTACCCTCCAAACTCGGTTCAAGACCGCCGATGAGCGCATCATCTGGATCGAAATTTGCGCCCGCGCGCATCGCCACCTTGATCAACCCTGCGCCATCCTCGCCGTCGCCCGCGACATCTCCGCCCGCAAAAACATCGAAGAAGAACTCCTCCGCGCTCGCGACGCCGCCGAATCCAACACCCGCGCCAAATCTGCTTTCTTGGCCAACATGAGTCACGAAATCCGCACCCCCATGAACGGCGTCATCGGCATGACGAATCTCCTCCTCCACGACCCCAAGCTCACCGGCGAACACCGTGACTTCGCCGAGACCATCCGCAACTCCGCCGAATCCCTCCTCACCGTCCTCAACGACATCCTCGACTTCTCTAAAATCGAAGCCGGTAAACTCCAGATCGAGGCCATCGACTTCGATCTCCACGAAGCGGTCGAGACCACCCTCGAACTCCTCGCCGCCCGCGCCTCGGCCAAAGAACTGGAACTCGCTTCGTACCTCCCCGCCAGCCTACCCCAAGCCTTGCGCGGCGACCCCGGTCGCCTCCGCCAAGTTCTGCTCAACCTCCTCGGCAATGCCCTAAAATTTACCGAAAAAGGCGAAGTTGTCGTCACGGCCGCCTGCGAAGACGAAACCGATAAAGAAGTCACGCTGCGCTTTGAAATCACCGATACCGGACTCGGCCTCAATGAAGAAACGCAGTCCCGGCTTTTCCAGCCCTTCACCCAAGCCGATGGTTCGACCACACGACGCTTCGGCGGCACCGGCCTCGGCCTCGCCATCAGCAAACAGATCGTCCACCTCATGGGCGGCCAGATCGGCGTGCGCAGCACCCTCGGCCACGGCGCCACATTCTGGTTCACCGTCCGCCTCGAAAAGCAACCTGCCGGCATGGCACAGGATACGCCCGCGCTCGCCTCCACCTTGCAAGGACTGCGCACCCTCATCGTCGACGACAATGCCACCAACCGTAAGATCCTCCAACACTACTGCGCTGCCTGGGGCCTGCGCAGCAAATCCTTCACCACCGCCACCGACGCACTCACCGCCCTGCACCAAGCCGTCACCGATCACGATCCATTCCAATTCGTACTGACGGACTATCAAATGCCCGAGATGGACGGCCTGATGTTCTCGCGCGAAATCCTAAGCGACAAAAAAATCTCCGCCACAAACGTCATCCTGCTTACCTCTTGGGATCGACGCTTTAGCCGTGAAGAACTCACCGAATGCGGCATCACACGCATGATTGCAAAGCCCATCCGCCAGCAAGACCTGCTCGACGCAATTTTACGCAGCGTGCACAACCCCAGCGGCTCGCACCCCGGCAGTCGCGCCCAAACCACCGGCCTCGCCCCCGTCGACGACCTACCGCCCCCGCCCCAAGTTCGCCTCCACGTGCTGATTGCCGAGGACAACATCGTCAACCAACGCGTCGCCGCCCTTCAGCTCAAGAACCTCGGCCATACAACGGAAATCGCCGCCAACGGACTCGAAGTCCTCGCCGCCCTCGAAACCAAAACCTACGACGTCATCTTCATGGACGGCCAGATGCCCGAACTCGACGGCTACGAAACCACACGCCGCATCCGCCAAAACCCCGCCTACAGCCACCTGCGCATCATCGCCATGACCGCCAATGCCATGCAGGGCGACCGCGAACGCTGCCTCGCCGTCGGCATGGACGACTACGTCAGCAAACCCACCCGCCCCGCCGACCTCCAAGCCGCCCTCGATCGCTGCAAAATCGTCCAACGCGCCTGAGCCCTCCGGCTACGAGCCCGCTCCCTCCTCACGGGAATGCGTCCTGCTACCCGCACGCCGCAACAAAAGCGCCAGCACCCACTTATAAAAATCGCTCCGCCCGCTAATATCCGCGCCACCGACCGGAATAAGATCAACATCCGCACGCAGCCAGCCCACGCTCACCTAGATTCTCCAACGTGGAGCATCAGTCGGCCCTTTCTTAAAAGACCATGCCCTCCCCCCGCGAAACCACCTTCACCTCCATCTCGGCCTTCGGCGGCTCCCATCTGCCCCGCGGCACCGCGCTACTGACCAATCCGTTGCTCAACAAAGGCACGGCCTTCACCGACGCAGAACGCGACGCCCTCGGCCTGCGCGGCCTCCTACCACCCCGCATTTTCCCCATGAAGGATCAGATCGTGCGCGCACTGGGCAACCTCCGCCGCCGCGATGACCCGCTCGACAAATACATCTTCCTCTCCGAGCTCCAGCAACGCAACGAAACCCTCTTCTACCGCATCCTCACCGACCACCTCGAAGAGGTCATGCCGATCATTTACACCCCGACCGTCGGCCAGGCCTGTCTCGAATACGGCAGCATTTACCGCCGCCCCCGCGGTCTCTTCCTCTCCATCGAAGACCGCGGCAAGATCCGCGAAATCCTCCGCCACTGGCCCCAGCGCGCCCGCCTCCTCGTCGTCACCGACGGCGAACGCATCCTCGGCCTCGGCGATCTCGGCGCGCTCGGCATGGGCATCCCCATCGGCAAACTCTCCCTCTACTCCGCCTGCGCCGGCGTGCACCCTTACTACTGCCTGCCCATCACGATCGACGTCGGCACCGACAACGAAAAACTCCTCAACGACCCCCTCTACATCGGCAGCCCGCGCAAACGCGTCCGCGGCGACGCCTACGACGAATTCATGCAAGAATTCGTCGAAGCCGTGCAAGACGTCTTCCCCGGCAGCCTCCTCCAGTTCGAAGACTTCGGCAATCACAACGCCTTCCAACTCCTCCACGCCTACCGCGACAAGATCTGCTGCTTCAACGACGACATCCAAGGCACCGCCTCCGTCGCCCTCGCCGGCCTGATCTCCGCCACCCGCGCCACCGGAACCAAGCTCTCCCAGCAAAAAATCCTTTTCCTCGGCGCAGGCGAAGCCGGCACCGGCATCGCCGACCTCTTCACCGCCGCCGCCCAGCAGGACGGCCTCACCGAGGCCCAGGCCCGCGCGTGCTGTTGGTTCGTTGACTCAAAAGGCCTGCTCGTCAAAGGCCGCGGCGACAAACTCCCCTCGCACAAAGAACCCTACGCCCACGACCACCCGTTCATCAAAGACTTCGCCGACGCCGTTGCCGAACTCAAGCCCACCGCCATCATCGGCGTCTCCGGCATGAGCCGCGCCTTCGACGAAAAAGTCATCCGCACCTTCGCCAACCAGCAGAAGCAGCCCATTATTTTCTCCCTCTCCAATCCCACCTCCAAGTCGGAGTGCACCGCCGAGGAAGCCTACCGCTGGAGCGACGGCCGCTGCCTCTTTGCCAGCGGCAGTCCCTTCCCCGCGATGGAATGGAACGGCAAAAAAGTCCAAACTGGCCAGGGCAACAACGTCTACGTTTTCCCCGCCGTCGGCATGGGCGTGATGGTCAGCCAAGCCCGCGTCGTCACCGACAGCATGTTCCTCATCGCCGCGCAGACCCTAGCCAACGAAGTCCGCCCCGACGACCTCGCAGTCGGCCGCGTCTACCCCTCGCTCACCCGCATCCGCGAAGTTTCACTCAAGATCGCCATCGCCGTCGCCGAACTCGCTTGGAAGGAAAACCTAACCAACCTCCCGCGCCCCGACGACATCGCCGCCGACGTTATCGCCAAACGCTTCAACCCCGAATACCAACCCTACGCCTGAGCCAAAACCAGTTCCTCCGTAAAATAAAAAAGCCCGCGCCCGAGTATTTTCGGCGCGAACTTTTTGTTTTTAGCGCATTTCAAGCAGTGTTGTGGCCGCGTCAATCTAGCGAAATGTACTCGGCAGGGCGAGGCGTCCCTGCCGAGCCGCGGCTCACCGGGACGGTTCGCCCTACCCCAACCTCGAATCTAAGACCAAGAGCCCGGAGCTTTTACATCAAAGCCAAGCTCGTCGAAATTCTTACAGAAGAGAACGAAGGTAACGAAGACACGGCTTTGAAAACCAAAATCACTTCGCTCTCTTCGTTACCTTCTTTGAAAAATGCAGAAGCTTAGGGTAATTGGAATTATCAGCGTTCATCCGCGTCCATCTGCGGTTTCAATTTCAACCCAGCCGCCGTCGCTCACTTGCCGAGTTTGCGCAGCGCCTTGTTTATTTTTTCCACTTCACAACGCGCCTGATCATACCCCGGCCCCAGCCACTCCAGCCACTCGCGGCCGAGCTCGGTATCGGGTTCCTTGATACAAGCGAGCATATCGTGAAAAGCCTCCAGCCCGCCGCAATCCTCCGGCGGTCCCGCGCGCTCGCCCGCCTGGCACGACGGATACACCACGCCCTTTTCCACCGAGCCGACTTTTTCCACCCGCACTTCCACCTGCCAACCTTCGCCGAAATGATACGCGTAATGCAGCCGGTCGCGCGAAGCCAGATCGAGGTCCGCCAGATTCACATCGCGATCATCCTCCACCGCCACCTCGTCCTTGCGCACCGGATTACCCAAGCGCAGATCATCGAGCACGAATTCATGCGTCTGATAATCGTACCAGTCGAACGCCACCTGAATGCAGTCATGAAGGCGACTGAGCCACATCGCTTCGCGCACCACCATGCGCCGCCAGATGCGCGGCGTGCAGCCGACCACGGTCATCCGCAGCAAAAACGCCTTTTCCAGCGGTTTCTTGACGGCCGAGCCTTTGCCTTCGTGCAGCGAAATCATGAACGCACACTCTAAAGCGCCCCGCCCGGCGCCACGCAAGCCAACGGTCAGCTGATCCCGCCCGATATCTCATTCCTTATAAACAGGCAGGCCGCCCCTTAAGGAGGCGGCCTACATGACCTAACACCAAGCAAACCGTAAGAACTACATACAAACACCGTCCTCAATGAACGATGTTAACTACACGGAGATAGACGGTCGCCGACGTGATTCGCTCAAAATTTTCCTGCGATTTTTTTCGCACGTCGCCCACCGTTGCTAAGCGTTGCAGCCAAACGTCTCCAGTAAGCCAGCAGGTCTTGGCTCGAAAAAACTGAACACGATTTTTCGCGCGCGTTCAGCTTTTTTCAACGGGCGTCATCGTCGCTTCGCCCACGGCCGCGGGCAGCGGCGTAGTGGTCAGCGGATAGCGGTACTGGCGGCCTTCGTAATTATGGAAAACGATTTCCTCCTCCGTGATTTTTTCCACGTACTCCGGGTTGATCGGCACCTTGCCGCCTCCGCCGGGCGCGTCGATCACGTATTGAGGAACCGCATACCCGGTCGTGTGACCGCGCAACGCCTCAATGATCTCGATCCCCTTGCGCACATCGACTTTGAAGTGCGAGCCGCCCGTGATCAGATCCATTTGATAAAGATAATAAGGCCGCACACGCATCCGCAAGAGCCGGTGTACGAGCGCCTTCATCACCTCGGCGTCGTCGTTCACGCCTCGCAGCAGGACCGACTGATTGCCCAACGGCACGCCGGCAAACGAGAGGCGTTCGCACGCGTCGCGCAGCTCGGCCGTGGCCTCCTTCGGATGGTTCACATGGATGCTCATCCAGATCGGTCCGTACTTTTTGAAAATCTCGCACAGCTGGGGCGTGATGCGCTGCGGCAGGAAAACCGGAATGCGCGAGCCGATGCGGATAAACTCCACGTGCTTGATCGCCCGCAGGCGGCTCAGCAGATGCTCCAGTTTCTTATCGCTCAGCAAGAGCGGGTCGCCGCCCGAGAGCAGCACGTCGCGCACCTCGGGATGCGACTCGATGTAGCGCAGCCCTTGCTCGTACTCGGGATGGAAATTATAGTCCTGCGCGTTGCTCACGAGGCGGCTCCGCGTGCAATACCGGCAGTACGACGCACACCGATCCGTAATCAAGAACAGCACGCGGTCCGGGTAACGGTGCACCAGCCCCGGCACCGGCGAATGTTCGTCTTCACCGAGCGAATCCAGCCTTTCCTCAGCGCTCGTGATCGACTCGCCTTCGCGCGGGATCACTTGCAGGCGAAGCGGACAGTTCGCGTCGTTGACGTCGATCAGGTTGAAAAAATACGGAGTGATTGCCAGCGCGAGCTTGTGCCCGGCGAAGGCGATACCGCGGCGCTCATCGGTCGTGAGTGTCATGTAGCGCTCCAGCTGGTCCAGCGACGTGATGCGGTTCTTCAGCTGCCAGCCCCAGTCCTGCCAGTCGGACGCAGGGATGTGCTGCCAATGCCCCTGCCCTTCAAACCAAGTCGTGCGATCTTCTGTGTAGGCCATGATTGTGCAAAGAAGTTAGGTGGCTAACTATCTCTGTCAAATCCCGGGCGCATTCATTTTCCCCGAATTGTCACAAAACCCTTGGCAGACCCGGGGTGAAGGCCTTTCGTTGGGCTTTAATGTCCACGTTCAGACCCGCCGTACTTGCCCTTGAAGATGGATCCGTGTTTCGCGGCCGCGCTTTTGGCGCCGATGCCACGATCGCGGGCGAATGCGTTTTCAACACCTCGATGACCGGTTACCAGGAGATCATCACCGACCCCTCCTACTTCGGTCAGATCGTCACCATGACGGCCGTCCAAATCGGCAACTACGGCATCAACGCCGAAGACGCCGAAGCCTCGCTCCCGAAATGCTCCGGCTTCGTCGTGCGCGAACTCTCCCCCGTCGTCAGCAACTGGCGCAGCCAGCTCTCCCTCGACGACTACCTGAAGAAGAACGGCATCCCCGGCATCAGCGAAGTGGATACACGCGCCCTCACCAAAAAGCTCCGCGTCGACGGCGCGATGAAGGCCTGTCTCAGCACGCTCCCGCTCAGCGACGAAGACGCCATCCAACGCGCCCGCAGCTGGCAAAACATGGCCGGTGCCGACTACGTCAAAGACGTCACCTGCCGCCAGCCCTTCATCTGGAACGGTGAAGACGCCGCCAATTTCAACACGCCCTACATGCCCGTCGGCACCACGATGAACGCGCCCGGCATCCCAGCCAAGCACTTCAAAGTCGTCGCCTTCGACTACGGCGCGAAGTACTCCATTTTCCGCAAACTCGTGCGCCACGGTTTCGAGGTCAACGTCCTCCCCGCCACCGCCACCGCCGAGCAGGCCCGCGAACTGAAACCCGACGCCATCTTCCTCTCCAACGGCCCCGGCGATCCTTCCGCGCTCCCCTACATTCACAAGACCGTCACCGCCCTCCTGCCCGAGTACCCGATGTTCGGCATCTGCCTCGGCCACCAGATGATCACGCACGCCCTCGGCGGCACGACCTTCAAACTCAAGTTCGGCCACCGCGGCGGCAACCAGCCGGTCAAGAATCTCGAAACCGGCAAAGTCTCCATCACCGCGCAAAACCACGGCTTCGCCACCGACCCGAAATCGATCGAAAGCCGCGGCGCGAAGGTCACCGAGATCAACCTCAACGACAACACCGTCGAAGGCCTGCGCCACACGAAGCTCCCGGTCTTCTCCGTGCAGTACCACCCGGAAGCCGCCCCCGGCCCGAACGACGCCGACCCGCTCTTCCTCGACTTCTATAAACTCGTCGAAGCCCGCAAAGCCGGGAAAATCTAAAGCCACACTTTCAAAGGCGCTGCATCCCGCAGCGCCTTTTTTTGTCCCCCCCGCGTTCGCAGCCCGTCACCGGCTCATGAAAAAGTTCATCCTCCTGCTGCTCGCCCTGGCGGCCGGTTGGTTCTGGCTTCACGAACCGCCCGCCCATTGGCGCGGCATCCCCGCCGCCGCCGAACCGTTGCAAACCAACAAAGACCTGCCGAAACCCTTTCGTAGCGGCGACTACACCGTCACGCCGCTGGCAAATTATTCACTCACCGCCGTCGTGCTCAGCCGCGACCATTACCGCTTCGATCCCGGCGCGAAACTCGCTCCGGTCGACCTCGCGCTCGGCTGGGGACCGATGTCGATCGCCAGCGCGCTCAACGAACTCAGCATCTCCCAATCCGGCCGTTGGTACGAATACTCCTATAAAAACGAGCCGCCACTCGAACCATCCGCCATCGCCACGCACTCGGCCAACACCCATTGCCTTCCGGCCAACGCCGCCGTGCGAAAAGAACTCCTCGCCGTCCGCCGCCACGACCTCGTCACGCTCCAAGGCTACCTCGTCGAAATCACCGGCCCCGACGGCTATCACTGGCGCTCCTCGCTCACACGCAACGACACCGGCGGCGGTGCCTGCGAAGTCCTGTGGATCACCCACCTCTCGCGCAGAAAACCCTAAACATAGACGGTCCTGAATAACCCCCAAACACTACAGGACAGTATATTGCAATACTTACACCAGCCCTTTTTCCCCATAAAATAAACGCTATATCTAATCAACAAGGGAAAGCCGCCTGAAGCCGAAGCCCCCCCGAACGCCAAGCGCAACGAGAACGGTTTCAAGGAGAACCGGAGCAATAAGTGGAGGGGCTAACACCCACGGGTGAAGCCGAGGCGGCAGACGATGCTCAATGCAACCCTTGCCACTCGGCCTGCGCATGAAAGTGATCCCGCCCGCCCAGCTCCGTCATGTAAAAAGTGGATACAATGGTCCAGACCAAGGCCGTGCGCTTCCCGACCGATGCCCGGCGCTACCACTGAGCCCGCATGCGACTGCCCCCACCCCGACCGGACAGCTCGTCAAACCAATAGCCACAGCCAAACGCAGCCACGCGCAACAACCCTAAAACAAAAACAAAGTCTACCGCGTGCACGATCCGGCCGTGGCCTGCATCGCCAAAAGCAAAGCTGGAAAAAAACAACAAAGTCAGTGTCGCATCGCCCCGCCAAGGCTGCTGGCTGCTCAGCACCATGAGCTTTTGGGCGATCCCTACGACGGCCACAACCACGAAGACCACGAGATCATTCCTATCGACAAACGTAAATATGAAGAGACACCCAAGCACCTCTGGCGCTGGATGAAATGCTGCGCAGCGATTGAACCGACGATCGGCCAGCTCAAAAACGAACACCGTTTTGACCGCAACCGCCTCAAAGGTACATCCGGCCACGCAATCGACGCCCAGAAGCGCCAAGGCTTCTTTTGGCTCTTTTATGGCATCTGCTCAATCTGCTCTGCTCATCCGCGTGCATCTGCGGTTCCGTTAAAAATAAGTTCGAGTTCCCCGCCATAAATTCCGTTCATTCTCTCCCCATGAACCTCGATCCCTACCGCGCCTTCATGATCGAACTCGCCGAAAAAAGCGGCGACTTCATCCGCCCACTCTTCGCCAGCCCGGGCCTCGACGTCGAGTTCAAGGCCGACGAATCCCCCGTCACCGCCGCCGACAAAGGCGCCGAAAAACTCCTGCGCTCCCTCATCGCCCAAAAATTTCCCACCCATGGCGTCATCGGCGAAGAATTTGGCAGCGACCGCCCCGACGCCGAATTCGTCTGGGTACTCGACCCAATCGACGGCACCAAATCCTTCATCACCGGCGTGCCGCTCTTCGGCACCTTGATCGCGCTCATGCACCAGGGCCAGCCCGTGCTCGGCGCCATTCACCAGCCAATCCTGCGCCAGCTCATGCTTGGCGACAACACCACCGCCACGCTCAACGACCGCACCGTCCGCGTGCGCCCCACCACCCGCCTCGAAGAGGCGACCTTCCTGACCAGCGATCCACTCAACAGCGCCAAACACCAAAACGGCCCCGCCTACGACGCGTTGACCCGCCGCGCGCGCCTCGTGCGCACCTGGGGCGATTGCTACGGCTACCTCCTGCTCGCCGCCGGCTGGGCCGACGTGATGTGCGACCCGATCATGAACCCGTGGGACATCCAAGCCCTGATCCCCATCGTGCGCGGAGCGGGCGGCGTGATCACCGACTGGCAAGGCCGCGACCCGGTAAAAGCCGAATCAATCGTCGCCGCCAACCCAATCCTGCACCCCCAAGTCATCGCCGCCCTCAACCCGTCCTGACACCCCCCGTCAGCGCCATCTCCCCGCTGAGCGACAGACTACAAAGTAACCTAATAGGTTACTTTCGCTCTCTAGACTCACCCGATCCACCACTGGTCCTCTCTGAAAATGGAGGGCGGACCGCCGTGTCCGCCGTTTCATGCGCATCCACGCGCAATCGACATCGCCCACAAAAAAGCCCCGGCAATAAAGCCAGGGCCAATCAAGAGACTCACTCAGCGCGCGATCACGGCGCTTTAGCGGGCTGAGCCGGCACCGATGCGGGCGCACTGGGAGAAGGCGCCGCAGCATCCGTCGCCGTCTTGGCCTTCGCCTGCTGCTGTTGGCCAAACTCCACGCCCATTTGCTGAATCTTCGGCATCGCCGCCATCACCCGCGGCATCATCACGGCCTGTAATTTCTGCTGCACCTCAGGCTGCTTATTGATGAGCGCCACACCGGCCGGCGTGGCATAAAAATTCCCCAGTGCCGCCAACTCCTCTTTAGAAAACGTCTGCGCGTAGATCTCCGTGATATCCTGTTTCATCTGCGCCGGATTCAGCGCCTCCACCATGACATCCATCATGCGCCCCTGAAGATCAGCAAACTCCCTGGGATCAACCTTTCCGCCTAACCGCTTCCCCATCTGCTGCTGCGTCATGCCTATGATCATTTTTTTCTGCTGCGTCATCATCTTCTCAAACATCTCCTCGACATGCATCTGATCGATCACCGCCGCGGCATCGGCCAGCGTCGCCGCCGTGCCTTTCGCTCCCTCCGCCGTGGCGATCTTCGCCGTAGCCAACGCCAATTCGTAAGACCTTCCATCGCGCTCAAGGAGCAAACTCGATTTCGCTTCATCGTAGGATTTCAGCGTGTAACCTTCGAACGCCTTGCCCAGCGGAACCCAGGCATTGTTGTCTCCCGCCTGAGTGCTGAGGCCAAAGAGTTTTTCACGCCCGGTATTCAGTACGCCTTTCAATTGGAACGGTGCCTGGTCGACAGCGAATGCCGTACAAGCAGTAAGAACTAATAGGAGTATAGATTTTAGTTTCATGGGGAAAAGGACTCAAAAACCGCAAGGCACAGCAACCCGTCATTTATTAATCACCCATCGCAGCCCTGCAGCTATTAGGGCACTTGTGTACAATCCCCTCTTTCGTCAAAGCAAGGTGAAAATCCCTCGGCCAGCGCCACTTACCTCGACGACCGCGATCCGACGTCTTAGTTTAGTGACCAGCTCCCTACCTCTATGAACTCCTCAAACTTCGCGTACTTAGTGGCATATATTCTGATTTATTTTTCGGTCGTCGGCGGCCTCTGGATCTGGCGGGTGAAACGGCGCAGCGAGCGCACCCCCGTCGTCGAAAAACTCCTTCGCACCCCCGGCGAAGAGCAGCGCCGCGAGCTCTCCGCCTTCGACGACGTCCTCCTGCTCCACCTCACCGGCACCGCGTTGATCCCGCTGCTGCTCCTCGTGCTTGGCCTCTGGGCAACCAATGCCGTCACCGGCGCCTACCAGATTTTGGCGCATATCATCTTACTCGTACTACTCGGCACCGTCCTCTATTTCGCCGCGCGCTGGCTCATGAAAATCATGGACCAACGCTACGATTTCCGCATCGGCTACTTTGGCGAACGCGAGGTCGGCGAGATCGTCGACAGCCTCCGACTAAAAGGCTTTCAAGTTTTCCACAACGTGCCCGCCTCCGAAGCCATGCCATTTTTCAAGCTCGATCACGTGGTCATTGGTTCTTCCGGTGTGTTCGCCATTCAGACCAAAAGCCGCACGCGCGGCCTGCCCCGCCCCGGCTTCGCCGAACACAAGATCATCTTCGACGGCCAGAAAATCGTGTATCCGTGGGGCGACGACTTCCAAGGCCTCGAACTCGCCCGTGACCGCGCCATCTGGCTCGAAAGCTGGCTCGGCCAGATCCTCGGCCGTCAAGTGCCCGTACAACCCATCCTCGCTTTCCCCGGCTGGTGGGTGGAGGAACACGCCATCAACACCGTGCGCGTGCTGAACCCGAAGCAGATCCCCGCCGTCGTGATCCGCAACACCCCCATGCTCACCGAAGAACAAGTCGAGCTCATCTCCCGCCACATGGAAGCCCGCTGCCGCGACGTGGAGTTTTAATCTCCCCCGACACAAAAGCGCGGGGCCACACACCGCAAAAGCCCCTTCCAAGGCAAAACATACACGGCAGTTCACATCGGCTTCCGCCCTGCGTTGTTTTGATGAAAACGATCCGCCTGCTGCTCATCCCTCTCGCTGTTCTATATGCGGCCAACCCGCTGTTGTTGACCGCAGAGGATAAAATCGAATCCATCTTGGAGAAACATGCCTCTGCAATGGGTGCTGATCGCAGGGCGAAAATCTCCACGATGATCGAGACGCGCTTGGTTCACAATCGATCCCAAACGATTATCCAAATCGTATACGCCAAAAAACCCAATAAACTCCGGGTCGAATACCTCCTCCCAAGAGGCCGTGTCATCCGTGGCTTTGACGGAGAAAACACATGGTCCTGCATGGAAAAGACCGGTGAAACCAAACGCTACATCGAACTTAAGCCCGAGGAGGATGAACAGCTCCGCGCCTCAGCCATCACGGCGATCGAAGGAGATCTTCCAGCCGCAATGGCCCGTGCGGCACGGATTGAAATAAGAACCAACGAACCAGTCGAAAGCGGTTTTGTCATGCTTTTCATCACGCTCTCTGAACGCGAAAAACTTCGCCTGAAGCTCGATCGCCAAACCAACCTGATCGCCGCTATCTACACCTCGCAAAAAGGCAAAGCGATCAAACACACACTCACCCACTACCGGCAAATAGACGGCATTGCCCTCCCGCTAGAAAGCGCAACCTCGATCGATGGCGAAGAACAAGAAAGGACTGAACTGAGCGGCCTTCAGGTTAATGTACCACTTGACGACGCGTTTTTCACCGCTCCTCCCAAAACAACCGCCCTACCGGCCTCCCGGCAGGAGTAAGCCCGCCCGCACCAAGGCGCACTCAAACGGGAAGCATCACTCAATCACCCATGAGCCCCACTGCGCAAAAAACTGCTCTCGCCCTTATTCTCGGTGCCTGCGCTTGGGGCGGCATCCAACATTGGCGCTCATCCTCCTCCACCGCCAAGCCAGAAACACCGGAAGCAACATCCGCTTCCGCCCCGGTTCAGCCAGCTAGCCACCGACAGGAACAACCAAACCCCGTTACCTCTCGACCACCCCCAACCGAACCAACTGTAACTCCACACGCCTCACCTCGACTCGACGTGCGCACCACACTCAAGCGCATCTACGATTTGCAGCACTCCAAAGCGCTGCCTGAAGCCTTCGGACTAGCCAACCAACTTGTCACAGAACTCGAGCCTCAGGCCAAAACCCTCAACGAAGACCTTGGTTATGCCTATCTGGCACGCGGCGAAATCCACGAAGACTTAAACCATTACCAAGAGGCTATTGTCGATTTTGAACACACCTACTTTCTTTGGCGAGACGACACACCCGATAGCGGACGTGGCTGGCTACACGCTTACGACGCACTCACGCGCGCCTATGCGCAAACGCAACGATGGAGCGAAACCCTAGCCATGGCCGAGCGCGGTCTAAAAACCGCCGAAGCCACGCCGCACGGAGACCACACGTACGAACTGCATTTTCATCAACGAAAAATCGACGCCCTCAAATCCCTTGACCAAAAGCGCGAAGCAGAAACAGCCCTTGATGTTTTCAAGAAACGCATACCAGAATTTTTCACAAACGACCCTAGCCGACGTGCCCGCTGGCAGGGCTGGATTGCCGGGAACTACGGAAAACTTGGCCTTCATGAAAAACAGCTCACAGCACTAGCAGAAGCAGGAGCCAACACCCCCGAAAGCGCAGGGAAAATTGCTTCTCTGCAGGATTTTATGGACCGCATGGCGTTAGTTAATGCTTCGTTTGGCGCAGGCAATATAACTGAAGCCAACCGCCAAGCGGACTTACTCCGCGATGCCCTTCCAGAAATCCCGCTCCCGGAGGATTCCATCAAGGCAATCCTGTCCTTATGCAGCTTTTACAAAGATTCGAATCGATACAAAGACGGTCTGGCCCTGACAAGGACTGCTGAAGATATCATACGCAAACCCGGGAAAAACGACCCAGCTTCCATCCGCAGCATTCTCCGATGGAGAAATAATTTCCTTAGCAGCCTCTGCCGTTTTCAAGAAGCCATAACAGTGTCACAGAACACCCTTGAGCTTGATCGAAAAGAATTTGGCGAAAACTCACCTGAATACATCAGAGACCTCAAGTCACATGGCCATGATCTCTTCTTTATTGGCGAATATAAAGAAGCACTGGACGCTTGCCGCGAAGCACTGGCCAAGGCGGAAAAGAGTCAACCGAGGGATGACCACCTCATCGTCTCCGTACTAGGGACCATCGGCTTCATCATCACACAATCCGACGAAGCCGCCCCCACCGAAGCAGAAGCCGTGCTTCGCCGTGCAATCGATCTGGATGATAAACTTAACGGCAAACTTCATCCCGACTCGGCAGACGACCGCATCAACCTCGCCACCGCGCTCATGCAACTGCATCGGCTCGACGATGCTGAGCGCTGTCTCAATGACGCGCTAACCTGTTTAAAAATTCGCAACGGCCTCGACTCCGACTTGGCGGGATGGGCCTATTGCCAAGTCTCCTCACTTCACGCCGAGAAAAAAGAATGGGGCCCGGCCTGCAAAGCCGCAAAACGAGCCGTCGAAATCCGTGAACGCATCTACGGACTCCAGAATTTCCGCACGCGCATCATGCTCAGGCAATTTATCAGTGTCGCGTGGGAAGCAGGCGACAAAGAAAGCTGCGTCGAGCGAGCAGAACAACTCCTCGCCTCAGAACGCGCCGACCACGGTTGGACTGAATTCAAAGACCTTGTGCTCTGCACTCGTCTCGCTCACTGGCACATCGAGCTAAACAACCAAAAACGAGCCAAAGAACTCAACGACCTCTTCAGCAACGCCAGTAGCGAGTATTACTCAGGCCACAAATCGCCCTAACTTTCTGCCAACACCCCGGCTCGCGTTATTTTGAATTTCCACTGTCGTCAACGCATGACACTGGCCGAACGGCACCGACAACTCATCGACGACCTCAGTCTCATCCCCGACCGCCACGAACTCCTCACGGCCATCGTCGACCGAACCCGTCGCCATCCACCTTTCTCCACCGTCGAGAAATCCGAAGCCCACCGTGTCCCCGGCTGCCAATCCGCCGTCTGGGTCATCGGCCAGCGCAACGCCGACGGCACGCTCGACCTCCGCTGCGACGCCGATTCGCCCATGGTCAAAGGCCTCATTCACCTCCTCTGCGAGGCCTACACCCACGCCACCCCCGCCGAGATCGTCACCACCGAACCCGCGTTTCTCGACGAGCTCGGCCTGCTCCGCGATCTCTCCCCCACCCGCCGCAACGGCCTCGCCGCCGTCCGCAACCGCATCAAAGAAATCGCCCACTCCGCCCTCAACGCCTCCGACTCTTCGCCGCCCGGCCCGTCATGACTGCCGCCTACTACGACGCGCACAACCACCTGCAGGACGAGGCGCTCGCCCCGCACCTGAACCGCGTCGCCGGTGAACTCTCCTCCCTCGGGCTTCGCGCCGCCGTCGTCAATGGCACCTGCGAAGACGACTGGGCCGGCGTATCCGAACTTTCCCGACGCTTCTCCTGGATCGTGCCGAGCTTCGGATTGCATCCCTGGGACGCCGGCAACCGCTCCCCGGACTGGCTGGAAAAACTCCGCGCCCAGCTCGACGCCCACCCCGCCGCGGGCGTCGGCGAGATCGGACTCGACCGCTGGATACTCGACCGCGCCCGCCCCGATGACCCGCGCCTCGCCGGCTTGCGACGCGCGCCCCTCCCCGAGCAAGCGGAAGTTTTCTCTGCGCAACTTTCCCTCGCCACCGAGCTCAACCGCCCCACCACGATCCACTGCCTCGACGCCTTTGGCGCGCTTCACGACCTACTCCGCACCGCCAAACGGCCCGCGCGCGGCTTCCTGCTCCACGCCTACAACGGCCCCGCCGAAATGGTGCCCGGCTTCGCCGAACTCGGCGCCTATTTCTCCTTCAACGGCGCGTTCCTCGACGACCACAAATCCCGGCACCGCGAAACCTTCAGGCTCATCCCTCCCGACCGCCTGCTCGTCGAAACCGACGCACCCGCCATGCCAGTACCGCAACCGTGGCGTACCCACAAACTCCCGCCCGCCCCCGTCGGTGAAACCATCAACCACCCCGGCAACATCGAAGCCGCCTACGCCGGCCTCGCCACATTCCTCGGCCAGCCACTCGACGCCCTCGCCGCTCAAATCGAGCGCAACTTCCTGCGCCTCTTTGACCCCGCCACGCCTTAAGCCTCCCGTCCACACGCTGGTCACAGCTTTGCTCCTCATGCACAAGGTGGAGCGTTCCCGTCAAGTTTACCCACCCTGACTCAACGCCTCCTTGAGTCAGGGAAAACAAAACGATGGCCGTTCTTCAGGGGAAACGGCCAGCACCGTCACCTACGGTTTATTTCAATCGAGCGAGGTACTTCTCGAGACTCCACTTAAGATTTCCGGGACTCAGATTCGCGTCGATCAGGATACCACCGCCATCAAAAACAAAACCAGTCGGCAGCTTTTTAGCTGTTACATTAAGTTTCTTTGCGACATCCAAATTCTCGACTGGCCCAGAAATGGACTGCGGCCACTTCAATCGCTTGCTCTGAATAAACTCTAAGATTTTCACTCGGTCTTCGTCCGTGCCACAGGCCACGCCGATCACCTCAAACTGCTTACGATTCATCCCGTACAGTTCTTTCACCGAATCGAGGTCTTCCTTCTTACCCGGCGATTCAAGCGACCAGAAATAAAGATAGACAATCTTACCGCGCAAATTCGCAAAATCGACCGCCGTCCCACCTGCAGTCGTAAACGCAAAGGCAAACGGCTGCTTGGCCACCTCAACCATACTAAGCTCTTCACGCATCCACCAATGCAATCCCTTATCCGGCCCGGCCAACGCCTTAACGATATACTCCTCAAACTGATTTGAACGAAAGGCCTTCAGATAGTTCATGAAATCAGACTCACGATCCTTCCAAAAAGTTCGCGCACCTTTTCGTGTCTCCAACTCGTCTATCGCTTCGCGCCATGCCTTCATCGCCTCAGGGGAGGTATCATTACGCTGAGCGGCCCCTAAAATTGCGGTATCCAAAGCGTAGATCGCATTGCTTGCCTCAGTAGAAAGGTTTCGCTCAACGATACAGAGCGTACTCTTGCTAGAGAGAACCAACATCCAATCCTTGCACTGTGCTTTCTTTTTCTTGTCGGTGAACGAGTACAAATCGACTAGCTTTTTAATCACTTCCAGTGCCTTGGCCTCGGAAGGATAATCAGCGAGAAAGCTCACCCCCATTTTCGCCAACTTTTGCTGCCGAGAATCGCTCCACTCAACGTCCTTCTCTAAGCGAAAACTACTAAACTCATCCCATGCAATTTCTGCAGGAGTTTTTTCTTTTGGCGCAGCTGATGCCAGCACAGAGCCCAAGAAAATAAAAAACGAGGCCAAGAAAACCAAACGAAGACCATTCATGTAATAACAGGGTTGAAATTAAGATCTAAGGCAGGAAAAAGGCCACACACACACCAGTATAACAACCAAATTCTCTCTAATTCACGGAAAGAATCACACACAAAACAGAGCTTACGCTTAAACCCCTGACGACGGCGCTACTCGACTTTCCGCCTGAGCCGAATCCCTTTCCTGATGCCTGCCTCCCACTGGTCTGCGTGGAAACCGTTGCCACTCACCCTCGCGCCCGCTGTCCTTGCTGAAACGCTCGACGGCGGCCAGAGCTTCCGCTGGCGCCTGGATACCGATAGTAGCTGGATCGGCCTCTGGGGCGAATGCATGGTAAAGCTCACTCAAGCTGAAGACCAAACCCTGCGCTGGAGCGCGCCACTCGCACTCGCCGCCCGCGTGGAAACCGAACTGCCGCGCTACCTCGGCCTAAACAACTCGTTCGATCAGCACTTCGACCAACTGCCATGGCGCAGCGACGCCCACCTCGCCGCCTGCCTCCGCGCGTTTCCCGGGCTCCGGATTCTTCACCAGCCCTTCGGCGAGACGCTGCTGGGCTTCCTTTGCAGCGCCACCAAACAGATCGTGCAAATCAAACAGATGGTCGCGCTCCTCGCGGCGCGGCATGGCGTGGAAATCACCCCCGGCTTTCGCCGTCTGCCGACGTGGGCAGAACTCGCCCGCGTATCCGAGCCCGCCCTACGCGAATGCCTGCTTGGCTTCCGCGCCGGGTACATCCACCGCACCGCTCGCTTCCTCGCCGACCACCCCGGCTGGCTCGACGCCACCGAAGCCGCGCCCTACGCCGAGGCCAAGGAGCGCCTTTGCTCGCTGCCGGGCGTGGGCGAGAAAGTCGCCGATTGCGTGATGCTCTTTGGTGCCGGTCGGCTGGAGGCATTTCCCGTCGACACGTGGATCATAAAAACGATGGCCACCCGCTACGGCCTCACCGACTGGAAGCCCGCGCAGATCGCGCATTTCGGTCGCACGCACTTCGGCCCGCTCGCCGGCCTCGCGCAGCAATACCTCTTCGCCTACGAACGCCAATCTCGTCCGTAGTGACCCTCGTCGCAGGCACCCTCGCAGCCCTCGCCATCGCACGCGCCCCCAGCCGGTTTGTAACGTAATACGTTACAAACCGACTGCCACCGCCAAAAACAGAATCATCGGCTCAGAGTGGCTTGGAGGGAGAGGATGGATCAGCCAGGACCGCTGGAGCGGCGACGGGGATCGACACCGGCGCGGCGATCGGCGCGAGACCGAGCACGAGCAACTGGCCTTGGCGGGCGTAGTCGATCGCCTCGCCCAGCACGCGGGCCGATTCCTGCGGTGCATGAAAGCCCATGGAATTCTCAGCCGAAACAAAATCGAGCCGCCACTGCGCTTTGCGCTGAAGATCACGGGCCGGCTTGAGCTCGGCTTCGGACGCGCCACGGCTCTGCGCGGCAGCCAAGGAGTCAATCAATCCCACCACCGCTTGCTCGCCTCGGCGGAGCAAATCCTTTGTACGATCCTGAATCGTCAGGACGCGCGCCTTGAGCTCCTCCTCAGGGATGCGATGGCACGTCTGACAGGCCTGTGCGACGTTGAGCAACGGACTGCGCACATGATGACTGCTCACCTTGACCGCGCCTTCACGCTGATAAGGCATGTGGCAATCCGCACAAGCGACGCCGCTGCGCGCATGAATCCCTTGGCTCCACATTTCAAACTCAGGGTGCTGCGCCTTCAACACGGCTGCCCCGGACACTTTGTGCTTCCAGTCAACGTGGCCGACTTGATCATAGTAGGTTTCGATTTGTTCGACTCTAAGGCCATTCTGCCACGGATAGGTGACGAGCTTGCCTTCGCCTTTAAAGTAATACTCGACATGGCACTGTGCGCAGACCAGTGAACGCATCTCTTGGCGCGTGGCGTCGGTGTTGGGGTTGTACTCGCCCTTGCGCCCGTCTTTGCGCCAACGCTCAATGCTCGGCAAGTGCGGCGCGGCATACTCTGACTTTGCGAGCGCGCGAATGCCCGTGAGAAATGCGGGGCGGTTGACACGCAGATCCATCGAGTCGGCCTCGTGGCAGTCAACACACGACACCGGATGCTCGACGAGCTTGGTGGCCTCATCATATGGCATTTTGCAGACGACCTCGAAACCTTTTTGAATCTGTTCCTCCCAATGGTCTTTGCCTGCAGGCACACCGGCTTTTAGTCCTTGGTCAATGTAGGCGTTGAGCATAGAAGCGTGGCATTGGAGGCAGGCACCAGGCTGTTTGAATTTTGTGACGCGCTCCGTGTTGCGCTGATCCTCCAACATGTAGGCATGGCCACGCTCCTCGCGGTAGTCGGTGCCGAAGGCGTAGCCGGCAAAAATGCGGCGCCAAACCGGATCGGCATCAAGGTGCTGAAAGGCATCACTGCCGCCGTGCTTGGTGCGCTCGACATCCACCGTACGCCGATAGCTGTCATACTGGCGCGGAAAGTTTTTGCCCCATACAGCTGGATCGACCGTCTTGTCGCTCACCTCGACCACGCGGAACGAAGTCTGCGCGGCCTCGGCCTTGCGCGTCTTAATATTTTGAAACAGCAGCAACATCGCGATGGATGCGGTGCCGGCGAGCGCGATGACGACGATATAAACCCAAAGGGCGAGACCACGACAGGCGAAAGGACGTTGGGTGTTCATAAAGAAAGGCGGTGCGTTTTCTGTGTATCGGAAATTTCGTGACGAAGATTATTGCGGGTGCGTCAGCGGACCGGCCCGTGGCCGACGTCGCGGTGGCAATGGACGCAGTCGAGCATCTTTTGCGGATCGCCGGGATGCGTGTTGATGCCGTCGACGATCTGCTGGTGGCAGCTCACGCAGTTTTTCTGGAGCACGGCGGAGTTGCGCGGCTTGATCATGATCGGCTCGTGAAAATCCTGCAGCGTGAAGCCCTTCGAGTGATGGTAGCCGTTTTCGGCCTTCGTCATATATTTGCCGATCAGGTCGTGCGGCGTATGGCAATCGTTGCAGGTGGCGACGGCGTGGTGCGCGGCCTTTTGCCAGCCGTCGTACTGCTCGCGCATAATGTGGCAGTTGACGCAGGCCTTCGGATCGTTGGACAGATACGAAAAGCCCTGACCGTAGTAAAATGTATAGCCACCCAAACCCGCAAATAGGCCCAGCGTGGAAGCCAGGATCAGGCCGAGGATGAGGCGGGTTTTTGCAGCGGATTTAAACACGGGAATGCCTCTGGGTAGCCTGCCTGCCCTCCGCCAAGGCACAACGTATCCGTCGCGCAGGAATTGATCTGCGTCAAGGTTTGCCCGAAAATATCGCTGCCCTTCTCACGTCCGTGCGAGGTCCAGCGCCTTCGCGCCAGATCATCGCCCACACCATCACAATCCCACGCTCACCGCGCGTGCTGAATCAGCTCGATCTCGTAGCCCTCGGGCGCGTCGATAAAGGCGATGAGCGAGCCACTGCCGGTCTTGGTCGGGCCGTCGCTTAGCGCAAAACCTTTTTTCGCAATCGCCGCCGCGTAGGCCGCCAGATCTTCGACCTCGAAGGCGAGGTGCATGAGATCGGGCTGCACCTGCACCGACGGGCTGCCGGGCAGATGACAAACCTCGATTTCCTCCTGGCTGTTGGGTGTGGCAAGAAAAACGATCTGCGCGCCACGCGGCGAGACACTGCGACGGGCAACCGTGAGGCCGAGTGCGTCTTGGTAGAACTTGATCGTGCGTTCGAGATCGTTGACGCGCAGACGCGTGTGAAGGAGTTTTTTGACCATGGGAGAATGCTATTTTATGAGCCGTTTGAATCGGCACAAGCCGTCAGGCGAATTTCTCCGCCGAGCTCCGCTGAGCGCCGTCAGGCGAATTTCTCCCGCGCGCTGACAGGAAAAACCCCGTGTTGGTGCCTTTTTACTTGTACGTCACCTTTACCGAACCACCGAGCCTTCTAGTCTGACCTCACACTCGCCTCTCTCGCCTTCGCCAAGCGGGGCAAATCCCACAACCCCTCCCCATGAACCCTACAATAGCACCGCAGCCAGGCATCCATCTCCGGATGGCAAAGAATCTAATCCTCGCTTCCGCCCTCGGGCTCGCCTCGGCCTACACCGTTCAAGCCCAGGAAGCCGCGCAAACCACGCCCGTAGCCAAAGACGCCGCAGCCCCAGCCGACGACGACATCGTGCGTCTCTCGCGCTTCGTCGTCACCGGCTCCGTCATCGACAAGACCGAATTGGAATCCGCCAACTCCATCGCGGTCCTCTCCAAGACCCAGATCGATCGCATCTCGCCGCGCAGCACGGCGGATATGTTGACCCAGATCCCCGGCCTTTACGTCGAACCCACCGCGGGCTCGATTTCCAATAATTATTACATCCGCGGCCTCCCCAGTGGCGGCGGCACGCGCTTCCTCGGCATGGTGGAAGACGGTCTCCCGATCGTGATTGGCAACTCCGACTTCACCTTCCGCGGCGACGCCCTCTGCATCGACTCTGTCGAAGTTCTGCGCGGTGGTTCGTCCAGTATCCTCACGTCCTACGCGCCAGGCGGCACGATCAATTTCCGCAACCGCGAAGGCACCAACGTCACGTCCAGCACCGCCCGCCTCACCCTCTCCGACTACGGTCAGGTCCGCACCGATCTCGTCGTCTCCGGCCCGCTCGGAAAAAGCTTCACCTACATGCTCTCCGGCTACTACAACGCCGATGACAGCCAGCGCGACACCGGCTGGGGCAAAGTCAACCAAGGCGGCCAGTTCAGCGGCAACGTCAAGTACACGTTCCCCGACAACCGCGGTTACTTCAAAGTCTCCGCCCGCTACCTCGACGACCAGTCGGCCTACTACGCCACCGAGCTCTACCAGGACCAAAACAACCCTCAATCGGTAAAGAACGGCCCCGACATCAGCAAGGGCACTTACTACGGACAGGACACAGCCCGCATGACGATCTGGACCGGTGACGGTCCCCGCGTGAACGACTTCTCCAAGGGCGTGCCCGTTCAGATGTCCTTCCTCGGCTCCGAGCTGAAGTACGACTTCGGCAACGGCTGGACCCTCGTCGACCGCAACCGCGCCACCCGCTACTACCACAAGTTCAACGGCCTCTTCGGCGGCAACACCGTCGACGGCACCGGCAACGCCCTCGCCACCTACGGCATTCCGATCCTGATCGCCAATGCCTCCGGCCGCCCCGGCTTCGCCAATCTCGCCACCTTCAGCACCTACCGCGTGACCGAGGCCGTCAGCGGCAGACTCGTCGCCCCCGCCACCATGAATGGCAACGGCGCGATCCAACTCATCTACCCGATGGAGGAATTTGGCCTTGAGCGAAATTACCAAAACGATCTCCAGCTCCAAAAAGAGATTGGCGCGAATATCATCACTGTCGGCTTCTACTACAACCACTACACGCGTGACTTCACCCAGTTCGGCAATCAGGCCCTCACCGACGTGCGCAACCACGCCAATCTGCTCAACGTCGAGGCCTTCGACACGCTCGGCAACTCGCTCGGCATGATCACCGACAATGGCTTCACCCAATACGGCGCCTGGTACACCCGCAACAAGTACACCCAAACCAACACCGCTCCCTACATCACCGATGAAATCAAACTCGGCAAGTGGCGGTTCGACGCCGGCTATCGCTACGAAAAAGCCAAGCAGTACTTCGAAAATGGCCCCCAGACCAGCTACTCCGGATTCATCACCCGCGACGTGAACCAGCACAACCCAGCCCTCTACGGCGGCAACACCGTCGCTCCCGGCACTTGGAAAAAAACCGATAGCGAAGGCAAGGGCCACAACTGGACGGTCGGCGCCAACTACCTCCTATCTACCACCTCCGCGGTGTACGGCCGCTACTCCGTCGGCACCTTCCTCAGTCAGGACCCGCAGTCCACAACGCCGTCTCCTCAGCCCAAGATCACCCAGATGGAACTCGGCTACCGCGGCTCGCTCAATCAGTCCTTCCTCTGGAACGCCACGCTCTTCAACAGCGAGGCCAGCAACAACGAGGTCAACATCGGCGTCCCCGTCAACGGCACGCTCATCTTTAGTAACGTACAACTCAAGACCCGCAACTACGGTATCGAACTCATGGGTACATGGAAAGCGACGACTGACCTCGCCTTCGACGTCCAAGGCACGTTATCGAAATCTGGATACATGGGCGAGGGCGTCATCTCCACCGCCAACGGCAACGTTCCCATCGACGGCAAACGCCCCGTCCGCCAGCCCGACAAGATCTTCTCCGTCACCGCCCGCTACAAGCTCCCCGTCTTTTCCAAGTACAGTCCCGAAGTCTACCTGAACGACGCCTATACCAGCGCCCGCGCCTCCGACATCGCCAATGCCGTCTGGCTACCCGCCTACAACGTCATCAACGCCGGCTTCATCCTTAAACCCTCGGCCAACACGACCATCAAACTGCACATGGCAAACGTGTTCAACGAAGTCGCCTTGACCGAGGGCAATCCTCGTCAAACCCAAGCGTCCGGAAACGCCAACGCCGTCTACTACGGCGCTCGCGCCATCTTTGGCCGCTCGATCCAGGGCTCCATCGAATACAAGTTCTAAGTTTTGGTTCGGTTCGTTCACACCCGCGCCGATAGCCCTCTTGCTGTCGGCGCGGTCTTGCTTTCCTCTCTCCTCCTCACCCCCGCCGCGCCCCGCCATGACCTCCTCGAAATCTACCCGACTGCAACACGCTTCCTTCCCGGTCCGCCCAAACGTCCTGCGCAGCAGCGTCGCCGCACTCGCCCTCTGCGCCTCCTGCTCCGCCCTTCGCGCCGAGTCCACCACCACGCTTGCCTCTAGCCACTTGATCGCCCCCGCCACCCAGGAAGCCACGGCCCCGCTCGCCTTCACCCTCACCGAAGGCAATATCGCCAATCACTTTTTCCGCCAAGGCCCGGTCGCCGCCCACCTGCTCGTCTCCTCCGGACCATCGCCCCGGCTCATCTTCGCCTTTCCCGCCGGCAACACCGGCCTCGGTCTCTGGTTCGCCGACGTCGATCCCGCCACGCGCTTTTTCCTCGCGCCCGGCAGCAGCATCGCTCCCGTGCAACAGGCCGATGGCCTGCGCGGCATCTCCGCCCAGCTCCAAAGCACCGCAAAAACGCTGGTCATCAAAAGCTCCGTCCTCGCTAACATCCGCAACCTACGCGAGTACATCGCCGAGGGCTTCAAGCCGCTGCCAGAAAACCTACGCCCCCAGACCGATCTCGGCGCATCACTGCGGCTTTACCGAACCACGATCGATGGCCAACACCACTTGGAACTCCGCGTGCTTCCCACCGGCGACACCACGCTCGCCAGCACTGACCAAGGCATCGCCCTCCGCACCGGCCCTTCTGGCCAGCTCGCCTTCACCATCACCGCCCTCGCCGACGACGCTCCGCTCACACCGTTTTCGCCCGGCCAGATTTTCAACGCCAACGTCGCCCCACGCCCGACCGACCAGCAGGTCTTCGCCTTTCTTGCCTCAAAGGAAAAGTTCGACGCCGGCTCCTGGCGTTTCCTGACCTATTTCGGCCGCGACACACTGCTCTCACTCGAACTGCTCATGCCGGTTCTGAAACCCGCCGTCATCGAGGGCGCGCTCGGCTCAGTGATCGAGCGCCTCAGTCCGCACGGCGAAGTCGCCCACGAGGAATCGATCGGCGAGTACGCCGTGATCGAAAACCAGCGCGCCACCCCACCGCCGAAAAACCTGCTCGCCCCGGTCTACGACTACAAGATGATCGACGGCGAATACCTGCTCGCCCTCGCCGCCAGCTCCTACCTGCTCGACCACCCCGAAAGCACGCAGCACGCCAAGGCATTTCTTGCCCGAACCACGCCCTCGGGGGAAACCTACGGCGCCGCTCTGCAAAAAAATCTCGCGCTCATCCTCGACCGCGCCGCGTCCTTCGCCGCGCACCCGGAGCGCAAAAACCTCGTCTCGCTCAAGCCCGGCCAGATCGTTGGCAACTGGCGCGACTCCGAAGTCGGCCTCGGCGGCGGCCTTTATCCCTACGACGTAAACGCCGTGCTCATGCCCACCGGCCTGCAAGCCGCCGCACGCCTCTACCGCAGCGGTCTGCTTGGCCAAACCGACGCCCTCGCCCAAAAAGCCGAACACGCCGCCAAAGCATGGAAAGCCGCAGAAGCCTTCTTCGCCCTCACGCTGCCCGCAAAAGACGCGCAACAACAGGTCGCCGCCTACGCCGCCTCGCTCAAGCTCGATGCCACTGCCGCCGTCGCATCGATTGACCAGCCCGTCCACTACCACGCGCTCGCTCTTCGCGCCGATGGTTCGCCCGTGCCGGTCATGCACACCGACTCCGGCTTCGCGCTCTTCTTCGGCCAACCAAGCGCCGACTACCTTGATGCCGCCGCCCGGCAAATTCTGCGTCCTTTCCCCGCCGGCCTGCGCACGCCCGTCGGTCTCGTCGTCGCCAACCCCGTTTTCGCCAACGCCACCACCCAAGCCCTGTTCACCCGCGATCACTACCACGGCACCGTCGTCTGGTCGTGGCAACAGGCGCTCATGGCCGCCGGTCTCAAACGCCAGCTCCAGCGCACCGATCTACCCACCACCACCAAGGCCCTGCTCACCACCGCCGAAGACACGCTTTGGTCGGTCATCGCCAACGTGAGCCATCAAAGCGCGGGTGAACTCTGGACGTGGGAGCCCAAAGACGGCGCGGCCACACTCGCCCCCTTCGGTCAAGGCAAGGGCCACATGGACGAATCCAACGCCGCCCAGCTCTGGAGCACGGTTTACTTATCCGTACAACCGCCCATAAGGTAGTCAGCACAGCCCCTCACCGGTCGCGACGCCACCCCCATGATCGCCTTCACTCCCAGCACAAAAAAGACGCCAGCGCACGACTCGCAGTCACTTTTTGCCGAGACGTTTCGCCGGCAGATTCAGGCGCTCGAGCAAGGCCAGGCGCGCGTGCGACTGCCCGAGTGCCGCCCGACTTTTCAATGCCAGCCCGGCATGGCCTACCACTTCAAGCCCGAGCTCTTCATCCAGCTCAGCGGTGCGACCCTATTCACCTGCTTGGAGGAAAACTTCTCCCTCGAAGCAGGCGAAATCTGCATCATGCCCCAAGGCGTGCCCCACGGCGAAACCACCCGAAGCACACCAAAGCCGTTCGAGAACGTCGTCGTCTGCTACTACAACGACACCATCGCGATTCACGTCGCCCACGAGACGCCCGCACACAAGCCCATCGTCGACGACATCTATTTCTACACGTCGCCCTTTTTCCCAGCGCTCGTTTCCTACCTCAACCAGATCGGCGAACTCCGCTTCCACTCCGCGAAATCCTGTCAGGCCGCCATCAAAGGCCTCCTGCTCGCCGAACTCGCCATGCTCACCGAGATCGTCGAGACGCAAGGTGCCAGCCTCTACTCCGAGACCGAACGCGTCTTCCGCTGCCAATGGCTGATCCGAAACAACATCGCCGATCCCAACCTCGGAGTCGAAAGCCTCGCCGAAGAACTCCGCTGCTCTGCCACGCACCTCTCGCGGCTGTTTCACCAAGAAACCAGCGAGCGTATCACCGAATACATTACGCGCATCCGCCTCGCCAACGCCCTCGAAGCCCTCGGCAACACGTCGCTCAGCATCAAGGAAATCTCGTCCGCCTGCGGTTTCAGCGACGCCAACTACTTCGCCAAGGTTTTCAAAAAAGCCGTGAAGCGCTCGCCCGTGCAATTCCGCGACGAACTCCACCGCGTCGCCTGCGACATCGAGCGCGAACCCAAGGTCGTTTACTACGATCACGCGGAGCACAACTTCGGCCTTCGTCCCGAGGTCATGGCCAAAGCCGCCTCGAAACTGCACCAACCTTAAAGCAGTATCATCCTGAAAAACACAGTTGGAACCGCTAATTTTCGCTCATCGGCGCTCATTAAATATGCTCCGTGAATTGATCGCTTTCACCTGCGGGGTGAAAGCGATTTTCGTCAGGCCCTCGTAGCGCTTCCGTCATGAGCGTCAATGAGCGTTCATGAGCGGTTAAGTAATTCCGGAATTTAGGATCATGATGTCGGAGCCGTTTGAGGTAGGGAGTACCGTCCCCGGTGAGCCGTGTTTTGCATCGGCTCAGCAAGGATGCCTCGCCCTGCTATGAGGCCGTTTGGGCATGGACAAAAAGAAAGCGCTGGCCGGGTGGTGATGACGCGGCGCATATGCTCTTGTTCGTTGGCGAACAGAGCAGAGTGAAACCGGGGCAGTGACATTCTCCGCCAAAACGCACGGAGGCAGGCACCCGCCTTGTACCTTTTTATCTGCGTTTATCTGCGCCCATCTGCGGTTTCCTTTCTAAACTCTCCCCGCCCCCGCCCTCTTGCCGAACCGCGTCAGACCACCAACCGACCACAGTGACCTCTGTGCCACCTCCTTCCGTCTCTGTGTTCCCGCTCCGTGACTCGACCCCGGACACCACCGGAAATTTGGCCACCGCTGAAAAGACCTGATATCGTTTTTTGCAATGCTCCTAGCATGCAGTAACACTAAAAGCTTCGGGACGCCTTAGCCTTCTCCACGATGAGTTTTTTGTCACAGAGAATACAGAGCCATGAAATCCGTTCTGCTTTTTTTTTGTAGACTCTGAGTCTCGGCTCCGACTTAACGCTATGGCTAATCCGGAAGATACTAAGATGCAGTACACTAGGCTTGCCCCGCAGATCTTTACTCGCCGGTTCGGTGTTCCACCAAAACAGACGCGTCAACCTAACTTTTAAAGCGCAGTGGGAACTCCGCGACTTCGATGGTTAACGAGTAGACTCTATATAAGTAGCGCAGCGAGCTTGGTCTCATTTTTCCCCTAAAGTTGCACTTAGATGAGGCCGATGAACGGAGAGAGGCTCACGCGGAGGCGCGGAGTTAAATAACAATGAAGTCCTTTTCATCACGTCTTGGCTAAAAAGCTCCAATGAACCCAAAACACCAAGCCTGCCCCCCTTCGGCTTGGTCCTCTGCGATTCGATGCCTCGCTAAGTATATTTCCCATCGCCCCAGTAATGCCTTAGCCGGACGAAAATCAACCCCGTAAAGCCATAGCCAAAGCCACCCTTTATTCGTGGACAATAATTTACGTTCTATAATCCACCCTTCGGCCCACCCGGCCAAAGACCTACGCAGTAGGTGCGAATAACACTGTTAGGAAGAATCAAAACTATCAAACGAAACACGAGCCTCAACCGTCCACGTTCCGCAACGCGCACATTGAACTTTCCCATCAGAGAAAAGCCGGAACGAAGAACATCCACAGTTACATACAAACATTTCCCGGTCGTCATCCACGACGCCCGGAAAAGGAACAACAATACAACCCAAAAAAGGAGAATTAGACATGGCTAAGAAATCGACTACCGTTAAAGCTGTCCGTGACACTCGCACAGGCGAGTTTGTTAAAAAATCAGAAGCAACAAGTCGTCCCGCGACAACTATTACTGAAACTATAAAGAAGAAAAAATGAGCCCAACAAGTCGCTAGAGCGCAACGAGGCCGAGCCGTCCTTTTGATTATGATTATTTGTTTGCATAGACTATATTGTTCTCAGCCTCGTTGCTGGCCTTTAACGTTCGGCAAAGAAAACACATGATCGACGGAACCCTTGGTGCCTTTACAGGCCTTTTTATCTCTTGGCTCTTCTACAGCTTCGGACGTAGAGAGGCCACTAGACTCTATCGCGACGTAATTATGACGAGCGTGCTGATGCGCTTGAAGGAAATGACGCCTACCAGCAAGACCCGCGTTCCGAATGGCTACGGCCTCGAGGAGGAATAAAGGGGTCATTCGGGATCAGTTTCATCGCGGACATAGCGCGCAAACTTCGTCTCGAACAGGACGGTGGTATCTACCACGTGATCAATCGGGGGCCTGTAAAACGGATCAAACCCTAATGCCTTTGGTCGGTAGCTTGAGGCTCGTTCTTTCAATTTGACACCAGCGGCACACACCGCGCCAACGCCAAGGCTAAACAAGCCGACGCCGCGCCGCTGCAAGACGGCCTGACCTCCCCGTCGAAGTGCAACGCTGGCCAAAGAACTAAACGAGTCCATCTCTTTTGAACGCTCTGTGGCTCTGCGAGAGCATGGGTTAAAAAAGGCATGGTCTCGCGCAGAGGCGCAGAGAGCGGTGCCTAGCACTGATGATGAGCGGCCAGTGCGGGGATTATTGCCCAAAGGTCGCAAGCGTGAATGCCGCGCTAACTACCTACCTAGCTGCAAGAACTAAGTAGGAAACGCAGTTAGAACCGCTAATTTTCGCTCATCAGCGCTCATTCAATATATTCCTAAAATCGATCGCTTCATCTGCGGGATGAAAGCGATTTTCGTCAGGCCCTCGTAGCGCTTCCGTCATGAGCGTCAATGAGCGTTCATGAGCGGTTAAGTAATTCCGGAATTGAGTCTAAACGATCTCATCCCTTTTAACGCACCAAGGTCGTTTACTACGATCACGCGGAGCACAACTTCGGCCTTCGTCCCGAGGTCATGGCCAAAGCCGCCTCGAAACTGCACCAGCCTTAATCCGCGCCGAGCACCTTGCCCGCATCGTACTCTGGCTGTGCGCCGTCGCGACTCGCCACAAAAGCGCCGAGCCGACACGCCCGCTCCAGCAGTTTCTGCCACGGCGGAGCGCCCTCGCTACGGAGCACGCCGTCAATCAGCGCCGCGCAAAACGCATCTCCCGCACCCACCGTGTCGCGCACGACCACCTCGGGGGCCAACGCCTGAAACGACTGCCCGCTCGCCCACAGATGCGCACCGTCGCCACCCATCGTGATGCACACGGTGTAACACCTGAATTTTTCGGCGATCACCGCGCTGATCCGGGACAGATCTGGCGCGCCCGCCTCGACTCCGCCCAATCGGATCGCCTCATCCAGATTCAGTTTCAATAAATCCACCCCGCGGATCAACGGCAGCAATGGCTCCACGTCATCATACGGCGCGCGCAGGTTGATGTCGCACACCGTCAGTCCGGGTCGCGCTTCGCGCCAGACGTTTAGCCGCTCACGATTCGCCGCAGTCCGCAGCGAGAGGGAACCATACACCAAGGCCAAAGGCCGCTCACCCGCGTCTGGCGTCGCCCGAATCTGATCCCAAGCGACATTCTCGCAGATGCGATAACTCGCCTGCCCCGCCGCATCGAGCTTCACCTCCACCGTGCCCGTGGGCAGCGCGGCGTTCTCCGCCACAAGCAGTGTATCCAGCCCCGCCGCCCTCATCGCCGCGCAGGCCTCGCGCCCCAGCTCATCGCGGCCAACCGCCGACGCCAGCAACGGCGACCGCCCCAGCCGGCTCAGGTGGTAGGCGACATTATACGGCGCACCACCGAGGAATCGGCCGCTCGGCAACAGATCCCATAAAATTTCTCCGAAACAAATGATGCGATCGCCTTCCATGATATTAAATATTCTCCATCGCACTGAGACGGAGCGAGGCCGGTTTAGCAACGCAGTTGGCCAGAAGTCCCGAAAAAAGCAGGCCCGCAAACACTGTCGCCAGTACAAACCCGGAGCGCGCTCCGCCAAACGCATCGCTGACCGCGCCCATCGCCAGCGGCCCGAGCGCCGCCGCCAGACAGGAGAAAAACAGAATCACGCCCGAAACCGAACCATGCAGCCGCTTCGGAAAACAACTGATACCCTTCGAATTCAGTGTCGGATAAATCATCGACATGAAGAGCCCCGACAGCGGGAGCAAAAATACCGCCGCCCGTTCACCGAACACAATGCTACCGACAAAACACAGCAAGATTGCCGCGCTCAAAATCGCCATGATCAGCGTCCAATCGTATAAATTGAGCAACCACGTTCCAAGAAAACGGCCGCCCGCCCGGAGGATGAAGAAAATCGAAATCGAGTACGTCGCCACCCACGCCGCCGGCCCCACATAATTCGCCAGCAGGCTCGGCATCCACACATAGATCGAGCATTCCACCGCTACGTACAAAAATAGTCCCAGCGAGAACCCCAGCGCGTGCGGATCGCCCATCATCCGCATCGTATCACGAATATTCACCACCTCGACGTTGAGCCGCACGGCCTGCGGATACTTCGCAAAAGCCGCTACGACGATCAGCACCACGCAGAGCGCCCCCGCGATCAGGTAGAGCCATTTCCACGAAACACCCGCCTGCAACAACGCCGCCACCACCGCCGGCCCCACAATCGCACCCACGCCAAAGAAGCCCTCGGCCATATTCATCGTGGCGGTGTGTTCGCGCGACGTCGTCGTGATGTCGCCCACCAGAGCCAACGCACCGGTCTTGAAAATGCCAATCGCCGCTCCAGAAACAACCAACAGGCCCAAGAAAAACAAAAACGAGTTGCCCACCGCAAAAAGAAACGAGTTTAATGCAAACAGCGACAACCCCAAGATGATCGTGCGTTTGCGCCCCAGCCGATCCGCCAAAAACCCAAGCCCCACGCCCGCCAGCCCGATCGCCGCCATCGGCGCATAATGAAAAGAGCTGCCCGCCGTCATGCTCAGCTGAAACTCGCGGATCACTTCCGGGATGATCACGCCGACGGAATCCGTCGTCATCGCAAACATCATAAACATTAAATACGTCAGCGGCCGGATGAGCGGTCCGCCGAGCTTGGCGCTGGTTTTATTCGACGACACATTCATGGCTTAGAGGGTAAAGGGACCCGTGATCTCATCCAACGCTAGCGTGCGCGGACCGCTGGGAGAACTGAATTCAATCTGCGTCCGTCGGGAAACAAGCCCCACCTGCAAAACGGCAAATTCATCTTTCTTCTTCCATCCGAGAGCGAGCTCCGTCTTGCCGCAGGGCAACAGCGCAAACGTGCCCGCAAACGCCGGATGCGCGTTGCGAAATCCGATTAGCCCGAGCAATGCGCGCACCACCGGGCGGACCAGTGCGTCTTTGAGCTCCTGCGCAGTGAACGCGTGGCGATTGATATCTCGCCCAACGCCCGTTTCCTCCAAGCGCGCCATGTCATTGGGCTCGGCCAGCAATCCCATATAATACACCTGAGGAATACCCGGCGCAAAAAACTGGATCACCCGCGCCAAAAGATAATCCCGGTCATCCCGACCAAGCGCGTCGTAGTAAGTGCAGTTGACCTGGTAGAGATCGAGATTCGAAGCCGCCGCGCCGGTGGCCTGCCGGCTCTGCCCCTTGCTCCGCTCGTGAATCGTCTCCACCAGCGCATCGATCGCCGCCGCCGACAACAATCCCGGCCGACTACTCGCCGCATCTGCACCGACATCAATGACGCCGATGCCATCGTGCGTATCAAGCACCGTGATGGCATTGCGCGGACTGATCTCCAACCACGCCTTCAGCGGTCCCGCCTCTGCAGTGTAGAGCGCATGGAGCACCAGCGGCGGCAATGCGAAATCGTAAACCCAATCCACTTTTTTGGCGATTTCGATTTGCTCTAGATAATACGAATGGATCTCTACCAACACCTCCATGCCGAGCTCTCGCGACCGCCGCCGGAGTAGCGCGATGTAGGCGTGAGTTTCCGGAATCATGAAGCAGCTCGTGCCGGATTTCTTGATCGCATACCCCGCCGCATCCAATCGCAGGACACAAACGCCCGCCGCTTGAAAGCGCAGAAGAATCCCGTCCAAATACGCCGCACCTTTCGGATCACACACATCAATATCGATCTGCTGCGAAGTGAACGTGGTCCAGAGCAGGCGCTTTTCACCATGCTTAAGCGTCATTGCGCTGAATGGCAGGCCAGGTCTCGGCCGGTAGATTTTGGCTAGTTCGGCCTCGCTTGCCCCGGCGGGGAAAACTTTATCCAAGGTCAGAAACATCCCCGCATACGGCGAATCATCACCTCTCGCCTGAAAATCTTTGAAGGCCGCCGACTCGCACGAGACGTGATTCACAATCAGATCGGCCATCACATCGAACTCCGCCCCCAACGCCCGCACATCCTCCCAATCGCCCAACCGCGGATCCACCTGCGCATGATCGATGGGGTCGAAGCCCGCGTCCACGCCGTCGATCGGATGATAAAAAGGCAACAAGTGTACACCGCCAAAGACTCCGGCCAGCGGCCCTTTGAGCAGACGCCCGAGTGCTGGCAACCCGGCCCCGGAGAGGCGGTCAACGTAAGTGATCAGCTGAACTTTGTTTTTCACGCAAGGAGAGGAGTCAGGCCATGCGCAGCGGAAAACGGCTTGTTCATGGCTTTGGTGGAAGAGGTTTTGCTCGAAGAGCGGCCACCCGTGGCCTTGGTACTCTTTCGCTGACCAGAGATCATCCTCAGCCACGCGCCACCCGCAAAGACGCACACCAGCAAAAACCCGCCATCAAGGGTAGTTATCCGAAAAACTGCGAAAACAGTCCCGAAATAGGCAGCCGGGACCGGCTCCTTTTTGAGCGGTCATCCTATTTTCGCGAACGGAAAGGGAACCGATGGAGCCCGCACCGCGTTATCCTCTGCGGAAAAGGATAAAGGCGTATTCGCTCACCCCACCTGCTCGCTATAAAGATACTTCTGAAAACCGGCGAAGGCCTTGCCGATGTCTTCTGGTTTACGAAATCGATCAGGTCGGAGCCAGTGAGGGATTTGTTGTGATCGAGGGTGCCGTCGGCGTTTTTCGACGCGGCCCAGGCTTCCCAGCGAAACTTTGGCTCAAGCAGATGGGTGTAGCGCTTGCTGGAGAGCGCGGCCTCGTCGGCGCGGTCCTGTTCGAGGCCATCGAGGTACTTCAGGAAGAGAAGCCAGGACGTCTGCTCGGTGTAGTCGAGTTCGGTGGTGCAACCGGCTTCTTAGCGGAGGACGTTGTCGATGTTTCTAAAGGCTTATTCGAACAGGGGTGCGGGGTGCACCCACCAAAGGTCAGAGGCCAGCGAGTGTAAACGTTCATTCGGCGGAACCGGGGCCAACCCGTTGCTTGAACAGGAGCGACTGCAAATCCGCCAGTGGCCGGTCCTGCTCGCGTGAGCCGGCGAAATACCTCGGGCGACGCCAACGCCACTGAGGCAGGCAAGGGCAGTGACGGAATCGCGGCCACCGCGATACCGTAAGCTTAAAGCTGATTTTCTAGAGCGTTTTTTGCAGTCTCCGCAATGCATCGAGTTGCTCGCCTGTGTGGATCAGGCTCTCCGTTTGTAGTGCGCCGATTTTTCTACAAATACCACTGTAGGCTGAGCTCGCACGGCCACCGATCATGATGTGGACCTCAAGCGGGAGCCACTTGCGCAGTCGCGTTAGCTCGCCTTCGAGCTGTGTATCATCTTCTGGATACACGAGACTGAGCGCAACAACTTGTGCGTGATTTTGTTTTGCGGCACCCGCGATCTCAGCCGCCGGAAGATTCGCTCCGAGATAGAGGACGCTCCATCCAAGATTGGCGGCTAGCGCAGCAACCAACAGAGCACCCATTTCATGCAGCTGCCCTGCGGGCGTAGTGACTACGATCACAGGACCCGCTGAAGCAGCGGCAAAAGGTCGTGCAGCCTGAGCAAGCCAGGTCTTTAAAATGGCGCTACAGAAATGTTCATGAGCCGCCGTGATTTCACCCGCACGCCAAAAATCCCCGATGCTTTGTGCCAGTGGCGCCGCCACCCGCAGCAGCATACCTTGTCCTCCTAGCACGAGTTCGGCTCGACGTAGCGCGCCCTCGAGTGCGGAGGCATCAAGTGCCTTGACCGCATCGAGACAACTTTCGAGCAGGGCTTGGGGAGAGTCTTGGGCAGGCTCAGGCTTTCCTTTAGAGCGTGTTGTGCCGCCATGGTTGGCGGCGACATCCAAACCCTGAGACGCTAGATTCCTGAGCGCCTCGGTGGGCAACTTCGCCACCACGCCGATGCTTTGTCCCGCCTGGGTGAGTTGGCGCAGCAACGTGAGGCGTTCGATGTGGGCCTCTGAATAGAGGCGTCGGTTGGTTGCGGTGCGCTCGGGCTCGACGGCACCATAGCGTTTTTCCCAAATCCGGATGACGTGGGCGCTCAAGCCCGTGCGCTGGACGACCGCTTTGATCGCGTTGTGGGAACGATTCATTATTTAGACACGTTCTAGACAAGTTGGGCCTGCGGACACAATCACGGAATTGAGATCCACACACATTCATTTGTTCACCATATTAATAGCCATAACACCGAACACCTTAGACGAAAACTAGACCAGCGCTTGACTTTTAGACAATGCATAGACAACTTTTGCCGTGTTAAGTCGGGTTGCAGCAGTGATCACCACCCATGAAACCCGTTACTCACTGAAAACGAAATCACTCAAATAAAGAAAAAAATGAAACCCACCCTTACCGCCAAACTCACGTCAGTTCTCGCCGCACTCATATTCACTGGTTCGGTCCATGCCGCTTCTTGCTCGGCCGGCGAGTCCAAGGACATCGTAGCCGTCGCGTCCAGCGCAGGCAGTTTCAACACCCTGGTAACAGCCGTGAAGGCTGCCGGTCTGGCTGAAACACTCCAAGGCGCAGGCCCGTTCACCGTATTCGCGCCAACGGATGAGGCTTTCGCCAAACTCCCCGCCGGCACTGTCGAGTCGCTGCTCAAGCCGGAGAACAAGCAGAAGCTCGTCGCGATCCTTACCTACCATGTCGTTCCCGGCAAAGTCATGGCCGCCGATGTCAAAACTATGAAGGCAAAAACCGTCAACGGTCAGGAACTGTCGCTCAACGTAACCAACGGAAAAGTGACAGTGAACGGCGCCAACGTCGTCTCTGTTGATGTCGCGGCGAGCAACGGAGTCATTCACGTGATCGATTCCGTCGTCCTGCCAAACTAATCGTCCGCACGGCCAAGGCGGAGGGCCCACGCTCTCCGCCTTTTTTGTAACCTAACGACCTTACCGCCCTCGTAGATTCTCTGCCACAGCGATGAAAGTTCACACGTTTACGTCCGAGCTCTGGCTGCCCCGAGATCGCAATTCGGTGTATCCATTTTTCGCAGACGCGCGCAATCTGGAGGTGATCACGCCGCCCTGGGTGGGCTTCCAGATTTTAACCCCAGGCCTGATCGAGATGCAGGTTGGCACCCGAATCGACTACCGATTGCGCGTGCATGGTTTCCCACTCCATTGGCAAACGGAGATCACCGCATGGGAACCACCGTTTAGGTTTGTGGACGAACAGCGCCGCGGACCCTACCGACAGTGGATTCACACGCATACCTTCGAAGAACATGACGGTGGCACGCGCTGCCGCGATGAAGTCCTCTACGCTGTTCCTGGCGGGCGGTTCGTCAACTGGTTGATGGTTCGACGGGATGTCGAAAAGATTTTTGCTTACAGAAGCACCGTCTTTCACCGGCAATTTCCGCTTCTCGAAAAGGAAACCGCCCGATGAAACCGAAAAACTCATCCGCCGGCGTCGAGATTGAACAACACAGGCCACTCGCCACCTCGTTTAGCCAAGGGTTTGACGCCGACTAATATCCGGGCGAGTTACACGCTGCGCAGCCGCAACCCGACACTACGTCACACCCTTCATGAACAACGAGATCTCACTATGGATCGGTTTCAACCTCTTCGTGCTGGCCATGCTGGCGATCGACCTAGGCGTATTCCACCGAAAGCCCCCCATCGTCTCGCTCAAGGAGTCGCTCGCCTGGACCGGGGTCTGGGTGGCGCTCGCCCTGTGCTTCAATCTCGGCGTCTGGCCTTTCGCCGGTAGCGGGAAGGCGCTCGAGTTCTTCACCGGTTATGTGATCGAGAAGTCGCTAAGCGTGGACAACGTCTTCGTTTTCGCGCTGCTCTTCGGCTACTTCGCGGTGCCTCCGCTGAAGGGGCTGAGCCGACACCGAATGCCGCAACGAGCCCACGCAACAGGTTGGTCGCCGCCATTCAGTCTTGCGCAAATCAGAGATTGCTCGCGGGATTTTATTTGAACTCAAAACCAAACGCTGGATCACGATGAACAAACTCAAAAGTATACTCGCAGGCGTGGACTTCTCGGAGTGTTCCCAAGCCGCGATGCGGCAGGCCGTCCGCATGGCTCATTGGAATGAAGCCCGCCTGCAAGTCCTGCATTGCGTGGAATACGTGACCCTGAGCGACAGAGCCTGGGCCAGTCACATTCCGCAAGAGAGGCTCGAGCGTGAAGCGGTGGCCGAGGCGCAGAGGTCGCTGCACCGATGGCTGGCCGAGTGCGAGGCGGGTCCGCACGCCCAGGCCTTAGTAGACTTGGGCACCCCCATCGACCGCTTGATCCATCACACGGGCGAAACCAGCGCAGACCTGCTGGTGCTGGGGGTCACCGGATTCTCGATGATTCCTATGGGCGCAGGCACGCTGGCCACGAAGTGCCTGCGCAAGGTGCCCGCCAAAGTGATGCTGGTTCACGAGCGCCATAGTGGCCCCTTCCGAAACATTGTGGCCGCGGTAGACTTCTCCGAACAATCTCGCGAGGCGGTGACTCAGGCATTGCGCGTGGCGGCGCAGGACGAGGCCGTCGTGCATTTCCTGCACGTCTTCACTGGATCGTGGGGACGTTACGCACTCGTCCCGGATGCTTGGGAAGTGGATGAATCGAAGGCGGTGCAATACCGTCAGGCGCTGGAGCAGCGGTTGCGCGAGTTCGTCGGGGACACTGCCGGGCGGCAGTGCCGTTTCACAGTCGTCGAAGCCTCCAATCACGGACACGGCATCGGGGAGTACGCGCGGCGCATCCATGCCGATCTGGTGGTGCTGGGCGCGAAAGGCCGCAGCAACCTCAGCTATGTGCTGCTCGGCTCGACGGTGGAGCGACTGCTCCGTGAAATCCCCTGCTCCGCCTTGGTGGTGCGATCCGCGACTGCAGCAGCCGGGTAGAAAGCCGGCGAGTTCTGACCCATCGAAATTTTATGATGATAACCTTGCAGCTTATGACGGGCCTCGTGGCCCTCTACTTCGGTGCCGATTGGCTCGTGCGCGGCGGGGCCTCGCTGGCCGTTCGGCTGGGCGTTACGCCGTTACTCGTGGGCCTCACGGTGGTGGCCTACGGCACCAGCACACCCGAGTTGATTGTCAGTTCCATGGCCGCCGCCAAGGGACAGGGGGCCATCGCCATCGGAAACGCCGTCGGCTCAAACATCTTAAATATCGGCCTCATCCTCGGTCTTACCGCCCTGATCTGTCCGATGCGCGTCCAGCTTCAACTCCTCAAGTTCGATACGCCGGTGATGGTGGGGGCCGCGCTGCTGTTCCTGTTTTTCTTCCGCGATGGCCAGATACAGCTCGGAGAGGCGCTCGTTTTCCTCGTCCTCATTGCCGCGTACACCGTCCTAAACATCCGCCTCGCCCGCCGCCAAGCCAGCGCGGAAGTCCGGCAGGAATTTGGCGAAGGCGTGCCGCCGCCCACGGGTTCCCTGTGGAAAGATGCGGGGCTGATTGCGGCCGGCCTCGCGGTGCTGGTCGTGGGGTCGCGGCTGTTTGTCACCGGTGCGGTGGATCTCGCCCGCCTGCTCAAACTGAGCGAAGCCTTCATCGGCCTCACGATCGTCTCCGCCGGCACCAGCCTGCCCGAACTGGCGTCGTCGCTCATGGCGGCTTGGCGCAAGCAGCCCGATATCGCCATCGGAAACGTCGTCGGCTCGAACATCTACAACATCTTGGCCATCCTGGGCGTGAGCGGCGTCATCGCTTCGCCTATCAACGGCCTGGGCGTGAGCCTGACGGACACCTTGGTCATGATCGGTATTTCCCTCGTGCTGCTGGTCATTGCCTGGACGGGCTTTCAGTTGCGTCGCTGGGAGGGCGCACTGCTGCTGGCCATTTACGGCGGCTACCTGTGGCACCTCTGGCCAA
>Ga0105048_10000895_pt1 | contig 47496 bp, 42 predicted proteins | sample MAT05_FD_78382 | JGI IMG/M metagenome (GOLD analysis project Ga0105048, IMG submission 78382) | Freshwater microbial communities from Lake Fryxell liftoff mats and glacier meltwater in Antarctica - MAT-05 | ecosystem: Environmental > Aquatic > Freshwater > Ice > Liftoff microbial mat | place...
AAGAGATCGTCGACGCGGCGATCAACACCATCGATGATCGCCACGGTCGTGCCGCTGCACGAAAACTGATCGACGAACTGAAGAAGCTGGCGGAAGCGCAGTCCAGGAGACGCAAGCCGTAGGCACTGCGCGTCAGTCGATTACAGAATTCCCAGCCACTGCTTCTGCGGCGTGTCGAAGCCTGGGAAGATGCGGTCCAACGACGCAGCGCCGAGATGCTTTGAGGCGATCTCGCTGAACACGCTTCGAAAGTCGGTTGTGAGCGACAGATCGCGTCCCTCGTACAACTGCTCCGCTGCCAAGCCTGGCCACCGGCCAAGCACCTTCTGTCCTGTCTTCACTGCGCCACCGATTACGAACATGGCGCCAGCATGGCCGTGGTCGGTGCCACCCGTGCCGTTCTGGCGAACGGTCCGGCCAAACTCGGACATCGTGAGGATGACCACGTCGTCCATGCGATCACCAAGGTCGGCAACCAACGCGGCAATGCTCGACGAAAAGTCGCCGAGCTTGTTTGCCAGCTGGCCCTGCGCGCCGCCTTGATTCACGTGCGTGTCCCAGCCACCGACATCGGCAAACGCCACCTCAAGGCCCACGCCGGCCTTGATCAACTGCGCGATCGCGAGCAGGCGTTGGCCAAACACTGACCGCGGATATTCCACATTCGCTGCGGGCTTGTACTGCTGCGGATTCGCCGCGCGCAGCACGCGAAGGGCTTCGAACATCTCGGTCCCGCTGCCGTGCACCAGATCCGCCGACCCGGTACGGTACAAGGCTTCCAGACGTTTCTCTGCTTCGCCGCCCGTGGTGCGAATCGAAAACTCTTCGATCGAGTTCATCGCGACGGTTGGGGATGCCCCTCCAAGAATGCGCGGCATTTGCGTGGTCATCGCGACCGCTCGAAACGGGGTCTGCGCTTTGGCGTCGGTGCTGCTGCATGCTTCGCAGGTGCCCTGTACGGCGAGATACCGATTGAGCCACCCGTCGGTGGTGCCTTTGCGATCAGGCGTGCCGGTCTCCATGAAGTCCTGCGCATCGAAATGTGATCGCGTGGCACTTGGACTGCCTACGGCGTGAATCGGCGCAAGGAGCCCGCGATCCCAGAGTGGCTTGAACGACGACATCGACGGATGCAGGCCGAAGTAGCCATCAAGGTCGATCGCCCCGGCTGTTCCATTTGGACGTGCGGGCGAGCCGATGGCGAGTTGTGGACGCGATGTGTAATAGCTGCGGTCGCCGAAGGGCACGAGCACGTTGAGGGCATCAGCGGCCCCGCGCTGAAAGAGCACGATCAGGGTCTTTCCGCGCGCGGTGCGCGGCAAATCCATCGCCAGTGCGGTGCGTCGCAAAAAACTGGGCGTCAGGCCAAGCGTCACCAACGCCAACGCTCCTGACTTGAGAAAGACTCGGCGGTTCATCGTACGCTCCGGTGGTCGTATTGGGTCAACGACGTTGGAATTCGGGGGCGCCGAGTGCGAGCCCGATGATCTGCGCCAATCCTTGTGCGGGAGGCAGCGTGCCGATCGATTGCAGCAACGTTGCACCAGCCGATGGTTTGACGGCTTCGCGGCCCGCTATCTTCTGTTGTTGCACCAATGGTTGTCGCGCGGCGCGCGCGGCTTTTCGCGCCATAGGGTCGCCGCCCTTCGCCGTTCCCTTCATCGCGCTATCCCCCATCGCCATCGACGCGTCGCCGGCGTCATCATCGAGCCCCAGCGAGTCTGCGCCGTTGCCTTTGGCTTGCAAGAACGGATTGCTGCCGGTCAGCAGCACCTGACGTGTGTCGATCGACGCCGCACCACCCAGCAGTTCGCGAATCACGCCATCGACCTGCTGCTCGCGTGAGAGCGGTTGTAGACTGGCGGCAGCGGGCCAATTGGCGAGACGCACGCCCGGCACGCGCTCACCCGCAACGGCCAGACCGAAATTGATGCGATTCAGGATCGAACCGGTGTTCATCCACGCCTCGCCGGTTTCCGGGTAGCCATTGGGCGCCTGATGTCCGAAGATGGGCTGGCCCAGTCGGCTCACGAGCTGCGTGGTACGTGGGGTCGCATCGGGCGTCGCGTTCATGGCGCGCAGCGTACTGGTCACCAATTCGAATGGTGATTTGACCTTCGCTCGATAACTGCTGGCAGCAAAGAACTCCCGGCTGGTCACAATCGTGCGCAGGACTTCGCGAATGTCGCCGTCGGTTTGTCGGAACACGTTCGCGGCTCGCGTCACCAGCTCGGCGGGTGGGGTGTCGCTCACAAATCTCCGGGCGAGTTTTGTGGCAATGAAACGCGCGGTGGCGGGATGGCGAGCGAGCAGGTCAAGCACGGCTTCGCCCTCATCCTGGCCGCGACCGGCGGCGAAGCGCGTGCCGAGAATGACCTTCGCGCCGGCGTCATGCACTTCCGGTCGAAAGACAAACCCTCCGCCGTTCGCGCCCTTGAGCAGCGTCCATCCCGTGAGCGCGCGTGCGACTTCGATCACATCCTGCTGCGTATATCCGCCGTCCACGCCCAACGTGTGCAGCTCCATCAGTTCACGCGCGTAATTCTCATTCAGTCCGCGCTTGCGTTGCATCAGCTGCGCGAGTTGGGGGCGGTCGGTCGCGGCGCGTGTCGCGATCGCGCGGCGTGCGGCCGCTCGTCGCTGTGTCTGTCTCGGCGCCTCGAGCGTTGGACGGCCGCTGTCGGCCACGCTCTGCCAGTTGTCGAGGTAGTAGAGCATGGCGGGGCTGTGCGCGACGGCTCCCAGCAGCTCACGAAACGTGCCGAGCGCGCGCGGTCGAATGGTCTGCGCGTCGTACTCGGGGAGGAAGTATCGTGTGCGGTCTTTCCCGGCAAAGACGTTGAAATGGTTTTCCCAGAAGTCGACCATCACTTCGTTCAGCTGTCGTTCGGTGAGCACGGCGCGCGCGACGCGACTGCTGGCGATCTCGCCGAGAAACGCATACGACTGTCGCCCCTGGTCGCGAAGCCTGGCAGAATCGGCGGCCGAGATCGTCCCGCCACTTTTCCGGGCCAGCTGGGCCAACTGCGCGCCTGGGGGTGGGTACTGCGCCATCAAGTCCTCGCCGCTTTTGCCCAGTGTGGCGAACGTCGCGACGAATCGATCGGTCGTTGCATCGTCGATGCGCGCCGGATCAAGCTGTCGGGTAATCCAGGCATCGATGCCCATCGCACGAACCGCGGCCGCGTCTCCCGGACGCGGGCCGAACGCCAGACGGTTGAGCACGTGCTGGACCTGTTGGTCGGCCGTCTGTTCGCGGGCCGCGATCTCCGCGGCCGACACGGTCGTGACCGGAGACCCACTGGGGCTCGTTGAGGTCGTGCCTGACGCGCACCCGCTCACAGCTGTGGCGAGGGCAGCCAGAACGATGACAGACGGCGAGACCAGGCGCGACATCAGGCGCGACGTAGTCGTGGACGGATACATGGGAGCTCTCTCGACGAAGGGCGTGACAACCACGAACACTTACTCTGACGCCAGATTACGATTCATGTTAACGCCGATCGGTGACGAAAGGACTTGAGCCGCGGCGTGACCATCAGTTGCTTTGGTCTATGACGGAAACACCGATGAACAATGCCGACGATGACGACGCGCCGCTCACCTGGTGGGATCGTGCCGTGCGGACCGGATCGTTGGCAACCATCGCAACGGGCGGCGCATTGATTGGGTTGGGTATGCGGCAGGGCGAGGCGAGCCGAGTGTTTCGTCTGGCCGGTCGGAGCCTGTTGGAGCGTTATGGGGTGGCGTTGGCGGCTCCGCCCCTGACGTCGGTGGCAATCGGTTATCTGCATCACCTCGTGGTGGCGTCGCTCTGGGGTATGATGCTCTCGATCCTCGTGCTGCCGCTCCGCGGACTCGCACGCGTGGTGGCTGCCGTTGCCGTCTCAGCCTTGTACGCCTGGTTTTCCATCGATTTGGTACCAGCCGGATTACGAATTGGTTACACGGTGACGTCCAGCCTGCCCAGTGCGGTTCCCATTGGTGTATCACTTGCTGTGGCCATGCTGGGGAGTGTGTGGCTGGCGGCGTCCGATCAGCCTGGGTCGGATTCGGTGTGACCACGGGTTGGTCTGCAGGGTTATGTCAGGAGTTGGTTGCTGGACGGTGGGGTCAAGAGTCCTTCCCGTGAACGGCGCACGGTTTGGCGTGGCCCATCGTATGGGATATTCACTTTTGCTCGGGAGGTGTACTTATGGACGTCCTCGTACGACTTGAGGCTCGTCCCAGCGATTCGCCGGTGCTCGCGCACGTGAACTCGATTCCCGTGCTTCCCTTTGGTACTCGCTCGCGGCGTGAGGTAGTGACGCTGTACGGCGACGCAGACGCACACTCGCTGGCGTTGGCGATCGCCGCCACGATCGAGAGTGGGCGACAGGAAGCGCAGCAATTGGGTGTCGTGCGACATCTCGGTGTGTGGCCCGGCCGCGGTGCGGTTGGGGATTCGGCGTGGCGCGATGCCACAACGGGTCGTTTGATCACACGCGATCTCGATATTCCGCAGCCCATGCTCGAGGCGCTCGCCTCGGCGCTGTTGGGTGAATGCGGCTCGACCATTCGTCGAGTGGCGGCCGGGCTTGGTATGCCGGACTGGCCAGAAGGGTCTGAACGCGCGCTCAGCTTCTCGATCTCCGATGGTATGGAAATTGGTGGCGGCGCGGGCGAAACCTTTCGAGAGGAAGTTGGGGTGGAGAACTGGCTGGACTCGCTTCGGGAAGCCGATGCGTTCACATTCGACACAGGGAGCGACTAACGACCGCTGCGATGTCTGAACGAAGGAAAATCGGGCCGCGATCTTCACGATCGCGGCCCGATTGTTTTGCGCTGATGGTGTTGAGCGGGGTTAGCGTCCTACGAACCACGTGGCCGGATCAAACCCGCGGGGATCTACCTCAAAGAACTGGCTACGCGACCAACGCCCCGTGGTTGGGAAGTACGGCGGCGGATAGCGCAGGGCACACCGGTTGAACGACAGGTCGTCGTAGTACCCATGCAGGTTGGTGCCGCTCATCGTCCCCGTCTGACCAATGCGCGACTCGATCGTGCCGCCGATCAGGCGAATCGTGCCTCGCGTCACGAACCGGTTGGCCGGGAGCCCGGCCGGAATACCCGACAGCTCGGCCACGACAGACTTGAGCGCCAATACCGAGGCGTGCACAGTGATGTCCGGACGACGCGGCGACGGGTCGAACTCTTTTCGTGGCCAGGTGAACGCGGCACCCGTGACGCTGTTGTCTCGCCGCCACTGCGGTGTCGCAATGGTGTTGTCGGCATACATGACATAGTCGCCGGAGAACAGTCCGACGATATCGTCGTCCGGTCGGCAGGTCCCCGTGGTTGTGCCCGGGTTCGTGGCCTGCAGGATCTCGTGCGGCAGCACCATGTTGCTGCGCGACGCGATCGTGACGCGACCACGCACCGTGCCGCTCACCGCGACGCGCCCTTCGGCGAAAATCACGCCGCGGAAGTTGGGGTTGAGGCCGGCACTCAGCGGCCAGAGATAGGCCCCGTCGGCACGCGCCGAAATCAACGCCGGTACGGAGCCTGAGGTGCGGAGCATCCAGTCCCCGGCGGAGTCACTCGGCACGAAGATCCCGTTCGTGGTGAGTCGTTCATCGCCGCCCAGAAAGCAGCGGGCGTTCACGTTGTCAAAGGCATTCTGCTTGTTCAGCATTCTGGCGCGATAATTGGCGCCGGCGGCGACCACAGGCACCGCCATAAACGTCTGCGCCATCGCCTCGCGACCGGCAACCACCGAGACTACGCCGCAGTTCCGCGAATAGAGAATCGAATCCAGGGACGTCCCTGAGCCCGCATGCACTGGCGCGCCCACCGGCGGCACTGGGGTTCGCGCAATGGCGTACCCAACCGGGAAGGTCCCACCCGCGCGCTGACGATAGACACGGAAGTAGCCGTCGTTAGGACCGGTCGTGTTGCCATCGCCATCCGCGTCGATGGCCAGGAACTCGATGCGCATGCTGGTGAGCGCGCTATCGCCACTCGTGACCACCGGCGTGAAGACATACCCCGCGCGATTGGCAATGGTCTTGAGAATATCGAGATCGGCCGTGGTCGGCATCGGAATGCGCGCGACGAGTTCAAGTGGCGCCCCTTTGCGATACTGGGCGAACGACTTGTTCAAGACGATGCGCGCCGTGGTGACCTGCTCGTGAAAAATGGCTTGCGGACTTGGCGTCGCGCCGTTCCACACATAGATCGTGTCATTCGAATGCACGGGCCCGACGGCCTGACCTCCCAACGCCCACCAGAGCCGCTGCCCAGCGGTGTTCTTGCCGAGGTCCGTGAACGAGGCGTATCGGGCAAACGACTCCTGATACATTTGCGAACGACGGATCGCGACGTTGCCTGCGGCATCGATCGCGCGCGACACAAGCTCCGCCTGCACGCCAAACTCGCCTGTGCTGCGAAGCGAATCCGAATTGCCGAGTCGAGACACCCACGTCGACCGCGTAATGCCGCCGACGCCGACGACCGTCGCGTTCGACTCCAGCGTCTTGTAGCCCTCCAACGGAACCGTATCGAGTCGCCCGTTCAATCGTGAACGCGCTACTTCAAGTCCTGACAGCGCCGCGTCGTCCAGCGCGCCGGCCTTATCAGACGAGGCCTGAATCAGCACGTTCGAGGACGCCATGGTGGACGCGGCCAACGCGAGCACTGCGCCGACGATCGCGATCAGCATCACAGTGAGCAGCGCGAAACCGCGGCGAGAACGGGCGAAGCGAGGCAAATGCGCGATGGCGCGCTGGCGCGCCGAGCGTGTGAGTTTCATGGGACAGTTATCAGGCCGGAGACAGAGAGCGTGGACAGATTCGGGGTACAATCCTGTACAGCCAGCGCGTATCGGTATCGACGACCGGCGCCGCGGTCTACGCCACCGTCTTTGTAGCGATAGCCACCCGTACCGACCTCGCTGCTGATGGTGGCGATCGGCGTGCCCCACGTGGTCGCTCCATCGAGTCGACGCCAGAGCACATACCGGACGGCATCGCTCTCACCGGCGCCGTCGTCGGTGGCGCGCGGCCACGTCACGATGACGGACAGACTGTCGGTGCGCCACGTCAGCCCCATCGCGCCTGGTGCGATCGGCGCGCGTCCGCAGGCACGCGCTTGCCGGTCCATCGCCGTGTTGGGCATGGGCACCATGTAGCTCACGGTCTCGACTCTCGAGCTCGAGGGACGTGCGGCATCGTACGATACTTCAACGCCACGGATCTGATCGATACGCGTGGTCGTCGCCGTCCCGGTATCCGGCGTCACACCGCGTGCCGCCACCGTCTTGGCGAGCGGCAGCCACGAACGCGGCACCGTATCGAGACTGGTGAGTGCCGGATTGTAGCGCGTGGGATCGTACCAGTAGCGGAAGAAAGGTTTGCCGGTAGTCCTGCGCAGTCCCGTGGCGACCACTTCCGCAGGGTTGGCATTTACCATTCGCACGAGCATGAAAGTATTCACGTCGGTGGTGCCCGTATCTCGCGCAAAGCGGAAGATTACGGTTTCTGCATCACCCGCTGTGCCAACAACGCGCGTGTAATCGGCCAACGGATACGTGAATGCCGTGCCGGGAATCGGTGCCGCCACACTCGTCGACATCGCTGCCGCTTCCGCGTTCGATGCGTATTGGTCGACGTAGATCGCACCGGTGAACATCGCCGAATCGAGACGATTCGTGAGCACGTCGGCGTTGAACGCGAAGACACTGTCGCTGGCGAAGACGATCATCGGCTGATCTTCCGTCACGTTCGTGCCGGCCGTGCGGAGTTCCTGGCGAAGCACGTCGCGTCCGAAGCGTGCCGACTGTACCTGGTCGGAGCGCGCGGCCATGTTACGGAAGCCGCGCGTCTGTGACAGCAGGAACGCGAACGCGCTGCTGATCACCACGGTAAAAACGGCCAGCGTGACGAGCAGTTCGGTGAGCGTCAGGCCGCGGCGAATGCGTGGCGTCGCAGCTGCGACGGTGCGACGCGAACGCGAAACAAAACGGTTCGTGGTCATGGGGCGGCGATGGAGATGGACCGGACGATTGGCGCGCGAAGTCCGCTGCCAGTGCCTCCGGTCACGGTGACACTGACTCGGGTAATGTTGCGGCCACCGCTGGAGTCGACCGCCACAGCAGTCGCCGGCGTCAAGCCGCCAACGGCAGTGTTAAAGTTTGCGGCGGAGAGCGCCGAGAGCGTTGCGTAGGTAGGCCAGGCGCGCGCTCGGCCGATCTGCATATCCGCGAGTGCCTGGGCGCGACTGCGACCCGAGGAATCGGAGACGTTCTTCGACATGACGGTGGTCCCCATGCCCATGGCGAGCACAACACCGACCAGCAGCACAACGGCTACCATGGTCTCGATCAACGTGAATCCGCGTCGCGACGACTGCGCGCGATGCGTGATAGTACCGTGTGCTGGCATCAGCCCCGTCTCCATTTTATGCCGGTCCAGACGTACCACGTCGGCCGGCCGGTGGCGCGCGACACACTCAGTGCGCGCACGTCCTTGTCAGGCCCGCCCGCCATGGCGCGCTGACTGGTGAAATAAAAGATCGCCGCACGACTCGCGGCCCCACTTCGCAGCAGGATGACCTGCGGATCGCCGCCCAGCGCTGCCGCAGCCGTGACGGCGTCTTCCGAAGCACCGCCCATGGCCGGGACGCCACTCGGCCGCCCAACCACCACGTTCTCCGGCAGCAGGAAGGGGCGGGTACGTTCGCCCGACTCCGTGAGCCCGGTATTGTTGGCATCCCACACCGTACGGGCCATGTGCCTGGCCGTATCGATGACGACAATCACGTTGTGCTGTCGCGACACCGCTTCCCGCTGCGCGACCATCATCGTCATGTTCACGGTGCGCACGGCGGTGTCGACGCCGGAACTGTCCAAACGGATCTTTGGCAGGATCAACGTCGCCATGATACCGATGATGATCAGCACCATCACCAGTTCGATCACGCTGAAGCCGCGTCGAGTACGAGGACGTCGTCGGGGAGCAAAAACAGATGCTGCAGTCATGAGGTCACGTGCCGAGGAGGCCTACACCTTGGGTCACCTAACTGACGCCTGCGGTTTCAGCCGGTCACGGCAGAAATAAAAAATGCCACACACAAAACGCTCCGCGCCCGCGGCATAATCATCACGGGCACGAAGCGTTACAGCATTGGCCACTCGCTACACTTCGTGTGAGCCCACCTGCACGTACTCACGCCGATCAGACGCCTGCCCGATCGCAAAGTCACCGAAGCACACGGGGGCTTCGTGATGCAGGACACGGAGGGCACGCACCGCCAGGCGCCGCCGTTCCAAGTCCGCATGCTCGTGGCCATACTGCGCGATCAGATCCCGCCATGCCTGCACGCTGGCGGTTGCGACGAGTGCGGTCTCGGTGCTGAGCGGAAGCACCGTGCACGCCGCCTCTCGTGCCAACTTCCGTCGCTGTCGTGTGTCGCCCACCCAGGCAAACCGCGTGAGCAACGATTCCGTGAGCCGTGTGTAGCGCTCCAGCGAGGCGACGACACCGTCCAACCATTCGCGTTCGAGCTCCGTGTCGCCGATGATCCCTGGAGGGATAACGAACTTGACATCGGCCGCTTCGACGTATCGCTGGCCCTGCGACGTGCAGCCGAAGCCCGCCTGACGTTCCAATGCGCCACCGAGCGCCACGCTCACGCCCTCTATAAGCACCGAGTACGTGGCGTGGCGAAACAGCGACGCGTGTCCGTGTCGTAGCATACTCTCCACGAACTCCTGCGTGGTCCGGTCGGCGGCGTTGTGCGCGCTTGCGAGATGCAACCGACCGGCGTATTCGGTCAGGCGCTCCCCGTCGGAGGCACTCCCAAGGTTCCGAACCGCGCGATGCGGCGGTTCGGAGAACCGGGGGCGGGACACGATCGTGACGGTGGGCTCACGCACCACCATGTTCGCGGCAAGAGTCATAGCGTGTTGGACCACAGATCGCTGCGTTGAAGGAGACGTCGCTAAGCCGTTGCCAGCCGAAAGCGATGCCACGCGCGCGCGCGCTCGATTTCATCCAGCGCAACGCGCGCACGTGGATCAAGAGGCGCTGCCTCCGGATCATACTTGATAGCGCCAATGGCCGCGTCGGCGTCGATCGCTATTTTGCAGCCCCGGTTCAACACGCCCAGCGGATCGGCGGCCCTTTTGACGTCGCCGAACGCGGCACGCGCGGTCGCACCCCACATGTGAGTCATCTGCGGCGCTCGCAGTCGTCCGTCACCATGTTCGCCCGCCAGCGTGCCTCCCAGTCTCGCCGTCAACGACGTGACCTCGTCGAACAGTCCTCGCACGCGCTGCGTCCAATCGCCGCGCGTCACGTCAACGAGTGGATTGACGTGCGCGTGCGCGTCACCCGCATGGCCAAAGATCACCCCCGGCGTGTCATACCTGGACAACGCCGCGCGTACGCCGCGGATATAGGCTGGGAACTGGTCGGGCGGCACGCAGCCGTCTTCGATGAATTGCATGGAACGCACGCGCGGGGCCATGCGCGACAGGATCGGACTCGCTGCGTGACGCAACGCCCAGAGGCGACGTTCGCTCTCGCCATCGATGGCCGTCGTCATATCAATCGCTCCGGCACGCAGACATTGCTGCGCAATGCGCTCAACGGCGCTCTGCACCTCCAGCGCATCACGGCCCTCGACCTCGTACAGCAATACCGCCTCGACGCCTTTCGAGACACCGGTGGGCGCATCGGATTCGGCCACATCAAGAAAGGTCCGATCCAGCAGTTCGCAGGCGCTCGCGCCATGGTCACGGGCATCGACGGCACACGATGTCGCCCGCTCCAGAGACGGGAACGCCGCCAACAACGACGCCGTGCACGCCGGTACGGGCGCCAGTGCCAGATCGGCCTCTACGAACAGGGCGAGCGTGCCCTCACTGCCCACAAGGATGTCCAGTAGGTGACCCTGGCTCTCCAGCGCGCTCGCCAGCCCATAGCCACTCGACTCTTTGCGCACGCCGTCATGACGCAGGTCACGACGCAGCGCCTCGCCGTCGTCGCGGGCGCGCCACGCGTCTACCAAGGCGACCAGTCGCGCGACGGCCGGCACGTGCATCGGCAAGGGCCATGCGCGGTGTACCCACGCGTCGCTGCCATCCTCAAAGACGCAGCGCAATCCTCGCACCCAGCGCCGAGTGGCCCCGTAACGCAGCGTACGCGAACCGGCGGCGTTCGCGGCGATCATTCCGCCGATCGTGCAAAAGGCACCGCTTGACGGATTCACCGGAAACGTCAGTCCGTGGGTGCGGGCGGCGGTGTCCACCTGATTTCGCAGCGCGCCCGTCCCCACGCGGATCGTCATCGCCTCGGCATCGACGGCTCCGACAACCGCGAATCGGCTCAGGTCGACCATTACATCACCCCCGACAGCGCCACCGGCCATTCCGCTGCCGGAGCCTCGTGGTATCAGGCCGACGCGAACCTCGCGCGCCCAGCGCACCAAGCCAGCGAGGTCCTCGGCGTCGGCAGGGACCGCCACGGCCGCGGGAAGCTGCCGGGCAATACCAGCCGCTTCGGCGTACAGCGAGCGTGCCAGCACATCGACACGAAAGACACCGCGAAACGCGCTGGGTGCGGTCATGGTCGTGGGAACGGAAATGGGCACCATGCAGTCTCGCCCCAATCACGTCGGCATTCAAGCGCTTGGCGAAATTGCGTGACGGAACGGGACCAGACCTCGTATCTTTACTGGAATGTCTCTCCCCCCCGCCATCTTGAACGCGCTGGTGCGTCGCGACGCCGCGCAGTTTTGCCACGCGATCTTGCCGGCGGTCTCTCGCACCTTTGCCCTCGGAATCAAAACGCTGCCGGGTGCGCTGGGTCAGGCGGTGCTTGATGCGTATCTGCTCTGTCGAATCGCCGACACGGTCGAAGATGCGCTGGATGTGCCACCCGGCGACAAGGCGCAGCTCTTTGACGAATTCCTGGCGGCCTTCGACTCCCCTGAGGCGTTGGCGCGTTTCCTCGCGGGGGTCAAGACGCTCAAGGGGGATGAAGCACACCTCGCGTTGACCTGCAACAGTGATCTTGTCCTGCAACACTTTGGTGGACTTCCTGACGCTACCCGCGCCGTCGTGCGGAAGTGGGTGACCGAGATGGTCGTCGGGATGCGCAAGTTCGTGTTGCTGTATCCCGATGGCATTCGCATCCAGACCATCGAGGAGTACAAGGAGTACTGCTACTATGTCGCGGGCACGGTGGGTTATATGCTTACGGATTTGTGGCATGAACACTCGCCAAGCATCGGCGTCCGGCGCTATGCAATTCTCCGTGAGCGATGCCGCGCGTTTGCTGAAGCGCTGCAAACCGTGAACATCCTCAAAGACGTGGCCGTTGACGCCGAGAAGGAGAATTCGGTGTACGTCCCGGAAGAGCTCTTGCGTGCGCAGGGGAGCACGCAGAGTCGCATCCTGTCGCCGGAGTTGATCGCCAGGAACCGTGAAGCGCTGACGCAACTGATTCAGTTAGCGTGGCACGATCTCGAAGAGGCGCGCAACTACTTGCTGTTGATTCCGCGGCGCGCCATCTCGATTCGGCTCTTCTGCATTCTCCCGCTGCTGCTGGCGTACGCCACGCTGCGCGATCTGGTGCAAACCACGGCTATGCTCAAGCCGGGAGGGTCCGTCAAGATCTCACGCCGCGAGGTAAAATCCCTCCTCATGACGGGCGCGATGTTGGTCATGAGTAATTCTGGCGTACGATGGCTGGTCGCGCGCGTGCGTCGCCGAGCCTTTGAGCTCGGCTTCGCCTAGTACGAGAATGGCCGTGCTGCAGCGCTACTTACTGAGCAACGCTGCGGTCACCTGACGGGCAAGGCTTGGCGGAGGTTGCATGCCGCCGCTCTCCAATTCGTCGAGCAGCTGCTCGAGTCGGAGATGTGTGCGGTCGATCATTTGGCGGTGCACGCGACGAATCGCCCGCCACCCGAGGTACCCCAAGCCGCTGACCAGCGCACCAATGGTGGCCAGACCACCGCCTATCACCGTGCCCGCAGACGCCAAAAAGAGCAATGGAATGGAGACCATACCTCCTCCCAGTGTCAGCACGGCCAGAAGAGCGAACAGCGTGTTGCGCTGCGCGCGCCGCGCTCCGTATGCCTCGGCGTCGAGCCGCACCACGCTGCGCGCGCTGTCGATGGCGGTGACACTCACCACCAGCTGATCGAGCCGCACCAGGTCAAGCCGTCTGCCACCCAAGCCGAAGGAGCGAAAGAAATTCCCGAGCGGATCATGACGGGGTTCCCAGCTCACGCGCTCGCCAACACGACGCTTCACGGCCAACGACTCCATGCGCGGCATCCATGCGTCGAGTTTCGCCAAGACGTCGTTGGGCGTTCCAGGCACCACACGCTGCACCGACGAGGTGGCCGGTCCAAGCGCCTCCAGGACAGGGCCACGCTCCTCTTCCTGCATGGGCAAGCGGGCGCGTTCTTCGGCCAGCGCCTGACGCAGCGCTGAGGGGTCGATACCCACTTCTCGGGCGATTTCCAGCATGCGTGACTCCGACACGGTGTCGGCCTCGTCGGTGCCATCACCTTGCAGCTGGGTGGCACGGGCCAGCACCCGCTCCAGCGCGGCTCTGGGAAGGACAGGGTCGGCGCGATCAGTGGTCAGCTTCGTCGACGGGCGATCAGGGTCGGGCAGAGTCATAAAAGAAACTTACGTAGAAACGCCGGATCAGATTCCACCAAGCACGATGTCGAGCTGGCGTTGCAGCGCGGAACGAATCGTGTCGGGCAACCCAAAGCGCTTGGTAAAGTCGGTGCTGCGGCTCGGTGCGGCGGTCGCGCGCTGCCCAGACTGCACCAGGTAGAACGCCATGTAGGGGTCCAGGAGTTCGGGGGCGATGCGCTCCAGAAGCATGGCGCCGGCACGCACCTGGCCGGAGGACACATACCGGTCGGCGGCTCCCGCGCGCTGTTCGGCAGGCGTGGTGTTGTCGGCCACCACGGTTCCTACCAACGAGCCAGTGATTTCGTGCGCGAATACGAAGAGCACTTCGGGCGCATCGACGACGCGCTCGGGAAACGGCACCACCACCACCGTTTGCCGATCACGTCCCACGCCCGCCCGTCCTTCTCCGCCGATGGGCAGAGACAGCACGATATCGCCGGCCCGTTGCCCGGTATTGGAGAGAAACCGCTCGAACTTTGCGCGGTAGGTACGTTGCCAGAGTGAATCGACGGCGGTAATCACGGCCGCTCGTGTTCGCACCACGCGTGAATGCTCGTCGGCGAAGTAACGCAGCTGCTCGTCACTCACTCCGGCGAGAAACACGCGCAGCCATTCACGGTCGGGGGCGCTGGTGAAGATGGCGCTGAACTGTGCCACGCGCGCGCCCGTTTCACGATCGGGGGCGCGACGAGGATCACCGTCATACTGCAAGAACCGTTCGGCACCCGCTCGCAAGACATCCCAGTTCCCAACCTCAAGGGCAAGAAACTGCGCCTGCAGGTAGCGACTCGAGCTCGCCAAGCCGGTCGCGAGCACCCCGCGGTTGGCGTCGAGCGCCGTGAGAAGATTCGCGCGATTCTTGATCACGGTCGCCGAATCGCGATAGCCGCGCCTGTAAAGTGGCACCGTCGCCGTGTCGGTCGAGATCACCGCGAAGGCGTGCAGCCACAAATCAATGTGCTCGGCCGTTTTGATGGGCCAGCGAATTTCTTGCGTGGCGCCGGTCGCTGCGGCAATGTCGGCGGGGGCAGAGCTGGTGACGGGCATGCCCACCGGAGGCGCGCTCGCGCACCCGCCGACGAGCGTGAAGGTCGTGAGGAGGAAGGTTGTTCGAGAGCGCGTCATGCCAACAAGATCGCCAATTGCAGGCGCGTTGCGTGAGTGGGTCGCATGCGTAGCTTACACGCCCATGCGCCGGTGGGTCCGCGCTGCGCGCCGGGTCGGCTAACTCGCCACGCGCGTAATGCGCAGCGGCGTGTCGGCTACCTCGGCACTGCGTCCGCAGGTCACACAGAATTGCCACCCTGCATCCAACTCGGTGCTGCAGGCGGGGCATTGGCGCTTGGTGAGGTCAAGGCCACAATGGGGGCAGAACGTCGCACGGCGGCCGTCTGGAAGTCGCCCGCCACAGTACCGACAGCCGCTGGATGAGTGAGCCAGTACCGGTTTCGGCTTGATATCCACGTCACAAGCGCCGTGTCCGTCGTGCGACACGAGCGTCAGCACACAATTCGACCAGCTCCGGACCATCGCCAGCGTCGGGGAGGGTAGTGCCAATGCCCGACGACAGGCGTCTCGCAGTTCCGCGTCGGCGCCAAGCACGTCCCGTTCACCGGACAGAAGCCGAAGCATCGCGCGCTCCCAGCTTTCCGCTCCGCCGTCCGCCATTTCGCGACGCGCCTCGCGAAACGGCAGCAATCGCTCCTCGAGATCGATAAGGGTGAACCCCTGCGACGCGAACTGCGGGTACTGCTGGCGGATCACCCGCGAGAGACGGAACGCTAAACGATCGAGGTCGTCGAGCGAGCGGCTTCCCGCACTCACTTGCCGGTCACCGAGCGACCAATCGCATCGGCGTCGGAACGCATGTTTTCCTTGCTGTCACCACCGATCCGGTCTACGAATCGTTCGGCGATGTGCTTCTCATTGGTTTGCGCGTCATTGAAGCCATAGAAGTAGCCCATGGCGATACCCAGCGCGAGAATGAGGAGGAATTTGAACATGGACGTCGTGGAGTGGGCTCGGCGCGACTGCACCGAGATGCCTTCTCCAATCGACGCGCTATCGCGCCTCTGGTAACGGCGCGGCGGGGGTAAAGCGGGCCGGATCGGGGAACGGGGCGGTGGCCGCGCGGCTCGTCCCGGCCCTCGTGCCCTGGCCGGACCACCACGCCTCGAACGACGACTCGATAAGCCCCCCTGAGGCGTCCTGTTGGGCGGCGGCGCGGGTGGCCAGGTGGTTGGCGTATTCGTTCTGCGGATGGCCGGCGTGCCCTTTCACCCAAGCCCATTGGCATTCGTGGGCGGCGATCGCCCCCACCGCGTCCTGCCACAGCTCGAGATTTTCGACTGCTCCTACTTTGCGTTTCCAGCCACGTGCGATCCAACCGCGTACCCAGGAGGTCATGCCGTCTACGATGTAGCGCGAGTCGGTGGTGAAATGCACCGAGAGCGCGTTGCCCTTGCGCGAGAGGGCCAGAAACGTGTCGATCACCGAACGCAGGGCCATCTGATTGTTGGTCGTGTCCGGTTCGGACGCCCAGAGATCAAATCGCTGCACCTCGCCATCGGGGCGTCGCCATTCGATCAACGCGCCGAATCCGCCGGGGGTCGCACCACTTTTCCCGTTGCCCAGGCACGATTCGTCCGCGTACACGGCAATCAGTGGAAACCGCGCGCTCACCTAGACGACCTCAATGCTATCGACCTCGTCGATGTACAGATCCAGGCGCTGTCCGGTAGACGGATGCCGTGCGACAATCACCTCGCGTCCGGCCATGACGCGCAATCGCTCGGGAATGACGAGATACTCGCTGCCGCGGCGCATGATCACGAGACGCATCCCTTTGGTGATGGCATGTTCCAGCCGGTCGTACTGCGCCACACTGAACGCCACGCTAGCGGCCCCACGCTGAACACACGCGCTCCAGGACTTGCGTGGCACGCTCCACGTCGGAACGTTCGACCCATTCTTCGGCGCTGTGGGCACGCGCGATATCGCCTGGCCCAAAACAGAGCGCGGGAATGCCGGCCGCATTGAACAGCGCCGCATCCGTCCAGCAGGAGAGGCCCGCAATTGGCGCAACGCCTTCCCCGGAAGTGGCTGCGGCAACGACCGCGAGGGTGAGTGGCGCATCCGTTGCCAGATCCAACGGCGGCTGCGCGCACACCACGCGCACGGTCACAGCGAACTGCTCACGAGTCATGATCAACCCGTCGGTCAATTGGTGGATCTCCGCGAGCACACGCTCCACGCTTTCGCCGGGGATCGTTCGACGTTCAATGCGCAGCGTGCACTGATCGGCGTACGTCGACCATCCGGTGCCGCCGTTGATCATGGCGGCATGCAGAGAGGGTCGACCAAGGAGCGGGTGCGTTCGGGATGAGAGCACGGTCCGCTCAAAATTATCAAGCGCGGCGAGGAACAGTCCGGCATGACGGACGGCGTCGACACCTACATCAGAGCGACTCCCGTGCGCCGCGCGCCCGAGAAAGGAGAGTTCCAGCCAGACGAATCCTTTATGGGCGGGGCACACGGCCATCCGCGTGGGTTCGGTGATGATTGCTCCCGTCGCAGTCAAGCCATCGGCAAGGAGCGCGCGGGTGCCAATCGATTCGAACTCCTCGTCGCAGACGGCGGCGACAATGATTTCGCTGGCCAAAGCGCCGCGCGCGGCCGCCCGCGCCGCTGCCACACACATCGCGGCGACACCCCCCTTCATGTCCGTCGCGCCGCGCCCATACAGGCGATCGCCAACCGTTGTGGGTTCGAAGGGCGCATGGAGCATCCCCTGCACACCGACCACATCGAGATGTCCGTTGAGGACCAACGGCGTGCGCTCGGTTGGCCCGATGCGCGCGAGCACATTCGGTCGGCCCGGCACTACGTCGCGCAGTGAGACGGCAAATCCCCATCCCGAGAGCACCTGTGCAAGAAATTCCGCGCATCGCCCCTCGCCGGGGCCGTCGCTCACGAGCTGCGGATTTCGTGAATCGATGGCGACCAGCGCTTCGGTGAGCGCGATGGCATCGAGTGGGAATATCGAAGACACGACGTATCGTAACAGGACGGGCGGTGCAACGCGAATGCCACACGCGCGGGGCATCAGCCCGTCGAGACGTGCTGCGGATCGAGGGTAGACAAATCCGCAACTTCGACACCGATGTCGTCGATGGACCAGCTGAGCCGCTCGGCGTACGGTGCGATCGCCTGCGCGACGGCATCAACGTTGGCGTCGTCAGCAAACGCCATAATGCATCCGCCACCGGACGCGCCAAGCGCTTTGTATCCGGTCGCGCCGGCTGCGCGTGCTGCGCGTTCGATCGTGTCGATGCGCGGGGTGGAAATACCCGCATGCAGCGTGCGCTGGGCACGCCAGTGTTCATCGACCAATTGCGCGAGATACGCCACCTCACCGGATCGCAACGCGTCCGCCATCTGTCGTGCCAACGCACACATGGTCGCCAGCGCGGTGGTCACGCGTTGCTCGCCGTGCTTATACGCGTCGAGCACGGCAGTGATGGTCGTGCCGGAGATGCGTGACTCGCCCGTATAGGCAACGATGCACCGCCGCTCAAGCGCGGTGCGTGTCGCCGCGTCGAGGGGAATGCGCGAAACCTGCGTTGCGTCGCCAAATGTGAGCGCGAGTGCGCCGCCGAATGCCGCCGCATAGTGATCCTGACGACCTCCCGCGACACCCATGTCATCCACTTCTACCGCGCGGCTCCACTCGGCGAGCGTAACCAGCGCCGGAGACTCGTTGCGCAGCGCGTGCAATGCTGCACCGAGTGCGACAATAGCGGCTGAGGAGCCGCCGAGCCCAGCGCCGATCGGGAAGTCACTGGTGATCGAGACGTCAACGAGACCGACCGACGCGCGAGCGAGTGCTGCTTCGATAACGGGGCCGCGATCGGCTGATGCAGTCGCGAGCGTGTCACGATCACGTTCAACAACGCGGGCGGTCGCGCGGCGCGAGATGGCGATGTTGCAGACAAAGCCGCCTCGCTCTTCGGGATAGGGTGGGACATCTGTCCACCCTCCACCGAAGTCGAGGCGCGTTGGTGCCGACGCGAGCACCGCTCGGCGAGAAGCCGTCATGGAGACCGGCTACTTCTTCTTTGCGGCCTTCTTGGCAGGCGCTTTGACGGGGGCTTTTGCTACGGTCTTTGGGGCAGGCTTTGCGGGTGCCTTTGGCGCAGGCTTGGCTGGCGCCTTCGCTGCGGGCTTGGCCGGTGCTTTCGCGGTCGGCTTCGGTGCTGGCTTCGTCGGCTGGGCGGCTGGCTTGGCTGGTGTGACAGGCGCCTTCGCCATCTTATCCAGTTTGGGTTCGGCTTCCTTTGCCGCGGCCTTGGCGACCGGTTTTTCCTCTGTTTTCGGCGCGGGCTCTTCTGCGGGCTTTGGCACTGGCGCTTTCACAACCGGCTTGACGATGAGCGGCGGGCCCTTGTCAGACGGACGCTGAGGCTCCAGGCGCATGGCCGCGCGCGCCTCGAGCGCCGCCTCTGCAGCGGCGGCCGGTGCCGACACGGCTTTCGGCATCTGGCCCAACGGAATCGGCTTTGGCGGTGCGGGCTTCGGCTCCGGCTTTGGCAGCGAGCCATGCGTGGCGATGTATGCCGCCTCCGCCTGCTGGATCAAGACATCACCTTCGTCCTGTCCCATTTGGCCGCGACGCACCATATAGTGGATCAGGTCACGTGCGCTTTCGATCGCGAAGGCACTGAGGCCTGCTGCGGCGCCAATCACTTCCCGCATGGCGCCCGCCATCTTACTTCCCGCTTCGAGACTGATCTCGTGGGCGCGCGCAGCCATTTCGGCGGCAGTGTCTCGCGCATCAGCGGCACGGTGACCCGGACCGCGGCGCGGGGCCGCAGTTGCTGGTGGCGCGTCGCTTTCGACGAGCTGCTCGTCGTCTATCACTGGGATTTCGTCTGACATCGATCGAACCTACTCCTTCCGCCAACATGGGGGTCGCGGAAGGCGTATTCACCCGCCAGCGACAACACGAGAACGCGCCGGAATTTCGTGCGCTTCGAGAACGCGGGTAACTATATGATTTTCAGGCATTTATGCAACCCGTATTGACGAGGAATCTCAAGTTGGCCTATAGATGGGCGCGTTTTCTCGTTTCGGTTCAGGCAGGGGATACTCGCCGCACTGCTCATTTTTTCTAAGAAATAAGAGACATCAACAAAACACTATCATGTCACTATGAAGTCACTACCGCTTGAAGGAATTCTCGTCCTCGATCTGTCCAGAGTGCTCGCCGGACCGCTCTGCACGATGATGTTGGCCGATCTCGGCGCTCACGTGATCAAAATTGAGCGGCACGATACCGGCGACGACACGCGCGGATGGGGCCCCCCCTTCGCCGCCGACGGTCAGTCCGCGTATTTCCGGAGCATTAATCGCAACAAACTGTCGCTGGCCCTGGACCTGCGAGCGCCCCAGGAAGTGGAACTTGTCAAAACGCTCATGTCTGGTGCCGACGTCGTGGTCGACAATTTCCTGCCTGGTCAACTGGCGCGGTATGGTATCGATCGTGACGCGGAAATGGCTCGAAATACCACACTTATTTGGTGTTCAATTAGTGGTTTCGGCCCACTCAGCACCCGTCCTGGATACGACTTCGTGGTTCAGGCAGAGGCCGGGTGGATGTCGATCACCGGAGAAACCGACGGCGCACCGATGAAGACCGGAGTCGCCTTGGTGGACGTGATCACCGGCAAAGATGCCGCGGTGGCCATTCTCGCCGCGCTCGTCGGGCGTGAGCGGCGGTCGGCTTCTGACCGCCTGATCCAGCTCTCGCTGGCTCACAGTGCCACCGCGGCGTTGGTAAATGTGGCGCAGAACGTCATGGTGTCTGGGGCCGAGGCGCATCGGTGGGCCAATGCGCACGCCAACTTGGTCCCGTATCAGCTGTTCAACGCCAGTGACCGACCGATGGTGCTTGCGGTCGGATCCGATGGACAGTGGCTCGCGGCGATGCGAGCGCTGGAGCTCGATACCTTGGCCGACGACGACGCCCTGCGCACCAACGCTGGCCGCATGGCCCACCGGCAACACGTAGTGGACCTGATCGCGGCACGCATGGCCACCGAGCCCGCTGAGGCCTGTTGCCGACGGCTCGATGCGGCCGGCGTACCATGCGGATTAGTGCGTTCGGTGGCCGAAGCGCTGACCCATGTTGACGCATCGCCTGTCACAGGCGTGGCACCAATTGCAAACGGCCGAGTTCGCTACCCGTCACCAAGGTTGAACGAGCACCAAAAGCTCATTCGAGACAATGGCTGGAGTTCCTTCGATCACCTGCCGATACCGTCTCTGGGGACGCGTGACTAATTCCGCCCCGAAGCGTCTTTTGAGCGAGAGGATCAGCTGGTATGTCGTCGCAGCCGAATTCCATCAGCGAAGGGGTGTCGATAGCGGCTTCATTGCGTTATCGTAGCGCGGTGAATACGACGGAAAACACCGCCACCCAAATAGTTGAAGTCGATTCGGACCAAGACGTCATCTCCCGTGTCATCGGGGGTGAGCGTGACGCGTTCGCCATGCTGATCGGTCGATACAGTGATCCACTGTACCGACATGCACTCGGCATGACCGGCAGTCCGGATGTAGCCGAGGACATTCTTCAGACGTCGTTTATCAAGGCCTTTCACCATCTGGGTGAAGTCCGAGGTCGATTCGACGCCTGGCTGTTCCGAATCGTAGCAAACGGGTGCAAGGATTGGCTGAAGAACATTCGGCGCACGCACTTGAGCTACGACGAGGACGATCAAGCCTCTGGTTACGCGACGCCCGATGAGGACCTCGACCGTACTGAACTGCGGTCTGACCTCGATTATGCTCTCGCGCAGCTGGCGCCGTCACTTCGCGAGGCCTTCATCATGAAACACGTTGAAGGCCGATCCTACGAAGAGATGGCGGACCTGTTAGGGACCACCGTTGGAGCGCTGAAGATGCGCGTGCATCGGGCACGCGAAGCACTTCAGGCTCTGCTCGAGGAGAAATACGCGTAATGCTGACCCCACACGAAGCACACAACAACGATCTCGGGCGCGACCTGCCCAAGCGCGAGTCAACCGGCGAATCGGCCGACCGTCCGCTCATGGATCGTGAGGTCCCGCTCCCTGGTATGGAAGCGTCCAACGATCCGGCCGTACTGGCCATCCATCAGTGGCTCGATGGCGACCTGTCAGAGGCCGACGCGCGCCGCGCCGACGCCAGGCAGGTTGCGCTGTGGAGTCGCATCTCCACGGAGACCGATCAGCGTCGACGCATGGCCACGCCGACACACGTGATGGCGAACATCATGGCCGCCTTGCCGGCCACGGCCGCTGCGCCGAACGTGGTGGTCGAGGTGGCTAAGACCACTTCGACGGCCACGTTCACTGAGGCTGCACAGACTGCCGGCGTGTCAACGACCATGGTCGTGATGGTCGGGGCCGCGATGCTGGTGCTTGGCATTGTGGCCGGGAAGTTTCTGCTTTAAGCGGGTCGGCGGGTCGGATGGAACCGGTGTTTTTGGATGACGAGAGGGCCGACCTGATTGCAGGTCGGCCCTTTTCGATTTCAGGTGCAGTGTGGCATGGTGCCTGGCCCACCATCCGAAATATCCATTTGGATATTTCGACGGCGGTGTGGCGGGGCCCTCGTGTCGTGAGGCGTTGAGGCTCCATGTTAGGACGCCGCCTTTTCCCGGTTTCTCGCGGGGAAAACCGGAGCCAAGGGTTTTGACACATGTCAAACCCTCCAAGCACTACCACCGCGGGTCGACGACAGAGCCTACGATGTTGCCGAACGCCAACACTCTATTCATGTTGACGAACGCCAACAAGCCTCCTCCAGAAAGCACTCCGCTACACGCTGTGAAAAGCGCTCCCCGTGGGATCCTACGTCACGTCGCGGATAGTGCATGCCCCCCGTTATCACGCAATGTGATAACGGGGGGGGCATCGGATCTTCTGCAGCGTCAGATATTTCTGATCGGCGCCGGCCGCTGGGGATACTCCAGGGGCTGTGCGTGAGCTGCTCCGTCCGACCCGCTGGCAGGACGCCCCCACCGACTGAAATATCGATCAAATATCCGCGCGGATATTTGAGACGTATCCAACCACGGATATTTCGGACACCCAAGAGGTGTCGAATCCAATTGGAATGGCTTGCTGTTTCGACACACGGGTCTGGTCTACGATCACCATCCGCACGAACGACACCATGTCCACAAGTTGCCGAACGTGCACATGTTTCAAGTGTCGACGTACGTCAACAACTATGCTATGAAACTACGATCCTACAAATCTCCCTTGCAGGCTCGTTTTTGATCTGATCGTCAACGCCATACGTGTTGAGTAACGGCAACATTTCTCCAGGCGATTGGGCTGGCGATCCGTATCGAGCCTCACAACGGACGTGCCGGTCGCGTAGATCCGCAAGCGCCCCCTGAAAACGCCCGCGACAGTGCGCTCGCCGCAGTCCTTGCACGCGCCACTGCCGAGGGCACGGCGTCGTCGGTGACTGGCTGGCCGACCGCCCGTGAACCAGCGCCGCAGCGCCCCAAACCGTGAGATCCCTGAATGCCGGCCACTAAGCCGACACGGCTCACGCGATCGGCGCAGCCCAGGCTCGCCGTATTCCTGAACGTCGAACTTAGCGGGCACGTCTATCAGTCGGCCAAATCGAAGGCTGGTGTTTCGGTACACCGAGGCGTGGCGTTCCAACCCACTCGCTTTCCCGCTCTCGCTCTCCATGCCTCTTGAGTTTGCGGAGCATGGACATCAGGCAACCTCGGCATTCCTGTGGGGACTCCTCCCTGATGACCCCAGAGTGATCGACCACTGGGCACGCTCCTTCGGCGTTTCGAGGACCGACGCGGTGCAGTTGCTGGTCCACGTGGGTGAAGACTGCGCCGGTGCCGTGCAACTCGTAGCTCCCGATAAGGCGGATCATGTGTTGGGCGCCCCGATCGCAACCGATGAGAACACGTCGGTCGACTGGCTGTCAATTGATGACATTGCGCAAAGGCTGACCACACTACGTCGCGATCCGACCGCCAGCCGCTCCGCCGGCGATCAGGGACAGTTCAGCCTCGCAGGAGCCCAGCCCAAAACCACCCTCTGCCATTCGCACGAGGGGTGGGGCGTTCCCAGAGGCAGGGTTCCAAGCACGCACATTCTCAAACCGCCGGTGCTGGACCTGGCAGACCTTGCCTGGAACGAGCATCTGTGCCTGCGCCTGGCACACGACATCGGTTATGAAGGCCGCCACGTCCGAGGTGCAACACTTCGGCACCGAGACGGCCGTCGTCGTCACGCGGTACGACCGTGAGCAAACCGGTGGTGTGACGCGGCGCATTCATCAGGAAGACATGTGCCAGGCGCTGGCTATTCAACCCACGCGGAAGTACGAGTCGGACGGCGGGCCGACCTTGATGGATGTCGCCACGCTGCTGGCGCAACACTCCACCGAACCAGAATTGGACGTCGCCCGCTTGATCGAAGCGAACGTCTTCAATTGGCTGATCGCCGGATCCGATGCCCACGCCAAGAACTACTCTATCCTGCACGCCCCAGGCGGCGAACACCGCCTTGCGCCGCTCTACGACGTCATCAGCACACTCCCCTATCCGCAACTCGCCCCTGAGGGCGCGAAACTCGCGATGTCCGTGCACGGCGAGCGCGCGGTGAATGCCATCACCGGTGAGCACTGGCGTGCGGTGGCACGAGCCGTGGAACTCCCCCCAAAGCGCTCATCGAGCGCATTGCGGAACTCGCCGAACGCACACAGATCGCGGTACGGGAACAGCTTGCGAAAGCGGACGGCGATGAGGTGATACGCGGCATCACCATACGGCTCATGGCCCCAATCGCCACGCACGTGGCACGCTGTCTCACGCGACTGCAGGGAGTTTGTCGGCTTCGCGCACCCCGTTGGCGTTGCCTGAAGCTCTGCGGCGCCTAACTGTGAATCGCGCGACCGAGTGCGGCGAGGGCGGCTTCTTTCACCGTTTCGCTCAAGGTCGGGTGCGAATGCACGGTGATCCCGATGTCTTCCGCGCTGCCACGATACTCCATCGCCAGCACCACTTCGGCCAGCAGATCGGCGACGTTGGGTCCGATCATGTGTGCGCCAAGGATCTCATCGGTGGTCGCGTCGACCACGAACTTCACGAACCCTTGCGTCTCGCCCATCGTGCGTGCGCGACCGTTGGCGCTGAACGGAAATTTCCCAATGCGATAACCGCGCCCGCTCTCCTTTACCTCCTCTTCAGTGAGTCCGACGGTGGCGATCTCAGGCCACGTGTAGACGATGCCCGGCATGGTGCGATGGTGCATATGGACCGGCTTCCCCGCAATGACTTCCGCCGCCACGACGCCTTCTTCTTCCGCCTTGTGCGCAAGCAACTTCCCGCCGCACACATCGCCAATCGCGTACACGTTCGGCACGTTCGTGCGTTGTTGGCTATCCACGGCGATCTCGCCGCGCGTGCCAAGCGTGAGTCGAAGAGCGGCGGCGTCAATGCCGGCCAAGAGCGGCTTCCGCCCCACGGACACCAATACATAGTCGCCTTCGATCGACGACGTCACGCCGTCGTTCTCAACGTGAATCGTGACACCGTCTTCGCGCACGTCGGCGCCGGTGACCTTGGTCCCCGTGTGAATGTCCAGTCCCTGTTTGCGGAAAATTTTGTCGGCCTCGCGCACGAGTTCAGCGTCGTTGCCAACAAGAATGGTTGGCGCGTACTCAACCACCGTGACCTTCGCGCCGAGCCGACGCCAGACCGAGCCCAACTCAAGGCCGATCACGCCGCCGCCCACCACAATCAGGTGCTTTGGGACTTCGGGAATGGAGAGCGCGCCCACGTTCGACAACACCCGTCGTTCGTCAAACTTGAGAAACGGCAATTCGATGGGCACCGAGCCCGTCGCGACAATCACCGAACGTCCGTTCCATGTCGCGACACTCCCGTCGGTAGCGCGCACCTCGATGACATTGCCCGCTTTCAGTGTGCCGAACCCTTTGGCCCACGCGATCTTATTCTTGCGAAAGAGAAACTCGACGCCCTTGGTATTCTGGGCGACGACGTCGCGCTTGCGGGCCATCATGGTCGGCAGGTCGATCGAGGCGCCATCGACCCTGATCCCGTGTTCGGCCGCGTGCAGTCGCAGCCATTCATAGTGCTCGGACGATTGCAGCAGCGCTTTCGAAGGAATGCACCCCACATTGACGCAGGTGCCACCCAGTGTCTTGTCCATCTCCACGCAGGCCACGGAGAGACCAAGTTGCGCGGCGCGGATGCTGGCGACGTAGCCACCAGGGCCGCCGCCAAGGACGAGGACGTCTACGGTGTTTAAAGGCATCCCGGAAAATAACGAACGTGTCACGCGGCAGCGCGACGGGAGTGTGCGGGATGCAGCATGCCGGTCCGAGCGCTATCTTCTGGATCGTGGGCCGACCAGTGTTACCTCCCCGCATGTCCCGCGTCAAAAGGGGGTACGGCAGTCGCTCAGCGCTCGTGTGACCGAATGCCCCAAAAACATCGCTGGCCGCGCCAATCTTCGCATTGAAACGCGTGCTGGTGACACCCGACGCCCCAAGTGGATCACTCCACGAGGGGCGTCGTGGTTTATACAGTCGGGAGTACTTGGTACTCGGTACTGAGTACAGACCTGCAGTACTGAAGACTTGAGCCGCAGTACCGGGTACTTGAACGGCAGTACTGAGTACCTGAATGGCAGTAGGGAGTAAATGCGGTGGGTCCTGAGTGTGGCACCTCAAATACTAGGTGCCGCCTCTGCGGTACTGAGTACCGCACCTGCTGAGTCCTGCACCCAAAGTACTGAGTACTGCACCTAAAGTACTGAGTACTGCACCTAAAATACTGAGTACTGCACCTAAAGTACTGAGTACTGCAGGTCAGTACTCAGTACTCAGTACTCAGTACTCCCTACTAGAGCACCAACATCGCTCCCGGATCTTCGATGAGCTCCTTGAAGCGAACCAGAAACAGCACGGCCTGTTGTCCGTCGATGATACGGTGATCGTACGACAGGGCGATGTACATCATGGGGCGAATCTCGACTTTGCCATCGATCGCAACGGGGCGATCCTGGATCTTGTGCAGGCCGAGAATCGCGACTTGTGGGTAGTTGATAATCGGCGTGGAAATCAACGACCCAAACACGCCGCCGTTCGTGATCGTGAACGTGCCGCCGGTCAGGTCATCCATCGACAGCTTGCCCTCGCGCGCCCGCTTGGCGACCGCACCGATGTCTTTGCCGATCTCGAGGATGCTCTTGCTGTCAGCATCCTTAATACTCGGCACCACCAGGCCGCCGTCGCTGGCGACGGCGATGCCCATGTTCACGTAGTGCTTGTACACAATCGTATCGTCGTCGATCTGGGCGTTCACGACGGGGTAGGCTTTGAGCGCGAGGCAGGACGCTTTGACGAAGAAGGGCATGAAGGACAGCTTGAGTCCTTGCTCCTTCTCCACGCGCTCACGCAACCGCTCCCGCAGCGCCGAGATCGCGGTCATGTCGATCTCGTTGAAGGTGGTCAGATGCGCGGTGGCGTGCTGGGACTGCAGGAGGTTCGCCGCGATGCGTTTGCGTCGCGTGGTCATCTTCTCGCGTGTCTCGCGGGCAACTCCAGCGACGCCGATGGGGGCGACTGACGCGAGCACAGGTGGTGCGTCCGAAACCTGGGCGGCGGGCGCTGCGGGCGCGGGTGTCGCCTGCGGTGCCGCGGCCATCACGTCGACCTTGGCGATGACTCCGCCGCGTCCGCTGCCCGCAATCGACGACAGGTTCGCGCCGGTCTCGTTGGCAAGTCGCTGGGCTGAAGGGGCGACCTTGAGGTCGCTCGCGACCGCTGGGGTCGCCGCTGGGGTCGCCGCCGGGGACGCCGCCGGGGTCGCCGCCGGGGTCGCCGCCGGGGTCGCCGCCGGGGTCGCCGCCGGGGTCGGCGCTGTCGCCGGCGCCGCCGGCGGTACTGCAGGAGGCGGCGCCGGAGCGGCGCCGGTGTTCGCCGACATTTCACCGAGGGACTCGCCCACCGTCACCACGTCCCCTTCGTTCTTCGCGCGGCTCACCAGCACGCCGGCCGTCAGCGCTGGGACCTCGACGGTGATCTTGTCGGTCTCAAGTTCAACGAGCGTGTCGCCGGCGCCGATGGCGTCCCCGACGTTCTTCAGCCAACGAGAAACGGTGGCTTCGACAATGGACTCGCCGAGCGGCGGGACTTGGATAGACGACATAGGGTAGGCCGAGTGAAACGTAGGGTGGTGAGGCAGAGGCAATATAGAGCGATAGTGCCGGAGGGATGCATAGAGGGTTGAGGGGGGTTGAGGGTTGAGGGGGTTGAGGGGGCTGGGGGTTGAGGGGTGGGGGGAGGAAGGCGTGAGGCACATACAGGCGTGAGCTGTGAGCTCTCAGCTCTCAGGTGTGAGGTCCCGCCTGAGGCCTGAGGCGTCAGGTTTGGCTTGACAGCCGAGGCCTGAAACCTCAAGCAGGAGCTCTCGCCTGAGAGCTGAGAGCTCACAGCTCACGCCTGTATGTGCCTCACGCCTTCCTCCCCCAAGCCTCAAGCCTCAGCACCCTCACCCCTCCCCTCACCCCCCTGAACCCTCACTGCCATTTTCCTCACCACCAACGAAGATTCCCTTACGCCTCACCTTTCGTACCTCCACTCTCTCAATCCTCTGATGTCCGCCCTTGCGACCCCTGGCCTTTCCATGCGCGGCCTCACCATCGATGGGCATGGTGGTCTCGACCAGCTCATCGTTCGCGACGACTTGGCGGTGCCACGTGTCCAAGCAGCAACCGACGTGCGGATTCGTGTGCATGCGGCGGCGCTGAATCGCTTGGACTGGTGGGTGTTAAACGGCATCCCCGGGGTGAAGATCCAGCCGCGCTGGGTCCTTGGCTCCGATGGCGCCGGTGTGGTGGAATCGGTCGGCAGCGGTGTCCGCGATGTTGCCGTGGGTGATCGCGTCATCATCAACCCCGGTGTGGTTGATCGCGCGTGCCGTTGTGAGTATTGCCGCGACGGCGACCAACCGCTTTGTCTGACGTACGGCATCCTCGGGGAGCATCGGCCGGGAACAATGGCGCAATACGTCGTGGTCCCCGCGGCCAACGTCCGTACGATTCCCGACGAGATCGACTTTGAGACTGCCGCCGCGTTTCCGCTGGCCACCTTGACGGCGTGGCGCATGATCGTCACGCGAGCCAAGGTGCAGCCCGGTGATCAGGTGTTGATCTGGGGCATCGGTGGCGGGGTGGCCTTGGCGGCTTTGCAGATCGCCAAACACATCGGCGCTACGGTGTGGGTGACTTCCGGCAGCCCCGAGAAGCTTGCCCGGGCTCAGGCGATGGGTGCCGACCACCTGCTGGACCATCGTCAGCCCGATCTGGGGCGAGAAATCCGTACCCGAACTGGCAAACGCGGTGTCGATGTGGTCATTGATTCAGTGGGCGAAGCCACCTGGTCGCAGTCGCTCATCGCGCTCGGCAAGCGCGGTCGCTTGGTGACCTGCGGCGGGACGTCCGGCCCCCACGTACAGGTGGACGTCCGTCGCATGTTTTGGAATCAATGGACGCTGATGGGATCGACGATGGGCAACGACGCGGAGTTTGACGCCATGACGGCGCTTTTCCGCCACGGGGCATTGCAGCCTCCGGTCGACTCAGTCTGGTCGCTGGATGAGGGTCGTCACGCGTTTGAGCGGCTCGACTCGGGTGCAAAGTTCGGCAAGGTCGTTGTCCGCGTGTGACTCCTTCTCCTCGAGGACTCTAACAGGTGTCCGCGAAAGACGTCGCGCGCTTTACCAGCGAGGAGGAACGTGCGCTGCGCGATACGTCCGTGGCCGGAGAGGCTCCGCTCTGCCCGCGATGCACGGTGCGGATGACGCATCGAGCGATCGGTGGAGGCTCATTTGGGTTGGGGTATCATCGACAGCGCGAATGGCTCCTGTGCCCCTCCTGTAAACGGAGCGTCATGTTCGACCGAAAGCGCGGGACACGGCTGTAGACGCCCGAGCCAGAAGGTGCGAGCGAATGAGACATCCCGCTGTCGGTCCGGCGTTGTTGTTCGCCTTCTGGTCGCGCACTACCTTTCCCCGTGTCCTCGGGGACCCATGCGCGCCCATGCCCGGCGCCCCTTCTGTCCATACACGCACGCAGTGCTTCAAAACTTTCAGGTCGATACCCTGTTGCTCGCGCAGCAGACCGCACCCGGGACCACCGATCCATCGGTCGCCTCCACCTTTGCCGAACGGCTCGAGCAGAGCTTTGCCATGCTCGGCGAATTTGTCCCGGCGTTGTTCGGGGCGCTGGTCATTCTGTTCGCCGGGTATCTCGTCGCGAAGGTGATTGAGAAGGGCACGCAGCGTTTGCTTCGCCGCGTGCGCTTCAATCAACTGCTCGAGCGCGGTGGCGTCATGCACGCCGTAGAGCGATCCGGTTCGCATCTGAATCCGGCGAAGGTGATCGCCAACGTGCTGTTCTGGGTCGTGATGTTTGCTGTGCTGCTGGTAGCGGCGAACGCGATCGGATTGGAATCGCTGGCCAACGTGTTCTCCGAGTTGGTGAGCTACATCCCCAGCGTGATCGCGGCGATTGTGATCATTATTCTCGGCATCGTCCTTGGTGGCTTTGTTGGCGGGTTAATCATGGCGTCAGCCGGCGCGCTGCACGGTGGCCCGTGGCTGGCACGCATTGGCCGCGGCGGCGTGATCGTGCTGGCGGTGTTCATGGCGCTGCAAGAGCTTGGTATCGCCACCGATATCGTCACGACGGCGTTCGCCATTCTGTTTGGCGCGGTCGCACTCGCACTTGCGCTGTCGTTCGGGCTTGGGAATCGTGAGTTGGCCGGCGAGGTGACGCGCGACTGGTACTCGCGGTATCGCGCGGAGCGATTGGCCATCGATGCCGAAGCGGCGGCGGAGGAAGCCGAAGAGCTGGCCGAAGAGGCGTCGGATGATGCCTCGGAGGAAGCGACCGAAGCGGCCGCGGTCGCGGTCACTGCTGCCGCAGCGGCGGCTGAGCGATCTGCAAGGGCGCACGTCCAGTCGGTGCGCGCATGACACGTTGGTGGGTGCGATCGACGTTGACCGTCATAGTGCTTGGTGCGGGACTCCGCTCAGACACATTGCTCGCGCAAGCTCGGCCGGCATCACGACCAACGCCGGCGCTCGATTCGACGGCACGAGCGAAGGCCAAAGAAGAGGCGGCTGCGAAGGCGTTTCTCCTTGCCGACGAGCAGTTCTATTACGACCGCGTGATGGTGCATCGTGCGACATTGCTGCAACGGGCGGAGTGGGCAGAGCTGGGCGATCGATGCAATCCGGGCGCGCTCCGTGTGTTTCCGCGCGATACGACCGCGGCGCAACGCGATTCGTTGCAGCGTCTGGTTGAGCGGGTTGAGCAAGCCGTCATTGCGCGTGGCGTTGGGTCCCGGCTGGACACGCCCGAGGCCCAAGCGCTGCTGCGTACCATTGTTGGCTGGGAAGCCGGTATCGATCGACCGTATTGGGATGTGAACACGAAGACGTCGCGTGCGGCGATCGCCACGGGGCTTACCGGCGACGTGCCCGACCCGCGCGGTCCAGGTTGCCTTCCGTCGCCCTTGGCTGCGGATACCGTCACGTTCGTGCTGCCTGGATTCTCCACGATGGACTTCCCGCGCGCACCACGCCCGCGCGTCAAAGCGTTCTTCGGCCCCGAGTCGCAGAAGAGAGTGCGCGATGAGTTCTTTGGTGCGGTGGGATCGAAGAGCCCTGAGTCCGAGCTCTCGTACATCCTGATCGCTCCGGTGGTGCTCTGGCGGGATTGGGCGCTGGTGGGGGTTGACCGTCCGCGCGAAAAAGGTGGGGTGGAGATCGGCGCGGCGAGCAACGGTGGCGCCGTGTATCTCATGCGCAAAGTCGGAGCGCAGTGGCGGCTACTCACCGTCGTGCGCAGCTGGGGCTCCTAGGCCCCGGGCGCGCGATCTGTAAGTTGTTGTTATTAAGGAGTTTACGGGACCGTCAAGAGGTTGATTTGTACGCTCCCGTCGTCTAGATTTGTGCTCTTCTGTCATCCCGGCCGCAGCGAAGACGCTGTGACGCCGTTGCCGGACACTCTTCCCGCCGCGCCATGACTGCACCGAACGCCCGCGAACGTATTCTCCCGCGCCTCATCGACGAAGAGGTGAAGGAATCGTTCATCAATTACTCGATGAGCGTCATTGTCTCGCGCGCGCTGCCCGATGTGCGTGATGGTCTCAAACCCGTGCATCGCCGCGTGCTGTACGCGATGAACGAACTGGGACTCGTTCCGGGTCGTGCGTACAAGAAATGCGCGACCGTTGTGGGTGACGTGCTGGGTAAGTATCACCCGCACGGCGACAGTAGTGTGTACGACGCGCTCGTGCGCATGGTGCAGGATTTTTCGCTGCGCTATCCGCTGGTCGACGGGCAGGGCAACTTCGGTTCGATCGAAGGCGACAACGCCGCCGCCTATCGCTACACCGAGTCGCGGCTCATGCGCATGGCCATGGAGATGCTCACGGACATCGAGAAGAATACGGTCGACTATGCGCCGAACTTTGATGACCGGCTCGAAGAGCCGCGCGTGTTGCCGTCGGGGTTTCCGAATCTGCTGGCCAATGGCTCGTCGGGTATCGCCGTCGGTATGGCGACGAACATTCCGCCGCACAACCTGCGTGAGGTGATCGCGGCGGTCATCGCGCTGGTGGACGATCCATCGCTTGATGGGCCGGCGCTACGAAAGTTCGTGAAAGGGCCCGACTTCCCGACCGGCGGATACATCTACGGGCGCGCCGGCATCGCGGACTATCAAGATACGGGCCGTGGCCGCATCGTGATGCGCGCTCGCGCCGTCATTGAGGAGAAAGAGTCCAGCGGCAAGTCGCAGATCGTGGTGACCGAGGTGCCATATCAGTCCAATCCGAGCAAGCTGGTCTCGGACATCGCGGAGTTGGTGAAGGAGCAAAAGCTGACCGGGATCAGCGCCCTGCGCAACGAGTCGGATCGCGACGGTATTCGCATCGTCGTCGAACTCAAGCGCGACGCAATTCCGCGTGTGGTGCTCAATCAGCTGTACAAGCACACGTCCATGCAAAGTACGTTTGGCGTGATCATGCTGGCGCTGGTGCCCGATCCGAACACACGTCAGCTCGTCCCGAAGGTGTTGACGTTGAAACAGTGTCTTGAGCACTTCGTGGCGCACCGCCATGAAGTGATCATTCGGCGCACCGAGTTCGACCTGGGGAAGGCCCTCGAGCGCGAGCACATTCTCGAAGGGCTCAAGATCGCCGTCGACAACATCGACGAGGTCATCCGCCTGATTCGCGCCGCTGAGGACACGCCGAGCGCGAGTGCGCAGCTGCAGGCGCGGTTTGGTCTGAGTGAACGGCAGGCCGAAGCGATTCTCAACATGCGTCTCGCCAAACTGACTGGACTCGAGCGCGAAAAGCTTGAAGAAGAGCTGACGGAAGTGCGCGCCTTCATCATCGACATGCGTGGCATTCTTGAGTCGCGCGAGCGCCGCATGAGCATCTTGAAGGGCGAGTTGCTGGCGCTGTCGGAGACCTTCGGTGATGATCGTCGTACCGAGATCGTCAGCGATGATGGCGAGTTTTCGATCGAAGACCTGATTGCCGATGAGGAGATGGTCGTCACCATTTCCCACAGCGGCTACATCAAGCGGACGCCGGTGTCGCTGTACCATCGCCAAGGGCGTGGTGGGCGTGGCAAGTCGGGCGCCGACCTCAAAGAGAACGACTTCATCGAGCGGTTCTACGTGGCGAGTACGCACACGTACATGTTGATCTTCACCGACGATGGTCGCTGCTTCTGGCTCAAGGTGCACGAACTGCCGCAAGCCGGTCGTGCCACCCGCGGCAAACCGATCGTGAACCTCATCAACGTCACGCCCGACACGCGTATCCGGGCGATCGTGCCGACCCGCGAGTTCTCGGACACAGAATTCTTGCTCTTCTGTACGAAGAACGGCACCGTGAAGAAGTCTGCGCTGTCGCAGTACTCGAACCCTCGCGCGTCTGGCATCAAAGCCATCAAGATCGAAGAAGGTGATGAGTTGGTCGATGTGCAGGTGACGTCGGGCAGCAATGATGTCGTGCTGGCCACACGGCACGGCTTGTCGCTGCGCTTCCACGAGAGCGACGTACGCGAGATGGGCCGGGATACGACCGGCGTGAAGGGCATCGATTTGCGACCGGCCGATCTGGTGGTGGGCATGGTGGTGATCAAGCGGGAAGCGACGTTGCTGGTGGTCACCGAAAAGGGCCTTGGGAAGTGCTCTGAAGTGAGCGAGTATCGCGTGCAGAAGCGCGGCGGGAAGGGAATTCTGACGCTCAACCGAACGGTCAAGACCGGCGATGTGGTGGCCTTGATGGAGGTCGTGGCTGAGGACGAATTGATGCTCATGACGCGGCAGGGCATTGCCATTCGCATCAAGGTGTCGGAGATTCGCGTGACTGGACGGGCGGCCCAGGGCGTCAAGCTGGTCGCGCTGGATGAAAACGATGTGCTGTCGGCGGTCGCGCGGGTTATTCCGGACGACCCCGATGACGTGGTCGGTGGTGCCGAAGGCGGAGACGTGAGCGACGGAACGGACGGCGAGTAACACGCGGCGAGTAACACGCGGCGAGTCGCACACGGCGGGTCGCGCGCGTCACCGTGGTGCCGCAACGTGTGTCGGTGGGGCTGGGCGTTTGCTCTCTGCCGTGTTGCGAATGCCGAAAAAAGTGGGGCCAGACGATGCGTTGGTCCCCACTTCGTCGTCATGGTATACTGTGGTCGTTCGCTTCATGTGACTCCAGTTTCGAACGCCCCCCGTGTCTTCCCCGTTTAATCGCGCACTGAGTATCCATGGCTGCCTCGCGTATTCTGGTTGCTGATGATGATGAAGCCGTCCTGGAGTCAGTCACCTGGCTGCTGAAGGAGAACGGATACGATGTGGTGCCGACCAACGGCGGCGTGCAGTGTCTCGACGCGTTGGAAAAGCGCACGCCTGACCTGTTGCTCCTGGATATTCTGATGCCGGATGCCGATGGCTTCTTGCTATTGGAGCGGATCAAAGGTGAGGAGCGGTGGCGGGATCTCCCCGTGCTCATGCTGTCCGCGCAACCTCCGGAAGACGCTTCGGTGCGTGCGTTGGGACTCGGCGCCGCCGATTTCATCCGCAAGCCGTATCGCCCGAAGGAGCTCCTCGCGCGCGTGCAGGCACAGCTACGCATGGGAGCGGTGCTGCGCGCCACTCGTCAGACGCTTGAGCGCACCGAAGTTGCGCTGACACGCGCCCAGCAAGACGCCGACAGTCGACGCAAGTTGGTCGATATTCTGCACGAGGTCACCGGCGATCTCTCGGTCTCGGAGCTGTTTCACCTGCTCGTGCGCCGCGCGGCGCGTGCCCTGGATGTGTCGCACTGCTCTGTCGTGCTTGCCCGTCCGGGTGATACATCGGCCGTCGTAGTAGCGGCTTATGAGAACCCGCAGCTGCATGATTTGGTTATTCAACTGGATCGATATCCCGAGTTGAATGCCGCACTCGACAGCGGGCAACCAGTGCTCGTTGAAGATCTCGACACGCATCCGCTCTACCAGGATGTGCGTCAGGTGTGGGGCATTGAAGGCATCGAGGTCCCCATTCGCTCGGTCATGGCTCTGCCGTTCTCTATCGATCGTGGGCAGTACGGGGTGTTTCTCGTGCGCCGAACACGCGATCAGGAGCGGTTCGGCCCTGCAGACCTCGAATTCGCACAAGCCGTCATCACGGCAGCCGTCGCCGTTATCCAGCGGGCGCAGATGGTCGAGACCACCATGGCCGACAACGCCCGCCTGGAGCAGCTGGCGCACACGGATCCGCTCACGCAGATCCTCAATCGTCGAGCGCTGACGGAGCGGATCACGGCGGAGATGGAACGGGCCCTCCGGTATGATGCGACGATGGCGTTGCTCATGATTGACCTCGACCACTTTAAACGGGTCAACGACACCTACGGTCACCTGGTCGGTGACGATGTCCTTCGCGACGTGGCGCAGCTGCTGACCGAGACCATTCGCGGTCACGATATCGTGGCACGCTACGGAGGTGAAGAATTCCTGGTGTTGCTTCCCGAAACCGATGATGCCGGCGCAGAGTCCTTTGCGGAGCGCATCCGCGCCGCCGTCGAGGGACATGACTTCAATAGCGCCGCCGAGGGTTCGGTGTTGCGGTTGACGGCAAGCATCGGCGTCGCGGTATTCCCCGCAGCGCGCATCGAATCGGTCGAAGACCTGTTTGCGCGCGCCGATGCGGCGCTGTATCGGGCGAAGGCCGACGGTCGAAATCGGTGGCGGATGTAGTACGCGCCGCGCCGCGCCGACTGCGCCCGCAGGCTGTTACGTCCGGCGGCGCTTTTCGATCTCCACAGTGACGCAATGGTCCTGCACGACGCGAATCCCCTCGCGGGCCAGCGTGTGCGCGACCGCCTCATGCCGGATCCCGAGTTGCATCCACACGACCTGCGGTCGTGCGGCGAGGATCTCGTCAAGATGCTGCGGGATGTCCGACGGCCGTCGAAAGAGCAGCACCATATCCGCTGGCGGCGCCACGGTCGCGAGCGAACGATGAATCGCTTGCCCGAGGATCTCGGTCACATCCGGGAAGTACACGGGGACCGGGACCACCACCATCCCGTGCTGCTGCAATGCTTCTGGAACGTAATACGCCGGTCCACCGGCCTCGGCCGTTTTGATCCCGATCACGGCCACGCGGCGCATGTGCGCGAGGATCGCGGTGATCCCTGCAGCGTCTTCGATGAGAAACGACCGCCAGTCGCCCGCGTCGTTAATTAGGTTCCCTGCCAACACTCCCACTTCACCCTCCGGAATAATCCCATGCGAATGCTTGTCCTCGGCGCCGGGCTGCAAGGCTCCGCGTGCGCCTTCGACCTGCTCAAGAATCCGGATGTCAGTCGCGTCACCTTGGCTGATGTCTCGGTTGCCTCGCTCGCCACATTTCTCGAGCCGGTTGCCGGCTCCCGATTGGTACCACTGGCCCTCGACGTGCGCAACGTCGACGCCGTGCGCGCCGCCTTCGCGGACTGTGATGCCGTGATGAGCGCAATTCCATACTACTTCAACTTCCCCTTGGCGCAACTCGCCGTGGAAGCGGGCGTGCATTTCGCCGACCTCGGCGGCAACACCGAGATCGTGCGTCAGCAGCAGACACTTGACGCGGAGGCCAAAGCGAAAGGGGTCAGCGTTGTGCCCGATACGGGACTCGCTCCCGGCATGGTGAACATCATCGCGCAACATGGTATCGATCAATTTGACAGCGTCGAAAAAGTGCAGCTGTTCGTTGGCGGACTGCCCCAACATCCCGAGCCGCCCCTTGGCTATCAGATTGCCTATTCGATCGAGGGGATGATCGACTACTACACGACGCCGTCGTTGGTGGTGCGCGACGGCAAGCCGCAAGAGGTCGCCGCGCTCTCTGAGCTCGAGCACATCACGTTCGCCGAGCCGCTGGGCGAACTGGAGGCCTTTCACACGGCTGGTGGTCTGTCCACGATGGTGTACCGCTACGCGGGAAAGATTCAAACCATGGAATACAAGACGCTGCGCTATCCCGGACACGCCGCGATCATGCAGTCCATCCGCGGCCTTGGCCTGCTTGATCGCGTCGCGGTTGACGTGAAGGGACAGCAGGTCGTACCCCGCGATGTATTCGTGCGTGTTGCGGGGGAGAAACTGCGCAAAGGCAAGCCGGATCTCGTCGCGCTGCGCGTGGTGGTCACCGGCACGAAGGACGGGGAGCGCAGTACGCGCACGTGGGAAGTGGTCGACCACTTCGACGCCGCGCACGGCATCACGGCGATGATGCGCACGACAGGCTACACGTTGTCGATTACGGGTCAGCTGCAGGCGAGCGGAGCCATCGTTTCGGGCGTGCATACGCCAGACGAATGCATACCGGCGGAGCGGTATTTTGCGATGTTGAAGGAGAGAGGGGTTGGGATAGTCGGGAGTAGGGAGTAGTGAGTACTGAGTACTGACGTGCAGTACTGAGTACTTCTTCCTGCAGTACTGAGTACTTCTTCCTGCAGTACTCAGTACTTCTTCCAGCAGTACTCAGTACTTCTTCCAGCAGTACTCAGTACTTCTTCCAGCAGTACTCAGTACTTCTTCCAGCAGTACTGAGTACTTCTTCCGGCAGTACAGAGAACTCCTTACGGCAGTACTCAGTATTTGGCTCCTCAGATTTCGGGCGTCACGGGTTGGGTCGCCAAACATGCCGTCCCAATGTCGTCCCCGTCGCTCCTTGTGAGCGCTCACGTGATGGCTGGTATAGCACCGACTGCGCGCGTTTCGCAGCAGTTGACTTCTCCAGGAATGACGGCCAGGACTACAGAAGGAGATAGCCTCTTCCCTGTTTTCCAAATTTCTCGAGGATTCAAAAAATGAACTCGTCGTCGCTGAGCGTTCTGGCGTTGTTCACGATCCTTGGAACACGGATCCGTGGTGCGAAGGGTTCTGATGGCTCGCGTAACGGTCGTTCAGAATGTCCATGACACAAGCGCGGCCCGCCGGCAGTCGATCTTTGTGCGGCGACTTGTAACGAGCGCACCGGTTTGTTCGACTGGCCTCGCCGCATCGGTTTCGACGGGGTGCGCACTCTTCACCAGCGAGTACACCGTTCGTGCGGATGGCATCTCGGTGGCTCCAACTGCGGACGCTGGGACCTTCGCCGTTCGGGTTTTTGGATTCGGAAGCGACGGATGTGCTACGCTGAAGCATGTAGAGCGCTCCTCACGCCAGGGCACGCTTTTTCGAAGGCTTATTGGAGAGGGGAGCGGCGGAGAATGTCCGCAGATGTCATATACGTTGCCTCACAACGAGCAAGTGGTGTCGCCAGCTGGCAGAACCATGGTGTATGCGGTCCAACAGCCCGACGGCACGCTACTTGTGCGTGCCCTGGTGGTACCCTCAAGAACTGCTGCCAGTTTCGACACCAAGGTGGCGATCGCGAAGCTCTCCCTACTGCCGCGAAAGTACTCAGTACTGCCGCGAAAGTACTCAGTACTGCCGCGAAAGTACTCAGTACTGCCGCGAAGCTACTCCCTACTGCCGCGAAAGTACTCAGTACTGCCGCGAAAGTACTCAGTACTGCCGCGAAAGTACTCCCTACTGCAGGTCAGTACCCCCTACTCGCTACTCCCTACTCCCGACTCTACGCCACCCTGAACTCCCCAATCAGCCCGCGCACCCGCAGGCTCGCTGTCTGCAGCAGCTCCGCCGTTGCCGACACTTCCTGCGCCGAGGCAGACGTCTGCTCCGTGCTGGCGGCGACTTGTTCTGCAGCGGCCGCGTGGCCTTCAGACGTATCCCGCGCGCTGGTGAGCGATTGTTGCACGGCGCTCAGTGAGGTGCGATTGGCACGCACCGCGCCGGACACGCGTGTCGCGGCGCCTTCAACCTGTTCCACGGCGTGTTCGATCCGCGACAGTGCGGCAGAGACACTGGCCGCAACGGTCTCCGCATCTTTCAGCCGCGTGGCGCCTGACTCGACCGAGCCTGATGCACTCGCGATGCGGGCCCGGATGCGCTTAACGTTCTCGGTGACTTGATTGGCCGCGTGGGCGCTCTGCTCAGCAAGTGTTCGCACTTCTTGCGCGACGACGGCAAAGCCCCTTCCCGCACTCCCAGCGCGTGCCGCTTCGATCGCGGCGTTGAGCGCAAGCAGGTTGGTCTGCGTGGCGATCTCGGAAATCACGCCGACGAAATCGTCGATCAGTGCAGTGGAGTCGCGGAGCGCCACCATCTCGCTGCGTGATTCCAACACCACCGTTCGCGCATCAAGCAGCGTGTCGATTGCTACCTGGACCTGGTCGCGCGTGGCGTTGGTGGTGTCACGGATGTCACGCCCGACACGCTCGGTTTCCTCTGCCGCCTCACCGATCGTGGCTCCGGTTTCGGCGAGTACCTTGACCGTGTTACTCGCGTTGTTCAGCGCTCCCAATTGCAGTGCCGCCCCGTGGGAGATGTCCATCACGGCCGTGGTCACGTGCTGCGACGACGTCGCCGACGCACTTGCTGATGCCGAGAGTTCGCTTGCCGCCAGCGTGACGTGGTCCGCCTCGTCGCGGACGCGGGAGAGCAGCAGCCGCAGTCGCTCGCGCGCTTGTTGCATGGCGGCGATCAACTCAGCGTACTCCTGCGCTACGCGTCCGTTCTCCGACGTGGTTGCCGGGACCCGGAGATCGCCCGCGCCAATCGCCGCCATCTCGGAACGCAATTGTTGAAGCGGCTGCGTGACGGCACGGGATGTGGACAGCCCAAAGAACGCGGCGACACCAAAGGCGAGCGCAACCAGGACCGCCAGACTTGCTTCGGACTGGCGCAACACCTCATGCAGCGTGCTCAGTGATTCATCGGCACTCGAGCGGGCATCAATGCGCAGGGACTGCAGTTCCGACTCGATGGAGGCAATGTCGCTCGCCGTCAAGCGCAACACGCGCTGGGCATCCTGCTCGCGTCCGACGGACTGCCACGCGTGCGTCGTCGCGATGCGGACCTCGAGAACCGCTTGCAGTTGCCCAATCGTTTCCAGTCGCAACCGCTCGGCGGGGCGCAGGAGTTTGCGTTGAATCGCGTCGCGGCGCAACTGATCCGCCTGATCCACGAGCGTGAGATACTGTTGTCGATCGCTCTCGCTTCGGGTGTTCAGGTAGCGCAACCCCGCGACCAGTTCGCGCATGATCGTGGTGGTAGCGCGTTCGGTAAAGTCGGCGCGGTCGGCTAAGGCGAGCACGGTCTCATTGGCTTGCGCATTGCTTCGCGTCAGTCCCCACCACCCAAGAAGCCCCGCCAACAGCAGCAGGCTGGTGGACGTGCCGAAGCCAGCGATGAGACGAGAACGAATCGTGCGCAACATCAGGGCGCGACCTTCGCTGCGCGCACCGTCGAAACCATCACGGTGCGACCGGCGATGTCGTGGTTCTTTTCGAAGGCGATGCGCCCGCCCACGCCCTCAAGGATCGGCGTGCCCGACGTACCCAGACGCTCCAGCGCGCGGCGCAAGGCCAACCGCGTCGTCGCGCCCTGATTTACGCAACGCCCTATGGCGAGTGCTGCATCGTAAGAGAGCGCCGCGAACATATCCGGGACCACGCCGTACTTCGCTTCGTACAATCGTGCAAAGGTGCGACCCTCGTCGGTTTCCAGGTGATCGGGCTGGAAGAAGGCGACGTATCGCGCGCCATCGGCATCACTGCTGTCACGCATCCCGGCTGTGCCATCGCCCCCGATGAATGCCACCTGTACCTGCGCGCGCCGCAGTGCCCGCAACAGCTCGGTCGCGTCTCCGACGTCACCGGGGAAGAGCAGGGCCTCTGGCTTGAGGGCGGCTAACCGTTCAGCGTAGGCGTCCCACTCGGTGACTCCCGTGAGATAGGGGTCGCGCGTGACAATGGTGGCCTGGTCGCCAACGAACGCGGCCGAAAACGTGCTCGCCCAATCGCGGCCGTACGAGTCGTTGCGATAAATCACGGCTGCCCTTCGCGCATGCAGGGAATCGCGGACCCAGCGGGCGACGAAGCGCGCGGCCTCCTCATCGCTCGGCGCCATCCGAAAGAACCATGGGCTGATGCCTGACAACCGCGGCGACGAGGCCGTTGGTGAGATGGCGACGACGCCGTTCTTCCCGCCATGTTCGGTGTCGGCATACACCGGGATCGCTTCAAGGCTCTGTCCACTCTCCGGATGCCCGACGACCCCGATAACGGCGGGATGGGCGTGGAGCTGCTGGGCGATGCGGACAGCGCTCACAACACCACTGTCAGGGAATTGGAGCACGAAGCGCATCGACCCCGCACTGTTCAGGCGCTCGATCGCCAGCTCAAGTCCACGACGAAGGTTTTCGTAACCCGGGCGCCCCCTCACGGCGCCCACGCCGATCGCGAAGACGTTTTTGCCGGTGGGACCTGTCGCAGCACCCTGAACCTCGCGTTCGCCCTGCTGGGCGTCTCCGCCGTCTGATCGCTGGCAGCCGACGCAGCCGAGCAGCGCCGCAAGAAGCAGCGCCGGGGTGCCGAGACCAAAGGGGGGCTGATTCGTGCGCATCTACGTGACAGACGATTGCTGACGCACTACGCAAACACACGAAGTCAGTCCGATCTCACCGGACTGGAACCGTCAAAAAATTGTTAAAGGGTTAGTTTACAAAAGATTGACCGGCACGCCTGAGCGTTTAATCAAGAAGTTCCTTGCCAGCCACGGAAACGCCGGTTTAGCTTCGGTCTGCCATACTTCTCTCCCTGTTCTTTCCGTGCGCCAAGGCTCGCGAACGCAGGGTCAGTCCACTTTCATAGGAACCGAAATGGTTGGCATGCTTCGCCAGCGACGGATGGCTTCCGCGTTACTGCTGGGCGCACTCGCGCTCGGCCTCTCTGCCTGCGGCGAGATCTATCCAAACTCGACGTTTAACTGGAACACGGACGTCAACGCGCTCACGGACGCGCTGTGGGACAAGCAGCTTCTGCTCGGCACGCTGGTGTTTATTCTTGTCGAGATCGCGCTCGTCTATACGATCTTCAAATTTCGTGCGCGTCCAGACGGCAGGAAGCCACAACAGATACACGGGAATACGGCGCTCGAGATTACATGGACGGCGATCCCGGCGGTCATTCTGATCTTCATCGCGATCCCCACGGTTCGCACCATTTTCAAGACGCAAGCCAAAGCGGCTCCTGAAGCGCTGCAAGTGCAGGTTATTGGGCACCAGTGGTGGTGGGAGTTCAAGTATCCGCAGTACGGCATCACCACGGCGAACGAGTTGTATCTGCCGAACGGACGGACAGTCAACTTCGAGCTCAAGACACTGGACGTTTTGCACTCTTTCTGGATTCCGCAGCTTGGCGGGAAGCGCGACCTGATTTCGAACAAGAGCAACTTCCTGTGGTTTACGCCGAATAAGGAGCTCCCATCATCGGCATTCAATGGCTTCTGTGCCGAATACTGTGGGTCTTCACACGCCAACATGAAGTTCCGCGTGTACGCGGTCTCCTCGTCGGAGTTCGACCAGTGGACAGCGCACCAGAAACAGCCCGCCGTGTTCCCGGTGCCGATACCGGCCGCAACGGCCGCCCCCGCCGTGCAGACGGCGTCGATCGTGCCTACGCCGCAGGCCGTAGCCGTTCCCGCTACGGTGCCGGTATGGACGTTCCCAAAGGACCGCCTGGACACGGAGTTCGCAGCCACGAAGCCGACCATGCCGATCCCCGTAGGCAACACCTTTGACGAGTCGCTGCTGGCCAAAGGTGACGCGACGCGCGGGCAGGAGATCTACTCTCGCTCAACCTGTATCGGCTGTCATGTTATCAGTGGGAATCGTGTGAGCATGGGCGTGATTGGGCCCAATCTTACACATCTGGCGTCCCGCCACACGCTCGCCGCGGGTCTGTATCCACTCGATGCCAGACACCTGGCATATTGGATCAAGAATGCGCCGCAAATGAAGCCTGGTAGCAAGATGATGACGATGGGCAAAGGCCTCGTCGATCCCGTTCGGAAAATGACGGTGACGATGGGCGGTCTCACCGACCCGGAAATCGCCGACATCGTCGCGTATCTGCTCGCTCTCAAGTAGTCGACCTCACGCACTGACAGACGAACCCGATGGCAACTATCGCTGCTTCGCCCACGTACACGACCGAAGCTCGCACCGAGGCTGTTGACAACAGCGTCTGGAGCTGGCTCACGACCGTTGATCATAAACGGATCGGTGCGCTGTACCTCGTATCCGCGCTCCTCTTCTTCGTTGTCGGCGGCTTGGAAGCGTCGATCATGCGAGCGCAGCTGATGCGGCCGAATGGCAACCTGATCTCGGCCGAGATGTACAACCAGCTGTTTACCATGCACGGCACGACGATGGTGTTCCTGGCCATCATGCCGATGTCGGCGGCGTTCTTCAATCTGCTGATTCCCTTGCAGATCGGTGCCCGTGACGTCGCGTTCCCGCGACTGAACGCCTTCAGCTATTGGGTCTACCTGCTGGGCGGTCTCTTCATCTCGTTCCCGATCTTTTTCGGAGCCGCACCAGATGGCGGATGGTTTGGCTACGCGCCGCTGAGCACGAAGGCGTACTCACCGCAGATCAACATGGACTTCTGGGTGATTGGCCTCCAGATCCTTGGTATCTCGTCGCTGGCTGCTGCCTTCAACTTCATTACGACCATCATCAACATGCGCGCGCCCGGCATGTCACTGATGCGCATGCCGATCTTTACGTGGATGTCGTTTGTGGTGCAGTTCCTGGTGGCGCTGGCGTTCCCGGTCATAACCGCCGCACTGGTGTTCCTGCAATTCGATCGGTTCTTCGGCACGAACTTCTATACCGTGGCGAAGGGCGCAGATCCGTTGCTCTGGCAGCACCTGTTCTGGGTGTTTGGACATCCGGAGGTGTACATCCTGATCCTCCCGGCCTTCGGTCTCGTGTCCGAAGTGCTGCCGACGTTCTCCAAAAAGCCGCTGTTTGGCTATCCCGTCATGGTGTACTCGGGCATCTTGATCGGCTTTCTTGGCTTTGGCGTTTGGGCACACCACATGTTCTCTGTGGGTATGGGTCCGATCGCCGACGCCGTGTTTTCATTGACGACCATGCTGATCGCCATTCCCACCGGCGTGAAGATCTTCAATTGGATCGCCACGATGTGGGGCGGACAGCTGCGCTTCACCGTCGCGATGAAGTTTGCCGTCGCCCTTGTGGGCATGTTCACGATTGGTGGTATCTCCGGCGTGATGCATGCGTCACCGCCAAACGATCTGCAGCAAACAGACACCTACTTCGTGGTCGCGCACTTTCACTATGTGCTCTTCGGCGGATCGATGTTCGGTCTCTTCGCCGGCGTGTACTACTACTTCCCGAAGCTGACAGGCCGCTTCCTCTCTGAGAAACTTGGCAACTGGCATTTCTGGCTGTCGCTGCTCGGTATGAACCTCACGTTCTTTCCGATGCACTTCAGCGGCCTGCTCGGTATGCCGCGCCGCGTCTATCGCTACGACGCCGGTCAGGGACTTGAGCTCTTCAATTTGCTGTCGACGATCGGTACGCTGGTGCTGGTGATTGGCACGACGTTCCTGCTGATCAACCTGATCAAGAGCTGGCGGCACGGCGAACGCGCGTCGTCCAATCCCTGGGGCGCCGCAACGGTTGAATGGGCCATCCCCTCACCGCCGCCCGACTACAATTTTGCTGAACTCCCGCAGATCAAATCGCGCTATCCGCTGTGGAACATGAAGGAGAACGAGCCGTTGGTGCACGAGACCACGTATGCCGAAGAAAAGGATCGTCGCATTCCGACGGCCAAGGAGCTGGGCATCGTGATGCCGAATCCCAGTATCTGGCCGCTCATTACGGCCACGGGCATGCTGGTGATGTTTTGTGGGTTACTGTTCATGGAGAGCAACACCCCGCTGGCCATCGGGATCATGCTGGTCGGCACGCTTGGGTGGATCGCCTCGCTGTACACCTGGCTGCTCACACCGCTCGAGGACCATCACTAGATGACTGCTTCCACGGCTCCAACACCGGCCGCTGACGCGCATGCTCATGGTGGCGGTCATCATACGTCGCTCGGACTCGACAATCGCAAAGTCGCCATTTGGACCTTCATTGGCTCCGAGTGCATGCTGTTCGCGTCGCTCATCTCCACGTACCTGATCTACAAAGGACGAAGCCCGCAAGGCCCGTTCCCGCATGAGTCATGGACCAACCCGACCACGGGGGAGGTCTTCAAGCCCATCCTCAACATCCCCATCACGTCGGCGTCGACATTTGTGCTGCTCATGTCGTCGTTGGCCATGGTGCTGGCACTGGCTGCCGTGCAGAATCGTCACGTGCCGAAGCACAGCGCGTGGGATCGTATTCTCGGGTCGTCCAAACTGTGGCTCTGGACGACATGCTTGCTCGGGATCGGCTTCCTGGGCTTCCAGGCCTATGAGTTTACCTCGTTCATTCACGAGGGGCTTACCATTCGCACCAATCTTTTCGGGTCCAGCTTCTTTACCCTGACGGGATTCCATGGTGCGCACGTCACGGCCGGTGTCATCTGGCTGTTTACGCTGTTGGCCATCGATTATCGTCGGGGGCTTGAACCATCCGATGCGACGATCGTCGATATCGCGGCCCTGTACTGGCACTTTGTTGACGTGGTATGGATTGCGATTTTCACGCTGGTCTACCTGATCAAGTAGAGACTGACATGGCTGATAACGCTCCTGCTGCAGGACACGCGCACGAGGACCACCATCCAACGTGGTCCATTTACTGGAAGGTGGCGCTGTTCCTCACTATCGTCACGGCGATCGAAGTCTCGGCGTATTACATCCCGGCGTGGGAAACATCATGGGTGTATGTGCCGAGTATGCTGATCATGTCGGCGATCAAGTTTGTCGTGGTCGTGTACTACTACATGCATCTGGGATACGATCACAAGGTGTTTCAAGCGCTGTTCACGGGCCCGTTGATTATCGCGATACTGACGCTGATTGGGCTGCTGTTTCTCTTCAGCAAGCTGGCCATTCGGATCGGTTTGTTGGCATAGCTCCGGATAACGGGCCGAGCGGCTCTGACGGTCCTCACTCGTTCTTTTTCGGTTCCTCCGCAAGTCATGCTTCTACATCCTGTCGCGCAGCTTTCGTGGACGCAGTTTACGGTCCATCCCAGCACCGCGATCGGGATCACGGCCCTCGGTGTCGCGTACGCTGTTCGCGCGCGCCGAGGGCCGTCTGCGTCTGACCGCTTTCCGGGGACCGTCGCTGACGCCTCAATGGCGAGCCCCGCGCAACTCGATGCGGCCGCTGCTCGACCGGGGCCAACACCGGGACAGCGCGCAAGTTTTTTCGCGTCACTGCTGCTGCTGTTCTTCACGCTGAACGGGCCGCTGCATGATCTGAGCGACTACTACTTGTTCAGCGCGCACATGATCCAGCACTTGATCCTGACGCTGGTGGTGCCGCCCCTCATGATTCTCGGGACGCCAGGGTGGATGCTTCGTCCGTTGCTCCGCTCGGCGAGCGCCTTTCGCATCGCCAAGGGGCTGACGGGCATCACCGCCTGCTTCGCCCTGTTCAATATCGTGTTGTCCTTCTGGCACTTGCCGCCGATGTACAATCTGGCGCTCTCGCACCACCCAGTGCACATCGTGCAGCACCTGATGTTCATCGGCGCCTCGGTGCTGATGTGGTGGCCGCTGACATCGCCGCTGCCGGAGCTGCCTCGCGCAGCGTTTCCGGCGCAGATGATGTACTGCTTCCTGATGGTGATCCCGATGTCGGTCATCTCCATCTACATCGTGATGGCCGATGCCACCTTGTATCCCGCGTATGCGGCGGCCCCGCGCATTCTCGGCATTACGCCGATGATGGATCAGCAGTACGGCGGGCTTATCATGTGGATTCCCGGCGGCATCTTTTTTTATGCCGTGATGTCCGTCGTCTTCTTTCAGTGGTCAGGGCGCGGACAGGACGATCAGGCCAGCGCGCAGGTTGGATGGGTGGCGCCGACCGTGTGAATTGCACGCCCACCGCGTATCCTTCGGTATGCCTGCTAAGAAATCGGCGTCGCGCCGACCGCGGCCTTCCCCCCCGAAGGCGTCACCCGACAGCGCCAGGCCTGTAAAGGCGGCCCCAGCCTCCTCGGCACGTCCACGCAGTTCCGCTGCGGCGTCACCCGCGGCAACCGCCTCACCCGCGGCAACCGCCTCACCCGCGGCAACCGCCTCAC
>Ga0105048_10000896_pt1 | contig 47480 bp, 40 predicted proteins | sample MAT05_FD_78382 | JGI IMG/M metagenome (GOLD analysis project Ga0105048, IMG submission 78382) | Freshwater microbial communities from Lake Fryxell liftoff mats and glacier meltwater in Antarctica - MAT-05 | ecosystem: Environmental > Aquatic > Freshwater > Ice > Liftoff microbial mat | place...
CCAAGCTCTCCAACCAGATGATGTCGAGCGGCGACGAGCTGATGGGCGCCGTTGCGGTGATGGTGAACAAGGGCAAGCTCACCGTGCGCACGCCACCGAACACGTCGTCGTCGCTGCTGTCGTCCACCGAGAACAGCGCGGCGGTCCAGCTCACCGGCGGCGGCGGCAAGTACCGCCTGGACTTCAAGCTCGAGAACAAGAGCGAGGCACGACCGACCACGCAGACGTTCTTGTCGCGCGAGCAGGATCAGTGCGGCGAGCCCGACCTGTACGTCGAGAAGAACGGCGGCGGTACGGTCAAGGTGATCAAGGGCGACGGCGGCGTGCCGGTGCGCGTGAAGGACGACGTCTTCCAGTGGCACTGTGGCACCATGTCGGAGGACGACGGGACCAACGCGCCCGACGACACGAAGTACGTCGAGGTCACGCGCGCGCCGTCGGGCGGCACGATCGAGTGGGACTGCTACCACGAACGCGAAGCGACGCCCGAGTACTCGTGGTGATGGTCAGCTGTTGCGCGGGCGAAGATGCACGCGGCCATCGTCACCGCGCGTCGCCGCAGCGGACGAACCACCGGGCAGCTTCGAGAGGGCGCGCGGGGGCTTCTTCGCGCTGATCGACCGCGGTCGAGCCGGCTCGTCGGGCATCTGCGGCACGGACGGCTTCGCGCGAGGACGCTTGGGCTTGTTCACCTGCTTGGGCGCCGACGTCGGTGCGGCCGGCGATACGACGACGGGCGCGACGCTCGGCACGAGCGCGACGATCGACGCAGGTGTGACGACCGGTGCGGGCGCGATGACGTTCGGCTTCGGCGCCTCGACTGATTCCGCCACGACGAGCTGGGTCGACGGCTCGTTCGCCCCGTCGTTGCTCGACAACGCGAAGGCGCCGACGATCGCAGCCGCGATCGCGAACGTCGCCACCAGCCACTGCCCCTGCCGTTGCGACGAGCGGAGCATCGAGACCGGCGGCGACGCCGGCGGGATCACGTCGCCGATGCTGAAGCGCTCACCCACCGAGAGTCGGGTCGGCTGCGCCGACACACCGGCGGCGGCAGCTCGCAGCGCAGCGGCGGTCGCGACCGCGGTGGTGGGCCGCGCGTTCGCATCTTTCTCGAGCAGCTGCGCGATCACCTTCGCGACGGCGGCCGGAACCCACGACGGCAACGGTGGCGGCGGTACCATGATCTGCTGGTTCAGCACCGAGACGAGCGAGCCCTCGAAGGGCGGCGCGCCGCTCAGCATCTCGAACAGCAGCGCACCGACGGCGTACAGGTCGACGCGATGGTCGATGCGTGCGCCCATCGCCTGCTCCGGCGCCATGTACCACGGCGTGCCGAACACACGGCCGTTCTCGGTGAGGCGCGGCTCCGACGACTTCGCGCCGATCGGCTTCACGAGACCGAAGTCGAGCAGGAGCAGACGCTCGTCGCCGGCGTCGTCGCTCACGAGCCGGATGTTCTCGGGCTTGATGTCGCGATGCACGAGACCGAGGCCGTGGACGTGCGCAAGCGCGGACAGCAGCTGATCGACCAGCGCGAGCGAGCGTCGCAGGCCGACGCCTCCGGTGATCTCGTGGCGGAGATCGGTGCCGCCGAGCAGCGGCATCACGAGGTAACGACCGAGCTCGAGCGCATGACCGTCGTCGATCACCGGCACGACGTTCGGATGCACGAGCTTGCGACCCGCGGCGATCTCCCGCTCGAACCGCGCGCCGAGTCGCGTGTCGGCAGCGATGTGCGCGTGCAGGGCCTTGATCGCGACGGTGGTGCCGGTATGCAGATCGAGCGCGCGATACACGGTGCCCATCGCACCCTCGCCGATCACGCCGTCGATGCGGTAGCGATGCGCGACGACCGAGCCGGTCCCCGAGGGGTCGGCAACCACGGTCGGGTCGAGCGCGGTGGTGGGCATTGTCTCGATCGACGGCGGCCGATGTGCGCCTATTCGCTCCTCGCCCGGCGCGAGCCGCGGTACTGCCAGCGATCCTTCGTGTTCACGGGCTTGTGGCATCGTACGCGCTCGCAAATGCACCGCCCTGCACTCCTTGCCGCGTTCCTCGTCCTCGCCTGCGCCAGCGCTCCCGTGTCGTCGGCAGACACCTCGACGAGCGCCGGCACCGCAACGTCGACCGACGCGATGACGAGCGGGGATCCCACGACGTCGCCCAGCAGCGATCCCGCGACCGATCCGGCGAGTGATTCCGATCCGGCGGCAACTTCACCTTCGACGTCGGACACCGACGTCGAGCCGACTGGTGACACGAGCGGCGATCCACCGATCCCGCGCGACGCGATCGCGGTCGCGGTCGGCTACGGCACGCGCCGCGTACGATCCCAGGACGGCCTCGCATGGACGGACTTCGTCGAGGTCGATCCGAACGGCGGCGACGACGACAACCTCCTGCGTGGCGTCGGCTACGGCGACGGCATGTTCGTCGCCGTAGGCGGTGCTGGGGCCGCGCTCACGCTGCGCTCGCTCGACGGCAGCGCGTGGGAGTCGATCGCGAACGACCTCGGCAACTTCGTCTCCGATGTCGCATGGCAAGACGGCACGTTCGTCGCCGCGGGCGGCAACGGCCTGCGCGCGCGCTCACTCGACGCCGGCGGATCGTGGCAAGACGCGGCGCCGTACTACTCCGGCCACTTCCGCGCGATCGCTGCGGGCGACGGCATCTTCGTCGCGGTCGGCCACACGTACGGCGACAGCATGATCGGCCTGTCGAGCACGTCGACCGACGGCGCGACGTGGACGACCGAGACGACGTTCGGCGCGCCGATGGGCGGCGGTTCGATCGCGTTCGGCGACGGTGTTTTCGTCGCGCGCGATGGCAGCGGAGCGATCCGTACGAGCACCGCCGGAACCTGGGGCGAGCCGGTCGCACAGCAGCAAGGCGAGGGCCGCGTGATCCGTGCCGGTGGTGTGTTCATCACGTCGGGAACGGACGGATTCTTCAGCTCGACCGACGGTGCGCAGTGGGAGCCGATCGGCGGCGGCGACGGCCGCGGTGTCGTCGCGTGGCTGGACGGCCGCTACCTGAGCCTCGGCTGGCCGCTGTCGATCGACGCGTCCGAGGATCTGCAGTCGTGGCAGAACGCGTTCGCGATGGACGGCCCCGGCCTCACCGACATCGCGGTCGGATCGCCGGGGCAGTAGTTCACCCGCACTGACCGACGGCCGGACAATACGGCACGTCGACCAGGTCGCCCGCGAGCACGCGGAGCTCCGACTCGTAGCCACCGAGCGTGATCGTGTAGCTGCCGCTCACGGTGTCTCCGACCGCGGTGATCTCGATCGTCGCGGAACCGACCGGCGCTTCGGCGTCGATGCTCGCGGTGCCTTCCCCACCACCGCTCGTCGGTCCGAACTCGAATGTGCCGACCTCGAGCGCTTCCCAGAACACGAGCGTCAGCAGTGGCGCCGCGTCGGGCGACGGGTCGCACGCCGGCGCCTCGCCTTGCACGTACACCGTGAAGCTGAACGCCGCGCCGTCATTCGGCGCGCAGGTCGGCTGGACGAGCATGTCACCCTCGGGGCCGGGCATCTCCGCGGGAAACAGCTCCGCATCGACGCAGTGCCCGCCGTTGCAATCGGGATTGCCGCCGCACTGGCACGTCTCGGTCTCGGGATCGTCCTGGCAGCTGATGCCGCTGCTCTCGCACAATCCGAACTCGGCGGCGACGAAGCAGCGCTCGCCGTCCGCACACGCATCGTCGTTCGAGCACTTCTGTCGCAGGCAGCCGTCCTCGTCGAAGTCCGACTCGAGGTTGCCGCAGTTGTCGCCGCAAGGTGCCGGGTACACGACACAGTTGTTCGCGGAGTCGCAGACCAGACCGTCGGTCTCGCCGCCGGTCATCGTCGGGTTCGCCGACGTGCTCATCGTCGGGTCGGTCGTGCCGCTGTCGCTCGTCGCCGACGCCGACGCCGACGCCGAGCTCGACATCGATGCTGTCGCGGTGTCGTCGCCGCTGCTCGAGCCGCCGGAGTCCTCGCCACTGCCCGAGTCGTAGCTGCCGAGCGATCCCTCGTCGCCACATGCGACCGCCGTCACAGCCAGCAGCACGCTCCACTTTGCCATCGTCATCGTCATAATGAGTCTCCGAGTATTTGCGCCCCACGTGGCGCCCACACTCGGCATTGCCCGCCGCCTCCGCGGTCCGTCACGCCCCACAGCACTTTTTTCAGTGCCGCCGGCCGCCGCCGCCGGGACGACTGCCCGAGCGCGGCCGCCGTCCACCACCACCCGGTGGGCGCCCCGCCCCGCGCGAAGGCATCCCGCTGCCACGCTCCGGCGGCCGGCCGCTCGGTGTGGTGTGCGTCGCGGGGAACGGATGATCGTCGACGCGCTCGATGCGGCGCCCGATGAGCTTCTCGATGTCCGCGAGGAACTCGCGCTCTTCGACATCGCACATCGACAGCGCGATGCCAGACGCACCCGCGCGCGCCGTGCGACCGATGCGGTGCACGTACGTCTCTGGCACGTTCGGTAGATCGAAGTTGATCACGTGGCTGACGCCGTCGATGTCGATGCCCCGCGCCGCGAGATCGGTCGCGACGAGAACCGTGAGATCACCGCGCTTGAACGCATCGAGCGCCCGTGTCCGTGCGCTCTGCGACTTGTTGCCGTGGATCGCCGCCGACCGCACGCCCGACTTGTCGAGGAACTGCACGACACGATTCGCGCCGTGCTTGGTGCGGCTGAAGACGAGCGATCGCTCGACGCCGCGTCCACGCAGGAGGTCGAGCAGCAGGCTCGGCTTGTCCGCCTTGTCGACGTAGTAGAGCCTCTGTTCAATGAGCTCGATCGGCCTCGCGACGACCTCGACGCCGACACTGATCGGGTCGCGCAGCATCGACTCCGCGAGCGTGCGGATCTCCGGCGGCATCGTTGCCGAGAACAGCAGGTTCTGCCGCTTCGTCGGCAGCTTCGCGACGATGCGCTTCACGTCGGGAAGGAAGCCCATGTCGAGCATGTGATCGGCCTCGTCGAGCACGAACACTTCGACACCACGCAGGTCGACAAACCCCCGCTGCATCAGATCGAGCAGCCGACCCGGGGTTGCGACGAGGATGTCGATGCCCTCGCGCAGCTTCTTGATCTGCGGGCCGTCGGCGACGCCGCCGAAGATCACCGCATGCCACAGATCGAGGTGCTTGCCGTACGTTGCGAACGACTCGTCGATCTGCGCCGCGAGCTCGCGGGTCGGCGACAGCACGAGTGCACGAATCTTCGGATCGTCCTCGGCGCTCGCGTCGAGCGCTTGCAGGACCGGTAGCGCGAATGCAGCGGTCTTGCCGGTACCGGTCTGCGCGCAGCCGACGATGTCGCGGCCGGCGAGCGCGGGACCGATTGCGGCGATCTGGATCGGTGTCGGTACGTGATAGCCGGCTTCCTTTACTGCGCGCAGCAGTGGGGCGACCAGGCCGAGACTTTCGAAGGTCATTTCTGCGGTCCAAGTCGCACGTATGGCCGCATCACGCAAGCGACCGGCCGTCCATACTGCCAGGCGCGGTCCGCGGATCGATCACGTGCTTCAGTCGTAGAAGCAGTAGTTCGGGCACAGGTTGACGTCTTGGAACGCGTCGACGCAATTTGCGGCGCCGTCCGGCGAGCAGCGATTGTTGAACGGCGTCACGGTACGGCACACCTGCCCGAGCGGGCAATCTGCGTTCGCAGCGTCGCACGTGCAGCGGCCCGACGTCGCTGCAGGCGCGAGCTCGCAGCTCGCCGTCGCGGACACCGACTCGCACGAATCGTCGGCCTGACACGCGACGCCACAGCCGCCGCAGTTGTCTTCGTCGGACGAGATGTCGACGCATGCACCGCCGCAGCATCGATCACTACTCGCACCGCACTGCGTGCCGTCGGCGACAGGATCGACCTCGCAGCGACCGCCGACGCACGAAGCGGTCGCACACGGATCGTCCGTGTCGCACGGCTCGCCGCCGGTGCACATGCCCGCCGCGTTGCACGTCTCGCCGGTCGTGCAGCCGTCGCCGTCGTCGCAGCGCGTGCCGGCGCGAAGCGGCTCGTAGCTGCAAGTCCCGTCCTTGCTGCACAGACCCTTCGCGGAATCGCAGGGGCCGGGTGGGTTGTCGCAGGTCATGCCGCGCGTCACGAGGCAGTTGCCCGATCCATCGCATGCCGCTGCAACCACGCACGGATCGGCGAGCTCGCACGCGCTGCCGGCCTGCACCGGCGGGTACACGCAGCCGTCCTCTTCGCAGACGCCGTTCGGCTCGACGCAATCGGACGGCGGTGCATCGCAGCTACCGCAGCCTTCCGCGGCGGTCTCCGCGAGCGAGGTCTCGGGCATCACCGTCGTCACCGTCGACGAGGGATCGACCGACGACTCCGCATCGACGAACGCGTTGGTCTCGTTGCCTTCGCCGCCACCGGGGGGCACGCACTCGAACGCGAGGCCGTCGCCCGCTGCAGGGCCGTAGCGCAGGTCGGACGGACATCGACCATCCGGATATGCGCAGAAGCCCGACGGGAGACACGAGCCCTGCACACCATCGACGCGACACTCGAGATTGGTCGCGCAGGGATACTCGCGTCCCTCGAGGCACGCGGCGGTCGCGAGCAGTGGCGCGAGCACGAGCCAGCGCATCATAGCGGCACCGTCCCCGGCGTCGCCGGCATGCACGCGCCGACGCTGTCGACCGGCAGACACACCTGCTCGACCGGGCAAGGGTCGTCGCACGCTCCGCGGTGCAATGCATCGGTCGTCGTGTCGATGCACGCGCCGCCGCAACACAAGTCCGTGGCCCCATCGCACATCGTGCCGTCGGCGACGGGGAAGAAGCTGCACTGCGAGCCGTCGCACGAGCCGGCGGCGCAGGGATTCTCGTTCGGGCAGATGTCACCCGAGACGCAATTGCCCGAGCCGTCGCAATCGTCCGCGAGCGTACAGCCGTCGCCGTCCTCGCACGGTGCACCGGCGTTGCGCGGCTCGTACTCGCACGAGCCGTCGGACGTGCACGTGCCCATCGGCAACCAGCACCCACCGGGCGGATCGCCGCACTCGACGGCCTGCTCGACGATGCACTCGCCCGCCGCATCGCACGCCGCCGCGCTCACGCACGCATCGTCGACGAGGCACGCGCTGCCCTCGGCCTTGGGCACGTCGACGCATGTACCGTCGATGCACGCGGCCTCGGGCTCGAGGCACTCGCCGGGTGTTGCGTCGCAGATGCCACAGTCGGCCGTGGTCGACGTCGGTGGGTCGGAGGAACCGGTGCTCGCGGTCGCATCGACACACGTCGAGGCGAGCTCGGGGCCCGCGGCGGGGCCGAACCGCAGCAACGAATCGCACGCGTTGTCGGGGTAAGCGCAGCGCCCGGGCTCGACGCATACGCCCTGGCGTTCCTCGAACACGCACGCCGCGTCGTCGTCGCAATCGAACGTCAGCGTGTCGAGGCAGGCCGATCCGACGACGATCGGTGCAACCAGCATCAGCAGCCGGCGGATCTCGGCGCGGCGCACGGGGCAACAGCTTGTCAGAACGAGAGCCCGGCGCCCAGTCCGAACGTCACGCGACCCACTCGCGGTTGGCCGATGCGTCCGTGACCGCGTGCATCGCCACGCGAGCGCGATGCGATGATCGCCCACCGGACGACGCCCGCGATGAGTAGCGCGCCGCCGACCGAGAGCACGACGATGCCCGCGCGATGAGGTGTGCGCGCGGAGTCCTTCTCGTCGACATAGCCGCCTTCGGTGTCGGCGCTCGAGGCCTTGCGATCACGCGAGAGCGCGAGGCCCAGCACGCTCGCGCCGATCACGGTAGACACGCCACCGGTTGCGACCAACACACCACCCGCGGGATCGCGATACCAAGGCGTGCGGTTCGGCTTGCGCGCGGGACCACCATCGGCTTTCGGTGACGAAGCATTCGCCGTCGTCGCCGGCGCCGTCGTGCCGGTCGCCGCCGGCTCGCAGTAGGCGCGCAACGCCTTCGCCTCGCGTACGGAATCGGGAGACGTCTCGGCCGCGATGTACGAGTCCCACAGCTTCACCGCGACATTGCAGCGCCCGGCGAACCGCTCGGCTTGCGCGCGTGCGAACAGGTAGTCGGGTTTCGGATCGATCGCATACACGTCCGCGAAGGCGCGGCTCGCCGCATCCCACTCCTTCGCCTTGTAGGCCGCCTCGGCGCGCGTGATCATCTCGCGGATCTCGGCGCGACTCGGCGCGAGCATCGTGAGCAGAACGAGCGCGATCATCGGCCGCGGCCGGAAGGATACATTGCGCCCGGATCATGCTGCGGCGGATCGTCCGTCGCATCGCGCGCAGTCGGCTGCGCTGGCCGCGAAGGCTTGCGCCGTCGCTTCGACTCCGCCGGCTCGTTCGCGGGCTCGGGTTCGGCTGCTTGCTCCGCCTCCGGTTCGACCTCCGGCTGTAGCTCCGGCTGGGGCGCGATCGGCTGAAGCACCGGTGCGAGCGTCTGCGACGTACTCGGCACCGCGAGACCGCGCGGCGAGATCGGCACGAGCTTCGGCGGGCCTAGCGGCACGAGCGTCGGCGCGCTCTCGGGCGTCGCATCGACGAAGGGCACGGGCTCGGCGGTCGGCGGCGGTGCTGCGGAGGCCGGCTCACCGACGCCGAGCTCGAACGCCGCCCATGCACCGACCGAGAGGCAAGGCACACCGAGGCCGAGCGCGAGCGCGAGCGCGACGGTGCGCCGACGCGGCGGCACCGACACGCGCGTCGTCTTGCGCGGTCCGATGAGCATGTCGGTCGGTGCGGTCGAGTGCGCGAGCGCGGCGGAGTCGATGCTCCCGACGTGCAGCAACGTCGGTGCGATCTCTTCCTCGTCCTCGTCGAAGTTCGGCGGCGGCGCATCACCGAAGACCTCGTGCATCGTCTCCGATAGCCCGCGCGCCGACAGCGAGAGATCGGCCGCGCGCGCGTACTGCTCGAGCTCGACCTGCAGCGCCTGCGCCGACACATAGCGATCATTCGGATCGCGGGCGAGCGCGCGCAGCACGATGTGCTCGAGATCCGGCGGGTATGCGGGATCGACCTCGCGCGGCCTCGCGAACACGCCGCGGACGATCCGCGACATCACGTAGTAATCATTCGTGCCGGTGAAGAGCGGCCGGCCCGTCGTCATCTCGTAGAGCAGGATGCCGAGCGCGAACACATCTGTGCGTCGATCGAGCGCGTGCCCCTCGCACTGCTCGGGGGCCATGTAGTGGACCTTGCCCTTGAGCACGCCAGTGCGCGTCGCGTGGCGCATCTCGGTCGCCTTCGCGATGCCGAAGTCGACGACCTTCACCGAGCCGTCGTAGCTCACCATCACGTTCGACGGCGACACGTCGCGATGCACGAGCCCGAGAAAACGACCCGACGGATCGCGACGCTCGTGCACGTAGTGTAGGCCTTGGGCCACACCGTGGGCGATCGTGACCGCCGCTTGCAGCGGCATCGTCCCCGGGTTCACCGCGCGCAGCAACGCCCGGACGTCGCGTCCGTGCACGTACTCCATCACGAAGAAGAACTCGCCATCGACCTCGCCGGTGTCGACGACGTGCACGACGTTCGGATGGTCGAGGGTCGAAGCGAGGCGCGCCTCGGTGAGGAACATCTCGACGAACACCGCGTCCTCGGTGAGATGCGGCAGCACGAGCTTGAGCACGCAGGGCCGCTCGAACCCCGCGACGCCGAGCGCCTTCGCGAGGTAGAGCTCGGCCATGCCGCCGCGCGCGAGTCGGCGGCCGAGCACGTAGCGCCCGATCTCCGCTCCCGCGGCCAGTGACCCGCGCGTGCGCGAGCGCTGCGCAGCCCCGTCCACCCCTGCATCATACGGATGCGGCTTGCAGGCCTCAACCCACCCCAGGATCGCGATCGTCATCGAGTGGGGCGATTCCGAACGACGATCACGTGATCGCCGCTACGCGGCCGTCATCGTCGCGTTCCGTCATCGTCGTGTTCCGTCATCGTCGCGCTCCGTCATCGTCGCGCTCCGTCATCGTCGCGCTCCGTCATCGTCGCGCTCCGTCATCGTCGCGCTCCGTCATCGTCGCGCTCAGGGATGCCGCACGGTGACGCTGAGCGAGCCGCCCTTGGGGACGGTGATCACGCCGGACGACAGCACCGCGCCGCCGTCGCGGACCTGTATGTCGTTGCGACCCGAGGGCACGGAGATCCCGTTGAGCGGCGCAGTCCCGGCATAGCGGCCGTTCACGAACAGGCTGCCACGGCCGCCTTCGATCGACAGCGACAGCGAGCCCGGCGCCTTCTCGCTGCGCTTTTTCTTGTCCTTCGCGTTGGTCGTCGCGCCGGCTTCCCAGCTCGCGCCGCCGCCCGGCGACAAGCAGAGGTTGCTCGGATCGGCGCAGGTGAACGCCGCGGCCGACGCCTGCGTCGGCGCGATGACCAACGCGGTCGAGACCCCGAACACGAACGCGAGGCCGAGACCGGCGAAGCGCGAGAAGAACTTCGAGTGCACGTGGGTCATGGCCTTAGAATCTCCCCGAGATCGAGACGCCGTTCAAGCTCGGCGAAAACGCGACGTTGCTGGACTTTTTGCCCTGCTTTTTCTCGGCGACCTTGGCGATGATCATCATCGCCGCGCCGCCGAGCACGAGCGCACCGCCGACGCCGAGCCCGACGCCCGCGAACAGGTTGCCGCGCTTGCCCTTCGTTTCGACGGCGTCGTACTCGGTGCCGTAGACCGTCGGGTCCTCGGCCTTGTTCTGGTTGACGGCGCCGATGATGAGGCCGACGGCGCCGAACGCCGCGAGCGCGCCGCCGAGCGAGGCGACGACCGCCCCCGAGACGAACATCGCCTTGGTCTTGATCGGCTTGCGCTCGCGTTTTTCCTTCGCCGGCTTGTCGACCGCCGCGGCCGAACCGTCTTCGCGACGCGCGAGATCCTCGAGCAGCTTCTCGCCCTTCTTCACGGTCTCGTTCGCGCGAAGGATCAGATCGGGGATGTCGCCCGTCTCGACCATGCGGAACGACTTGTCCGCGGCACTGTCGAGATGGAAGTAGAGAAGATCGAGCGCGATGCGAGCGCGCTCGATGCCGGCCTCGGCCATCGGCATCTCGCCGTCCTTGTCGCCGGCGACGAAATACGCGTCGGCGGCATCGAGGTAGAGGATCGGATCGCCCCACTGGGCCGCGCGGCTGTCGTAGTGCATCCCTGCTGCGGCCGGATCCGCCGCCGCGAGATCACGACCCAGCACCTGCGCCTCGGCACGCTTGCGGGCCGCATCGTCGGGCGTGACTTTCGGCCCCGCGAAAAACGAGCCTACGCCGAACGGCGACGCGTGCACCGCCGTTGGCAGCGTCGCCATCGGCAGCGCGAGCCCGAGCAGGCCCGTGAGGAGCGACGCACGCCACGAGTTGAACGACCCTGCAGACATCGAGCGTCACGCTATCGGTCGAGCGCGAGAGTTGTCAATCGTCGCAGCCGTGCCGCCGACCTCGCGTACCTCGTGTTGCATGAATCGAATTGCGTACGATCGTGCACGACGCACGCGACCAAACCGGTTGCCCAAACTGGTTGCCCAAACCGGTTGCCCAAACCGGTTGCCCAAACCGGTTGCCCAAACCGGTTGCCCAAACTGGTTGCCCAAGCGTTGGCGCATCGACGTTGCGACCTCGCGTAGCGTTGCTCACGACCTCGGCAAGCTTTTTTTGTCCTCGCGGCACCGCGCCCTTCTGTTATCGTGCGAAGCGATCGAGGGCGTGATGACACGAAGGGGCGTTGCTTCGAAGGTGCTCGCGAAGATTCCGGTGGTGCTGCTCGTCGCCGTCATGGTGAGCGCATGCTTCGAAGGAGCCGAGCGCGACAAGCCGGCGCCGCCCGGCAACCTCGGCGGCCTGTGCCTCGCGCCAGACGGTCACTGCACCCAGGGTCAGTGCAACCAGGACAAGAACTACTGCTTCGACGCGGCGAGCCCGTGCGAAGGGTTCTTCTGCGGCGGCACCGATCGCGGCACCTGCATCCTCGACGAACAGCTGCAGCCGTCATGCGTGTGCCAGCTCGGATTCAATAACGACACGTTCGCGCTGTACTGCTGTCCCGACACGGTCGGCCTCGAGGTCGATCCGAACTGCGCACCGACGATGCCGACCGACGACGAGGGCGGCTCCGGTGGCGAGAGCAGCAGCGGCTGACGCTCCTGCCGCGGTCGTGCTGCTGAGCGGTGGGCTCGACTCGACGTACGTGCCGGCCCGCAACGCGCTGTTTCTGACCTACGCGCTCGCGTGGGCCGAGGCGATAGACGCCGCCGACATCTGGATCGGTACCAACGCGCTCGACTACTCCGGCTACCCCGACTGTCGCCCCGAGTTCATCGCCGCGTTCGTAAAGCTGGCGGAGCTCGCGACGAAGCGCGGCGCCGAAGGTTGGGCGATCGCGATCCGCACCCCGCTCGCGACGCTGCGCAAGCACGAGATCATCGAGCTGGGTGCGACGCACGGCGTCGACTATGCCGACACTGTGAGTTGCTACGATCCCATCGACGACGGTGCGTGCGGTGCGTGCGAGAGCTGTCGCTTGCGTCGCGACGGCTTCGCCCAGGCGGGCGTCGCCGATCCCACACGCTACGCGTGAGCGTCACAGCACCGCGGGCACGAGCAGCAGCCCCGCGAGCACCAGCACGACGAATCCCCACGCGTCGAGCCTCACACCGATCGCGAGCATCGCATCGACGCGGATCATCCGCGTGCCGTACGCCATCGCGTTCGGTGGCGTCGACACCGGCAGCATGAACGCGAAGCTCGCCGCGATCGTCGCGAGCACCGCAGTAGGCACGGGATCGAGCCCACCCGCCTGTGCGACACCGATGAGCACGGGCAGCATCATGCTCGTCACCGCGGTGTTGCTCGTGACCTCAGTGAGCACCAGCATCAGCGCGATGGCGCAGATCATCAGCCCGGCAGGATGTCGCGCGAGGTCGCCGAGCCCGCCGAGCACGCCGTGACCGATCGCTTCGGCGAGCCCGGTCTCGAACGTCAGCTTGCCGAGCGCGAGACCGCCGCCGAGCAGCAGAATCGTGCCCCAGTCGAGCCGCTGCGCGTCCGCCCACTCGAGGATGGGCTTGCTCTGCGCGCCGCCGGTCGGCAGGAAGAACAGCAGTGACGCGGCAACGATCGCGACGACACCTTCGTCGAGCACATCGTTCGCCCACACCGTCCACGCGTGCTCTTGCCCGATCGCGAGGCGCAACAGCGACGGCGCGAGCCAGCCGAGGATCGCGAGGCCGAACACCGCGACCGCGCGCCGCTCGGCGGGTCGCACGGGTCCGAGTTCCGCGAGCTGCCGCGCGACCGCGTCCGCGAGGCCGGGCAATCGCTTCAACGGCGGACGAAACCGCCGGGCCGCGAGGGTGAGCGCGATCAGCAGCGTCACAGCCGAGATCGGCAGCGCAAACGACATCCACCGCACGAAATCGATCTGGATCCCGAGGCGATCCTCGAGCATGCCGATCGCGATCACGTTCGGTCCGGTGCCGATCGGCGTCGCGATGCCGCCGATCGAGGACGCGTACGCGACCAGCAAGCACATGCCGCCGGCGAAGCGATCGAGCTGCTTCCGATCCTCGGCGTCGTCACCGATCACGCCGCGCATCGTCGCGTGCACGCCGAGCGCGACCGGCAAGAGCATCGCCGTCGTCGCGGTGTTCGAGATCCACATCGAGAATGCCCATGCAATCGATGCGACCGCGATCATCGCGCGCGTCGGCGACCCAGCGACGATCGGACGGGCGACGAGCCACAGCGCGACCCGCCGATCGACACCCTGCCGCGACAGCCCCTCGGCGAGCAGGAAGCCGCCGATGAACAGGAAGATGAGTGGATCCGCGAATGGGGCAAGCGCGGCCTTCGGCTCCGCGACGCCGCACAGCACCGCGAGCGAAGGCCCGAGCAGCGCCGCAGCCGGCAGTGGAATGGCCTCGGTGACCCACAGGACGACGGTCGCAGCGGCGACGGCCGCGAGCGCGTGGGCCGGCGCCGACAAGCTCGGCATCGGCAGGAACCACAGCAGGGCGAACAGCGCCGGTGCGAGCACGAGCCCGACACCACGACGACGTGCCTCGAACCGCGCCTCGGCCTCGGAGATCGCCTCGGCGAGACTCACCTGCGCTACGATATCACCGCGCTCGTGCCAATCCCTCAGGGGAAGCGGCCCGCTTCCCCCTCCGCGCCGGCAAAGCCGTCGCCGAGACTCCCCCTTTCCGCGGTTTCTCTCCTGATGAGCCTGCCCGCACGCCGCGTCTGGCCTTTCCGGCTAGCCATGCTCGTGTTCGTGATCGCCTCGGTGTGGATCGGGCGCGGTCTGGTGAGCAGCAACGACGGCTCGCACATCGCTCTCGCGCGCGCACTCGCGGTGCATCACACCGCATCGATCGACGACGACGTCGCGCTGACGCTGTGGATCGATCGCGCCGAGCGAGACGGTCATCACTACTCGGATCGCCCGCCGGGCACCGCGTTCGCGGCGATCCCCGCGATCTGGATCGGCGCGCAGCTCGACGCAAGGCTGCGCGACAAAGCGATCGAAGCAGGTGAGCTCCTCGTCACGCCCGCGGCGGATCGGTACGGCACGACGTACGTCGCGCGCGCCCGCAAGCACGGCCGCGCGCCCGCGCTGGTGCAGTACCAGGGCACCGCGCTCATGGCCGAGCTGCAGGCGGCGCTGATGGGCCTGCTCGGGCTCGTTGGTCTCGAACGCTGGCTGCGCTACGAGCAATTCGATCGCGGCGCACGTGGCGTTGCCGTCGTGACCGTCGCCGTCGCGACGCTGTGGGGTCCGTACTCGACGACGCTGTTCGCCCACGTGACGGCCGGTGCGTTCTGGTGCGCGATGCTGCTCGCGAGCGCTGCGGCGAAGGAGCGCGGACACATCGCGTGGGTGCTCGCCGGTACGTGCGCCGCGTGGGCGGTCGCGTGTGACTACGTGCTTGCGGTCCCGATCGCAATCCAGCTCGTGCTGCTCGTGCCGCGGCGTCAGCTCGTCACGGTGGGCCTCGGTGCGCTGCCGATCGTGCTCGCGACGGCCGTGTACCACCACGCGGCGTTCGGTGCGTGGTGGTCGATCGGCTACGATCACCACGCATCTTTCGACTTCGCTCGCACGCGCACCGACACCTTCTCGGGCAACCCGATCACCGGTCTGTGGACGTTGATTGGACTCGGTCACGATGCCGGGCTCGCCGCGCAGTCACCCATCGCGCTGCTCGGTGTCGCGGGACTCGTCGCCGCGAAGCGCTGGCGCGAGGGCCTCGCGCTCGTTCCGTGGGTCCTCTTGCTCGCCATGCACCAGACGCCCCAGGGCGGCGCGACGATGGATCATCGCTATCTCGTGCCGGCTGTACCGCTGCTCGGCCTCGGGTTCGCGCACGCCTGGCAACGGTGGGCAACATCGGTGCACGGGATGCGCAAGTCGGTCGTTGCGATGTGCACCTTGCTCTTCGCGCTCTCGGCGATCTCTGCATGGGCGCACTTCTTCGCGTGGCGCGACGGTTGAACCGGCCTAGCTCATCGAGCATCAGGTCGACGACACGACGATCTGCTCGTTCTACGGCCACCTCGGCAGCGTGACCGCCTCGTAGCAGCTGACGCCGCGAACGGCGCGTTGGTGTGTGGCCGCGACGAGACACCGGGCCGGCGACATACACGTCGGTGGGCGATCCCTGCGGCGACGACCAGCATCTCGAGGCGTTCTTGTCGCCGAGTCAGTTCATCGCCGCCCATCATTTCTGAAAAGCGGGCGGCGGCGTGTATACCTCCGAGATCGCGAAGGGCGACAAGACCGGTCCGCGACATCCCGCGTGGTGGGTCTCGACGACCTACTTCGCCGAGGGCTTTCCGTACGCGCTGGTCAACAACCTCGCGGAGGTCCTCTTCAAGGAGATGGGCGCGAGCCTGCAGGCGATCGGACTCACCTCGATCTTTCACCTGCCGTGGAATCTGAAGTTCCTGTGGGCGCCGGTCCTCGATAACTACGAGACGAAGCGTCGCTTCATGCTCGGGTGCGAGTGGGCGGTGCTCGCTGTGCTCCTCGCGTTGGTGATCTTCGGCGACGGCATCAGCCTCGGGCTCGCATCGGTGTTGTTCGTGCTGCTCGCGTTCGTCTCCGCGACGCACGACATCGCGATCGACGGCTACTACCTCGAGGCACTCGATCGCGACGAGCAATCGCGGTTCGTCGGGCTGCGCGCGGCTGCGTATCGCGGCGCGGTGCTGCTCGCGAGCGGACCGCTGCTCATGCTCGTCCACTACGCAGGATGGCGAGCGACGTGGTCAGCCGCGTTCCTGGTCATGGTCGTCGTGCTCGCGTACCACTGGGCGTTCCTGCCCGACACCGAGCGCCGCGGCGATCCACTGCGCGTATGGGCGCTCTCGCTGGTACGTCCTCGCGTCGTCGTTTCGCTCGCGGTCGTCGTCGCGATCCTCTTGATCGATGCGTGGGCGCCATTCCTGCGCAGCATCGCCGCGGAGATCCGCGCGCCGATCGAGCGCGTGCCGGCACTCGCGTCGCTCGAGCTCGCCGACTGGATCGGCCTCACCCTCCTTGTGATCATGGCGCTCGCACTCGCTTCGTTGGGGCGACTTCGCGCCGCGCTCGCGCGCAGCGGCTCGCGCTACTCGATCGGGTTCCTCCATCTGCTCGACCAGCCGCAGATGAGCCGCGCGCTCGCGTTCATCGTCCTGTTCCGCGCCGGCGAGTCCTTCTTGATGAAGATGCGACTGCCGTTCCTGCGCGACGAGTGCAATATGGACCTGACGACGTACGGCCTGGTCAACGGCACGTTCGGATTCCTCGCGACACTCCTCGCGACGTTGCTCGGCGGCTGGCTGATCTCGCGGCACGGCCTGCGGCGCTGGCTGTGGCCGATGGTGCTCGCCCAGAACGTGCCGAACCTTCTCTACGTTCTCGTCGCGGCGAGCCCGAACCCCGCGGAGCTCGGCACGGTGCTCGTCGGCAGCGTCGTGATCGCAGAGGACTTCGGCGCCGGCCTCGGTACCGCCGTGTTCATGATCTACCTGCTGCGCTGCTGCGATCCTCGCCACAAGGCGACGCACATGGCCGTGCTCACCGCGATCATGAGCATAGGTTTCACGATCGCGGGCATGGCGAGCGGCTTCCTCGTCGAGGCACTCGGAGGGTTCGCGCCCTACTTTGCGTTCACGTTCTTCGCGACGGTGCCGAGCATGCTGCTGATGCCGTTCGTGCCGTTCATGGAATCCGCGCCGCGCAGGCCACCGGACGGCGGGCCGCCCCGCGATCCGTAGCCGAGCAGGCGCACCCAGCGCAGGCTTTCGCGGCGATCGATTCCCCAGCGTAAGCCCGTGCACCGGGCGCCGTTGTCTCCACCGCAGCCATCGCGTCGCGATGGGATAAGCTTCGAAGCCGGTCGACCCCATGCCCGCACTCACTTCGATGGCTTTCGCGCTGGTGGCATCGCTCGCCCCGGCCGCCGACGCCCCGACCGACGGCACACCGCGCAAGCGCAATCCCGGCGAGTACGGCCCGTTCTTCGAGGCCGAGGCCCCGTCGGACGTGCAGCACGGCGAGGCGTTGCAGCGGACCAAGAAGCCGCTGCTGTCCGTCGGCGGCGGCGCGTTCTGCTTCGTCGACGGCAGCTGGTGTAAGACCTCGCTGCTGATCTCCGCGGGCGTCGCGGCCGGCTTGCGTGTGCCCGCGAGCAACGAAGGGCCGGACGTCCCGTACAGCCAGTTCAACGTGCACGGCGGGATCGTCTTCCGGCCGATGATGTACGCCGGCCGCAACTGGCATCCCTGGGGCCTCGGCGTCGTCGGCAGCTGGTCGCGCGGCACGGGCGTCGTCACGGTGCGCGGGAGCTCCGACGATACGAACGTCGGCGAGACGTTCCGGACCGACGCGACGCGCATCGCAATTCTCAACCAGATCTGGCTCAGCAAGAAGGCCCACGGACTCCACCTCGATCTATCGATCGGCACGGTGCGCTCCGCGGTGCTCGACAGCGGCCAGCAGCTGTGGGGCACACATGCCGAGATCGGCTTCGGCATCGGTGGTTGGGCGACGCTGTTCGCAGGCGGTGATTTCCTCGACCGCGACGCACGCGTGATGCTCGGCATGCGCGCGCACGGGATCGCAGCCGGTCCGCTCATCGCACTCGCGCTCGCGGGGATGGCGATCGGAGGTGCGCTGTGAGCATCGTCCCCGCCGCGTTGATATGGATCGCCGTCGCCGCGCCCGAGGTGCAGCGGCCGCGCGCGCTCGAGGACGCCGCGCCGACGGCGACGCCTGCACCCGAGACGCCGCCACTGGAGATCGCTCCGGTCGAGCCGACGACGCCGGAGCCAGAACCGGCGACCGAGCCGGATGCGCCCACAGAAGAGGTCGCGCCGGCGACGGAGCCTCCGAAGCTCGACTCCGGCGAGACATTCCGCGTCGTCGAAGGCAACGGCACGGGAAAGCCGCCGTACTACACCGATGCGGATCTCGCCGCGGTGCGCAAGCGTCACGGCGTCGCTGCCGATCCCGGACCGGACCCACGCAAGGTGCGATGGCACTGCCTCATCGCCGATCCTCTTTGTGGCTTCACGGTCGAGGCGCAGGCGATGGGTGCGTTCGCACCGCGCTTCCGCCAGGGTGACGTGCGTGAGAAGTCAGCGAAGAAGTGGTCGAGCGGCCGTGCGCAGTACGACGTCTGGGTGAACATCCCGGTGCTCACCGAGGCGCGCGGGCGCACGAAGTACACGCGCATGACCCTCGGTCCGAAGGCTGGCGCGGTCTTCAGCGACACCGGGGATACGTGGGGCAACCTCGGGTTGGTCGGGCGCTATTGGCTCGGCCGCGGCAGATTCGCGCCGGCGATCGAATTCACGAGCGCGCTCGCCTTCAAGATCGCTCGCCGCGAGACGGACGATCTCAGGGGTGAGAAGCCGAAGTACGAGATGCAGCGCGGTCCGGTCGGGGTCGCCGCAGACATTGGACTCAGCATCGGCGGCTTCGCGGCGATCGTGTTCGGCGGTCAGTACGACAGCCCTCTCGCGCGCGAGGACGTACCGGAGCGCTTTCGCACGCAGGCCAGCGGCATGCTGTACTTCGGCATCCGCGGCAACATCCTGTGGGGCGCGCCAGCGGCTGCGGCCGTGGCAACCCATGGATTGACGCAGCGTTACGCTCGCGATCCCCGCTGAGCGCCCGCCGAGAGCTGGCCGCGATCCACCGGCGTTCCTCGGTGGCTTGGCGGTAGCCCTCGCAGTGACAACGGCGTGACCAACTAAAATGGAACAATCGCAGGACTCGCGCGTCCCTTAGCAACGCCATGCCGCGCACTCTGCGAATCGTCACGAGCATCTCCGCCGCAACCCTTTGCATCGCGTTCGCCGCGGCCGAAGCCCGGTCGAAGTCGATCGGCCACTTCGACGAGTTCCAGGGCGCGCAGATGAGCCAAGTCGGGTTCCAGATGACGGACCCGCCCCTCGGTGGCACGCAGGCCCCCGCAGCGAAGGCCGCGAACGCAGCGCTCGCCGGCAGCACGATCGCCGCGGTCGGTGAGGGTGCACTCGTGATCGACTCCGACAGCGGCAAGCTGCTCCGCACGGATCGCGACGGCAAGGTGATCGCGCAGATGGATGTCGGTCGCGAGGCGTCGCAGCTCGTGGTCGATCGCAAGAACAACCGCGCCTTCGTCGTGGATCGCAGCCACGACCAGGTGCTCGTCGTCTCGCTCGCCAACGACGGCGTGAAGAAGACCGATGCGATCCGCACCTCGGCCGAGCCGTTCGGCGTCGCGCTTGCGCCCGACGGCTCGACGTTGCTCGTCACGCAGGTCGCCGATCAGCGACTCACCGCGTTCGACACCGGCTCCGGCTTCGAGAAGTGGTCGCTCGAGCTCGGCCCCGAGCCGCGCGGCGTCTCGATCTCGCCCGACGGCGACGAAGCGCTCGTCACCTTCCTCACCACCGGCGTCATCGGTCGCGTCGAGCTGCGTCAGGCCGACGGCCAGCCGAAGATGTCGTTCGTGTCGCTCGATCCCTCGGTGACGCAGCAGCCGGGCGGTAACTTCGGCATCCAGCGGCAGGCGCAGATCCAGCCCGCGGGCAACGGCACGAGCACCGCAGCGGCGTTCAGCCCCGACAAGGGCAAGAGCTTCGTCCGCAACACGTTCGCTGCCGCTTACGTCGGCAACGGCGTCGCAGTCGTGCCGCATCAGCTCAGCACGCCGCAGCTCGCGACCAGCGACTTCGAGGTGTCGAGCGGTGGTTACGGCGGCGGCAACGGCTTCACCGCGCCGGTGAACCATCGCCTCGCGTTCCTCGACACGCCCGACGCCGGCGAGAGCCGCGGCGTCCGCATGGCGATGGCCGGCACGTCGATCCACCAGCCACGCGCGATGGCCTACGACGGCAACAGCGACACGCTCTACGTCGCGGGCTACGGCTCCGACGACGTCGTCGCGATCGCCGACGTCTCGCAGTCGTCGGTGCACCTCGGCTGGCACCACAGCGTGGTCGACAGCTCCGGTAGCTGCGCGCCCGACGGCCTCGCGGTCGACGACGACAGCGGCAACGTGCTCGTGTACTGCTCGCTGACCCGCAAGGTCGTGCGCCTCAAGGGCGATCCCGACTCGAGCGCGGCGCCGACCGTCGTCTCGTACTCGGGCGAGCTCGCGAAGAGCAGCCACACCCTTGCCGAGCTCCGCGGCAAGAAGCTGTTCCGTCAGGGCAAGAGCCCGGTGATCTCTTCGTTAGGCGCGATGGCGTGCGCGAGCTGCCACGCCGAGGGCCGCGCCGATGGTCTCACCTGGTTCCTCCAGGGCAACATCTTGCAGACGCCGTTCCTCACCGGCCGCCTCGTCGACACCCATCCCTTCAAGTGGGACGGCCAGGATCCGACGCTGCACGCGAGCCTCACGAACACCGTGAAGCGCCTCGGCGGCAGCGGCATCAGCAAGTCCGACGCCGACGATCTCGCGGCGTTCGTCACCTCGATGCCGAAGCCGCGCACGCCGAGCGTCGAGGACAGCACCGCGGTCGCCCGCGGCAAGAAGCTCTTCGACAGCGACACCACCGGCTGCCTCAACTGCCACGACGGCGCGATGACGACCGATCGCAAGAGCCACGACCTCGCGTCCGATCTCGATTTGGTGGACACCCCGTCACTCATCGGCCTTGCCCACAGCGCGCCCTACTACCACGACGGCAGCGCGACCTCGCTCGACTCGCTGCTCCGCAACAACGGCAGCATCCACGCGATGGGTCGCACCTCGCGACTCGACGACGCCCAGATCGCCGATCTGGTTGCCTACCTCGAGACGCTGTAGTTTGTCTCCACGGCCCTGCGGGCCTGAACGGCGACTCATGAAACGTTCTTTGTGGCCCTTGGCCCTGGCGTTCGCGCTGGGCCTCGTCTCTTCGTGCCGAACCGACGGTCCCGCGCGTCCCGACGAGAGCGGCAAGCACGGCAAGTCGACGGACGCGAGTACGGGCGGCAAGACCCCGACCGATGCGACGATCACCAAGCGGCTCGCGCGACGGCCGGGCGTCGCCCACTCGGGATCGATCGATCGCCTCGCCGTGTCGCCCGACGGACGCGGCGCCCTGAGCAGCGACGTCGTCGGCGGCGCGCGGCTGTGGCCCGCGCTCGACGGCTCGCGTGAGCCGGTCGCCCTGCCCGTGCGCGCGCCGCAGGCGATGTCGCTCGGCAAGAACGGCGACGCGTGGACCGTGTTCATGGTCGACGCGTCGGGCGGCGCGAAGATCCTCGACATCGATCGCGAGGACAACATCAAGACGCTCGCCGAGCTGCCGCCGTTCTCGCCGCTGTTCGAGGGCCACGTGCTGCCGGACGGCAAGCACATCATCGCGCTGTTCCGCGATCACACGATTCGACTCCTCGACACCGCGGGCAAGGAAATCGCGCGCCTCGAAGAGCGCAAGTTCCGGCCGGGGTCGTTGCGCATGTCCGGCGATGGTCGCCACCTCATCGCCGTGATCGCGAATCCCGAGACGTCCGGCGCGACCAAGCTCGAGCTGCAGCCGATCGAGGTCGTCACGACCGGCAAGCCGGCCGTGCGCCGCGACGGATCGCCGAAGCTGTTCACCACGATGGTCGCGGTCGGTCCGTCGACGATCGCGCTGTCGTCCGATGGCGCACGCGCGGCGGTCGTCGATCGGTGGAACGGCACGCAGTGGGACATCGGCATCCTCGAGCTCGGCAAGGACGCCCCGGATCAGAAGATCTCGATCACGGCCGCCGCCCACACCGTGCCCGGTGTCGGCTTCGTGGCGCCGAATCGGCTGCTGACATCGGCGAACGACGGCAGCGTGTCGTGGCTCGTCGAGGTCGATACCAAGTCGTTGTACCCACGCACCGCTCCGCCGCAGGATTTCAACACCCAGCTACGCGTGCAGGCATTCGCGTCCGATCGGCACGTCGCCGCGCACGGTAGCTGGCTGTACGTCGCCGAGGTCGCCGGTCGCAAGCATCACTTTCTCGGCTATCGCAGCCTGCAGGCGAGCTCGCTGTCGATCTCGCCCGACAGCAAGTCGATCGCGGCGATCTATCCCCAGGGTCCAGTGTGGATTGAGCCGTTGTCGGGCGCTCGCGAGGCCGCAGCCGAGCTGCCCACCGATCCGTTCAACGGTGTCTTCCGCGTGCGCTTCATCGACAACGATCACGTCGTACTCGTCGACGGCATGGGCGGCGTGCGTCTCGTGCACTGGCGTAGCGGCAAGACTGTCGCGCAGGCGGGCGTCAACGGCTCGGTTCGCTCGGTCCAGGTCGATGCGACGAAGGGGCTTCTGCTCGTCGATCGCCACAGCACCGTCAACGACAGCCGCTTGTTCGAGATCGTCGACGCGTCGTTCCGCGGCCCGTACATCGTCGCGGATCAGTCGTATCGCACCGGCCTGCTCGGACACGGCGCGCCCGCGAATCCCGAAGCGGTGATGTGGTCGCTCGACAGCGCGAACCGGCTGCGCTTCTACACGCTCGCCGAGCTCCGATCGGATCTGAGCGACGACGAAGTGAAGCGCAAGGCGATCGATCTCAAGTCCGGCCAGGTCGCACCGCTCGCACTCGATCGCGCCGGTCGACAGTACGGTGTGCGCTGGAACGGCAACCGCATGGAGTTGTTCGTCGACAACGGTCAGCACGTGCGCAGTCGTGCGGTCGGCGACGGCTCGGTGAACGAGATCCTCCCGGCCGCCGACGGCGCCAGCTTCCTCGCCGTCCACCAGCGCTCCGGCGGCATGGCGATCTCGGTGTACGACAGCGACGATCTGCAGGAGCGCTGGGCGATGTCGACCGGCACGTTTCACAACGAGGTCGTCTGGTCGCCCGACGGCAAGTACGTCGCCGTCGCTGCGCAGACGGGTGCTGTCGTGCGTAGCGCGGTCACCGGAGACGTCGCGTATCAGCGCTGCGGACTCGAGTTCCAGGTCGTCGGCACTGCGCCGAACACCGCGCTCTCGAACGTGAACCAGCGCACGATCTGTGAGCCCTGAGCGGTGCCGCCGCGAGCACCCGCGTGGACTACGTTTCCTCCGCGTCACCGGGATGTCACGGACCCCGACCGGGATCCATGGTACTTCGACTTCGCCGCAAAGCATGTCGGCACAAATACTCATCGTCGACGACGAGGCTGATCTGGCCGCCACAGTCGCGTTCAACCTCGAACGCGAGGGCTTCCGGACCACGCGCGCCACGACCGGTGCTGACGCGCTGCGTCAGGCCGCCCTGTCGCCCGTGCCGGACCTCGTGATCCTCGACCTCATGCTCCCGGACATCCCCGGCACCGAGGTCTGCCGCCGGCTCAAGCAGTCGGAGGTCACGCGCGACATCCCGGTGCTGATGCTGACGGCGAAGTCAGATGCGGTCGATCGCGTCGTCGGTTTCGAGCTCGGCGCCGACGACTACGTCACCAAGCCGTTCAGCGTCCGCGAGCTCGCGCTGCGCGTGAAGGCGATCCTGCGTCGCACCGATGCGCCGGCCGAGACCGCGATGCGACTGCGATTCGGTAGGCTGCAGATCGACGTCGAGGGTCATCGCGCGTGGGTCGACGAGGACGAGATCCCACTGACCGCGCTCGAGTTCCGCTTGTTGACAGCGCTCGCGCAGCGCAAGGGTCGTGTGCAGACCCGCGAGGCGTTGCTGACCCAGGTGTGGGAAATGAACGGCGACATCACCACGCGCACGGTCGACACCCACGTCCGTCGTCTGCGCAAGAAACTCGGCGACGCGAGCTAGTACATCGAGACGCTGCGCGGCGTCGGGTATCGCTTCCGCACCGATCTCCAGGCTGGGGACTGACGAGGGCGACCCTGGCTCGCCCGAGGAGACGTTAGGTGCGGGCGTTGACGCGGCGCTGGCTCGCAGCTCTCGCGGCGTTCGCCGTCGTAGAGCTCGCGCTCGCGATCGGCGTCGGGATTGCGATCCAGAGCAGCGGCGCGACGAGCCCCGCGCTGTGGACGTGGCTGATGATCACGTGGTCGGGCAGCGTCGGCCTCACTGCGCTCGCACTCGTGTGGGCGCAGCGCACGGTGACCGACGCGCTGCAATCGTTGGTCGCGACCGTGCAGGCCGGCGGCTCGCAGGTACGACCGAGCGCGCCCGAGGACTCGGTGTTCGCGGGCATCGCCGGCTCGGTGCAGCGCATGGCCCAGGAGCTCGATGCCGCGATGCGCTCGCTCGCGACCGAGCGCAACCGCTTCGAAGCCGTGCTCGAGACGATGGCGCCCGCAGTGCTCGCCCTCGACGCGCGACGCCGCATCGCGAGCGCGAACCGCAGCGCGCGATCGCTGTTCGAGATCCCGACCGACTGCGAGGGCACCGCCCTGGTCGACGTGATCCGGATTCCCTCGCTGCACGCGTTCATCGACGGCGTGCAAGCTGGCGGACCGACCGAGATCGAGATCGAGCTTCCCGGCGCCCAACGCCACATCCGCGCGCGCGCGAGTCGTCTCGGCGACGGTGGCCTCGTCCTCGTCGCCGACGACACGACGGAGATCCGCCGACTCGAGCGCGTGCGTCAGGACTTCGTCGCGAACGTCTCCCACGAGCTGCGCACGCCGATCGCGGTGATCCGGGCGAACGCGGAGACGCTGCTCGACGGCGCACTCGAGTCGCCCAAGACCGCCGAGCCGTTCGTCACCGCGCTGTTTCGCCACGCCGACCGTCTCGGACGACTCGTCGCCGAGCTGCTCGACATCTCGGCGCTCGAAGCCGGTCAGCGCGTGCTGGTCGCCGACGAGTTCGACGTCGTCGATCTCGTCGAGGACGTGATCGCCGCACACACACCGGCCGCTGCGGATCGCAGCATCACGCTCGTCCACGACGTGCAGCCGGAGACCTGGGTCCGCGGCGACTGGAAGGCGACGGAGCAGGTGCTCGTGAACTTCGTCGACAACGCGGTGAAGTACGGGCGTACGGGCGGGAAGATCGAGGTGGCGTCCACGCGCAACGGAGACGTCCTGCGCATCGAAGTCCGCGACGACGGTCCGGGCATCGAGCCCCAGCACCGCGCGCGCATCTTCGAGCGCTTCTACCGCGTCGACTCGGGGCGATCGCGTGACGCGGGCGGCACCGGCCTCGGCCTCTCGATCGCGAAGCACCTCGCCGATGCGATGGGCGGCAGCATCGGCGTAGAGGCCCGCAGCCCGCGTGGCTCGACGTTCTGGATCTCGTTACCCGCGTGCGAGGCTCCCGATGTCTGATCCGAACCATTACCCGCCGAGCCCGGTCTTTGCGCCGATCCGGCGACGCGGCTACGCTCGAGAGAAGATTTAGCAGTGGAGCACACCGCACGATCCTACGAGCAAGAGCTGGCGCACCTGCGTCAGCAGCTGCTGCTCATGGCCGGCCGCGTCGAGGAGATGATCGCCCGCGCCGGGCGGGCGTTCTCGGAGCGTGACGCCGATCTCGCAGCGAAGACGATCGAGCTCGACGGCGCCGTGAACCTCGCCGAGGTCGAGATCGACGAGCTGTGCATGCGCATCCTCGCCCGACGGCAGCCGATGGCCTCGGACCTGCGCTTCGTCACCCTCGTGATGAAGATGGTGACCGACCTCGAGCGCATCGCCGACCTCGCGGTCAACATCTGCGAGCGCGCGGTCGATCTCAGCCGCCTCGAGCCGCTCGTCGTCCACGCGGACATCGCGAAGATGGGCACTCTCGTCGAGTCGATGATCAAGGATGCGATCGATGCGCTCGTGGGCCGTAGCTCCGAGAAGGCGTGGGACGTCATCCACCGCGACGATCGCGTCGACGCGTTCTATCACAGTATCTTCGACGACTTGCTCGAGGCGATGCGCACCGAGCCCGCGCGGGTCCACGCGCTCATCCACGTGCAGTCGGTCGCGAAGTGGCTCGAGCGCATGGCCGACCACGCGACGAACCTCGCGGAGCTCGTGATCTTCATGGTGGATGGTCGCGACGTGCGACACCCGAAGGAGAAGCGCTCGGGCTGAGCGACGCCGAGCTACGCGGGCGATCCCACGCGATGAAGCCGACGACCGAAGCGAACGCGAGCACCGCCGCTATCCAGAACATCGCGCGGTAGGTCGAGACCTCGAGCACCGCGCCGAACAGTGGCCCGCCGGCGACGAGACCGAGATCGAACAGCGCGGTGAAGGTGGCGAGCGCCGCACCGCGCTCACGTGGTGGCGAACGCGTGACGACGAGCGCGGTGAGGATCGGAAACGTGTAGCCGTGCCCGATCCCGCCGAGGATTCCCGCGACGATCACCATCGTGTTCGACTGCGCTTCCGCGAGCAGCACGACCGCGATCACCGTCGCCATTACGGCCGGCACGAGCGTGGGCCGATAGCCCAGCCGGTCCGGCAGCTTGCCGAAGAAGATGCGCAGCGCGATCGCGGCGATCGAGTAGGCCATGAAGAACGAGCCGACCGAGCCGACGCCGCGATCGAGCACGAAGGTCTTGAGAAACGCGAAGTACGACGCGACGGCGAGCGCGAAGCCGAAGCCGAGCAACCACAGCGGCCGTAACGGCGGCGCGCTGACGGACCGAAAGAAGGATCGCGGCGCGGCGGCGGTGTGGTCGACCGGCGGACGCGAGTCGGCGATCCACCAGCCGGCGACGAGGCCGACCGCCGCGGCGACCGAGGTCGCGACGAACAGCGCATCGTAGTCGGCGTGACGCAACAGGACGTCGCCGAGCCAGCCCGCGAGCGACAGCGGAATCATCCCGGAGATACCGAACAGCGCCATGCCTTCGGTGCGCCGCGACGGTGGGACCACGTCGGCCGCGATCGTGAACAGCACGGAGAACAGCATCGCCTCGCAGATCCCGTGCAGCACCCGGATTAGGACGAGCCACGGGCCGATCGAGTCGACGGTGACGTACGCCGCGGTCGCCAGGACGTTGAGGACCGAGCCGACGACGAGCACCACGCGACGACCGCGGTGATCCATCGCGCGGCCGACCATCGGGCGCGCGAGGATTGCGGCAGCCGCCATCGCAGCGACCATCAAGCCGACGGTGAGCTCGTCACCACCGAGCGCCTGCAGGTGCCCCGGCAGATGCACGTACGCGTGGAACGACAGGCTGTGGGCGAAGTTGGCGACGAACCCGAGGACGAACGTCCGCGTCCACAACGCCGCGGTCTCGGGGCTGCTCACCGAGCGCGAGTGTAGAGCAACGCCGGCTCGCGCACGCGTATGCTCGTGCATCCATGCCGATCGATCCCAGCGCACCGCGTCGCGCGAGCGAGACCGTCCGCGAGTCGTTGCGCCGTGTGCTGCGCGATGCCGACGTTCCGCTCACCGCGCTGGAGATCTCCGGCGTCGTCGGCATCGCCCAGCGCGAGGTCGGCGATCACCTCGAGCACCTGCGCCGCACCCAGGCGAACCGCGACGAGCGCCTCGAGATCGTCCCCGCGAGGTGTCTGAAGTGCGCGTTCGAGTTCGAGACGCGTGAGCGGCTCGCGCGGCCGAGCCGATGTCCGAAGTGCAAGTCGGAGCGGATCGATCCGCCACGCTTTCGAATCGTCGCCGACGACTGACGTCACTCGCAGGCACTGCGCAGCCGCGCGAGGTGCGTCGAGGACGGATGGTCGCGGGCGAACGCGTCGAGGTCCCGACGCGCGCGCGGTCGCTCCGCGGTCTTGCAGCGGATCTCGATCGCGATCGCGTCGCGTTCCTGGGCGAGCTGGCCGCTCGGGAACGCGCGCGCGTGCGCAGCGAGTGTCGCGAGGCTCGTGCGGGTATCGCCGGCATCGCGCTCGGTCTTCGCGGCTTGCAGCAGCTCCAGCTCGCGCCGCAGCTCGGTGTCGGCGGCCGCGGGCTCCTCGGCCCGAACCGCGGTCGCGCCCTGGCTCGCTGGCGCAGCTGTATCGATCGGCGGCCCAGTGTCGTCGGGTCGCTCGAGCGCCGTCGGCGACGCAGGCAACTCGGCGGGCGGCGTCGTCATGTGCGCCGGATGCTCGGGCTTGGGCGGCACGTCGCGCTGCGCCGAGCTCGGTGGCTGGCCGAGCTCGCGCTCGCTCGTCCGCGAGCCGGCCACGAGCACGAGGAACGCGAGCACGAACACGGCCGCGACGAGAAGACACACCGCGATCACCTCGCCGATGCGATTCGGCTTGGTCCGCAGCCGCACCTCGAGCGAAGCCGCGATTCGACCCCGCACGCGCGCGTACACTGCCGGATCGATCACGCGCGCGCGACGATACGCCGCGAGCACCTGCTTGGCGTCCGCGCTCGGCTCATCCACGGGCCACCTCCCCGGCTTCGATCGCGTGCTCGAACCGACGACGTGCGAGTCGAAGGCGCGAGTAGATCGTGTTGAGGTTCACGCCGAGCCCCGCCGCGATCTCGGGAATCGGCGTGCCTTCGATGTCGGCGAGCACGAAGACGATGCGCTGGTCCTCGTCGAGCGACGCGAGGAATCGCTCGATCTGCGCAACGACCTGCGCGGCGGCGACATCACGCTCGGGGTCGGACGTGTTCGTCGGCACCACGACCAGCACTGCACGACGCTCGCGTCGCGCATCACCGCGCCGTTGGTGCAGCACGACGCGCCGCGTGATCCCGTACAGCCACGAACGCATGCTGCGCCCGTCGTACTCGGACAGGCGGCGCTGCACGATGAGGAATACGTCGTGCATCACGTCCTCGACGTGACTGCCGGGCACGCCGAGCTGGCATGCGGTGCGATGCACGAAGTCGGCGTGGGCGCGATACACGGCAGCGAGGTCCCGCGGCAGCGCGGGCGTCTCGGCCGCAGCCGCGCGACCGGCCGGGGTCGATGGGCCCACGTCGTCGCATTGCCCGCCGCCCGACCGATCCGTCACCGTCACGGAAATCGTCCTTCCACCCCGATCCACACCCTGCCGTACACCGCGCGCACGCGGTGCAGCACCTCGAGGTTCTCGATCTCGATCGTCGAGTGCACGAGCGGCACGCCGACGTCGACGCGGGCGACGAGCGCCGCGTGCGGGTGCACCGCCCACGCGAAGCCGGGTGAGGCCACAGCGGCGGCCCACGGACGTCGCGTCCGGCGGGCGCCCTCGAACCCGAAGCCTTCGGCGACGAGCTGACCGGCATCGATGCCCGCGCAGATCGGAAACTCGAATGCGCGCACGCCGGGCACACCGCAACCACGCGCGCCACCGGTCCACGACCAGAACCGTCCGCCCGCCGCGGTGTCGAGCAGTGCACGATCGGTCGTCGCGAGTCGATACGTCGCGAGCGCTTCGAGTCGCCATCGCTTCGCACGCAAGCCGCTCGCGACCTCGAACACCGCTGCCGCACGGGGCAGCGCGCCGAAGTCGACGCCGCCGCCTGCACGCACGAAGCCGGTGAACCTGCGCTTGCGGGTCGGCTTCGGCAAGGGCGCCGGTGCGCTCGGCGGTCGGGCGTCGGTGCGCAGCGCGGCGGCCTCGCGAGTGCCCGCGACCTCGGGCACCGCCGGGCTCACCGGTCCCGGCGTTTCCGTCGGCGGCGAGTCCTGGGACTCGTCTTGCGGTGCTCCCGACGGATCGAACGCGATAGCGATCACGAACGCCGCCGCGTCCATCACGGTGTCGCAGGTCGGCGCGACGAACGTCCGCTCGGTCGACGACGACGACGACGTCGTCGTCGTGATCACGAGGTCGAGCTGCCACTGCCCGTCCGGGCGTTGCAGCACCAGGGCCTCCGCTCGCGCATCCGATGACGACGCGTCGCTCGACGCCGCGGCCTCGAGCTGTGCGCGCACCCGCACCGCCAGCGTGACGCCGCAGGGCGCCCCGTCGACGACGACGCGATCCTCGACCGACGGCGCCACGGCTGCGATCGCGAACGGCAACAGGGTGGCGAGCCACACGGAGGTACGGATGATAGCCGCCCTCGTCCCGACCAAGCGCGGGTGCGCGAGGCTACGCGGTTGCGTCGGCAGCAGCGCCGCGTTAGGACGGGTGCGGCCCGACCACCGGTCGGTTTGTGGCCCCGTGGACCTCGGGCACCGATGAACGTTGCGCTCCTCATCACCCTGGCGTCGGTGCTCGCCGGTGGGGCGGTCGCAGTGCTGACGTCGCGGGGCCACACGCTGCTGGAGGCGCTGCGCACGTTCGCGATCACGGCGGTCGCGACGCTCGCCGCAGTCCAGCTGCTGCCCGAGTCGGTCGATCAGCTCGGGCCGTGGGCACTGCTCCTGTTCGTCGGCGCGCTCGCGTTGCCGGGCATGCTCGCCTACGTCTCACGCCGCCTGCTCGCGCGTGACGTCGACCTCACCGCGCGCGGGGTCGGGGCCGAGCTCGGCTACTTCGGGTTCGTCGCGCATCAGTTCATCGAGGGCCTCGCGCTCGCGACCTACACGAATCCGGAGCACTACGATCACGACCACGTCGGGCTCGTGCTCGCCGTCGCGGCGCATACCGTCCCGATGACGGCGTTGTTCATCGGAACGGTGTTGGTCCAACGCGGACGGCGGCCGGCGATCCATCGTGTCATCGCACTGCTCGTCGCGACGCTCATGGGCTTTGTGACCGCGGACTGGGTGAGCGGCCGCGTCACCGATACGCTCGCGCCGACACTCGCTGCGGTCGTCGCCGGGTTCCTGTGTCACATGCTGTTGCACGGCGTCGGCAAGGCCGAGCGCCGCAGCGTCGCGGTGCGGATGCTCGACATCGTCGCGGTCGGAGCCGGCATCGCGCTGCCGCTGGTGTCGATGCACTCGCACAGCGAGAGCGGCGCGCACCTGCAGCACGCGCTCGGCGATGCATGGGTCGAGCTCGCGCTCGAGACAGCGCCGATGCTGTTGATCGGTCTGGTGCTCGGCGCGCTCTTGCAAGTCGTCGGCTCGCGGATGCAGATGCCGTGGCTCGGTCGCGGATCGGCGTCGCGTCAAGCGCTGCGCGGCATCGCGATCGGGGCCCCGCTGCCGCTGTGTGCATGTGGCGTGCTGCCGATCGCCGAGAGCCTGCGCGCGCGCGGTGCCGGTGCGGCGCTCGTCGTCGCGTTCCTCATCAGCACGCCCGAGCTCGGGCCCGAGACGCTGATGCTCTCCGTGCGCTTCATCGGCTGGCCGTATGCGCTGCTCCGCGTCGGCGCGGCGCTGCTGCTCGCCTACGTCGCGGGCCTCGCGTTCGCGTGGCTCGTCGCGAGCGCGAAGGCGCGGACCGAGTCGTCCTCGGAGCCGGCACCCGAGCCGGTACGCACCGCCGTTGCGACGGGTAGCAGCGGCATCGCGAGCGCCCTGCACTACTTCGACGAGCTGCTGCTCCACACGGCACCGTGGACGATTGTCGGGCTACTCGCCGCGGCGTTCATCGAGGTGTCGTTCGAGCCGGGGGCGCTCGCGCCACTCGCGGCGTCGGGGCTCGACATCGTCGTCATCGCGCTCATCGCATTGCCGACCTACGTATGCGCCGCCTCGGCGACACCCATGGCGGCGCTCCTGTTGTTGAAGGGCGTGTCGCCGGGTGCGGTGCTGGTCGGGCTGTTGCTGGGGCCGACGACGAACGTCGCGACGATCGCGGTGCTCGGGCGTGCGTATGGTCGGCGCATTGCTTGGCTGGGGGTTGCGATCATCGCGGGCGTCGCGTGCGTGATGGGTCTCACAGTGAATGCGGTCGGCGTCCCACTCGATCTACCGAACGAGCTGGCCCTTGCCCACTCGCATGGCGTGTGGTCGTGGGGAGCTGCAGCGGTGCTCGGCGCGATGCTGGTGCATCAGCTCTGGCGATCGGGGCTCGGGCCTTGGCTCGAGATCCTCGACGCGGGCGGACATGCGCATGGGCACTCGCACGACCACGGGCACTCGCACGACCACGACCACGACCACGACCACGACCACGACCACGACCACGGCGGTCGCGGCTAGCTCAGTCTTCTTCGTCGTCTCTCGGATCGTGGTCGTGCGACTCGGATGCGTGCTGCAGTGCGTTCTCCACGAGCTCGAGCACGTGATGATCCGCGAGCGCGTAGTAGATGTGCCGGCCTTCGCGGCGGCGCGTCACCAGGCCCTCGGATCGCAGCAGTCGCAGGCGATGCGAGACCGTCGACACGCGCTCACCCGTGCTGCTCGCCAGCTCGCTCACGCACGCCTCGCCCGTCACGAGCAGATCGAGCGTGCGTAACCGGGCCTCGTCGCCGAGCGCGCGGAACAGACGCACCGCGCGCTCGAGCGCGCCGGACTCGCGCACCGGTGCAACGCGTTGCGAATGCGCATCGGGGCCGCAACCTTCGTCCCCGAGGCCCGACACTGTGGCAGCGGGATTGTGTCGCGGTGGCGCTTGGGTACTCATCTCGCGATTCTAGGGCGCCAAACTGGTGTTAGCGCGGCGACGGCCGACGCGCAAGGCGCCGCAAGCAAGAAGCAAGAAGCACACGACGCCGCGTGCGCTTGTCTCGGTCGGGCCCGTGGGTGTACCAAGGTGAAGTGACGCGACACCAAGCGGTTCTGTTTCGACAGATCCTGCTCGTCTACGACGTGATGATCAGCGCGGGCGCCTTCATGGCGACGCTGTTCCTCCGCCGGTGGCTCGGCATCGCGGAGCTGCCGAGCCTGCGCCAGATCGTCGACGTGCAGCCGCTGCAGGTCGAGGCCTACCATCAGCTGGTCTGGCTGCTCCTGCCGATCTGGGCGCTCGCGCTCTACTGGCTGAAGACCAACGACTTCCGCGTGACGTACTGGCGCATGTTCACGCGCTATGGGCGTGCGGTCGTCGGGGCGGCGGTCGCATTCGTCGTCGTCGCATTTGTCTACCGCGTCGGTTTCATCGCCCGCAGCTTCGTGATGATGCTCGCGGTCGTCCAGACGATCACGCTCATCTGCGGACGCATGTTGTTACTCGAGGCCGTCGCCGCGATCCGTCGCACCGACGTCGACGCTCACCGCGTTCTCGTCGTCGGGTGCGGCGCCCATGCACTCGCGTTCGTGCACGCGCTGCGCCGCAGCTCGCCGTGGAACAACCGCGTGCTCGGCCACGTGACCGTCGGCGGTGAGGTCCTCGACCCCGGCGCCGAGCCGATCATCGGCGACCTCGAAGAGCTCGCCGACATCCTCGACCGCGAGCCGGTCGACGAGGTCGTATTCGCAGTACCGGGCTCCGATCCCGAGCGGTTCCGTCTCGCGCTGTCCGCCTGCGATCAGCGCGGCGTCGACGTGCTGCTGACGATGCCTTCCGTGCTCCCGCGGACGGACGCGAAGGTCGAGCTCGCGAACGTCACTGGCTTCGACATGCCGATGCTCGGCATCAGCCGCGTGCCGACCTCACAGGGTCGGCTGCTGGTGAAGCGCATGCTCGACATCACCGGCGCGACGATCGGGATCCTCCTCGCGGGGCCGATCCTTCTTTTCACCGCGATCGCGATCAAGATCAGCGCGCCGGGGCCGGTGTTCTTCCGCCAGGTCCGCGCCGGTCGTCAAGGCCGCAAGTTCACGATGATCAAGTTCCGCTCGATGGTCGTCGACGCGGAGGCGCAGCGCGAGAAGCTCGCCCACCTCAACGAGATGGACGGACCGGTCTTCAAGATCAAACACGACCCTCGGATCACCCGGGTCGGTCGCTTCATCCGCTCGACCAGCATCGACGAGCTGCCGCAGCTCTTCAACGTGCTCGCCGGCGACATGAGCCTCGTCGGTCCACGCCCGCCCCTGCCCTCCGAGGTCATCGAGTATGAGCCGTGGCAGCGCCGCCGCCTGTCGGTGAAGCCCGGGCTCACCGGCCTGTGGCAGGTGTCGGGCCGCAACCACGTCGACTTCGATCAGTGGATGGCGCTCGATCTCGAGTACATCGACAACTGGTCGCTCTGGCTCGACATCAAGATCATCCTCAAGACCGTGCCAGCCGTGCTCCGCGGCAGCGGTGCGAGCTGAGCCCCCCGCTCGGTGCGCCTCGGGGGACCGGCGAATCGCGATCAGGCCGCACACGACTCGCACTGGCTGCGCACCGCTTCGCACTGATCCTGCGCGCGCTGGCACGACGTCGCATAGCGGACGTCGCCGAAGTGACGGTTGGCCATCCTGCAGATACGATCCCGAAGATCGCAGGTGGTCTGCGCGAGGCTGCACAGTCGCTCGCATCGAGTCGGCGGGCTCGACCTCGCCGACTTCACGCGACGCGAGGACTTCTCGCGCTCGACCTCTGCGTCGTCGCGCACGGTCATGTTCGAAGTCGATTCCTTCGACGGCGCTCGCGATTTCACTGCGGGTGCGTCGTCCTGGGCGAGATCGGGTGTCACCGGATCCACGCCGACCGGCCCAGAGGATTCCGGCGTCGTCGTCTCGGACTTCCCCGGCTCGGCGAAAGTCCCCGGCGTGCTGCGATACGCGACCACGACGCCTTCTTCGTTCAGCTCGCGATCGCGATCGTTCAGTGCCGACTCGATCGCATCGATGTCGTCGGCGAGCTGCGCCTGCGTGGCGGTGTTCGTCTTGCTGCAGCCGCCGATCGCTGCGAGAGCGATCACGACGCCGAGGATCGCACTAGCCCTGGCACGCATTGCAGGCCTCGTTCGCGCGCTCGCAATCCGACTTCGCGCGCGTGCACGACTCGGCGTAGCGCGGCTCGTCCGGGTGCTCGTCGGCAAGCCCACAGATCGCGTCGGCGAGACCACAGATCGACTCGGCGATCGAGCAGATCCGCTCGCAGTGATCGACCGCTGCCCCTTCTGCACCGCCCGACATCGCGGACTGTCTCGCGTCCGCCGCCTGCGAAAGTTCCCCGTTGCGCGTGGCGAGCTCGTGCTCGAGCGACTCGAGGGACGCACCACCCGGTGACGCCGACGCATCGCCTGCAGCGTCGCTCGGCGACTCCGTCTCGGACGCCTTGTTCTTGTTGCACGCGGTCGCAGCGAGGACCGCGACGAGGAGCCAGGCCGCTGGCGCGACTCGTCGTATGGACTCGGCGGGGCGGGGACGCGCGTCGGAGCTCATCGTGGGCCGTAGCATCCGACGCGCGCGCTCCGAGGGCAAATCCCCGGCGTGGTGCGTCGGCCCCCACCAAACGCACCTCGGTGAACGCGGCTGACACCACAGGGCCCCGATTTGTCATGCTTGGTGAAAGCGACGCGGGGGGCCGCGTCGTTCGGGGGCCACATGACGATCTCGCCGCGTTCTTGGGTCTGTGCGTGTCTGGCCTTGTCGATCGGCTGCGGATCCGCGAGCGCGATCGGACCGAACGGTGGAAACGGCAACCTGGCGCTCGCCGGCGGGTCCGAAGCAGCACCGCACGTATTCACCGCGCGCACGCATCCACCTCGCGTTCGTCCCGCACCAGTCGCAGCGGACATCGGATCGATGCCGCGCATGGTCGAGCGATCGACGCAGTGCTACGGGTCCGATCGCGACGAAGAGCCGACGCCGCCGCGGAAGAAGGCAAGCAAGGGCAAGAGCAAGGTCGCGAGCAAGAAGAGCGGGCACGTTCCATACAATCCGACGCCCGGCGCGTCGCCGCCCAAGTCTCCGACCAAGCCGAAGCGAGTCGTCGCGTCGAAGAAGCCGAGCGCGACACCGTCGGCACCAGCGACGACACCGACGCAGAACATTCCGACCGGTGGCGCGACCTTCGACAAGCCCGCCGACTCGGGTGCCGGTGGACCTCCGAGCGCGCCCGATGGCGACGACCAAGCGTCGTCGCTGTCCGGTCCGAAGGCCGAGGCCGAAGCGGCGCGCGAGTCGAAGCGCGAGAATCGTCGCAACAGTCGCAAGGACGATCGTGCGCTCGCGCCGAACGAACCGGCCGCCGAGATGGTCGCGCCTGCGGTCGTTGCTGCAGGGGACCCCGACGATCAGTTCGACGACTGGGGCCGCTCGACGTACCTGTCGAACGACGACAGCATGAGCCTGTCGTCCGCGCAGCGGGTGATCTACGCGATCGATCGCTTCTTGCCGCTGCCGATCGAGCACATCCGTCCGCACGAGCTGCTCAACTACTTCTCGTTCGCGACCGCACCCGTCGCCGAAACCGACGACTTCTCCGTCACCGCCCAGCTCGCCGCCGATCCCGACAAGCCGGGCATCTACAGCCTCGGGCTCGCCGTCGCCGCACGCCCGCTCGATCGCGAGTCGCGACGCAACGCGGCGCTCACGTTCGTCGTCGATCGCTCGGGATCGATGGCCGACGAGGACCGGATGGGTTTCCTCAAGCAGGGCATGCGCCGCATGCTCGACGAGCTCAAGACCGGCGACATGGTCCACGTCGTGTTGTTCGACGATCAGGTGTGCACGCCGATCGAGAACTTCGTCGTCGGTCGTGACCCGCGGCGCATCCTCGAGTCCGCGATCGAGAAGATCCAGCCCCGTGGCTCGACGGACGTCAACCTCGGCCTGCAGACCGGCTACGCGATCGCGGATCGCACGTTCCAGGCGAACGCCGGCAACCGTGTCGTGCTGATCACCGACGCGATCGCGAACACCGGCGTGACCGACGAGGAATCGATCGCCATCATCGGCAAGCACTACGACTCGCGCCGCATCCGCCTGTCCGGCATCGGCGTCGGCAGCGACTTCAACGATTCGTTGCTCGACAAGCTCACCGAGCGTGGTCACGGCGCGTACATGTTCCTCGGCTCGCCGGCCGAGGTCGACGCGGTGTTCGGCAACCGCTTCGTGTCGCTGATCGAGAACGTCGCCGACGACGTGCACTTCCAGCTCCACCTGCCGCCGTCGCTGCGCATGAACGTCTTTTACGGCGAGGAGTCGTCGAGCGTGAAGGAGGACGTGCAGGCGATCCACTACTTTGCGAACACCTCGCAGCTCTTCCTCGCCGATCTCATGGCGCGTGGCGGCAAGATCCGCGAGCAGGACTCGGTGATGCTCACGATCGAGTATCAGGATCCCGAGACCGGCGACGCGATGGTCGAGGAGCTCGCGTTCCCGATCGCCGAGCTCGAGGCCGGTCGCAACGTCGCGAAGGGCCGCCTGCTGATCGACTTCATCGATGGGCTCGCGGTGATGGCGACGCGTCCGCTGCCGAACGCGTGGTCGCCCGCGCGCGAGAGCTGGGCGGATCCCGACGCGTTCGAGATGTGTCAGCAGGGCCGCGCTCTGCTCGCGAAGCAAGCGAGCGGCCTGCAGGGTGACCCCGAGGTGACGCGCGTGACCGGCCTGTGGGACCGCTACTGCACGCGGTTTTCTCGGCCGAGCAGCGGCGCCGTGCGGCGCGCGTCGCCCGAGCAGGGCTGGCCGGCGGCGAACGGACGCTAGCGTGAGCCCCACGGTGATAGCGTCCGCCGCATGACGCCCGACGTGGACCGCCTGCAGCAGAAGATGACAGAGCTCGAAGCACTCGTGGAATCCCTCGAGCTCGAGCTCGTCGACGATCCCGCGTGGCGCGAGCCATCGGACACCGGCTACCGCAGCGCGGCGGAGCGCGAGAAACCCGACATCATGGCGGATGTCGAGGCGATGACCGCTACCAACGCGCTCATCTCGTGGTTCGGTCGCGACATGGAGGGCTTCGTCGGACTGTGGCGCGGGCCTGGCAACACGCCGCTCGCGAGCGCGCCGGTGGTGCGCCTCGACACCGAGGGGCAGTACGATCTCGTGGCCGCGACCATCGGCGACTACCTGGCAATCTCGGCCGACGCGGACGACTTCGGCGTGTACCGCCAGGCGCTCGTCGACTGCGGCTTCACCGTCGCGGACTCACCCGACGCGATCTGGGCGGCGCTCGAGTCGTTCGACTCGCCGAACGATCACCGGCACCGCCTCTACAACGAAGGCCGGGCCCGCCGCGGGCTCGAACCGATCGAGGACTGATGCGGGCGTCAGGGTAACGCCGGCACCAGCTTCTTCGGTGCCTTCACCCGCCCAACGTCCAGATCTCGCGACCCGACTTCAGCAGCTTCTTCGCGATCTCGGCCGACTCGGCACCCTCGGTCTCCGCCATCCCGCGCAGCTCGGTGATGTCCGCGTCGGTGCCGTCGCAGAAGCCGATCGGCCGCGGGTTGCCAGCGATCAGGAGCTGGACCTGCAGCTCGCCCTTATCCCAGCGGGTCTGCGTAGCGTTGTCGTACGGGTAGATCATCGGCGCGGGCGAGACTGTACGCCGATCGAGCGCGAACGTCCTTGCTGCTTCGTCGTCGCATCGCGGCGAGCGCCAGGAGCATGAACGACCACGGCGCATCGCGGCCGCCGCTCGCACACCCACACCCGACGTTGCGGGAGCCATCCGGCGTCTCGCCCACATCGCCTCCGTCGCCGTCGCTGCTCGTGCCCATCGGCTCCTGCGATCCGCACAGCGGATACGTCGGCCATTCGTGGCCACAGTTGTGCGTTGCGAGCACGCTCGCGATCTCATCGCTGCGATCCACGATCGTCATCGGCGCACCCGCGGGCGAACGGGATGCATGCTTCGCTCGTGTCGAACTCGAGCGCGACGGGATGGATCTCGGCCGTGTCTGCGCCCTGCGTCAGCTTGAACGCAGCGAACAGATAATTCTCTTCGAGGTACTCGGCGAGGATCGGCTCGGCCGCCGGATCCTGCGTGTAGCCGTTGTCGCCGAGCCACTGAATCACTTCGTCCGCGGTGCCGCCCGACAGCACCGTCGGCGAATTCGTGCTCGAGCCCGCTATCGCGCTCGTACGCCGGATACTCGGCGTACGAGTAGCGATGACGCGACCGGCTGGGTGCGGGGCTGCCTGCGTGGATCTGCCTAGCACCCGCGACGGCGCCGCGCGATCGCGAGCAAGCCGAGCGCTGCGAACGCGAGCCCGCTACCGCGCGAGTCGACGTCGCAGCTGCAGCCGCCGCCCGAGTCGTCGCCACCAGCGGTGTCACTACCGCTGCTGTCTTCGCTGCCGCTCGCCGTATCGCTCGCGGTCGCGGTCGCGCTCGCGCTGTCGGTCATCGAGGCCGATGCGCTCCCGCTGCCCGACGAGTCGGCGTCGGTAGGATCGGTACCCGCCGACGTGTCCGGATCGGTGGTGTCCGTGCCGCTGTCGGTCCCCGTGCCGCCGTCGCCGACGTCGTACATCTGATCCTCCGAGCAACCGACGTTGCCCACGGGATCCTCGGCACACACCTGGAACGCCACCACGCCGTCGCCCTGGCCGGGCAACGTCACGCGGAACAGATCGCCGCCCATCGCGGTCGCAGCGACCTCGGTCGCTGCGCCTGCCGGATCGATGACCGCGTACGCGCGGGTGAGCTGCGGTCCCTCGTCGGTGACGGTGCGATCGCTGACGGCGAAGCGCACGACCACGTCAGTGTCGACAAGGACGGGACCCGCGACGGCCTCGACCGTGCGCAGCACCGGCGCGACCGAGTCGACGGGCACGCCGTCGTTCGCGAGGTACACCTCGTCGGAACTGCTGCACTCGCCTTGACCAGTGACGAGATCGATGCGGCCGTCACCGTCGAGATCGCCGAACTCGCCCCACAGGCTGCAGTTGCTCGGCGCGGGGAACACCCCGGCCACGAACGTGAAGGCACCCGCGCCGTCGTTCTCGAGGTAGCGCTCGGGGGAGCCGAGGGCGATGACGACCGCGTCGAGATCGCCGTCGTTGTCGATGTCGGCGCACGCGACACCGTTGTCGTCGTTGCTCGGGTTGCCGCTGACGCGCGTGGCGGTCTCGTCGGCGAAGTTGCCTGCGCCGTCGTTGATGAGCAGCTGCTCGGTGTAGTCACCACCGGTGTTGTCGATCCACAGATCGAGATCACCGTCGGCATCGACGTCGCACGGCGTGACGTTGTAGTGGAAGTTCGACCCCGCCCCCGGCGGGTCGATCGTCGTCTCGGGCGCGAACACGCCGGTGCCATCGTTGAGCCACACTGCGCCGGTGCCACCAGCGTGCGCGTTGACCACGAGATCGAGGTCGTGATCGCCGTCGGCGTCGAAGAACTCGACGTCGTCGATGTCCGAGCCCATGACCGCGTCGGGGATCGCACCGATCGCCTCCTCGAACATGCCGGCGCCGTCGTTGGTGTAGAGGTGGCCGAACGGCGGACCATTCGTGGAGTAGCCGTCGGCGGTGAAGATGTCGAGGTCGCCGTCGTTGTCGACGTCGCCCATGCGCGCCGCCGCGCTCTGCGGGAACGGTCCGGCCGGCAACCGCGTGTCGGCCTCGTCGGTGAAGACACCGCTGCCGTCGTTCATGAACAGCACATACGCGTCGCCGGATCCGCTCGGGCCGAAGATGTCGCGACTGCCGTCGCCGTCGACGTCGCCCACCGCGACCTGACGGAGGTTGCCGGTGTAGTCGTCGAGCGCGGCCGCCGACGTGTTGGTGAACGCTCCGCGGCCGTCGTTGGTGTAGACCACCAGCGGCTCTGGCGAGTCGCTGCCGTCGAAGAAGTCGCCGTAGTTCACCAGCAGGATGTCGAGGTCGCCGTCGCCATCCAGATCGCTGACGCGCAGATGGTTGGTCCAACAGCCTTGGCCGCCGCAGGCCTGGGGATCGAGCGCATCGGGGACCAGATCGTACAACGGTGCGCCGCCCGCACTCGCGCGGCCACCGAGCAACACCGAGCTCATCCCCACGATCGCGAACAAGGCATGTCGTTTCATTCGATGGTCTCCACGAGCGACCATGTGTCGGCCATGGCGCCCGCCGAGATGGTAATGCGTCGATCCGCAGCCGACCAGCGCAAACCCGAGAAACAATCCGCCCCTGAGGTGGGTCCAGAGGCGGGACCAGGGATCATCTCTGGTTTGGCTTGGGCATGACGACGAACACGCTGCAGATTCGGTCGCTGACGAAGACGTATGGCAACGGAGTCTGCGCGCTCGCGGGGATCGACCTCGACGTGCCGCCCGGCATGTTCGGCCTGCTCGGTCCCAATGGTGCCGGCAAGTCGACGCTGATGCGGACGGTCGCGACGCTGCAGGAGCCCGACGCGGGCAGCATCGTGCTCGGCGAGATCGACGTGTTGCGCGACAAGGACGCGACGCGACGGGTGCTCGGCTACCTGCCGCAGGACTTCGGCGTGTATCCCCACCTCGATCCGCTGTCGCTGCTCGATCACTTCGCGGTGCTCAAGGGCATCGTCGACAAGGGCGAGCGCAAGGCGATGGTCGAAGCGCTGCTGCAGCGCGTGAACCTGTGGAGCGTGCGCACCAAGCGGCTCGGCGGGTTCTCCGGCGGGATGAAGCAGCGCTTCGGCATCGCCCAGGCGCTGCTCGGCGCGCCTCGCCTCGTGATTGTCGACGAGCCGACCGCAGGCCTCGATCCCGAGGAGCGCACGCGCTTTCTCAACCTGCTCGCGGAGATCGGCGAGCAGGTCGTCGTCGTGTTGTCGACCCACATCGTCGACGACGTCGCGGACCTGTGCGCACAGATGGCGATCATCGCGGGCGGACGGCTGCTGCACCGCGGCCGCCCCCACGACGCGATCACCGAGATCCGCGGCAAGACCTGGCGAAAGGTGATCGACAAGCAGGACCTCGCGAGCCACCGCGACGATCACACGGTGATCTCGACGCGCCTGGTCGGCGGCCGCACGGTCATCCATGTGTTCGACGAAGCGGATCCCGGCAACGGATTCGCGGCCGTCGATCCCGATCTCGAGGACGTCTACTTCACCACCCTGCGTCGCGCGGCCTGAACCAACGGAGCCGACCATGATGTGGGAGTTCTTCACGTTCGAGCTGCGCTCGCGGCTGCGCCAGCCGACGGTGTGGCTGTTCACGGCCGTCTTCGCCCTGCTCGCATTCGGTGCGACGACCAGCGACGCGATCGTGATCGGAGGTGCCGCCGGCAGCACGGCCATCGACGCGCCGATCGTCGTCACCCGCATGCTCTCGGTGCTGAGTGTCATCGGCATCATCGTGGTCACGGCATTCGTGGCGACGTCGGTGATCCGCGACTTCGAACAGCGCACCTACGCGCCATTTTTCACGAGCCCGATCCGCAAGCGCGATCTCTTGCTCGGTCGGTTCTTCGGCTCGCTCGCGATGGCATGGATCGTCTTTTTCGGCGCCGCGCTCGGCATGATCATCGGCGCGCGCATGCCGTGGCTCGATCCAGAGCGCCTGGTCGGCACCGGCATCGGCCCGTATGCGTGGGCGCTCGGCGTGCTCGTGCTGCCGAACCTCGCCGTGATGGGTGCGGTGTTCTTCGCCGTCGGCACGCTGACGCGGCGCGTGCTGTTCGCGTACGTCGCAGTCGCCGGCTTCTTCGTCGTCTACGTCGTCTCGCAGAACCTCGTGTCCGGCCTCGACAACGACACGCTCGCGGCGATGGCCGATCCATTCGGACTCACTGCGATCGCGGTCGACACCCGCTACTGGACGGTCGCAGAGCTGAACGTGCGCCTGCCACAAACCGGGTCGCTGCTCGCGGCGAACCGTGCGCTGTGGCTCGGCATCGGCGCGCTCGCGCTCGGCCTCACGCAACTCCGCTTCCGCCTCGTCGTACCGAACGAGTCGGGCCGTGACCGCCGCGAGGTCGCGCCGACCGACGCTGGCGCCGTCGACGTCGCGATACCGCGGGTGCACGTCGCCCATGGCTGGCGTGTCGCGCTCGCGCAGTGCCGTCACCAGATCAGGGTCGAGCTGTCGGGCGTGCTGCGCAGCACCGCGTCCGTCGTCATCTGCCTGTTCGCCGGCCTCAACGCGTTCGGCGGCCTGATCGCGAGCATCGACGAGATGTACGGCACGCCGGTGCACCCGGTGACGAGCCTGATGGTGCGCATTCTCGACGGCAGCACCGGCCTGTTCGTGCTGATCGTGGTCGTGTTCTACGCGGGCGAGCTCGCGTGGAAGGAGCGCAAGGTCGGCCTCGCCGAGGTGTACGACGCGCTGCCGGTCTCGTCGTGGGTGCCGCTGGTCGCGAAGCTCGTCGCGCTGTGGGGCGCGATCGCGGTGGTGCTGACGGTCGCGGTACTCACCGCAGTCGGCGTGCAGCTCTCGCACGGGTGGACCGACCTCGATCCGCTGCTCTACTTCGAGGGCATCTACGTCATCCGGCTCAGCGAATGGATGCTCATCGCATCGCTCGCGCTGGTCCTGCAGGCGCTCGCGAACCACAAGTACGTCGGCTTCCTGCTGATGGCCGGCTACTTCATCCTGAGCGAGGTGATGCCGCTGGTCGATCTCGAGCGCGGCCTGTACCGCTTCGGGTCCGCCCCGAGCGCGCCGTACTCCGACATGAACGGCTACGGGCACTTCGCGACCGGGCTCGCGTGGTACCGGATCTACTGGGCGCTCGGCGCGACCGTGCTCGTGATGATCGCAGTGCTCTTGTGGCCCCGCGGCACCGATCAACGCATGCGCCTGCGTCTCGCGCGGGCGCGGCAGTCGCTCGTCGGGCCGCTGCGCCTCGCGCTCGTCGGCGTCGGCGCGGCGTTCTGCGGCGTCGGCGGCTTCATCTTCTACAACACCGACGTGCTCAACCGGTTCGTGCCGAGCGACGAAGGCGAGCGCCTGCGCGTGCTGTACGAGCAGCGCTACAAGCAGTACGAGGACCTCGCGCAGCCGCGCGTGGTCGCCGTCGACGTGCACGTCGAGCTGTATCCCGAGGATCGGCGCGCGGATCTGAAGGGCACGCTCACGCTCGAGAACCGTACGGATGCGCCGCAGGACGCCGTGCACATCGCGATCGATCCGACGCTCGAGGTCCGCGAGCTCGCGCTGTCCGGCTCGGGGGTCACGCACCTCGACGAAGAGGTCGGCTACCGCATCCTCACCCTCGACCCGCCGCTCGCGGCCGGCGCGCGCACCGAGCTCGTGTTCGACGTCGGCTTCGCCGAGCCCGGCTTCGTCGAGAAGGACTCCAGCACCGCGATCGTGTTCAACGGATCGTTCCTCCACAGCACCAACTTCGTGCCGCGCATCGGCTACGACCGCGGCGGTGAGATCGGCGACCCGAACGAACGGCGCAAGCGCGGCCTACCCGAGCGGCAGCGCATGGCCGACCTCGACGACCCGGCCGCGCGCGCGAACACGTACATCTCGCGCGAAGGCGACTGGATCGCGTTCGCAGCGACGGTCGGCACCAGCATCGATCAGGTCGCGCTCGCACCGGGCTACCTGCAGCGCGAGTGGACCGAGGGCGATCGCCGCTATTTCCGCTACGTCATGGACGCGCCGATCCTCGACTTCTACGCGTTCCTCTCCGGGCGCTGGAACGTCGAGCGCGACCAGTGGCGCGACGTCGCGATCGAGGTCTATCACCATCCCGCGCACGACATGAACGTCGCCCGGATGATCGAGGCGACGAAGCAATCGCTCGACTACTTCACCGCGAACTTCAGCCCGTACCAGCACCGGCAGGTCCGCATCGTCGAGTTCCCCGGGTACGCCAGCTTCGCGCAGTCGTTCCCGAACACGATCCCGTACTCCGAGTCGATCGGCTTCATCGCGGATCTGCGCGACCCCGACGACATCGACTACGTGTTCTACGTGACGGCGCACGAGGTCGCGCACCAGTGGTGGGCGCACCAGGTCATCGGCGCCGACGCACAGGGCAGCACGATCATGTCGGAGACACTCGCGCAGTACTCGGCACTGATGGTGATGGAGAAGGCGTACGGGCGCGAGCACATGCGCAAGTTCCTCGCGTTCGAGCTCGATCGGTACCTGTCGGGGCGCGGGCGCGAGACCCATCGCGAGCTGCCGCTCATCCGTGTCGAGAACCAGCCGTACGTGCACTACAACAAGGGCAGCCTCGTGATGTACGCGCTGCGCGAGTACATCGGCGAAGCGACGGTGAACCGCGTGTTGTCCGAGTACATCGCCGATGTCGCGTTCCAGGGCCCGCCGTACACGACTGCGCGCGATCTGGTCGAGCGTCTGCGCGCCGCGACACCGCCCGATCGCCAGTACCTCATCGAGGATCTGTTCGAGACGATCACCCTGTACGACAACCGCGCGCACGCTGCGAAGGCGACGCAGCGCGCCGACGGCAAGTGGGACGTCGAGATCGAGGTCGAGACCCACAAGCTGCGCGCGGGGGACGACGGCACCGAGTCGGAGGTCGCGCTGAATGACCTCATCGAGGTCGGTGTGTTCGTCGAGCGCGAGGTCGACGGGCGTGTGCGCGAGGTGCCGGCCGTGCTCGAGCACCACCGCTTCGATCGCGAGCGCAGCACGGTCACGCTGGTCAGCGAGGACAAGCCGGTGCGTGCCGGCATCGACCCGCGGGTGCTGCTCGTCGACCGCAACCCGGACGACAACCTGCGCGAAGTCTCGTTCTGACTACTTGCGGGCGCGATCGAGGGCGACCTCGACGCGGCGCGATCGCTCCGGCACGACCTCGATCGTCTTGCTGGCGTAGCCCTTCGCCTCGACGCGGATCTTCACCGGCGCGCTCGAGCGCGACACCTCGACCGGATTGCGCTCGGCGAATGTGTCGTCGACGAAGATGGCGGCATCCGGCGGCGTCGTCGAGACCATCAGCAGCACGCGCTCCGAGCTCGGTGCCACCGGCTCGTCGGCCGCCGGCTCGACCGTCGGCGCGACGTCGACCGGCGCCCTTGCGGAATACCAGCGCCAACCGACGAATCCCGCGATCAAGAGCGCGGCGGCACCGAGGATCGGTGCGAGCGAGCCATGGCCCGTCGCATCGCGAGCGCTCGACGCAGCGACGACGGGTCTGTCGATCAATGTCGCGACGTCGAGCCGAGGGGATGCGGCCGGGCCGAACCGAGCATCGCTCGGCGGCAAGGCGATCGTGCGCGGCGGATCGGCCGGTGCTGGGATGACCGCCGAAGCCCGCGTCCGCGCGATCACAGGCTTGCCCGTACACGCCCGCAGGGCCTCGCGCATCGCGGCCGCGTCCGGCCAGCGGTCGTCGCGATTGCGCGCGAGTGCCTTGCTGATCACGGCATCGAGCTCGGTCGTCACCGATGCGACGCGCTGCGACGCCGGTGTGAACTTGCCCTCGAGCATGCGCGCGATGACGACCGTCGATTCACGCGCTGCGAACGGCGGCTCACCGACGAGCAGCGAGTACAGCAGCGCACCGACCGCGTACACATCCGCGCGCGCGTCGATGTCTTCGCCGAGCGCCTGCTCGGGCGCCATCGCGACCGGCGTCCCGAGCACGAGCGACGTCTTGGTCGAGTCGTCGCCGGCGGTGATCTTCGCGATGCCGAAGTCGAGCACCTTCACCACGCGTCGGCCGCTCGGCTCGCGCACGAGCATGACGTTCGCGGGCTTGATGTCGCGGTGGACGACGTCGCGGCGGTGGGCGGCGTCGAGCGCATCGAGCACCGCGATCGTGATGCCGATCGCATCGGCCGGCGCGACCGGCCCGCGGTGCGCGACCTCGGCCTCGAGCGTCACGCCGGAGAGCAGCTCCATCACGATGAACGGCGTGCCATCGATGAGGCCGAGGTCGGTCACCGCGACGATGTTCGGATGACCGATCGCGCTCACGGCTCGCGCCTCGCGGATCATCCGCTTCGCGAGGTCGGCACGTTCGCGGACGGCCGGCGACAGCACCTTGATCGCGACCTTGCGCGCGAGCAACAGGTGCGTCGCCTCGTAGACGACACCCATGCCGCCCTTGCCGATCTCGCGGTCGATTCGATACTTGCCCTCGAGCACGACGCCGGGCCGGAAGCGATCGTCGTCGATGGTCATACTAGATCGCGTAGGCGCAGTGGCCTCCGAAGCAGGCCATCATCGCCACCGGACAATCGTCGGTGAACTCGCAGGGGATCACGCACTCCCCGTTCTCGCACAAGACACCGTCGTACCCGCTCGGACAGTCCGCGTCACTGTCGCACGCTGCGGTGCACACCTGGCCTCCGCCGTACCTGACGCAGTGCTCGTTCGTCGGACAGGCGTCGTTGCACGGCGGGAAGTCGCAGCTGTCGTCGCAGCCGTCGCAGCCGAGGGTCGAGTACGTGCACCGCGACGAGCAAACCAGCTGGCCGTCGACGAAACCGAGCTGCTGACATCCACCGACGACCGGCGCGAGCGGATCGCATTCTTCGCCCGGCTCGAGCTGGCCGTTGCCGCACGACAGAAACGTGCACGACGCCGTGCAGCTCCGATCGACGCTGGGGTCGCACTGCTCGTCGCCGCCGACGTAACCGTCGCCGCAGGTCGTGAACAGGCAATCGGTCCGACACGCGTTGCCGCCACCGTTGTCGGGGCCGGCGTCGCACTGCTCGCCACGTTCGACGATCCC
>Ga0105048_10000897_pt1 | contig 47468 bp, 53 predicted proteins | sample MAT05_FD_78382 | JGI IMG/M metagenome (GOLD analysis project Ga0105048, IMG submission 78382) | Freshwater microbial communities from Lake Fryxell liftoff mats and glacier meltwater in Antarctica - MAT-05 | ecosystem: Environmental > Aquatic > Freshwater > Ice > Liftoff microbial mat | place...
AATTGATGATGTAGATATAAAGCTGGGTAACGCATTGTGCGATTTACATAATGAAAAAGCGTATATAAGTAGCATGTGTAATTTTGATTGGATATATTTAGCATCTTGTTAGCGGTTTAGTATAATTATAAATTATAAATGATAAATTATAAATGGATGCGCAACTATACAAAGCAATAACATACTTTATTGTATTAATAATAATAGGAATTTTTAAACCCCCAAACAATAATAAAAATGGCAATAAAAAAAACGCAAAACAGCAACAAAAAAACGTAGTGCAACTGGGGCAAAAAAAGCAAACGGCACACTTAAAAAAGGCTTTAAATATGCCAAAGGTGGCCGTATTGTAAAAGCAAAAAGCAAGTAGGTTATTAATTAGTTGATTATGTGAAAAAACACAATGCCTTTAGTGGTGTTGTGTTTTTTTTTTGATGCTTTTTATTTACTTTTGTACAACAAATAATTAATAAAAATGAAAACAGTAGTAAAAAAAACCGTAGCTAAAGTTGCCGAAAAAAAATACAATGGCGCTTTTAAAGATGACGATTTAGGCAATAAAATGTACACTTTGAAGCCCGAAAATTTTAATTACAAAAAATATGTTCGGGCTACACAGTAAAAAATTAATTATATTTGCAACACTAAATAAACAACACAATGCCAGAAAAAAACCACTACTTAGAAGCCAAACGATACGTGGACAATGCTCGTAAAATACTTACTAATCATGCAGGCAAGCACGGCGAGTTTTATACCGACCCTAAATATGTAAAAATGGCATGTAACACAGCATATACTGGCGTGTTGGTTGCCTTAGATGGCACTTTTCAATTGCGCAAAAAAGGGCAAAGGTCCGATGTTATTAAATACCGCAAAGCAATTGGCGAAAAAAACAAATCAATACTTACTTATTTTAATTCGGCATACAACACACTACATTTACTTTGCGGCTATGATGGCGATTTGTATGTAGATAACAGCCAAAACGGACTTAAACTTGCAGATAAAATTATAGAATGGAGTAGACCTTTTAGCGAAAAAGCTACTTACTAAAGTACTACCCACCCACCCCTAAAAAAAATAACAACACCAAATTTGGTGTTGTTATTTTTTTTACATTATATTTGTCCCGACAAAACTTTTTGTTGAAAGTCAAAATCAACAACAATTTTCTTAACAATAAAGCAACGTTCAAAGGTGTAGCGGCGTAGGAATGCCCGTAATCATTTTTCTAACGAAAAGTTTTGTCAACACCTATCTGGCGTTGCTTTTTTAAAAACTTCTGCGATATGACAAAGCAAGAAAAAAACACCCAACAACCGCAAACGCTAGCGGACATCAAAGCGTTATTGCCCGATGGTGTAACCCGGGTAGCAATTCATTACAAACCAAATTTTGTAACTGCTTGTTGCAAAATAAATGGTTGGAGCTAGGGCTACTCAGCCGAAACATTGCAGGATGCAGTTACTGGTTTAGCACAACGTTTATTGTTAGTGCCGGAGTATGCGCAAACGCGCACTCACGAACTTACTCGGCAGTTAATGAAACATTAAAAAAAAACCAACACTAAAACGGTGTTGGTTTTTTTTTATAAAGTTGGGAAATTATTATAAACATCGGCACAATCACTAACGCCCAATGTGCGCAAATAAATATCCATAGTTTCTAAATTAGAGTGCCTTAGTTGCAATTGCAATTGTTTAATATTTACACCACCTAATGCAGCTTGCTTTGCACCAGTATGTTTCCAACTGTATAGTTTATGTTTGGTGATAATGTTCAGTTCTTTTAGCATTGCACGGTGTTGTTTATTAAAACAATCGCGGGTTACTTGCGTAGGCCCTGGTTCGTTTGTTTTGCCAAACAAATAATACTCAATATTGGTGCAATGGCTACAATGTTTTTTAAGTATATCTACAAATTGTTTAGGTATTACAACCGTTTGTGTGCGCTTATTTTTTGAAATGTTGGCGGGCACTATAATGGTGTTTGCATAAAAATCAATATTTTCTATGCGTAAACACCTTGCTTCGCCTGGCCTTATAAAACAATAAAATTGCAGTTGCAGCAACACCCACAATTGCGGGTTACTATCCACCAAATAGTTTTTAATTATTTGGGTTTGCATCGGATTAAACGGTATAGCACCAGTGCGGTTTTCGCGTAGTTTTTTAATTTTAGCAAAAGGGTTTTTACTAATAATATCATCACTAATCAAAACATTAAAAAGCACTTTTAAAACGGCTAAGTAACCATTGCGTGTAGTGGCGCTTTTTGCAGTAATGTTATTTAAAAATGCTTGGCAAATTTCTTTTGTCAAATCTAAAATATCAATTTTAGCATAACCATTTTCATCCAACCAGTAGCAGAATTTACGAATGTGGCTTTTGTATTTATCTTTCGATTTTGGGCGCAACTCAGCTTCTCTAATGGTGTATGCCAAATCTAGGTAATAATCAACGGTTTTGCTTTTGTCTTTTTTCACTTTCGGCAACTTCACAAATGCAGTTGCAGGAAAATATAAATTTTCGGGAGTATTAAACGGGTTAAAGCCACGTTTTAGTGATAGTTCTGCAATAATAGCCTTGCCAATGCTTACACGTTCATCGGTAGTATGGTATTCGTTTATCGGCTTATAATGCCTTACCCTTTGCATGTTACCCTTTGCGGGATTAAAAAAGGTGTAGTACACAAACCATTTTTGCGACAAGTCGCCACCATTAGCTATATATAGCTTAGGTTCTGAATAATTTTTAAGTATCATTTTTTTGTGTTTTCGGTTCTCTCACAAACTACCAACAGACAAAAGACACTTATTTTATAATTTATAAAAACGCTAATACCTTTATAAATAAAGTGTATTAGCTTTTTTTGCGGAGCTGTTGTTTACAACATTCGAACAAACAGCCGTCAAATATGATTGATAATAAAGAACTTGAAAATGATGCAACGAAGGTATATAAATCAGAGCGATTTTCAAAAGACTTGGTTAAGATTCACGAGTTTTTTCTCACTTTCAGAAAAGAGATTGTTAAAATTACTGATAACCAACGTATTTGCGATTGAGGTGGGGCTAATCGGATTTAACTCTTTAATTTTGCGCCTATTAATTTATTATATTCTTAATTTGCGCCCAATATTTTTGATTTGCGCCCAATTTATAACTAACTTGCACTTATTATTTATATTTTATGAAAAGAAGCGCCCATTTTTATATTGATGCCCCTGTTTTTCATGGGAAAACAATGCCTCAAAAAGGGCATATAGTAGGTTATGCTGCTATTATTAATTCATTTGATTTGCAAATACCAATGCCAACCCCAATTGTTATGGTGTCAACGAAAAACAATAAGGAAATTAATGATGAGTGGTTGGTTATGCCTAATTCGCACCTATCAGAGGATAATAACGAACTAACAAAAATCCAGGCACTTTACAATCATCTTGTATTTGCGCTTAAATACGAGGGAGTAAATCTTTTAGTGTTTTCAAAATTAACGGAAACTCTTACGCACAAAGAAATTTTAGAATTAGTTAATATTGAGCCAACGGGGCAGTATTCTCGAAGAATTTGGTTTCTAATTGAATGGATAATGGGGAAGAAAATTACAGAGAAAGCGGATTTACTCAAAAAGAGCTATGTGTCTGCAATTGATGAAAAGCTTCAATTCGCTTCTACTGGCATCAAATCCTCCCGCCATTTAATTTTAAATAACATACCCGGCAATGTTTTATTTTGTCCTCTTATAAGAAGAACAGAAAAACTTGAAAAGCATTTAGAGCTTAACTATGCTGAAATGAATAAAAAAAGCATAGCGGGAACTCGTAAAGATATTATTCAAAGAGCATCCGCATTTTTACTTTTGAAAGATTCTAAAGCATCTTTTACGATTGAAGGAGAAAGTCCTAAAAGTAAAAGAACTGCAAGGTGGGGAACTGCAATTGGTCAAGCAGGGCTTAGAGATTTAACAAAAGATGAACTAATCCGACTTCAACAACTAGTTATTGAAAACAGCCGTTTTATACAAATGGGATTTCGCGCACAGGGTGGATTTATTGGCGAACATGATAGAGATACTGGCGAACCTATTCCCGACCACATCTCGGCACGCCATGATGATTTAGATAAATTAATTGATGGATTGATAGCAACCAATAATTTACTAATTAATAGTGAGATTAATCCAGTATTAGCGGCAGCTATAATTGCATTTGGATTTGTATATATCCATCCATTTGAAGATGGCAATGGAAGAATACATCGTTATCTTATACATCATTTACTTGCTAAGAAACGTTTTTCTGACCAAGGCATCATATTCCCTATTTCCTCATCAATTCTCGACCACATAGATGATTATAGAATAGTTCTTGAATCATATTCAAGACCATTATTAGATTTTATTGAATGGGACGAAACCAAAAATCATAATGTGAGCGTAACCAATAACACGCTTGATTATTATCGTTTTTTTGATGCAACCCAACAAGCAGAGTTTCTTTTTGATTGTGTAAATGATACCATAAAAAATATAATCCCAAAAGAAATTGCATACTTATCTCATTATGATGAATTTAAAAATTATCTTGAAGAAGAGTTTGAAATGCCCGATAAAATGATAGCAATCCTTGTTAGATTCCTTGAGCAAAATAATGGCGTACTTTCTAAAAGAGCAAAAGATAAGGAATTTGTGAGCCTCTCAGATGAAGAAGTAAAAAAGATTGAGATTGAATATTATAGAATTTTTAACGAATCAAAAATGTAAACTCCTTATATTCATTCCTATTACAACTGAATATTATCAAGGTTCCAAGTATATGGTTTGGGTATAGAAGTAAGCGTTTTTAATTCTTTCATTTCAAATTTTTTCCAAACCATTTTTACTTTTTCATCATCAATATTGCCAACTGACGTGCTATATTTTTTAGTTGAAAAGTTAATACTGTACTTTGTTGATTCATGTGAACTCCTATCAAACACTATGTTTTCTGCGCCTATTAAAGCAAACTCATTTTTTTGGTATCGAAACACATAAGTATTTGATGTTGTTTCCCAACTGCCTGCATTATAAAATAATTGAAATTAGATTTTTAATACACCTTTTTCGATTACTATATTTGAAAAAGGGTCTGACATTTCAGGCTCTTCATGAGATAAAATAAAAGAATTGTTTTGTACAGCTAACTTATACCCATTTGTTGAAGCGTCTTTAAATAATATTATCAATGTTCTTGGGTTTTTATCAAGCGTATCTACACCCATCTCTTTATTTAAAATGATGTTGTTTTTATCTGTATTTTGTATAACTATAGCAACATCTTCAACATTATCTTTATTTAAATCACCATTTACCTGTTGAACCACTTTCCAGTTTTCAGGAATAAAATCTTTTATTTCTTTAACATGGTTGTTTGCTTCAGAAGATGAATTATTTTCTTCCTTATTATTTTTTGTTTCGGTATTACAACTTGCAATAAACATTGCAATTATGGGTATTAGTATTTTTTTCATTAGTTGTTTTTAATATTCAATTACTCGTTTTACTTTGTATGATTGATTTGATGAGTTCTTTTCAGTTTTCTCTGTCCAATTGCCTTTACTGTCATATGTTATGAAGTTTATTGTATATTCTGTGTAATAAGAATTTTGTTTTGTTATTTGTTTTATTGTTCCAGTTGAGTTGTAAATATATTTATACCAACAAGAATGTGATTTACTGCCAGTGTAAGTTATATTTTCTGATGAAATATTGTTTTTAGTATCATAAGCGAATAGTGATTGCTCTTTCAACTCCATATTGTATGAGGTGCTTGAGTTTCCATATTTTTCTCTAGAAATTAAATTACCTTTCAGGTCATATTTATATTTATATGAATCTGTCATTTTTCCATTAGCATTGTATTTTTTACTTTCTAGTATTTGTTTATTACTGCTGAATTCATAAAGCCAAATTGTTTCAATAGTTTCATCTTTACTATACGAAGCAATTTTATACAATTCAAGTCTTGTATTATTTTCGTTTGCATCATATTGATATATGTACTTTTCTTCAGCAATATTATCGAAGAAATAAATGCCACTTTGTTTTAATCCGCTAGTGCATTCATAATTGACATAGTATGATTTATTTCCAGCTTCTCTTCCGCCTTCTTTTTTTAAACAATTAGAACCATCAAAATATTCATATTTTTTATAGTTTGGTGAACAATCTTGATAGCCTTGACTTTTACAATTTAAATACCACTTCTCATTTAAGGAATAGTTAGACTTACTCAAATAGTCCCCATTATTATTAAATAAAACACTTATACTATCTATTCCAATATCTACAGCCTCACCAAACTTTTCAGTTTGTAAAAACATCACTCCCTTTAATTTCGATACTTTACAAACTAAATCTTCTGTTTGCCAGTTCTTAAATGTGTTAGGATTTAAATCTCTTGTTTCGCCCATAAATGGGTTTTGAGCGAAACATAAAAAATTAGCAGAGAATATGATTCCCAAAAGCATGAATTTAGTTTTTTTAATCATTTTATTGTTAATTGTAAGTAATTATTCTAGTAACTACATTTGTCTTTTTTGTTATTTTTATATCTCCAATTTTTACATCATACTCAGTTCGTTTAGTCCAATTTCCATAATTATCATATTCATAAGTCCATTCAGTATCATGGGAAAATTGGTTTCGACCATAAGGATCTTCATCTATGTAGAGTATATTACCATTAGCATCTCTTTTAATATTAAATTGAGAATTATTTGTCTCCTTGTATTTATTCTCAACACAAGTAATTTTTGTTAAAAAACCATTGGTATATTCGAATTTTCTCAAAGATATATTCCTAAACTCAGAATAATAGGCACGATAATTAGAAGAATACCAATCATAAGATTTACTTATTATTTGGCCAGACGTGTTATAAATTAAGGTATACTTTGACTTAACACCTTTTATTATTTGACCAGAATTGGTATATACTTGGGTATACTTTGACTCAAAACCATCATTAACATATATGTTTAGTTGATTACCTGTATATTCAACATCATAAAATTTATCATACCTATCTCCTTTATCATTGTATTCATATTTAGAAATTAATTTTCCTCCAAGCCATTTGTATTTTATCTTATTAATTTCCCAGCCGTCAGCAGTTGGAGAATAACCGCCTGGCGTTGATTTATTGTAATAATTTTTCTCAATTAGATTGCCATCCGCATTGTATATGAATTTTTCATCATCAACGCTAACTAATTTTCCTTCAGAATCATATTCAAAAGATAAATCAGTAGAAACGCCAAAACCGACTCTTATTCCATTGCCAACATGCAGAGTTCCTTTCCTTCTTCCAAATGGGAGCACTATTAAAAACTCATCATCGAATTCCTTTGGCATATAACTCATTTCAAAATCTTCTATTTTATCTGAAAAATCCCAGGTAGAGTTAAACGTTTTTATTTTACCAAATTCATTAAATTCTCTTTTAATATTTGTGTATTTATTTTCAGCAACGTCCAAAATTACAGTTTCTATATACTTAATACTCCCTTTCAGCCCTTCTTTTGCTAAATCACTTTTTTCAATTAGTTTATCACTTACAGAGTTCAACTCATTTATAAATGAGCTATTAGGAAATAAAGTTTTAAAATTGCTAAACTCTTTTGAGGAGAAGCTTTTTTTAAGCGAATTATAATCTGCAATTTCCAATATATTTTTTATTTCACTAGCTCTCAAATCACTTGGATAGTCGGTAATAAATTTCTTTAATGATTCAACTGTGTTTTTTGTTATTGCTTCATTGTATAAAATATTAGGCAATTCGCTAATTATATTTGGAGTATATTTAGAATTTGGGTATTGTTTTATATATTTTAATAACGATGTGTAATTTCTTTGCTTTCGAGGCAGAGCTATAGAATCTCGTATTTCTATTGCTGAATTTTTAAATAAACTATTAGAATAATTATTGATAAAATTGTTCATAGATTCAATTGTCATAGTACTCTTTGCCTCATCAAATGCCTTCTTATTTAAGAGATCTGTAACTTCGTTTAGGTATTCCGTGTTTGCATACATTTCGATAAAGTATTTGTAACCTTCTACTGTTCCTTTATTTATGCACTCTTTATATGCAGCTTTAGATTTCAAATCCCTTACTTCTAAATCATAGTTGCACGGTTTACAAACATATAGAGCAGCATCGTAAGACGACTCAGTGTTTATTTTTTTTGCTTCGATTAAAATACCTTTAAAAATTAAATCAGATACTTTGATTAAATTCAAATCATATTTAGATAAAAAATCTTCTACTTCGTTAGATTCTAAATTTGAGATTGACATTGATTTAAAAAGATGATAAGCCTCATAAGGCTTAAAGGATTGACATTTTTCATTACTAAGTATGAGGCAAGTTCCTAATTGTATTAAAAGAACCTCTTTTCTTTCATACTTTTCTTTTGAATCTATTTTTTTTAATTCAAGAACTGCTTCTTCAATCTTTTCTTTTTCAATGTACTTGAAAATCTTTTTTACATTCTGTGCATTTAAATTAGTAAATAATGTACTTGATAAAAAATAAAGTAATAATGTAATTGGTTTCACTTTTGTTTTACAATACAGCATGGATAGTTAATATATAATGTTTAATACTTGATATTTACACGGGTGATTTTATCTGCTAATAAAAACACCATTTTCAAATAGATATGTTTCTTTCCTGTAATAACAGTCTCTGAATAAATATCCAGTGACTATTTAATTGTTTTTTTCGTTATAGATAAACTTGCCTTGCCATCTATAATTATATAATCATTTGTTAATTTAAAATTTTTAATACCACATAAATATGTATCATCTTTTGAACATGTATTGGAGAGGTCTATGCTTGATTTTTGCAATGAGTTTATATAATAGAATATTTCCCCATTTTGAATAATTTTATTACCTTCTAATTTGTATTCTGAAAGTAAATACAATGTATCTTCCTTTAGATAAACTGATTTAATATTCTCAATTTGTGTTTCTGTTTCAGTTAAAATGTCATAAACGTAAGTAAAAGTATTACTTGTACTGATTTGATTTAAATATATTTTATTATCAAATGCTATCATTTCTGCAACTCCACCTAAGTTTCTCATTACATCTACTGGTCTTCTAAAAGCAATAAAATCTAATTTTTTCCATGCCTCTCCGTAATCGCTGCTTTTATAAATATTTTTTAAGGTTGCTATAAATATGTCATTATTAGATGCTGCTAATTTCGTAGCTTGAATACCTTCGGGCATTTTTAGTTTTTCCCATTTGTTGCAATCTTTCGATTTAAATATACCGTCCATTGTGAGAAGTAAAAAATACCCAGCCTCTATAGTAACATCATGATAACCTGGTTGACCATATTCTGCTATTTCATTGTCAAGTCCTTTTAATGACTTATTAGAACTAATCCTATAAAATGTTTTGCCGAAATTCTTTGATATAAAAAATTTACCAAGACTGAAGATAATAACATCGCTATTCTTGAAAAATATTTTCTTAGGGACAATTCCATAATTAAGACCTTCATCTAATAATAATTGGTTTCTAATATTTGAAAAAGACCAATCCACACCTTTATTATAAGAATAATAACAGAGGTCATCCTTGAAGGCAATAATTGAATCACCCTTACAGGCATAATTATCAAACCTTAGGTAAACAGTATAACTGCCCGATTCAGGTGTTCCGCCTAAAAATTTAACAACATTTGTTTGTGCCCAAATACTTGTTGTAAGGAGCGATGTATAGATACATAGTAGTAATAATTTAATGTTTTTCATATTTGATTTAGTTTTATTTATATTATTATAATCATCCTCCTGATGGAACAGGAAAAACTCCCTCATTCATTCTTTTAATTATTTCGCCTTTGTTATTGACTAAAACATATTCCCATTTCTGAATTTCATCATCGGGTTTACTTACTAAATAATAAAATTCGATTAAACCATTTTCAAATTTCACAGATGTTCCCCAAATAGGCTCAAATTTTCTATCTAATGCCTTAATAATTTCAGTTTTTTCATTAATTATTGCCATGCCATCTGCTAAATTTCTATTATCCTTAAATATTATAATTGCAAACCCATCATTGAATTCAGAAGCATAATAATATTTAGCATCTCCAATGGGTTCATTCTTATTATTTTTATACCCCCAAGCCCCTTTTTTTTCATCTTGAAATGCAGATATATTTGCCGGATTTTTTTTGAATTTATCGCAATACGCCACATAATAGGTTTTATAATCACTAATATATTTCTGATTTTCCGCTAAAGACACAATTCCGTTTTTTTCTATTTTATAAAAACGGGTTTCTAACCCTTGCGCATAATTGCCGTCTTTATCATAAACTGGAGTTTTATCTTCGCCATAAGAAACTCCATCAACAATTTTAATATCATCAAACCATTTGTCAGTAATATATTTTCCTTTTAAATTAATAAAGGAATATTTTTCAGAAACTTTAACCTACGCAATTCCTTCACAAAATTGTTCAGTCCAATCGAACTTATGTTCGATTACTAAATCTCCCTTTTCTGAATAATATCCATACTTCCCCCCTTTTTTAGCCGAAATAAGTCCATCATTAAATCCTAGCTTGCAAAAACTATATACGGTTTCAAATTCAGGTTTTAATATTATTATTCCTTTTTCATTAATTAACCCCCATTTATTATCTTTTGTAAATCTACTTAAACCACTTTCAAACATTGTTATTTCAGTATAAGTAGGTTTAAGAATATCTTTCCCAAATTCATTTGTTATGCCGTATAACTTTGTTTGGTTATCATAATAAACGGTTTGAGCAGAGAGATATTGAATACTAAATAAGAGAATAACTATAATTTTCATTTGAAAAGTTGTTTAGGGTTAATAAATATTTAATTTGGAGAGATTGGTGTTATTACTAATTGGTCATTTTTCACTTCAATTAAAAACACTTTAGTTTTTGATGAAACTATTGTTTCATCGTTCATAGTTTTAATTATTTCAGAAATAATTGTTTCCTTTTTAGTATCAAAACTATAAAGCGATTCATTTATTTTAATGCCCTCATTATTATTAAAAATTTCTAAAATACGGGAGGCTAAATCCATATTTTCTTTATTAATATCATAACTAATTAAAAAATCAGAGTTTTTTTTAATAGTTTCAAGTGCTTCTCTTACTAATTTCCTTACAGTATCTTCTTTTTGATTTTTCATTCTTTTTTATTAGTATTTTTTTGAACATTTAATCTATTGTTTAATTGTAAAAAAACACACTCTCTTTTCATTCAAGAATTTAACGGCTTTTTAGGTTCTGGGTCGGTTGAAGTTTTCTTTGATGGTTCCGTCTTGATAGTTTTCTTTGTAGGTTTAGGCTCGGTTGAAGGTTTCTTTGATGGTTCCGTCTTGATAGTTTTCTTTGTAGGTTTAGGCTCGGTTGAAGGTTTCTTTGATGGCTCTGTTTTGATAATTTTATTTGCCATAATAATTTTAGTTTTAAAATCTATTTACTCTTATTGTTACTGCCCAATACTTGTTAATTTTATTTCTAATTACATAATGTGTGTATTCTACTCATCACTGAGGTTTGTTCTGCAACATCTAAATGAAATTCATTACTAAGACTGATTAACAGTAGGTGAATTTTTCCACAATCACTTTGTTTGAATTCTTTATTTAATAAAATCGCAGCTATTTTTTGCAATGCCTCAAGTTTTTCTGCACTTAATTTATCAGGCAACAAACTTAATATTTGCAATACTTTCTCAAAAAGTTCTATTACTGTTTTCATTTTTCTTTTTTTAATTTTTAGTACTCTTTATTTTCCCTACTAAATCCCCAACAATTCCTTGCCAATACCATTGATTGTTTTTCTTGACAAAATACAAATTAGGATAACCTCCAACTGTTTGTTTTTCATCTTTCCCCTTAACACCAGCCTTAATAGAATGGATTAAATTGCTCCACCCAGTTTCCTTACTTATATCTGCATCATTCAAAAATTCCGACGCAGTAGCACCACCTCCGCCATCAGAAAAATTCTTTTCATCTGTCATGCTAATAATTTTTGTTTTATCTTTGTTAATGATTGCCGTTTTAAATGTTACCAAAAACTCATCCCAAGTATTATTGTTAGTAACACTCGAAGAATTTTTTAAAGTTGCGTCTCTATCGGCTTGCTCCCTTCCATTTAGTTTCATTGCGGCTTCAATATCGCCACCTTTCGATGGAGGAGCATCACCTTCATCATATTCAAACCAACCCTCTTGAAACCCAATAAACATTAATTCGCCATCATAATCCCAAAGATGCATTTCTGGTAAGTTTCTATAGGCGAGACAAACATCATCAAATCTATTATTAGTAAAAAACCTTGCATTACCACTTTTGTATTTTGTGACATCAGTAAGGTCGAATTCAACTTCGCAGTCGGGTGAAACATCCCAAGCCGAACCTTTTAAATGGTCCCAAACTTTGATTTTATTACCAACTATTTCTATTTTATAGTGTATTCCATCATACCTACTATTATTTTCACTAGTCCACTTTCCTTGTAAAAATTTCAGTACAACTTCCTTATTATTTATATCTAAGCCCGTTCCTCTTGTCCTTTCTGAGCATGAACTAAAAGAAAGAACAGCAAGAACAGCAGATGTAATAAGTGTTTTTCTCATAATAGCTTTTTCATTTAGTTTTTGATGTTCCTACTTTATTTCCTTGTTTATTGTAATAGGTTGTCTGCCCATTATTTGTTTTAGCTGAACCCGTTTTGTTACCGCTTTTATTGTAATAGGTAGTTTTATCTCCGCTTTGTTTTGAAGAGCCAACAGGATTGCCACTTTTGTTTTTATAAGTGGTTTTTGTTGTTTGCGCGAAAGCACCTCTCAAAGCGGTTAAAAATAGTATTAAAGCCCAAATGTGTTTTCATATTGTGAATTATTATTTTCATTTTCAAGCTGCGAATTATTATTTCCGCAGCTTGTAACTAGTAATAATATTATAGTTATTAATGCTAAAGATTTAAATGTTTGTTTTTTCATTTAGTAGTTTGTTCTTAGTTTTTAATATTCTTGTCTTCCTTTACCATTACACATTGAACAAACCCTTCCGTCTTCTCCACCTAAAATATACTGTGCTGTATTTTTTTCTATTCCAGTTCCTTTACACATAGTGCATACGTTTTCATCATTAACTTTCTCATCACTTAATTGTGGTTTTATTTCTTCTTTACCGTATTTTCTAAGGATTTTATTATACTCTTCAGTTGAATTTTTGTCATCAACTTTAGCACAATTTAAACTGCAGAAATAGGACTGCCCACCAACGCCTAACAATTCTGGGTCGTAGCCGCTCCCAATAATTTGTTTGTTGCATACTTGGCAACTAATTATTTTTTTAGCTTCAAATTCCTCATAAATCGCACCCATTGCTGATAATTTCTGGTCAATTTCATTAATCAGATTATGATTTTCTTTACTTATCCCTCTTTTATTACATTCAGCAGTATAACTTATAACGTCATTCTTTAAATTAGTATAATCAGTAATCAATTGCTTGTAATCGGAACTACCATCAGCGTTTTTTTCTTGCTCCAATAATTCTTTGTATTTATCATTACAAGCATCTTTTCTGTTTTGCAAATCCTCAGGCAAATTATTGCAACTTGTAATAAATATGCAAAATAACATTAAAATAAAGCTATAAAATTTATAACTTTTAAAATTGCTAATCACTGAAAAAGACAATTTATTTTTAATTTTTTTAATTTTTATTGTTCTTAATTTTTTTTCGCTACGCTGGATTTGCAATCCTTCGACATTATTAACTCCAATTTCATATCTTGTTTTCATTTAGTTTATTATTATTTCTTTAAACAATCTGTCTTTTTATTTCCGTAGCATTACAAATGCGGCGCAGCCTGTGTATATATCAGCCATGTGCAGCACAGCGGATAGTTGATTCGTCCAACCAGGTATTGTAATGTTTTAAAATATCAGTATTACAATCAATATTCAAAGAACATGATACATATATTTTGGTTCTTTGAAATAGTTTTTAGATATTAGTTATAATGTTTATTTAACAATATAACTATAATTTATAGTTGTTGGTTTACTTTTTAAATACGCTGCTGCAATATCTTTTATAGCATTTATCCTTTCCTTTTCTAAAGCAATATTATTTTCGTAAACTTTCATTTTCAAATCATGTTCCTTTTTTTCTTCAACATCTACTTTTGCCTCAGCTAATTTTATAAGCGTTTCAGCTTCTTTATAACAAGATGTAGATGGATCAATTTGGCTTAATAAATTTAACGCATTATTATAATTATTAGCTGCAATTTCCGCCTTAGCTTTTTGAACTTGCTTGGCGCATTTATTATTTTGATAGATTTTATATGCAATGATTGATTTTTCTTGTACTTTATTATAACAACTTACTTCTTCAGGTACTGACATTAATAAACCTAAAGCCTGCTCGAAATCCTGCATTTTAACTAGATTTTCTGATTTAGTTAATATATCTTGACATTTTGATTCGTAATACTGAATTATTTTATTTTTCCCGGTTTCAATAAAAGTTTTGAATTGCGGGTCATTTGTTGGAACTTTTGCAATAGCATTTGTGATTGAAGTTTGCGTGTTGTTTCCGCTACCTTTCAGTTGCTTGCTGGTAGAGGAAAAATAAAACATTGTTGTCAACCTGTTTTATGAATAAACTCAATTCGCAAGTTGTTACAGTAATATTCTGCATTCCGCCTTCAACTACATTGGTTTCGTAAATGGCGAACTTAGGATAAATTACAAAATTGTTGTTGTATCCACTTGCTGCCAGTCCAGATGCAGAAACTATTTGCGTGATTTTTGTTTCCAACTTTGAAAGTTGCGAAGCGTCCAGTCCATCAATATTTTCAGGCATAATGACTGACAATGCAATTTTCCCTACATCTGATGTTGTTTGTGCAAGAGCCGTTATCGTACTGAAAATTGCAAAAGTTATGAATAGTTTTTTCATTGTCATTTTATTTTATGGTTACATAAATCGTGCTTCCTTTAACATCTTTTTTTGGTTCAAGCATAAGTGATTTTAGAAATTTAAATATTTCTAAAGCGAATTTATTGGAGTTGTAGTTGTTGCCTGTTGCCTGGTCTTTCAGAGGGATACGAACATCATCAAAAATCAATTTTAAATCCGTAGTGCCCTGAATGTGGTAATTGTTTTTGTAAGAATTTTTTTCCATCCACTCTTCTAATTGGTCTGATAATGGAAGCCCTGATGAACCGATATTTTCTGATGCCATCGTGTATTGAGAACCTGCATCAAAACTTATATCAATAATCACAGACCTGCCGTTATTCACAATGTCTGTGAATTTTGTTTGCATCACATTCAAAAAATCCTCTGCAATATTTCCAACTGCCTTTGATGCTAATTTTCCAATGTCGTCTGTATAAAACTTTCCGCTTTCACCCACCTTATTTGAAAGTGAGTTTCCTGTGGATGCTTCGTAGCCAGTAAGAATTAATGTAACCGAACTTCCCGATTCTCCTTTCTGAACGCTCACTTCTGCCTGAACATAAATGTCCGCGCCCGACATTTGAATGATTTGTGTTTTGATGTCCATCTGATTATCAGAAGTAAATACATTGTTATCTTTAGCTGCCTTCAGTTTTGCAGTAAAGTCAACAGTAGTAAATCCCCTGCCGTCAAATGCTTCTTTGATTTTTGTAATTGCAATTCTGCGGTTTACATCTTCTTCCAAAATGGTGCGAATGTCCTCACCTTGCTTTGTGAAAGGGATAACCATAATTTTTGGCTGAACAGTTAATTTCTGTCCTCCGCTATTGGTTGATGACGATTGCGAAAATGCTGAAGTAGTCCAGCAACATAGCAATGCTATCAGTGTTATTATTTTTTGTTTAGTTTTTATCATAATTAAATTTTTTAAAATCCGAATTTTCTGATGACTTGGTTTTGTTCTAAATCTTTACGCAATGAGTTGTAATTGATTTTTACATCAACCGAAATTTTTTTTCCACCCTTTACTTTTATCAGGTTAGAGCTTTCCGTAGAAGACATCATAAATGTTTTATAATTGGCCTCATCAAAAAGTTTCTTGAAGTATGCGTTGTTTTTAGATTTTGCATCATTTTCATTTTCGATAAGAGGTACATTTAATTCTGTTCCAGGGATACCTTTAAATAAAATTACTTTAAAGGCATTTAATTGTGAATCAGTAACCGCTTCTGATTGGTTTTTACCATAGCCAGTACTTTTAACTGCTATAGTTCCTTGAGCTTCTTTGTATAAAAAATTTACCTCGCCTGAGTAGGGTTGTATTTTAGGACTGCAACTATACAGCCCTAAAATAGATATGATTATAAATAGTTTAATTTTCATGTATTTAGTCTTTTGTTATTACTAAAAGTTTAGCCTTTGCTTCAAATTTTGAATTTATATCAACACCTCCCATACTACAAGTGCATATAGAAAAATTTTCATCTTCTACTTTAGAAATTTTTAATTCGCCTATTTCTTTTTTTCGTTGTAATTTTTTTCCATTAACTTCAATTTCAGAAATTTCAACAACTTTTAATTTATCTCCTTTTTTTAAACCAAATGCTGTGCCGCCAGCTATCATTAATTTAGTTGCTCCTCCTTTACTATCTTTTTCTTGTATTTCTACAATAGGAAATGTTGCTGGAAAATTCTTGCTAACAAAATCATCAATTTTTTCTTCAATACCTTTAATTGCTTTAGAAATAGCCGCTTCTGGTGTTGATGAACCGATACCTATAGCGCCTAGCATTGAATTACCTGTTTTGGGTTCAATGGTTTCTGAGGTTACAATTTGACCTGTTGCTACATCAATAACTTTTAGCTGTATGGAAAGCTTTGCTTTGTAAGTTGTGGTAACATTCCCCTTATCATCTTTTGCTTCCATCCTTTCAGCTTGTGCAGAAATAACGTGCCCGGAAATTAAAAAGCTTGCGCCAAGTGATACGCCTTGCTGTATAGTACTACCATCAATAAAATCTTCAGACTTTTGCAAGTTTTTTTCTTGCTTTAAGGCATCCATCTTTGTGCGGTCAACAATGTTGAACCTTTTTGTCTTCACAAAAGCATTAGTAACTGTTTCCTGAATGGAATTTACATCATTAGATTTTGCGGCACCACTCGCATAAGTAAATGCCATAATACCAACACTAGTTTTTTCTTGCCCTTTTACTAAAGGGGTTAGCCCAACTAATAAGGCTGTTGCAATAATTATTTTTTTCATAAGGATTATTTTTAATTTAGCCAAAACTATCTAAATAATTCATTCTATGTTTAGCCACTTATTTAGCGAGCTACTATTTGAGTTACCGTAAGTATTTGGAAAGTAATCGTTTTTAAGGTCATGTAAATATACTAAATTATAGCACACGTGCTATAACAAAATTATGGCATTTGTCCTCTATTTGTTAGGTGAAAAAGCCCAAGAAAAGTCCACGTAAATTAATCTTTGATGAAGAGGGGCTTATGCTATTAGCGCAACGGCTAAAGGAATTGCGTTTTGAGAAAGGTTATACTCAAGAAAGCTTAGCTTATGAATCTGACTTAACCTTATCGCAAATAGCAAGGATTGAAACAGTAAAAATAAATCCAACGGTGAGTACGATGTTTAAAATCGCTCGTACCCTAAATGTTCCGGTGTCAGCATTGTTTGAATTTAATCTAAGCAACAAATCAAAATAGTTAACCGTTAATGGTTATTAACGGAAAAGTTATCGTTACTTGAGTTCCCTTTTGAGTTGAATCAATCTTAAAAAGATTAGTAATTTCAAATTTAAAGTCGTTGGTATTGTATTCTTTATTTAACAAGTTTAACCTTTCTAATGTAAGTTGGTGCCCTTTAGATTGATGAAGTTTATTACTATCTCCTCCATGGAACCCTTTACCATTATCTTTAATGATGCAAATTAAAAGTTTACCTTCCAATCTAAAGCTAATATCAATTTCGTTTACATCAGTATCAGTATTTTCAAAAGCATGTTCAAAAGCATTCTCAATAAATGGCTGTACAATTAACGGTGGTATTTGTGTGTTGTATTTATTAATATTTGAATCGAGAACTAATGATGTTTTTATGTTATCAAAACGCATCTTTTGTAGTTCAATGTAGCTATTCAAGAAATTAATTTCAGTTTGTTTCGACATTAGTTTTTCGGTTGCGTTTTCTAGAGTTTGACGTATCAATTTTGAGAACTCGCCTAAATAGTGAAGAGCTTGTGTAGTATCGTTATCAATAATAAAATTTTGAATTGAGTTAATGGCATTAAATGTAAAATGCGGATTCATTTGCGCTCTAAGGGCTTCTAACCGAGTTTCTAATAGTTTGTTTGTTAGCTCTGCTTTTTCTTTTTCTTGCTGTTTTACTGCTTTAATACGCATTCTATAAAAAGAATATAATAATACAATCACTATAATAATGCTTGTAATAATAAACCAAACCGTTTTCCAAAATGGTGGCGTAATAATAATGTTGAGTTTTTTTGCTTTAAATGTTTCTCCAGTCGCACTATTTTTTCCTTCAATAATTAATTGATAATTGCCATTTGGTATAGCTCTTAATTGTATTCTGCCGTTTGCTTCATATTCACTCCAATTATCTGTTAATCCAACTATTTTATAACGGAACAAATTTTTATCTGCATTAAAAGAATTGTTATTTGAAAATAAAATATCCAGTTCATTTTGGTTATAGCTGAGTTTAATTTGGCTTTGGTTAAAACTATTCCAGCAAATTAGTGTGTCTATGGGTAAATAGTTTTGTCCATTTACTTTAATTGCATTTATATTTATGGAATTAATATTAGATGTTACATTACTCGCAATCTTACTTGCATTCAGTTGAATCAATCCGTTGTTGGTTGCTATCCAAAGATTACCTTTTTTGTCTTTAACACAATCGTTAAATTGTAAATCATTTAATCCTTCTGATTGATTAATGAGTTTTATAAATTGATTATTTTTAATAATATTAATTCCTTTGTTTGTGCCAATAAAATATAATCCATTACTTTCTTCAACAAACGATACAGCCGATCCATAAAGTTCCTTATTTGGGCTATAAACCTTTATTGTTTCAATAGAATCTCCTTTAGGCTTTGTTATATAAACTTTCCCGCTATTTGTACCAATTATTAAATTTTGGTTGCTATCAATAATCAAATCTTTAATATTATTTTGTTTAAAAGAACCATTGGCATTCATCCAAAAAAAGTTGGTGTCTCTACTCATATACAAACCTTTTGTAATTGAGGCATACCAAAGTTTATTTCCATCATTAATAATTTTTGAAATATCTCTGGGAGTGGATTTATTTTTAACAGAAAAAATCGAGTGGTGTTGGTAATTAAATTTGTCTTGAAAAACAAACATATCCGAATACATGTGTCCATAAAATAATCTATCCTTATAATCAATTACTTAGTGTCCGCCATCATTAGCATAAAAACTTTTGATACTGAAATCACTATTAAAACAAATTAAGCCCCAAGTAGAGCTTACCCAAATGTTATGCTCGCTATCAGATATAATATTGAACGATGAAAATCCATCTTTAATTTTATATTGCCCAAAAACAGCACCTGAGTTTGGATTTAAACCGTTTTGTATTAGAAATATTTTTAATTTATTCCAAAGCTTTGATTTATCTACCATTTGAAAACTTAAATCTGGACTTAACTTTATGATATAATCCTTTGCTCCAATCCAAGTATTATTATTTTCATCATTATATAACTCTTGAATTTGTAATTCATTTAATCCAAAAAAATCCGAATTTAAAAACTGAATTTGTTTACTTAAATTAATTTTATACAAACCTTTGTCTTCTGTGCCTACCCATAACAAATGTGTTTCTTTATCATAAAATAAGCACCACAAATCTTTTGATTTAATGTTTGCCTGTAAAGAAATATCAGTTAGATTATTATTGCTGTATTTATATAAACCTCCTTCTGGTGTCGTAACATTGTATGTAGCAAAATAAAGGTTGTTATCAGCATCTTTCGCATAATCCCAAATTATTGGGCAGGGTATTGATTGAACTTTTTTGTTGTTTAAATTCTTTATTACTAAATGATGTTCGGCATCACTAGCGTAATACGTATTGTCTTTAATAAATGATGAATAAGAAACGGCTGAGTAAAATATGCTATCTAAGGTAGAGTATTGAATATTGTTCGTAGCTATATTTAACTCAAATACTCCGTGTCGGCTTGATGTAATTAAGAATTCATCGTTCCACTCATCAATACCGGTAATCTGAAATTTAAAGTCTTTATAATTTCGTTTAAATGATTTGAATTCCTTGCCATCAAATAAACTTAAGCCTTTTTCTGTTGCTATGATAAGGCATTTATTTTTTTTAGAATAAAATAATTTTCGGATGCTATTATTTACTAATCCATTTTTCTCATCAAAATAAGTAAACGATTTACCATCATATTTTGCCAAACCTTTACCATAAAGAGATAACCAAAGATTATTTTGTTCATCCTCAACAATAGCCCAAACCCAGTCATGCTTTAATCCAGAGGTTTCATTATAAACTTTATAAGTTAATCCATCATAGCAGCACAAACCAGCATCTGTGCCAATCCATAACAAACCTCTGCTGTCTTTATAAAAGCAGCGAATAGTATTACTTGGTAAGCCATCGTTTATAGTTATATTTTTACTTGGTAATGTTTGCGAGACACCATCAATAGTAATAATACTAAAAAACAAAACGTAGATAATGTGATATAAAAATCTCATTTATTCATTTTTATTTTTAAAAATGGTATTAACTAAAAACTCGTTTTTCCGAAAAGAAACATCTAGTTGTTTACCGTTTGTCATTGTTACGCTATATCCATCAGCTCTACTATAACTGGTTACATAGTTTAAATTTACTAAAGTTGATTTATGTATTCTAATAAAAACGTTACTCGGTAAAGTTTCTTCAAGGTATTTTAGTGTTTTTGTAATAACAATCTCTTTGCCTTGAAGTGTAACAATCTTAGCATAGTTATCAAGTCCTTCGCAATAAAGGATATTACTAATTTTTTCAAGTTCATAGCCTGTCGAAGTTGGTATAGCTAATTTATTAAATTGATTCGAATCGGTGTTTAGGTTCTCTAATAAAGCATTGATACGTTGCTGATTTGTTGATGCTGTTTGTTTTCGTTCTAAACGTTTAATAGCATCATTCATATCAACAAAATTTATTGGCTTTAACAGATAATCAATGGCAGCATGTTTAATAGCATCTATTGCGTAATCCTTATGAGCGGTAGTAAAAATGATGTCAAAAAAAACATTATCAAAATACTTAAATAATTGAAAACCATCTTCACCCTTCATTTCAATATCTAAAAAAATTAGTTCAGGATGTAATTTATTTATTCTTTCAACACCTTTCTCAACGGATTCAACAGCATCTAAAACAATTAATTTTTGTCCAAAATATTTTTCAATTAGTTTGGTTAAAAATTCTCGTGCAGGTTTCTCGTCATCAATTATAATACAGGTTATCATATTTTAAGGTATTAAAGAGTTTATAAAGCTAAATTTTAAACTTAATAAAATTCATTTTGATTAGTTTTCGTGTACTTTTTGATGGCGACCGCTATAATTCTAAAAGGCATCGCACTTAAAACGACATTTTTGCATTATCATTGGAATTATTCCGGCAAAGAAAAAACATAACCGTTTTGCCTTTTCTGCTTTGTTCCTATATTACGCTTTTACTATAATGCCTTTGTTAAATGAGCAGATAAACCTTTTTGATAGTCTCCAGTTAATGCACGGAACATCATATCATTTTTTAAACTTATATCTATAATTTCGGTTGTGCATCGCTGTTTTTCGGTTCCCATTTCGAACCGTCAAAAAATACTAAATGAAGTTGCAATATTGTTCAGAAACCTGCGTAAAATTTGGCAAGATGGCAGTATAGGCTTAAAGCAAAAACTACAACGGGTTGATGTTTCCTTTGTTTTTGATATTTGGAAAGAAAGATGGTGTATCTCGAACTCCTCATCTGAATTTGATTTACGTTTAAATCGCCCAACGTATCGGCAATTTAGCTGTAAATAAAAAGGGACTTAGCTTTTTTTCCAAGCTAAGTCCGCTATTTGCGGAGAAAGAGGGATTCGAACCCTCGGTACAGTTTCCCGTACGCATGTTTAGCAAACATGTCCTTTCGGCCTCTCAGGCATCTCTCCGTTTTTTAACGATTGCAAAAGTAGAAAAACAATTTTCTTATACAAGTAATAAAGAAAAAATATTAAAACTTTCTCTCATTGCATTTCGCTTACTTTTTGCAGTTTATTTATACGCCAAATTGTGCTAAATGATGGTTCAAATGTTTGTAAAACATATTGTTCCATTCGGTAGTATTTAATGTTCCAAAAGAATGTGATTCTTTACCATTAAAATGTTTTTCACCCAATTGTTGTGTTTTTGTAAGATGGTCAATTAGTCGCTTTTTTTCATTTTCAAAAATACGTTCGTCAGTAATAATAAATGCTGGTGCTGTACGCGAAAAGTGTTTGTATGGTGCTTCATTGGTAACTATTTTTTTTACAAATGTTTTGAGCATTAATTTCATCAAGAAATTTGATTTGGGATGTTTATCCTCATAAATTAACTCATAAGTAACGTTGCAATGCGCCAACATTTGCGCTACATTCATTTTGCCCCACTTAGCAGTTGTTGCAGGGGTTAATGTGTTTATTCTCTGAATTATTTGTTCAGATACTTCTTTGGTAAATATGTTTGGTAATGCCATTTTTTTATAATTTAAAGTTTAAAATTCAACGTTGAAATAGTTACTAATCTTCATAGTATTTTATTGAAAATGCTTATTGCTTATTGCTTATTTAGCTAGTCGAATAGCTTAATATTTTGATATCATTTTACAAAAAACGCAATTACAAACTAATTAGTTGAGATTGCTTCGGCGGAAGCCGCCTCGCAATGAAGTGCTAAAACTAAATACTAACCTCCATATACTTTATACTAACTACTACTTAGCATAATTAACTGCCCTTGTTTCGCGGATAACAGTTATTTTTATTTGCCCCGGATACGTCATTTCGGTTTGTATGCGTTGCGAAATATCAAACGACAATGCTTCGGCTGTTTTATCATCTACTTTTTCGCTTTCTACCAATACACGTAACTCACGCCCAGCTTGTATTGCATACGTTTTTGTTACGCCTGGGTAACTCAATGCCAATGCTTCCAAATCTTTTAAACGTTTTATGTAAGACTCTGCAATTTCGCGGCGTGCGCCTGGCCTTGCGCCTGATATAGCATCACACACTTGCACAATTGGAGAAATCATACTTGTCATTTCTATTTCATCGTGGTGTGCACCAATGGCGTTGATTACTTCTGGATGTTCTTTAAATTTCTCAGCCAACTGCATACCTAAAATTGCGTGTGGCAATTCTGGTGCATCATCTGGCACTTTGCCAATATCATGTAACAAACCTGCACGTTTTGCAAGTTTTACATTCAAGCCTAATTCGGCAGCCATAGTAGCGCAAAGGTTTGCTACTTCGCGGCTGTGTTGCAACAAGTTTTGCCCATAGCTACTGCGGTATTTCATACGTCCAACCATACGAATTAATTCTGGAGCTAAGCCATGAATTCCTAAATCAATGGTAGTACGTTTTCCAATTTCTACAATTTCTTCTTCAATTTGTTTGCGCGTTTTTTCAACCACTTCTTCAATACGTGCTGGGTGTATGCGGCCATCTGTAACCAATTGGTGCAATGCCAAACGTGCAATTTCGCGGCGCACAGGGTCAAACCCCGAAAGTATTATTGCCTCAGGCGTGTCATCAACTATAAACTCAATACCTGTTGCAGCTTCCAAAGCACGTATGTTTCGGCCCTCGCGCCCAATAACACGTCCTTTTACATCGTCATTTTCAATATTAAAAACAGTTACAGAATTTTCAACTGCATGTTCAGTAGCCACACGTTGTATGGTTTGAATTACAATTTTCTTAGCCTCTTTACTTGCAGTAAGTTTGGCTTCTTCCATAATGTCTTTTATGTGGCTCATTGCCATAGTTTTGGCTTCGCCTTTTAAAGATTCTACCAATTGTGCTTTTGCATCTTCAGCTTTTAAGCCCGAAATAGTTTCTAATTGCTTTACTTGCGTTTGGTGAAACTTATCAACCTCTGCTTGCTTTTTATTAAGATTTTCAATCTGAATTTGCATGGTTTGTTTTATAGAATCTGCTTCGGCTTGTTTCTTTTGGGCTTCTTCTATTTTTTGCGCAAGCGTAGTATCTTTTTGCTTTATCTTATTTTCTTCAACCACTAACTTTTGCTGACGTTCAAGCATAACAGCATTTTTCTCGTTTAACTGTTTTTCATGTTCCGTTTTTAGTTGCAAAAATTTTTCTTTTGCTTGTAATAATTTTTCTTGCTTTAAAATTTCGCCTTTACTTTCGGCATCTTTTAATGTTGCCTCAGCTTCTTTTTTAAGACTTAATGCACTTGCTGTAATTTTTTCGGCCTCAGCACCAGCCTGTTTTTTTAATAACGACGATGCAATAAAGTAGCCAATTGCTATACCAACTATTGCGAAAACTATATCTGAAATGTCCATAACATAATGTTTTTATGCCCGGTTACAATATTTGAAAAATAAGATTTGTTTGTAACTAAATGCAGTTATTATGTGCAATAACCTGATTGTATGTTTACCACGAAATTGCTGGCAAACCGATGTAATATATTGATTGTATATTCTATCATTCTTTTAGTCGAAACAATTCTTGTATTAATCAAAATAACCTAGGCTGATTTTTGTTTAATTTTTAGAGGAGGCGAATATATTATTTTTTTGTTAATAAAAAGGATTGCCTCAAAAATTGTAGAAATATGAGATTGCTTTAAAGATTTTGATTTTTTTTCAGTTTGATATTTTGCTATTTTGTTGCTACCAAGCTCATTTAATTTTAAAATTTTATACCTGTTTGCTTGATTGTATTGTATAATTTTTACCACATAATCTGAAAATTTCAGATTATGTGGTAAAAATTATACATTTGCGAAATGAATATTCAATCACTTATTGTAAAATACGGTGCTATGCCTTTTTCACATCAAACCATTGTTGATGAATACAAACATTATAGTAACGCAAACGATAAAATACATCAATTAATTCAACAACAAAAATTACTAAAGGTTAGGCGTGGTTTGTATGTTTTTAATAATGCTTTTACTCAAACTTTGCCATCTTCTATCTTATTGGCAAATCATATATATGGGCCAAGTTACGTTTCTTTAGATTTTGCATTGCAATATTACGGCGCAATTCCCGAAAAGGTTTACGAAGTTTCTAGTGTTACAATAAAAAAAAGTAAATTATTCAGTAATCATTTCGGGATATTTTCCTATGCATTAGTACCTAAAAATTATTTCAGTGTTGGCGTAATACACATTGAGCTACCCGATAAGTTAAATGGGTTAATTGCTACACCCGAAAAGGCTTTAATTGATAAAATAATTTGTACTAAAGGTATTGTGCTTCGGAGCCAGTTGGAAACATCAAATTTGTTATTACAAAATTGGCGAATAGACAGAGACTGGCTTAAAAGCCTGAATGCACTTTCAATGAAAGAGTGGTTAATAATTGCACCGAAAAAAAATAGTATTAACCAAGTTATCAAATTTTTAAAAAAATTATGATAGAGGAATGGCTCAAAAAATATAGTCCTAAAACGGACGCAGATTGCAGAAATGCTTTGCGAGAGATAATGCAGGAAGTTGCATTAGCGGGTCTATATCGTGCTAATTTTTTTAAGGAAGCTGCTTTTTATGGTGGTACAGCACTCCGAATATTTTACAAATTACCACGTTATTCTGAAGATTTAGATTTTTCTTTATTGGCAATAAGGCCCAGTTTTAAATTGGAAAAATATTTAGGGGCAGTTGTCCTTGAATTTCAATCTTTGGGACTAAATGTAACTGTAAAGCCAAAAGAAAAGACAAATAAAACGGCTATTGAATCAGCTTTTTTAAAGGCTGAAACTTCTTGGCATGAAATTATTCTCGAGAAAACACCAGCTTTAAATTTCTTGAAAGGAGCTATTTCAATGAAAATAAAATTTGAGGTTGATACCAATCCTCCACTTGGTTTTATTACTGAGCAAAAGCTATTGCTAAAACCATTTTCGTGTTACATAAACTGCTTTTCATTACCAGATTTATTTGCTGGAAAAATGCACGCTTTATTATTTAGAAAATGGAAAAATAGAGTAAAAGGCAGAGATTGGTTTGACTTGGAGTGGTACATAAAAAGTGAGGTAAAATTGAATTTAAAGCATTTGCAAGAGAGGGCAATACAAAGTACAGACTGGGATGCCAAAAAAGAGATGACAGAAAGCGATTTGCGTAATTTACTTAAAAAGAAAATTAAATCGGTTTCATTTAGTAGCATTAAAGATGATACTAAAAAATTTATTCCAAATCCCAATGAGTTAGAAATTTGGAACGAACAATATTTTTTAGATTTAATTGAACACTTGCAAGTATATGAATAATAGTTTTTTATTGCCGAGCCTTCGAAAATGTCTGTTTTAAATTCGCACCATTACTTTATTAACTCTTAATTGTTCAAACTATAAAGTTGTGTACCCAAAAACAAAAGATGTAGCCATTACATTTGCTTACATTTTTATACTATGTTAATTGTACTTACTTATCTTTTATTTGCCATTTTTGGATTGGCATTTCTTGTTCAAATAATTTATTACTGGTTTATTTTTAGCAAAGTTGCGTTTAATAAAATGAAGGTCAATACTAATAAATTAGTGCCAGTATCGGTAGTGATTTGTGCAAAAAATGAGGCACAGAATTTACACCAAAATTTGCCTTTATTTTTTGAACAAGATTATCCCCAATTTCAAATTGTAGTTATAAATGATTGTAGTTCGGATGAAACGGACGACATACTTGAAGAGTTTGAAAAGAAATACAACAACTTGCACATTGTAACTTTAAAAGAAGATAACATACGTGACCATTACAAAAAATTGGCACTTACAATTGGAATAAAAGGAGCCAAGTATGAACATCTTTTATTAACGGATGCCGATTGTGTGCCACGAAGCAATCAATGGATAAAGACAATGATGGCAAATTATGCGCCCGAAACAAATATTGTAATTGGTTACGGAGCTTACAAAAAGAAGAAAGGATTTTTAAATAAATTAATTCGTTTCGATTCGTTTTATGGTGCATTGCAATACCTTTCGTTTGCTGTAGCTGGCAACGCGTACATGGGCGTTGGCAGAAATTTATCATACAAAAAACAATTCTTTTTTGACAACAAAGGCTTTTCTAAACATTACCATATACAAAGTGGTGAGGATGATTTATTTGTAAATGAAAACGCTATTAAAGGTAATTATGCAGTTGAGTTTTCGCCAGCTTCCCATACCGAAACTGATGCCAAAAAATCATTTAAAACATGGCGTATTCAAAAATTACGGCACCTATCAACATCCAAATTTTATAAGTTTGGCGATAGGTTCAGAATTGGATTACTAGCGGCCTCTCAATATTTATTTTTCTTAGGGTTTGCAAGCACATTAACGCTAAGTATATTGCAAATTAACATCCTTCCTTTTCAATTGTATATCGTGCTATCAATATTCTTAATTAGGTACATCACTTTTTATATAGTCATGTTTTCATCAATGAAAAAGTTATGTGAAAAGGATTTACTATTTTTAGCGCCAATAATTGAATTAATATTAATGTGGATTTATCCAATTTGGCATTTTAAAAATTTATTTATCAAACGTCATCAATGGAAATAAACAATACGCCGCCCGAAGTATTTGATAAGCTAAGCGATAAAGCAAAAATAGATTTTGCGTTGGTGCAAGATGCTTTAGAAACGGGCAACCAAAAGGCTTACGCACAATTAATGGACCGCTACCGCGATGCTATTTATTTTATGCTTTTAAAAATGGTGAAAAATAAAGAAGATGCCGACGATTTAACCATCGAAGCATTTGGAAAAGCATTTAAAAGATTACACCAATATTCGCCAGCATTTGCATTTAGTACGTGGCTTTTTAAAATTGCAACTAACAATTCAATTGACTTTTTGAGAAAGAAAAAAAACAATACATTTTCAATTGATAAGACCATTGAAGGTGATGATGGTGGCGAAATTCAATTTGAAGTGCGCAGCGATGGTTTAACACCCGAAGAAAAAATTATAAAAAAAGAGAAAATAAAAATGATGCGTGTGATAGTTGACAAACTAAAACCACGTTACAGGCAACTTATTGAGCTAAGATATTTTGAAGAATTATCATACGAAGAAATTGCTGCACGCCTAGAAATTCCATTAGGTACAGTAAAAGCTCAATTATTTAGGGCTAGAGAATTTTTGCAAGAAATTATGAAAAATACCCACCATAAATTTTAAAAGTTGACCACAGAAAACGAAGACTTATTGAAAGTATATTTTCCGGACCTTACCTTGGAAATGAAATCAAAACTATTGAAATTACAAGAACTTTATTTGCATTGGAACAATCAAATAAACGTTATTTCGAGAAAAGACATTGATGAATTAATGATTCGGCATGTGTTGCACTCATTGGCTTTACAAAAATTTATAGCTTTAAGAACAGGTACAGAAATAATGGATTTGGGCTGTGGTGGAGGTTTCCCTGGCATTCCGTTGGCAATTGTTTTTCCTGAAACACAGTTTTTATTGGTTGATTCAATAGAAAAAAAAATAAAAGTAGTTGCAGAAATTGCACAAGCTTTGAACCTTAAAAATGTAACAACCAAACACGCACGTGCCGAGGAAATTAAACACCAATTTGATTTTGTGGTAAGCCGTGCTGTTGCTCCATTAGAGCAACTGTTGTTTTGGACTTATAAAAAATATAAAAAGCTAAATAGCAATGAAAAAATTAACGGATTAATTTGTTTGAAAGGTGGCGATTTGCACCAAGAAATATCAGATGCTCACAACTATTTAAAGGCAAGTAGAATAACGCCAAATATTCAACTCACAAACATCTCTAATTATTACACGGAAGATTTTTTTGAAACAAAAAAAATTGTGTACGTGGGTATGTAACCCTTATTTACAGCTATGATTTCAAATAAATTAAATGAGGACTGTAAATTTAAAAACCTCAATTATCAAGAACATACTCTAAACAATTACGAGTTTATTAGTTGTGAGTTTGATGCTTGCGATTTTACAAAATGTAATTTATCAAATACCGAATTTATAGATTGTAATTTTAGTAATTGTAACTTAACAATGACAATATTTAAAAACACAGCAATTAATAATGTTGGTTTTAAAGATTGCAAACTATTAGGAGTAGATTTTAGCGTGAGTAATAGTGCCTTATTTTCGGTGGCATTTACAGCTTGTAATTTAGACTATGCTTCATTTGCAAAAAAGAAGTTGAGGGGCACAATTTTTAAGGATACATCACTTAAGCAAAGCGATTTTGAAAGTGCTGATTTAACACAGGCAGTATTTGAAAGTTGTGATTTACAAGATACTGTTTTTAGAAATTCCATTTTGGAAAAAGTAGATTTTCGAACGGCAAATAATATTTGTATTGACCCTGAAATAAACCGAATGAAGCAGGCACAATTTTCAGCGGAAGGTGCAATTACTTTGCTATCAAAGTACAATCTAAAAATTCAGTTCTAGATTTTTGCTGTTGAATTCACTCGTTATTCCTATTTTACATTCAATATAGTCCTCACGATAATTATCGTGATTTGGTTGCACCTCATTGTACTATTTTCATATAATATTAGAATTAGTATAATTTGTTACAAATACCTAATTGAGATTTAGGCTTGTGCTTGTTTGTGTGTAATATTTCTTGTTTTTTTTTGTACATATATTATTCTCTTTTTATTCTCGAAAACAAATTTATATTTGAATAAATAAACATTGTACAAAATGAAAAAATCAATACTCTTTAATGCTCTCTTATTTACCTCATTACTATTAAATGCTCAACAAAAGTGTGCTTTTAATAGTATTTTAAATTACTATGAACAAATACAACCCGGATATATCAGCACAGTTAGTAATACGTTTGATGAGGTTAAAAATAATGCCACTTTGCGTGCTGACGAAGATTCTTTTTTTACGGTACAAGTGGTTGTGCATGTGGTGTATAAAACAGCAGCACAAAATTTGCCCGACTCTGTTATTCATAATCAAATTAAAATATTAAATGATGATTATAGCCGAAAAAATGCTGATACATTAAATTTACGTCCCGAATTTTTTCCTGTTAAAGGAAACGACTCTAAAATACGCTTTGCACTTGCAACTATTGACCCGCAGGGTAATGTTACTAATGGTATTGTGCGTAAATCAACTACAACAACAAGTTTTTTTTCGCTAAATGGTGGAGGTGTTGCCGAGGGTGTTAAAAGTGCAGCAACTGGAGGCAGCAACGCTTGGAACCAGGGTAAATACCTAAATATTTGGGTGTGTAACATGGATTTATTTGGACAAGCATTTGTGCTAGGTTATGCAACACCGCCAAGCGGATTGCCAAACTGGGACAGTGCTTCAACCAGCGGCATAAGCGATGGTGTAGTTATTCAGTACCAATATTTTGGAAGCAATAATGCAAATGTTGCTGCTGCTGGCTACACAGTAAAAGGCCGCACAGTTACACATGAAGTGGGGCATTATTTAGGTTTGCGTCATATATGGGGCGATGGCGGTGGCAGTGGTGCGTGTGATGGTACTGATGGTATTGATGATACACCCAAAGCCGATGCCGCATCATCACAAGAGTTAGCTTGTGGTAATGTTGTAAATTCTTGCACTGAACCTACCTTAACCTTCGGCGATTTGAATGACATGACAGAGAATTATATGGATTACTCTGCTGAAACTTGCCAGAATAGTTTTACTGACGGGCAAGCTAAATTTATGCACAATGTTATTGTTACTAAACGCAGAGGTGCTGTAAAAAACACAACCAATATTTACAAAATTGAGAACAATATTTTAAACATATATCCAAACCCAGCAATCAACTTAATTACGCTACAATTTAGTAACAATACGAATAATGCAGTGGTTAGCATTTATAATCTTTTGGGTAATTTAGTAAAATCGGAAAAGCTAAACGGCACTCACCAAAGTATTGATATTGCGGAATTACCAAATGGTTATTATGTGGTAAATATTACTGATAATAATAAAAATACCTCACAGAAAAAGTTGTGTATAAAAAGGTAAAACTTAATTTATAAATTAAGCAATATAATTTAGATTTGCGTTCCAATTAGTAAAAGATTAACCCTACAAAATTAATTTATTTGGAAACTACCACCACACAACATGATGCCATTTTAATATTAGAAGATGGTACTCAATTTACAGGAAAATCAATAGGCGCAACAGGTACAGCCACTGGCGAAATATGCTTTAACACTGGCATGAGTGGCTACCAAGAAATATTTACTGACCCTTCATATTTTGGGCAAGTAATAGTTATGGCAAATACTCATATTGGTAATTATGGCGTATTAGAATATGACAATGAAAGCAAGGCGGTAAAAATTTCGGGTTTGGTTTGCAAAAATTTTAGCAATATATTTTCGAGGAAAAGAAGTAACAATTCTTTAAATGATTTTTTACTTGAAAACAATGTAGTTGGTATTCAAAACATTGACACACGCGCATTGGTAGAACACATTCGCGATAATGGAGCTATGAATTGTATTATTTCTACAGATACTGAGAGTAATGATAGTTTGAAACTTCAACTTAAAAAAGTGCCTTCAATGCAAGGCTTAGAACTATCATCAAAAGTATCGACCCTTACACCTTATTTTGTTGGTGATGAAGATGCAAAATACAAAGTAGCAGTATTGGATTTAGGGGTTAAAAAAAGTATTTTAAACTGCATGGCCGAAAGGGGATGTTACTTAAAAGTGTTTCCGTATAACACTGATGCTGCTAATATTTTGGCATTTAATGCAGATGGTTATTTTTTATCAAACGGCCCTGGCGACCCGCAAGTAATGCCACAACAAATAACAATTGTAAATGCTTTAATTGCAACCAACAAACCAGTTTTTGGTATTTGTTTGGGTCATCAGCTATTAGCGCAATCATTAGGTTTGCAAACTTTTAAAATGCACAACGGACATAGAGGCATTAACCATCCAGTAAAAAATTTAGTTATAGGTAAGTGCGAAATAACATCGCAAAATCATGGTTTTGCGGTTGATGAAAATAGTTTGCAAAACAACATAAATGTTGAAGTAACCCACCGTAATTTAAACGATAATTCTATTGAAGGAATAAGGCTAAAAGGAATGCCTGTATTTAGTGTACAGTACCACCCTGAGGCAGCACCCGGCCCATTAGATAGTCGTTATTTATTTGATGAATTTGTGGCTATGATGGCAAATGGTATTTGAGGTGCTTGCGCATTGAAGCGTACGTCTCCAGACAATCACATAAATGTAACTTATCAATTTTGCTTTTGAATAGATAATGTGAAAATTAATTTTGCACCTTGCACTTCCAAATTTTAAAATTATAATTGAATTGAAAAATATACTCAAAGTCGTCATTGTTCTGGCTTTCCCCATTTCATTTTCATGCAATCAGTCTGCAAGTAAAAAAAGTAGCGAAACACCCACAAGCGGAAACATAAAAATTACAGTTGACGAAGCCTATAAATCAATTATTGATTCGCAGGTTTTTACGTTTACAAGTTTGTATAAAAAGACTTTTGTAACAGCCACATATACCAACGAACACCAAGCTTTTTTAGATATTTTGAAAGATAGTGCGCGGGTAATAATTGTAAACCGAAAACCTACGAAAGCCGAAGATGATATTATAAAAAATGCAGGTACCAAACTAAGAATTACAAAGTTGGTGATTGATGGTATTGCACTTATTGTAAATCCGGCAAACGATGACACACTCATAAATATTTCCCAATTAAAAAGTATTTTAAACGGAACTATTGCCACTTGGAACCAATTGGGAGTTACAAAAAATACTGAAAAAATAAATGTAATTTTCGACCATGAACAAGGCTCTAATGCTAGGTTTTTGAAGGATTCTTTGCTGAAAGGTAAAAACTTTAATAAAAATTGTTTTGCATTAAAAAGCAATGAAGAAGTAATAAAATATGTTGCCGAAAATAAAAATACTATTGGTGTAATTTCTGTAAATTTAGTGAGTGATTTAGACGACCCAACGGTGCAAACTTTCATGAAAAGTGTAAAATTAATGAGTGTTGGCAAAGACGATGAAATAGACCACCGCAATTTTGTAAAACCATATCAAGCATATTTGGCAACAAAAGAATATCCTCTTTGGCGCAGTGTTTATGCCATTTTGCGCGAACCACGCAATGGTTTGGGTACTGGTTTTGTGGCTTTTGTGGCTGGCGAAAAAGGACAACGCATGTTTTTGAAAGCCGGCTTAGTACCTATAAATATGCCAATACGCTTTGTGGAAGTTACAACCGATGATATAACGAAATAGCAATTAGTATATAGTAATTAGTATATAGAATATTGCTTGTAATGGGCATTTCAAATAAATTAAAAACTAAATGCAATAAAAAACATTGATTGCTTCGGTGGAAGACGCCTCGCAAAGACGAACTAAAAACAAAAATCTAAAAACTAAGCACTAAATACTAAATACTAAATAATAAAAACTAAAAACTAAAAACTAAAAACTAAAAACTATATACCATATACTACTCACTAAATACCATATACTAAATACAAAACAAAAAAAATGGAAACACAAAATGCAAGCCTCACAAACATTGATAGTTTAGGCGAATTTGGTTTGATAGAACACCTTACAAAACACAATGAAACAAGGCACACCACAACCGTAAAATCGGTTGGTGATGATTGTGCAATTATTGATAATGGAAACAATATAACAGCCATTACAACTGATATGTTGGTTGAAAATGTACATTTTGATTTGATATACACACCGCTAAAACACTTGGGCTACAAAGCGGTTGCTGTAAATTTAAGCGATATTGCGGCTATGAATGTTACGCCTACGCACATTACTGTTTCAATAGCTTTGTCGAGTAAATTTACTTTGGAAGCTGTTGAAGAATTATATGCGGGCATTTATTTGGCTTGCGAAAAATACAAAATTGATTTGGTTGGTGGCGATACTACAACGTCGCTAAGCGGCTTGGTTATTAGCGTTACAGCTTGGGGCAATGCGCAAAAAGACGAAGTTGTTTATAGAAATGGTGCACAAGAAAATGATTTGATTTTTGTGAGTGGCGATTTGGGTGCAGCCTATTTGGGGCTTCAAATTTTGGAACGCGAAAAGCAAATTTTTTTAGAAAATAGCAAAACCCAACCCGACCTTGAAGGCAACGATTATTTGCTACAACGCCTATTAAAGCCCGAACCACGCACCGATGTAAAAGATATGCTGCATCAGCTAAATATAAAGCCAACTGCCATGATTGATATTTCGGATGGATTGTCATCAGAACTTTTACATATCTGCAAACAAAGCAATGTGGGCTGTAATTTATACGAAGAAAAAATACCATTAGACCCAACCACAATAACTGTTGCCCGAGATTTTAATTTAGACCCAAGCGTTTGCGCCCTCAATGGTGGCGAAGATTATGAATTGCTTTTTACTTTAAGCATGAATGACTACGACAAGATAAAAGGCAGCCCAAATTTTACGGCTATTGGCAATATAACAGCTGTAGGCACAGCTATGAATTTAATAAGTAGTTCGGGTGTAATAACGCCGTTAATTGCGCAGGGTTGGAATGCATTATCGTAATTACGTTGTAGTTTTGGAACAGCAAAAAAGGGACAATTAAAATTATTGTAAAAAAATTAAACAAACTTGTCCTTTTAAAGCAATGCAATAGGCATAACTTGTGACATTCATGTTCACGCGATAGTCCGCGATAACTCTAGGGTTTATTGTAGTAGTTGAATTGGCAATTAAATATTAATTTAAATACTAACTCTTTTAATATTGAACTTTTAACCATGCAGTTAAAAGCGGTATTTATTTTGTGAAAGTTAACAACGATGCTGCGAAGTGTATCAAAAAATAATTTATAAATTTAGTAATCCATCTTGCTACAATACCTCTGAAGATTCGTCTGGCAAGGTGTTAAAGAATAATTGTATTAAAAATGAATTCAGTGTCAACTTGCAAAAAATAGTGCTCCATATACTACTAACCTCCTTGGTAACAGAATGGCCAATGGCATTTTTTTTTAGTAAACGCACCCATCATTGGCATTATTTGCAACATCGATTTTTCTATCCCTAAATTTTCGATATGTTTGCCGCCCAAAAAATAAAGATGAAAATATTACGATTTTATATCATTCACCGTTTAGCGTTTATTATTGCTTTAATAGTTTTAGGCGTTGCTGCACACACACTTAACAACGACCCTATTACTGCTTGGATATGCTATATTTTGGCGGCAGTATCATTAACACTGTACCTTATGATAGGCACAATGCGAATAGTGCAAGAGGCTGTGGCAGAGGGCGACGTGGATAGTGCAACCAAGTACATGAAAAAAATAAAGTTTCCGCAATTGTTATTTAAACCTGTGCGCAGTGGTTACTACATGTTGCAAAGTAATTTATCATTGGCAACTAATGATTTGGCTACAGCCGAGAGTAATATTCGTAAGAGTTTGACCATAAAATCAACAATTGTTGGTGATATGGAAGGCACAAATTTAATGCAATTGGGCTTCATAGAAATAAGAAAAGGCAATAGCAAAGAAGCGCGTATTCACTTATTGGCAGCGGTAAAAGCTGGGATTCCTGATAAAGAAAATTTGGCGGCAGTTTATTTACAACTTTGTAATATGGAGGCACAACGCCAGCAATATAAAATGGCTAAAATTTATTTTAAAAAGGTAAAAGATTTAAAGCCTAAAACAGCAGAAATTGTTACTCAAATAAAATCGTTTGAAAAACAAATTGCTCGCATGCCGGGTTAATTTGATAGCCTCAATGCCTCGTCAATTATATTATATAAATCAACTGGGTGTCCGTTAATTTTTTCTTTACTGCGCTTGTGCCCAAGCCTTACAGCAACAATGTTTTTTGATGGAATGCTAATAATATATTGCCCTAAAATACCCCTGCAATAATTAACTGTAAGTCCTTTGTAATTTACCATCCAAAACTGGTAACCATATTTAGTACAGGTATTACCATCTTCATCTTTAAGCCATGTAGCAGGGGTTGTAGCGGCTTTCATATAAGCACTATCAATAACTTGTGTACCAAAAAAATTGCCTTGGTGGTTCATTAAAATTCCGAATCGTGCAAAGTCCAATGCATTGCTATTGAAGCAACAAAAAGCACGTGCTAGCCCATTTTCATTATCCAAACTCCAATAGGCAGTTTTTTGTGCACCTATGGGTTTCCATAATTTTTCGGAGGCATAAGCAGCTAATTTTTTACCTGTTACTTTTTCTAATATCATGCAAAGCAATTGTGTATTTCCACTTTCATAATCGAAGTTTACACCGGGCGTACCAGCCAATTTATGTGATAATGTGGCGGTTTCTAAATGATTGCCATACAAAGCTTCGGCTGCATAAACAAAAGGATTTATGTAACTCTCGGTAAAATCAATTGCACTACTCATTGTAAGTAAATGCTTAATGGTTACAGGTTTATTTACACCACAATTAAAATTCGGTAAGTAATTACAAACTGGTTCATCAATACTCTTAATAAGCCCGTCATGCAAGGCGCAACCAACCATAAGGCTTACAAAAGATTTGGCCATAGAGTATGAATTGCTAAGCGAATCTTTGTTCCAACCATCCCAATATTCTTCGTGCAATACGCTATCATTTTTTAAAACTACAAATGATACAGTGCCTAATTTGTTTACATATTCAACAAACGAATTACTCAATTTTTCTTTGTTGTAATTTACTTGCAGTGGAATTGGCAAAAGGTTTCCAACGTCAATCTTGTCAAGCGCATCTTTGCGGTATTCATTTATTGTGGGGCCCAATCGGCCTTTAAATACTGTATGTTTAAGCACAGTATATACGTGCCATTTACCGCTAACTAATATTATTACATTTAGTAATATTATAATTACTACTATGGTTTTAAGTATAAATTTAATTATTTTCATAACACATATTTTTTATAAATGTACTGAATAATGTTGTTGAAGAATAAAAATTTTATTCATGCAAATTGTACTTGATAATCTTCTTATAGTAGAGTAAAAATGATTGAAAATAATTTTTACATTGCATGAAATTCACAATTAGAAATTACAAACAAATAAATTTTGTGAGCATTTATTAGAAATAACTATCAAAACAAGATGCGTATTTAATATTTCCATTTGAGGCATATAATAACATATAGGTTATTTGCTGATGCAAATTTTAAAATCTATTTCTGCTTAGTATATTAAAGCAATAAACTAAATACTATTTACCAATACTAAATGCCATATTCTAAAAACAATAAAATGAAATTTATACTCAACAACAAAGAAATAGATACCAATGAAAAACCGGGTATGGTTTTGCTTGATTTTATTAGGTATAGCAAAAACCTGAAAGGCACTAAAATAGGCTGCCGCGAAGGTGATTGCGGTGCATGTACGGTGCTAGTTGGCGAACTTAAAAACAAAGAATTAAGTTATCGTTCGGTTACATCATGCCTTATGCCTTTGGGCAATGCGGCGGGCAAACATATAGTTACCGTTGAAGGTATTAATATGGAAACACTAAGCCCTGTGCAGCAAGCTATGAGTGACGCTGCGGCAACGCAATGTGGATTTTGCACCGTTGGTATTGTGATGTCTTTAACGGGTTTTTGCCTTAACCATTCTCATGAAAATTGCAATGCAGTTGCAGCTGTAGATGGCAATATTTGCAGGTGTACAGGCTACAAATCTATTGAACGTGCAGCAAATAATGTAGCACTTTTGCTTGATAAAAAAAAGAACGTAAACAACATAGAATATTTGTGCGACAACAAATTTATTCCTGAATATTTCAAAACTATTCACGGTAAACTACATTCAATTAGCAATGAAGTAACTAATGATACCAAGGCACACACTCAAAATATTATGGTAGGAGGGGGCACCGATTTGTATGTGCAGAAACATGATAGTATGACCCATGCTAATATTGATTTTGTTTTTGAAAATGAAGCAATGAATGGTGTAAAAGTAATTGGCAATATTTGCCACATAGGCGCATCTACAACGGTTAGCGACTTAATGGTTTCTGATATTATTAACGATGCTTTTCCTGATTTCAAGAAATATGCAAAATTAGTTTCCTCTACGCCTATTAGAAATATGGCAACTTTTGGTGGCAATTTCAGCAACGCTTCGCCTATTGGCGATTTTACTATTTTCTTTCTGGCACTTAATGCAACCCTTGTTATTACAAGTGGTACAGCAAAACGCGAAATTAAATTAGCGGAATATTATAATGCATATAAAACCTTAAATAAAAGTGATAATGAATATGTAGAAAGTTTTTATTTTGAGTTGCCTACGACCCAATCTAAATTTAATTTTGAGAAAGTATGTAAGCGCACACACCTTGATATTGCAAGCGTAAACACCGCATTACATATTAAATATGATGGCAATAAAATTACCGATGCCTCCATTAGTGCTGGTGGTGTTTTTGCGATTCCAAAATTACTCGTGGCTGCATCAATATTTTTGGTAGGCAAGCAAATTAATGAAGAAAATATTTTGCAAGCCTTAGAAATTGCACAAACCGAAATTGCGCCCATCAGCGATGCGCGCGGCACCGAAACGTACAAACGTTTGTTGCTGTCGCAATTAATAAAAGCGCATTTTATGGTAACGTTTCCTGAAATGAAATTGTTTGAAAGCATAGAGGTTTAGTGCTATTTTAATTTATATCGATTGTACATTCAATATAGTCCAATTTCTCTCGTTTGAAACAACGGGATAAAATGATAAAATAATTTGGACTATTCTATAATTATAATAGGTATTACCTCATCCTCGTTTCTTCTCCAAATGGAGAAGGATACCGAAATTAAAGAATGAAATAGATAAAAAAACGAATAAAATTACATTGTTTGTTTACTGATTTGTGTGTAAATAACTTTATAAATAATGCGTTTTTTTATTACACTAAAGCAAATTAGGTTTTCAAATTTTAATATTTAAAATCTTATATGTTTTTAAATGCCTTATATAGTTGTTATTAAACGGGACAAGTTATGGTCAATTTTAGAAAAACCACCTTGTTTTGGTATATTTGAACAGTATTTATTTTAGTTGTAAAAACAGCTTTACTTCTTGCAACACCGCTTCGTATTCAAACCCTTTTGATAATAAAAAATTAATTACTTTTTTCGATTTGCTAAGCTTATTGGTATCAGTTAGTAGCTTACTTTTTTGTTTTATTAATTTTATGATAAGTGCCGCATATTCAGTATTATCAATGCTTGATAAAGCTTTTTTTATGCAATAATCACTTACATTTTTCTCTTTGAGACCTTGCTTTATTTTTATTTTCCCCCACTTGCTAATTCTAAATTTACCGCTTGAATAAGCCAAAGCAAAACGTTCTTCATTCAAAAAATTTTCTTCAATAAGGGTAAAAATTATGTTTTCTATTTCATCATTTTCTAAACCAAAAGAAAATAATTTATCCCTCACTTCAAACTGCGAACGTTCTTGGTAAGCGCAGTATTTATATGCTTTTGCAAGTGCTTGATGCGGCGTTACAATAATCATTGTTAATCTTCGGCAACTACACTTTCTACCTCGGGCACCAATCTTTTTAGCAAACCTTCTATACCCGCTTTCAAAGTCATGGTGCTTGATGGGCATCCTCGGCAAGAGCCTTGCAATGCAACAGTAACAACACCATTCTTAAACGACTTAAAAACTATTGCACCACCGTCACTCTCTACGGCAGGTTTTATATACTCATTTAAAATTTCTACAATTTTAATGTCCATTTCATTTGTAATTACGTCCTCTACAATTGCATCTTCCACAATGCTTGATTTTTGTGTTACAATTGCCTCCGAAAAAACAGGCTTTCCATCTCTGATATATCCGTTTAAAAAGTCGCGCAAAGGCACAGTTACCTCAAGTGTTTCAAAGTTTTCGTATTTAATTACGCTTACATAATTAGAAGAAAAAAACACACTTTTTACAAACGGAAAATTAAATAATGCTTGTGCCAATGGAGAGTTTTTTGCAGCTGCAAAACTTGTAAATTCAATGCCATCGCCTTCAACGAGTTTTCTGTCGGAAACAAATTTAATAGAGTTTGGATTTGGTGTTTCCTCCGTGTGGAAATTAATTGCTATTTTACTATCAGTTGTCATTTTATATTTTTAATTTGTAATTCTCAATGAATATCCATCCCAAGTAGTTGTATATTTTTTTAGTGGTGTTGTGGCGGGTCCATTCAAATTACTGCCATCGGTTATTACCCATTTAGAGCCGCTGCAACTATCAACAGCCGTTACTTGCGTATTGTCTATTTGTACCCTACAATTGTTTTCGGGCTTATAGGTGCTGTGCCTGTCAAAAGCATTAAATTCACTATCACTTACCCTATATATTACAATGCCTTGCGAACCGCCAGTAATATATAGCCAGCCACCCGGCACTTGTAAGCGATTGTAGGCAGGGTCGTTTGGCGTAACCGTGATGTTTACGGCTATATTAGGAATGTTACTGCTGCTTGTATTCTTTTTGCATGACAATATAATCGCAACAGCAAATAGAAATAATAGAATATATAGTTGTGTTTTCACGGATAATATTGCGCAAATTTAGAAATTGAAATGAGAATGAAAGTTAATAGAGAGTTTTATTTTGTACAAACTGTAAAATAATTTTGTTAGAATTCTATTACACAAGTTTACGATATTTGTAATTCAATAATAATATCAGAAAATAGTGAAAGTCCCAGTTTTTTTTACCCTATTATTGATTATTTAATTAGCACTATGGTTATAAGTTCTAAAATTCTAATACTATAGTGATTAAAAAAAAACATATTAAAATAGTACTTAAAAAATTTGAATTTCAAATTTTTTAAGTACTAAATGCATCTATTAAACCAATTACATTTTGATTTTGCAAGAGTATAATATGTTTAATTGTAAGGCGTTTGCCATTAATTCGGTTTTCAATACTATTTTAGATTTTAGTCTCTAAATCACAATTATATTTCATAGCCATTCACATAGTTAACTTTAAAAAATATTGATTTACTTCGGCGCGAAACCTAAATATTATGCACAGCATCATTATCTTTATTTGTTCATCACTTGCAAGCTTTATTGGCTCAGTACAATTGGGGCCAGTAAATTTATTTGTAATTGATACTGCTATAAAACGAAATGAAAAAGTTGCTGTTTGGGTAGCTATTGGCGGTATTATCCCTGAATTTATTTATTGCTTTTTAGCTGTTTATTCTGGCAGTTATTTTATGAGTAATCCCATTGTTTTTCTGGTTTTTAGAGTAATATTAATTGTTGTTCTTTTTTTGGTTGGCGTTATTTATATGTTTAAAAAACACAAGATATTGAATATTGAAACCGAACAAGTAAGTGTTAAGTTATCAAAAACGAAACATTTTTTTAAAGGATTTATTCTCGCTTTTTTTAATCCTCAATTAATGCCTTTTTGGATTTTTGTGATGGTTTATTTTAATTCAATTTATTTTTTGGAATTGAAATCCGATGCAGATAGATTTGCGTACATATTAGGTGCTGGGTTTGGTGCGCTTTTGCTTTTAACCATAATAATATTAACCGTAAACAAATTTAAAGCTAAATTGTTATTTTACTTAAACAATAAATATTATTTCAAGGTTTTGGGTTTACTATTTATTGCTATTTCATTACAACAATTAGTCACATTATTTTGAAAGAAGATATAAAATATTGGTATTTAAAAAATCACAAACTGTTTGATAAATTATCAGATAGCGATATTGATGCACTTTGCATAATGTCGAGTTACAAGCAAGGAATAAAGCATGATACTATTCATTTTTCGGATAATGACAAAAAGCGGCTTTACACAATAAAACAAGGTGTTTTGAAAATTTGTCATCAAAATAATGAAGGCAAAGAAGTAATATCAGAACTACTTACAGAGCATGATATATTTGGCTATACTAGTTTAAATAGTACCGACAATAATGTGAATGAACAATATGCCGTTGTGCTCAGCGATAAACTGAGTATCTGTAGTTTTGAGGTTGAAAATTTCAAGTCGGTTTTGCAAAATAACCAAGAACTTTCAATAAAATATTCATCCTTTATAAATGATAAATTGGTTTCGTTTCAGCAAAAATATTCTGATTTAGTTTTCAAAGATGTGCAAACCAGAGTAGCCGAATTTTATAAGCGTTATGCAAGTCACCATGCTATAAATAAGAACGGTGTTTTAGAAATGGAAATGGTACTTACTCACCAAGAAATAGCTGACTATACAGCGGCTTCGCGCCAATCGGTTACAAGCATTGTAAACAAATTAGTGGAGGAAGGTAAAATAGTTTATGAAGGCCGAAAAAAAGTTATTATTCCTGATGTAGATAAATTGTAAATCCTAAGATTTTTAATTAATATTTTTTCTTAAAAATTTTATTTTTAAGGTTTTCTTGATTTGTGAATTAGTCATATTACAATAATTTGAAATGTGGTTTTTGAGTAAATAATACCGATTGAACATTCAATATAGCCTTCACGATTGTTATCGTGATTCGGTTGCACCTAATTGTACTATTTTCATTTAGTTTTGCCAAGCATTACAACCCGCAGTGGCGGGTTGAATTTTAATAACTACGAATACCATTCGGTGTAGAATAATTTGGTACTATTTCTATAGGTGTATAAACCAAAAAGCCAACGCAAGGAAGTGCCTATGCTTGGCCTAGTCTCCAACTTCTACTATATATATATATTTAAGGTTAGCCGCGACGCAAATCACTTACAACAGAATAAAGAACTACAACCCAAAGTTGAAACAGTAAATATCGTGAGGAATATTACCATAGATAACCTTCAACAATTAAATAAAAACTGGTTAATATGATAAGTTATTAACAAATGTAATATTCTGCTTGCCATATATTAATCGATTTAATATTTTCGTTTATCGATTATTAGAATACCATCAATTGAATTATAATAAATGTCATCAGTTAAACTGATAAAAAAGCAATTAACAAATGAGGATTAAAAGAATTAACGATTACAAGTAATTGTAATTTATACATAAATGTATTTGTAAAAATTCAAACAAACAATAAAAATAGACTTGTATATCAATGTTCTTAACTTTCATCCAAACATTTTTGAGTATTAATTTTTGAGATGAAACTAACCGAACAATCTTCTTTATTTTTAGATTTTTTGCGTGCCTTTTCTGCGCAAGTTGTTGTTGTGTTTCATGCTGCGTCATTGTTTGGTTTAATAAATGCAAAACAGCAATTGTTATATGGTTTGCCAAGCCAAGCGGTTGTTACATTCTTTATACTGTCGGGCTTTTTAATTGCATATTCCACTTTTAATAGACAAAAAAATAGTGAGTATAGCTTCAGTAAATATTTTAAATCGCGTTTCAAAAGAATATATTCTACGCTGATACCCGTTATTATTTTGGCAGTGCTTATCGATTATTTTACAATCGTGTATTTTCACAACAATCAATTTAAAGCATATACTCTACAAAATTTTATTGGAAATATTTTAATGTTGCAAAATCACCCTTTGCAAGGAAATTTATTGCCACAATCTATTTCTAATTTTATAAATGTAAATCCATTTGGTACATCAGTTCAACTATGGTCGTTATCAATAGAGTGGTGGTGTTACATGCTTTTTGGTTGGTTAATGTTAGGTTACAATCCACATAAAAAATTTGTTTATTTTTTTTTACTGCTGTTACTATCAATTATACCAATTGCAAATGCGGGCTTTTTAGAAAGAGGCAAAGGCATTACATGGTGCTGGTTTGAAGGTGTATCTGTATTTTTTTTTTTGAATTTAAACAAGAAATACAACTTGAAAATTATCTATTTAATATTAATTGGTAGTTTATTGTTTTTTATGGGAAGGTACTATAACAAAGGGGCGTATGATATGTTAGCATCTATTTTATTTACAATATTTTTTGCTTCAGCAATTTATGTTTTTCAAAATGTAAATTTTAAATTTAATGATTTTGTAAAACGAATAATTAAGTTTTTTGTAGGGTATTCATACACACTTTTTCTGCTTCATTATTGTGTTATTTGCTTACTGATAAATGTTTTTTCTTCAATTCAAAACAAGTTTATTGTTTGCATAATAAGCATAATAATAAGTAACGCATTAGCATATTTATTGTCTCTTTTTACCGAAAAAGATTATCGGTTGAAATAGCATTTTGCCATCGTACTTTATTATCTTATTCAAAAAACAAAATTTATTCTACAAATAATCTACCAACTGTTCCAACTTGTTTGTCCTGCTTCCTTTTATCAATATGTTTGAATTTACTATTGGCATTTGCTTTAAAATATCTGTAAGCAATGTTGTGTTCTCAACCAATGTTGCATTTGCATTTGGTATGATGTGGCTAAAATATTTTCCTACCAAATAAATATGTGAAAATTCTTGTTCGTAAAGTTGATTAACCAAGGCAGTATGCTCCAATTCTGAAGTTTCACCAAGCTCATTCATACCACCAATTATGGCAATTTTATTTTTCAAATGCTGGCTACAAAAATTACTTATCGCAGCTTGCATACTACTCGGATTTGCGTTGTAGGCATCCAAAAATATTGAGTTGCTTTTTGTGTTTACAATTTGCGAACGGTTGTTGTCAGAAACATAAGTCGCAACGGCATCGGCCGCATCATTTAAAGTTATTTTAAAGTATGTTCCAATGGTAATTGCCGCCATAATATTGTTCAAATTATAACGTCCGCTTAAAGTTGATGTTACGTTAATAGCGTCATTAATTTTAAAGTTCAGCGTTGGACTTTCTAATAGCATTTCTGCATAAATATTTGCGGTATTATTTGAACCATACGTGTAACTATCAATGCCACGCGACAATCTTTTTAGTAACTCGTCATCATTGTTTATAAACAATAAACCATTTGTTTTTCTTATAAATTTATACAGTTCGCTTTTGCCAATTATAACGCCCTCTTCGCCGCCAAATCCTTCTAAATGTGCCTTGCCAATGTTGGTAATAAGTCCATAATTAGGCAAGCAAATATTGCACAACATTGCAATTTCACCTTTGTGATTTGCACCCATTTCAATCACTGCCATTTCGTGTTGGTTGGTTATACTCAATAGCGATAATGGCACACCAATGTGGTTGTTTAAATTACCAAAAGTGGCGTAGGTATTATAGCGTTTTTGCAATACACGTTGCACCAGTTCTTTGGTTGTGGTTTTGCCATTGCTACCAGTAATTCCAATAATTGGAATGTGCAATTGTTGTCGGTGGTATGTTGCTAATTCTTGCAGCGTTTGCAACACATTTTCTACTTTAATTACCTTGTCACTTTGTTCAATTTCTTCATCTACAATAGCATAAGCACAACCTTGTTCAATGGCTTGTAGTGCAAATAAATTTCCATTAAAAGAATCACCTTTTAGCGCAAAAAATATGGAATTTTTTTTAATGTTTCGGGTATCGGTGCAAACTATAGGGCTTGCTAAAAACAATTGATATAAAGCTTTAATTGTCATAAAAATAGTGATATTGAATAGGCAATAGTAAATGTTTTTTTTTGCAAAATAATGTTTGCAAATTATTATTGATATTGACGTAATAAATTTTAGTTTTTGGTGTTTAAGTATATAAAATACCAAAGCATGAAATAACAATACTTAACCCCTTAAATTAATTGTTATGAAAAACTTAATAGTATCAGCCATCGCTTTTGCAGCCTTAATTTTTACTCCAATATTTATATCAGCCTCTTCATGTAAAAAATTTATTTCGATACAAAATGCAATTGAAAACAACTTAGTAAGTTTGCAAATGCAAAGTTTGGGCGGACATTCCGAAAATTGTGTACAGTGTATTACTAAAAACAACACCAATGATTCTATTTTTATTGAATTTGAGGCCGGAAGAGTTTTGGACAATACAAACGCTGCCGAACAAGATATTTTGGTAACGCATGCTTTAAAATTGCGAATAGCTGCACACAAAACTAAAGACACTGTGGCTTATGGTTTTTGCTGCCAGAGTGGTAATTCAGGCCCAAGTTACAAGCAAAAATATATAGTAGGTAATATGGCTGATAGCGCAAGTGTGGTGTTAGCAAACTTTTTAAATACACATATAACGTCGGCAAGTAAAGCACAAAATGCAGTTTGGGTTTTGTCAAACAACCATACAGTTTCATCAATAGCCGAAGCTTCGGATACGGCGGCTACAAAGCTTATTGCACTTTGTTGTAAATTAAAACATGTGCAAGTACCGCCGTGGCATCATCAAATATTTATGCAAGTACCTGGTAAAGTTTTTAGTGGCATTATCAATAATATTATTGCCGAAATTAATTATAACAAACGCACAAATAATGAGCTGCAAGCCTTTGTTTGTGATAGTACAGGTAAAATTATAAAAACACTCGCCACACAAAATTTTGCTGCTAATGGCAACATCAAATTCAGGTTTGATATTCAAGTTGTAAACTGGAAAAAAGGCACGTACACTATTAAAATATTTGAAAATAAAGAAACTGCGTTGGAGAAAAAGTTTACTGTGTGAGAACATAGGCATGGAGAAAATTATTAAAAGGTGTTTCTATTCGAGGATTTGCTATAGTCTGTCCTATGTTTATTGACAATTATTCATGTATAATTTGTTGAAAATTCAAAGTAAAAACAGCCCTGTTTTTATTATCTTTGACAAATACAAAATCAATGACAAATTACATAGACTACATAAACAAAACGCTTAAACCAAGAATAACAGAACAAGAGGTTGTTCTTGACTTGTTTGCAGGATGTGGTGGTTTGTCATTGGGCTTTGAGGCAGCGGGTTACAAGACTATTGGCTACGAAATGGACAAAGCAGCTTCCGACACTTATAACAAAAATCTTGTTGGCGAATGTTTCCCAAATTTATTCAGCGATAACAAAGCAATCTGAAGAAGCTAATCAGTTTGTATATTAAAACTAAACACAATGCCTAAGTACAACAGAAATATAACGGAACTTAAAACAAAGACTGCAATGTGGTGGCCCGAGGAATTAAAAACGAAAAACGCTTTAGCTAATATTCTTCCTTTACTTCTTAAAACACA
>Ga0105048_10000901_pt1 | contig 47406 bp, 35 predicted proteins | sample MAT05_FD_78382 | JGI IMG/M metagenome (GOLD analysis project Ga0105048, IMG submission 78382) | Freshwater microbial communities from Lake Fryxell liftoff mats and glacier meltwater in Antarctica - MAT-05 | ecosystem: Environmental > Aquatic > Freshwater > Ice > Liftoff microbial mat | place...
TGCAAGGAAATGTGGTAAATTTTGAAAAAGTATGGTTTGTTTAAAACAAAAGAACCGCTGCAGAACAACGGTTCAAAGGAAATTGAAAGAGTTTGAAACTTTCTAAGCGGAGAGGGAGGGATTCGAACCCCCGGAGGTTTAACCCTCAACAGTTTTCAAGACTGCCGCAATCGACCACTCTGCCACCTCTCCTGTTATATTTAACCACCGACAGACGGTGGTTTCAGCGACAACCGCAATCCCCCGACAGCTATCGGGGCACTCTGCCACCTCTTCAAATTCCCCTAAGGGGCTGCAAAAATAAGGATTTTTTTTTAATTTCTGCAAACAATATCAAACAATAGTGCTTTGAATAAAAAGGATGCCCAATGGAAAGCTCTGTGCAATAAAGGCGGCCAGCACCAATAATAAGGCCCAGTTTGGCACTTCTAGGTTTTGGGTAGTACCAGGCCCTAACATTGCCGCATTCCTATACAAACCCGTTGCGGTGCTTGCCGAATAGGGTAAAAACCAAAAGAACAAGAGGTAGAAGGTCGCTAAAAATCTACCTTCTGTATTCTTTTTTCTAAAAAAGGTATAAACTACCATAAACAAAACAACCGCCATGGTAACAAGATTTTGAATTTCAATCCACGAGCTAAGGTTGTATGGGTGATTTAACAAATTCTGCATCCGCATTCCAAATATTTTTAAGGGGCTGTTTATAGAATGGCCATATTTGCTTTGGACCATAAATAGTGCGTTCCAATGAGCTGTGCTAAAATAATCATAAATAAAAAGTGTTACAAAACCCAAAACAGAAATGGGTAAAGTTTTTGTAACAAAAGCGTGGAATATTTTTTTGGTTTTAACAATTAAATAAAGCGTATAACAACCCATAGCAGCCAATAAAAAAAATCCTATGCTATAACTTAATATAGCCAATGCTCCGGCGAAACCTGCTGAAATAAAACGTTCTTTTTTTAGCAAATAAAATAGCCATGCCATAAAAAAGATGGTTTGTGACAGAGGGAATACGGCGTGGTAATAAATGTTACCTGGACAAAAAACGACAATAAAAATGAATAACCAATTGCGCAGTTTGTAGGAATTTATTTCAATTATTTTTGCAGTTAAAATTAAATATCCTAGGAAAAAAGTATTGGACAATATGCCACCAGATTGGGCTAAACTTAGTTGACCTAAACTTAACGTATTAACAATGCGGATGAAAAATGGATAAAGGGGAGCCCAGCCAGCATTTCCGCACCATTTGTCCATTTCATTTGCTGCGGTACAATGATAAAGGGTATGTCCATTTTTTACTATGTCTAAATAATTGGCACTGTCCCAGCGAACCCAACAATTGGCAAATGAAAAATCACAATTGCCCAAATAAACGATAGCAGCACCAAATAGTATAAAAATAAAGAATGCTACAATTGGAATTACCCATTCAGGTTGTTGAAACAATCTGCGAAACATTTTAATCTAAAGTTTGAATGTTTTGATTCACAAAATCAAACAATTGATACACATATTCTGGAGAAAAATTAAACGACAATCCAGCAGTTTTAAATACTTCAGGAATCGAAACTGTGTATCCTTTTGTCAGTGCTTTTTTATACAAATCAATGCCATTGGTTTTGTTTTCTGAAAACAATTTCCACATGCCAATTGCACCCAATTGGGCAAACCCATATTCGATATAATAAAATGGAATTTCAAAAATATGCAACTGCTTATGCCAACTGTATTTTAAGGCATCCTCAAAGCCACCGTAGTCTACCATTCCAGAACCAAAACGTTTTGTTAATTCTAGCCATTTGGTAGCCCTTTCTTCTCTGGTATGATTTGGATTGACATAAACCCAATGTTGGAACGCATCCACCGTCGCTATCCATGGCAGGGTGGTGATTACGCCTTCCAATTGTTCTAATTGAGCACGTTTTGTTTCTGCTTCATTGTTGAAATAAATATTCCAAGCATCCATGGTAATTAATTCCATGCTCATACTTGCCAATTCGGCAACCTCACTGGGTGTGTTTTTGAATGCATTCAATGCCAATGGAGCCATCAAGAAGCTATGGACAGCATGGCCAGCTTCGTGCACAAGTGTTTCTACGTCTCGCAAATTGCCGCTGGCATTCATGAAAATGAAAGGCACATTGCTCTCTGCCAATGGGTAATTATAACCACCTGGCGCTTTGCCTTTTCTGCTTTCCAAATCCAACAATTTTCGTTCTTTCATGGTTTGCAAGCATGCACCAAAAAAGGGATCCGTGTCGGTTAAACAGGTTAGTGTTTTTGTTAGCAAATCTTCACCCCCATCAAAGGGTTTCAAAGGTTCACGCCCCAATGGATCTACCCCAGTATCCCAGGGTTTTAATTCATTCAATTGCAACAAATCTTTTCTTTTTTTATACTGATTGCGAAGCAGTGGTACTACATTTTGTTCGATGGCATCATGAAAACGAAAACAATCTTCCGCAGAATAATCATACCGACCCAATGCTTTAAAAGAATAATCGCGGTAATTTTCAAAACCTGCATTTATTGCAATTTGATGTCGTTTTTGAACCATATTGTCAAACAAATCCTCTAATTTTTCCGCATCTTTCATGCGCAGGTTATGCATGTTTTCCCAGACATCTTTTCTTATATTACGGTTGGTTTGTAAAAGAAAATTGGACGCCTGCTGCATGGTGTATTCTTTGTCTTTGTAATGTACCGAAAGCGCACCTTGGATGGCGCTATACTCTTGCGCCATACTTTGCAGTTCAGCCTGAATAGGTATGTTTTCTTCTCGAAACAATTCAACTGCCCCGCGCAGCGACCTGAAATAAATGTGATAAGCAGAATCATGCTCCAAATCTGCCATAAATGGCGTTTCTAAGATTTTTCGATTTAGTGCATCCTCGAAAGGGGACAAATGTGGTTGTATTTCTTGAACAAAGTTTAAATAGGAGGTTTCGAATTCTTTGTTAAGCGTATCGCATGTCATGCGGATATAGCGCCAAGCTATATCTTCACCGATGGCACTATCTAGTTCGCTTACATTTTCTAAAAAGAGTTTATACTCAGCTACATTTTGTATTTCACGATTTAGCAATTGATTAAACCATGGAAGGACATCGTCCTTGGAGTTGATTGTAAATTCTGGGGAAAGAAATTTGCGCATAAAAAAATAGATTTCCTGCAAAGAAAATCTATTTTATATGATTTGTAATCGAATTGATAAAGTTTAATTAAGAACCCATTTTTCTTGGGGTAGTAGTTTTGGTTTTTGCACCACCGCTGGTTCTTGGGGCAGCCGTTTTTATTTGTTTGGGAGCTGACTTTTCTTTGGTCGCTTTCACTATTGTTTCTCCATCTGCAGTTTCAGCTTCTTCTTCTTGGCCAAGTTTAGAATAGTCGATTGTATTTTTAATCACTTGGTACCAGCTAAACAATTTTTTCATGTCACTCACATATACCTTTTCTGCATCGAAGTCTGGCACAGCAAAGCTCATTGCAGCCTTTACATCCGTATCTGAAGATTTTGAAGTTGGAATTTCGGTTCCAGCATCTTCTTTCTCCTTAATATTTTTGATGGCTTGCCACAATTTCACTTCCCCATCGTTGGTGAAAATGGCGATATCTGACAAAACACTCACTTTCTGGTGGGCGGTAGTGGCGAATTTTTTTCCATTTTCAGCAATCGTTTCCACAATCAAACCATTTTTGTTGCGGCCAATAACCTTATGCAAGCCAGGCAAGCCTGAAACCGATACGATATCTTTTAACTCCATTTGTGGCAAATTTCAGCTTTGTCTTCAAATAAAACAAACGATGGGGATATATAATCGAAAAATGTGTCGCTGAGATGTGTTTTTAAATCCACTAAGATTTTAAAGGTAAAACTCAAATTCTATACTGGCAGCGAAAGCAAATGCAGAGCATCCTTTTTAAAAGAGGCTCTGCATTTTATGTTAATTTGTGGGTCTGGTATGCCACTTTTTCTTTACTGGGCGATTGTTGCTATTTGCGTTGCGGTTCGCGTTTGGTCCATTGGAATGTTCGCGTCTTGGGCCTTGGGCCGGTCGTTTTGGACTTGCTGCAGCAGTTTCTGAATAACCTTCTTTTGCTGGAAAAGGGTTTTCATCAGCAACGGGTATCCTTTTGTTGATGAGTTTTTCGATGTCCTTCAAAAAAGGCCTTTCTTCTGCTTCGCAAAAGGAGTATGCCGTGCCATTTGCTCCTGCTCTTCCCGTTCTTCCAATGCGGTGAACGTAAGTTTCCGGAATGTTGGGTATGTCAAAGTTAATCACATAGGCCAGATCGTCTATATCAATGCCTCGGGCTGCAATATCTGTAGCAACCAAAACCCGGGTGGTATGGTCTTTAAAGTTAGAAAGCGCTTTTTGTCGTGCATTTTGACTTTTGTTGCCGTGAATGGCTTCCGCTTTGATATTGCTTTTAATCAAAGTTTTAACCACTTTGTCTGCACCGTGTTTGGTTCTCGTAAAAACCAATGCAGTAATGATGTTTTTGTTTTTAAGCAATTCAATCAATAAGGCATTTTTACTGTTTTTATCGGTGTGATAAATAAACTGATTGATGGTATCTGCAGTGGAAGAAACCGGAGTTACTTCAACGCTTTGCGGGTTATTTAATATGGTTCCAGCTAAGCTCACTATTTCTTTTGGCATGGTTGCCGAAAAGAACAGCGATTGGCGTTTTACAGGTAAGGCTTTGATGATTTTTTTCACATCGTGTACAAAGCCCATATCTAGCATTCTGTCTGCTTCATCCAACACAAAAAATTCAATGTTGCGCAGGGAAACATGGCCCTGGTTCATTAAATCCAAGAGTCGCCCAGGTGTAGCTATTAGAATGTCAACACCACGACGCAATGCATCGGTTTGGGGTTTTTGACCCACGCCACCGAAAATTACGGTAGAATGTAGGCCTGTAAATTTGCCATAGGTTTCAAAACTTTCTTGAATTTGAATGGCTAACTCGCGCGTTGGAGTTACTACCAGGCATTTGATTTTTCTTTGGTTGTCGCTGGTGCGGCGGTTTACCAAATGTTGTAGAATAGGAACTGCGAAAGCACAGGTTTTTCCGGTGCCTGTTTGCGCGCAGCCAAGCAGATCGCTGCCTTCGAGTACAATGGGAATGGCCTTTTCCTGTATAGGTGTAGGCGTAGTGTAGCCTTCTGCTTGCAACGCACGCAGAATTGGCTCAATGAGGTTTAGGGATGCAAATGTCATCAAATGTATTTTTTTGTGACGAAGTAAACTGATTCAACAAGCGATACTTTGTGGAATTAATTGGTAGCGGCCGACTTGTTTGAGAGGATGCAAAACCTAGTTTAAAAATATATAAACTGGTCAATTAACTGCCTTAAGGATTCTAATAATTGTAAAAGATCTTCGTCTTTGTGCGGCAAAGGTAGGTATAAAAGCCATTTACGCAGAATTTATTTTTAAAAGTGAACAGTTTAAAGTTCACATTGCCATTTAGAATTCTTTTGACTGCAGCAATTTTGTAGAGATTACATGAATGGCAATAAATTATCAGTCAACAATTTTTAGGAATACATAATCGGTTGTTGTGCTATTCAATCCAAATCTTCCAGATGAAGGTGCAGGGGCTTTTACAAAAGTTTTATCTGGATCTTCTAAATAATCTTTTAAATTAGAGACCAAGTCGGTTGCGCGAAAAACACGGCTTGTGTTGTTTTCAAGTGCATTTAACAGGGCGGCAGAAAACGGCGAGTGCGCGCCAGGTGTTCCATCTGGAACATATTCATTCCCTCCACTGGTAAGAAACACCCTGTTCTGACAATCCAAATTCTTGAACCATTTAAGTTTATCTTTTTTTAATAAATTACTTTCCCATGTTAAGCTGTCTATATTGGAATTTAAACACGCATCTGAACTTTGGTCTAAGTTTGCACTTTCACTAGCAGAACCTCCAAAGCAAACGTCGAGTATTACCATCATATTGTTGCATTTGATAGAACGCATTTGATTTATCAAATTAACATGTTGGAGGTGATTGTTTAGGCCAGGGTTTTTACTCGAAGGCAGGGCGTCTACGAATGCAATGGCACCAGAAACCCAATTGTCTTTATAAACACCATGGCCAGCAAAGTATACTAGAAGTTGATCGTGTGGTTGAAATTGTACTGAACTTAGAAAACGATTCAGAGAATCATAATATTGATCTGAGGTGCAATTTGTAATTAGCTTTACCAAATAATTATACTTTTTTTCTAGTATTTTTTTTAAAGCCATTGCATCGAAAACAGGGTTTTTTAAAGGGGTTTGAAATTGATAATTGTCCATACCCACAATAAACGCATAAGATTTAGGCGCCATAGATTTTTTTGAAGAAGTATTGATGGGTTTTGGACGAATGTTTTCACCAGACCTATTAATTTCTAAGGTATCCGTATTTATTTCAGGCGTTAATTTTATTTTATATCCACTTAAGATTTCTGCAATTTCCCATTCACGTATCACAATCATTTTTTGGCTTGTCCGCAGAGAATCGTAGATGAATAATTGTGTTTTAAACTCAAACTCTGCACCACCAATCCCGCCATAAAGTATTGAACTAAAGGCGAAATTCCATTTGTCGACCTCCGTTGTATCATTTTTATTTTGCTTGAGGTCTCGTATATATATTAGTATGGAATAGGTTAGTGCCCCCATTTTTGCGGATGCCAATTCGAAACCCGAGCCTTTGTTACAAATGATTTCTCTTTTTCGGCCTTCTACAATAATCTTGTTTGGATCCGTATCAAACAGTATTGACACCAATTGTTTTTTTAATAGTTTTGTATCACCACCATCTAGTATAACAATTTGTTCTCTCGCTGGAATAATGTCCAACCAACGTTTTAAATTATATAAGGTAAAATACTCGCTGTTTTCTCCCGGCTTTGCATTAAAATAGAAACGGCATTCCGAAATGTTATTTTTTTCATCCAATATTTTTTCAATGGAGCCCCCTGCAAAATGAAAGACAAAGCGATCTTCTGCCTTCATAGATTTAAGCATCGTTTGAATGCTTTCGTTGGCGCGTTTTATGCTTGCAATTCCAGATATGGATATGGCATTTATTTCTTGTTTGTTGTACCTTTTAATGGTTTGAACCATTGCGGAAATATCATTATCAGATAAGAACTTAGGCCATTTTACGCCATCTATAGTAATTTCACTTCCACTAATTCCTAGGTAATAAGTTTTGCCAAATTTCGCATTGTTTACAGAAATCAAGCCACCGCCACCATAAACATTTTTAACAAAAAATATTATTAAAAGGTAAACAACTATATTTCTAAATTTATCGGATTTTGGAATCCTGAATTTTGGCATTACGGACTTCATGTTACTTAAATTTATTGCGAATAATTACTTTTTGAAATTCCCTTAAAACAATGGCTTTGGCAAAATTTTCGCACCATTCTCCAGGCATTGCCGATACCTTTTTATACTGTCTTTCTGTTAAATCTACGCGGTATACGATTTTCATAATGTCGTTGCTGTTGTTTTCTTTTAACTGTTCAATTTTATACTGTAATTCTGGCAATAAAGTGGTTAAATCTTTTACATCTTCAAAAGAATAGGTAAAACCACACAAAGCCAAATCTTTTTCAATTTGTACTTTTACCTTGAGCAGGATTTCCGGTGTTGCATCGTGTGGGGTAATTTCTGTAAATTCCATTTAGTGTTTTAATTGTCCTTCCCATTTACTCACCGCGCTGGTAGCCAATGCATTTCCCAAAACATTGGTCATGCTTCTTCCCATATCACAAAAATGGTCGATAGGTAAAATTAAAGCTATGCCTTCGGGTGGAATATTGAACATAGCGCAAGTTGCCGTTACCACCACCAAACTAGCTCGAGGTACTCCGGCAATGCCTTTGCTGGTAAGCATTAATACAAGTAACATGGTAATCTGTGTTCCCGTATCCAATGGGATATTATAAGCTTGAGCAATAAAAATGCTCGCAAATGTCATGTACATCATGCTTCCGTCTAGGTTAAAAGAATAACCCAACGGAAGGGTAAAAGAGACCACTTTGGGGCTGCATCCAAATCGTTCTAGCTCTTCGGTAAGTTTGGGGAAAACGGCCTCACTGCTTGTGGTTGAAAAGGCAATCATTAAGGGTCCAAAAATGCGGTCTAGCAAATGAAAAAGTCGTTTTCGCAGAATGAGAAAACCCACCAACAGAAGCACCGCCCACAAGGCCAATAATCCCAAATAGAATGTGCCAATGTATGTACCTAAAATGCCAATTTTACCCAAGCCATACTTAGCTATCAATGCCGCTACGCTTCCAAAAACCCCAAAGGGTGCAAATAGCATAACGTAAGTCACAATTTTTAGCATAATATGTCCAAGTATATCCATCATTTCTACAATCTTTTTGCCTTTTTCACCGAATGAGGTAAGCGCTATGCCAAAGAATATGGAAAACACAACCACCTGCAAAATTTCATTGTTTGCCATGGCTTCAAAAATGCTTTTGGGAAAAACGTGTTCTACAAATTTTACGATGGAAAAATCACCCGTTTTGCCTAACAATTCTTTTGCTGCTTCTGCATCCACATCTCCAAGGTTTACCCCGGTTCCAGGATGGAAAAAATTAACCAACAACATTCCCAAAAATAGGGAAACCAAGGATGCACTAACAAACCATAACATGCTTTTTAGCCCAATTCTGCCGGCGATTTTGAGGTCGCCCATTTTGGCAATTCCAGCAATTAATGTAGTTAACACCAAGGGGGCAATAATCATTTGAACCAATCGTAAAAAGATTACGGACAGAATTCTGATGCGAGAGGCAAACAACAACGCTGTTTCTGACGATTGCGTTTTGTTTACGTATAAACCCACCGCCAAACCAAGTGCCAGCGCTACTAAAATCCAAACTGTTAATCGGTGGTTTTTAGATATTTTCATTTCTATGCAAACATAAGAAAAACCGAACGGTAAATTATGGAAATCTGCACAGGCATCAATTAGTTCATGGGTTGAACTAATTGTTATGTTTTCAATATCAATTTACTCCCAATAATTCACTATTTTTGACCCTGAATGATTGTAGTTACAGGTGCTGCAGGTTTTATTGGTTCAGCCTTACTCGCAGGCTTACTGCGCCGTGGATATGGAGATTTGGTAGCGGTGGATGATTTTTCGGATCCTATACAAATGAAAAATTTAGAGGGGAAAAGCATTGGAGCCTTGGTTCATCGGGACGATTTTTTTGAGTGGTTTGAAGAGCATGGCGAAAGGGTGCAACTCGTTTTTCACATAGGAGCCCGCACCGATACGTCGGAATTTAAAGAGGATTTGCTGCGTAGCATGAATTTAGAGTATTCGAAAACAACCTGGAATTTGTGTGTAAAATTTTCGGTACCTATGATTTATGCTTCATCGGCTGCTACTTATGGCAATGGCGAGCATGGGTTTGATGACAATGAGCAGGAATTGCACAATTTGAAACCATTAAATCCCTACGGATGGAGCAAGCACAATTTTGATTTGTGGGTGCAGATGCAAGAAGACAAACCGCCTTTTTGGGCAGGTTTTAAATTCTTTAATGTTTTTGGACCGAATGAATGGCACAAAGCCCGCATGGCAAGCGTAGTTTATCATTCATTTAACCAAATTTTAGAAACTGGCAAAGTAAAACTATTTAGAAGCCATAAACCAGAATTCGAAGACGGCATGCAATTGCGCGATTTTGTTTATGTGTTAGATGTGGTCAATGTTTTGCTTTGGTTTATGGAAAATAGAAAAAACAGTGGGTTGTATAATTTGGGAACCGGGAAGGCCCGCAGCTTTAAGGATTTGGCATTGGCAACTTTCGCTGCCTTAAATAAAGAACCTCAGATTGAATATGTAGATATTCCACAAGACATTCGCGATAAGTATCAATATTTTACCTGCGCCAAGATGCAAAAGATTGCCGATACCGGATACCCCGATGGCTTTAGGGAACTCGAAGATTCTGTGCAGGATTATGTCGTAAATCACCTTTTATCTAACACCTATTTCTAATGCGCCGGGCACTGTCAGCAGGACTTATTTGGATACTTTTTGGCGTCACTGCAATTATTGTGGGCCAAATACTGCTTTTGAGAAACCAAAATTTAGGTCCTGAACTGGCGCTTAAAAGGGAAGCCGGTAAAATTGAAAAAATTATATCAAAAGCTATTGTCAATATAAATCAATACAAACCTGCGATATTAAACGGATCGGCTAAATTGGACTTGGAAGACCCCGCGATTCAGGATTTAAAGGGACACGGCATTGATTTGTTTGTTTTCACAGGCAATGAACCCAAGTTCTGGACTACCCACGCGTTTAATATGACCCCTCGCTTTTCGCAAGGTGTAGAAATTCAAAAACACGCATCAAGATATTTTGTTCTATGGACTTATATTGCCGACTCAGCCGAATATACTTTTACCAAAGAAATCATTGCCAATCCTGAGTTTAAATCTATTAGTTCAGGTACGATAGAGGAAGAGCAGTATAATAAGTTTTCAATCAGTGTAAATCCTGTTGAAACAAGTGTACCCCTAGAAGTCGCAGGGTTGCCGCTTTTTTACGTTGTTATTGAACAATTCTCATCTGGAGTTTTTTCAGACCTTTTGATTCTGTTTGGGTTTTTAATTGTGAGTATTGGTATTTTTATGATATTCAGAAAAACAGATTATTGGTATTTGTTTTATATACTTAACATTTTCCTTTGGGTTGTCGTTGAATTTTCAATCTATCAAAATGTATCGCTTTGGAATTTAAAAACCATTCCAATTTTTGCACCAGAGGTGTATGCTAGTTCTTGGTATTTCCCCAATCTAGGTACATTTTTATACAATTTAATTTTAATTTTTATTTTTGTACTTTTCTTGCAACAATTGGGCAAAAGGCTTATCTCCAGAATTGGAAGGTTTGGCCGATTCGGAGTGCATTTGTTGTTTATTGTAATTTCCATTTTATTTGCCGGATTTTTACTTGTAGAAACTGGCAATTTGGTTCGCGATTCCAGCGTTACCTTCGATTTTCATGAAATTCATCTCATTAGCATCTATACCATAGTTGGCTTAGTTTCAGTTTCAGTTGGGTTTGGATCTTTGTTTATACTCCTTCGCATCGTAGATTGGTTCAAGCCTTTGAAAAGAAAGAAAATTGTCTTTTTCTTAGTTCAAATGCCAATATTATTCACAATTTCTTATTGTTATTTTAAAAATTATCCACCCGTATTTTGGGTCATTCTTTTCCTATTCATGGGTGTTTATTTTGTCTATCAATCATTTTTTCAACAATGGCGGCCATGGTACTATTTGGCTTTGGGTTTGATTACGCCGGCTATTGCAGTGGGTGTTGTATTTAATTTTGCAATTGCACAAAAGGAAATAGAATTGAGAGAAATATTGGCTGCAAAATTGCTTTTACAAAGCGAACGAGAGCCTTCTTCCTTGCTGCAAAGAACGGAAACAAAGTTATTGAGGGATAAAGGTGTTGGTGATTATTACAAATGTTTAGATGAATCGAAATCCGATTTTGACAAGCGATTGCGCCAATTGTATTTTGCAGAATATTCCGAGAATTACGAAATATTGGTATATGATTTTAATACTGCGGGATATGGATATCGAGTCGAACATGCTTTTACCTTTTTTGATTTAAATAATTTGTATAATTCAAATTCTTGTAAGCCTGTCACAAGTCACTTCTCTATAGTAAACGATCGAAAACTTAAGGGTAGTTTTCTTGGCAAATTTTTAGTTACTACCGATTCTAATTCTCTGTTGGGCATGTATTTTGTATTGTTAAAACCAAGGGTAACGGTGGCACAGGGCAGCTTTTCTGACGTTTTTAACAAATCTCCGCTGGAATCTTTGTTTAAAGAAAATCAATACAGTTATGCATTTTATTCCAGCAATAAATTAAGCCGTAGATTTGGGCAATATTATTATCCCAATTCCTATAATTTTAAGGGTAAGAAAAATCCTATTGAAATGGGTGGTTTTAGCCATTTTAATTATAGCGATGATTTGGGTAACTTTATTGTAATTAGCAAGCCTCTGAGAACTTGGCTTGAATCGCTTACGGCATATACTATTTTAGGTTTAAGTTGTTTGGTTGTGGGTATGTTGTATCTGTTTTTTATTCTTATTTGGCAGTACCTTATTTCTATTCGAAAAACCAGTTTTACGAGACTAAGGCTATTGCAATTTTTACAACAGCAAATACCTACGCGCAGAGGCTCTGATTTGTTCTTAAGCAGCAAGTTGCAATTGTATGTAACCATGGTAGTATTCGCCACTTTTATTGTCGTATTATTCGTTACCATTAATTATTTTAGAAACAGCTACACACATAGGCAAAGAGAATTTTTATGGAATAAAACCAATCAAATTGCAAATGCAATTGGCACACAGGCAAATTTGGATGCACTGTTTAACAAATACCAAACGGGTCTGGTTTATGATTTAAGTGATTATTATACTACGGACATAAATATTTACAATGCGAATGGAAAGCTGTTGGTTTCTAGCAACGATCGCATTTACGACCAGGATTTGCTGGGAAGTTTAATGAATCCACTAGCGTATCGAGATTTTACAAAATTGGGCATTTCCGGGTTTATCAAAGAGGAGAAAGTGGGTGATTTAAAATATATCTCTGCCTATTACACCATTTTCGATAACGATTTAAATGTAAAAGGCTTTTTGAATTTACCATATTTCACAAATCGACAGGATTTATACCGTGAATTGTCCAATTATGCGAGCACTATAATCAATTTGTTTGCGCTGGTATTCGCCATTGCCGCCTTAGTAGCCTATGTTATAGCCCATAGAATTACAGAACCGTTAAATCTTATCCGGCACCAAATGGGTTTGGTGAAGTTGGGTGCCAAAAATGCACCTATCCAATGGCAACTCAATGACGAAATTGGTTTGCTAATAGTGGAATACAATAAAATGATTAATGAGTTGGATTTAAGTTCCAATCGATTGGCTGAAAGTGAAAGGGAAGGCGCTTGGAGGGAAATGGCAAAACAAGTTGCGCATGAAATCAAAAACCCTCTTACACCGATGAAACTTTCTTTGCAACATTTGCAATATGCAATGCAACGTAAAGATGAAAATATAGAGGAGAAAATTAAGAAAACCAGTGAATTGTTAATCAATCAAATTGATTCTTTGTCGCGCATGGCTGAGGAATTTAGTTCATTTGCCAAAATGCCAGATGCAAAAACAGAACAAGTCAGTTTGAATGAAGTTTTAGATGAGGTTGTTTCGTTGTTTAGCAAAGAAATTAATCTATCTATTGAATACAAACCATTGCCTCATTCAATTTCTGTATTTGCAGACAAACACCAATTAAACAGGGTATTTACGAACGTAATTAAAAATGCAGCACAAGCCATTCCGGAGGGTAGAAAAGGCAAGTTGCGCATATATGGCGACATTGCAGACGGGAAAGCCATTGTGTATTTTGAGGATAACGGGAAAGGAATTCAAGACGAGCTTAAAGGGAAAATATTCAGTCCAAATTTTTCAACGAAAAACAGTGGAATGGGACTGGGATTGGCCATATCTCGAAAAAATTTGGAGCAATTTCAAGGGGAAATAGATTTTACATCGGAGGACAATAAAGGGACCACATTTTTTGTAAAATTACCAATTGCAGAGCCCATTAAATTTTGAAAGGTAAAGCGCAAATAAAACTTGTTTTTTGCATTTGTTTATTTGCTTACACACAGCAATGTTTTGGGCAATTAAAGTCACGCCAATTTGCAGCAACAAGTGACACTATTGTTCTAGATTCAATTCCAATTTCATCGTTCAGCCTAATTCTAAAATCGCATGGAATTCAATTAAACTCGGGCATAGATTATCGATTGTCAGACCGCAATCGGAAATTGATTTTATTGGATGCCAATAAATGGGATAGTTTGTTGGTTTCGTATATGAGATATCCAGATTGGTTGGTGGCAGAAAAAAACCACCGAAAACCGGTTATTTCGAGTGATATAAGTGCAGAAAATATCAATACAGTGAATAATGGAAACGCTTTTGGATATAATGGAAACCAGGTATCTACAGATGGTGTTTTATTGCGCGGAATTTCGTTTGGCAACGCACAAGATTTGGTGCTAAATTCCAGTTTAAATTTGCGCGTGAATGGAAAGATAAGTCCTCAAATATCTATAGAAGCAGCTGTAACGGATCAAGAATTTCCCTTTCAGCCAGAGGGAACCACAACCTCCTTGCAAGATTTCGATAGGATTTATGTGTTGCTAAAAATGCCTAAACTAAATGTATTGCTCGGCGATCACGCATTCAATAGTCCCCGGCGATTGTTGTTTATGAAGTATGCAAAAAAGGATCGAGGTTTGGCATTAAGTGGAACAGATTCAATGGCTAAAGGCTTTTTAAATTGGGAATTTTCTGCGGCCTTGGCTAGAGGTAGGTTTTTTAGAAATGAAATCAATGGCATTGAAGGTCTTCAAGGTCCTTATAGACTAAAAGGCTCAAGAGGAGAGCAATTTGTGGTTATAATTTCTGGTACAGAAGCGGTTTATTTGGACGGTAAAAAAATGGAACGGGGTTTACAATCGGATTATGTTATGGATTACAATTCTGGAGAAATTACGTTCATGCCTAAACATTTGATCAATACATTTAGCCGAATAGTTGTTGAATTTCAATATTCCGACCGAGCCTATACTCGCAGTGTTACTGGGGCCAATATATCATTGGTACAGAAAAAATGGGAATTTATTACCGCTGTATATTCAGAGCAAGATGCCAAAAATCAGCCTATTCAGCAAGATTTACTCGCCGTTGACAGTACAACAGGAAAAACGGCCAAAGAATTGTTGCAAATTTCTGGTGACAATTTAATGCAGGCAACTGTGACTTCCGCACATGTAATTCCCATATTTAGTATCTCCAATCCAAATTATATTTTGGGTGATTCTGCAGGTACTAAATATTTTATTTATATTTCCAATGCGGATACCCATAAGATATTTTACAATGTAGCATTTACCTATTTGGGAGCAGGACTTGGACATTATATTTTAAAGGGCACTGTGGCCAATGGCAAAGCTTATCTCTATGTAGGTGAAGTGAATGGAACGCCTGCCGGAGATTACGAGCCACTGACCCAACTGCAAGCACCTGGAAGGATATCCATGGCTGAGACTTCGGCTAAGTTTAAACCTCGGGCAGGTATTTCTTACGGCGTAAATTTGGCAGTTTCTTCCAATGAGAAAAATTTATTTTCTGCACTCGACGATGCCGATAACGATGGCTCCGCTTTGCATTTTTCTATGGCAAATTTTAGGCAACTCGGGGGTAAAGATTCTTTGCAAAAATGGAGTATGAAAACCTACGCAGATGTTGAACATACTTCAAAAAACTTTTCGACCATCGAACGCTATCGAGATGTGGAATTTGGCAGGCAATGGAACCGCAGTTTGTACAACCCAGAAAATGGAACTGATCCTAGAGGAACAAATTATGTAAAAGCGGGATTTGATTTCGCACGCGGAAAGAGTTTTAATGTTTACACCCATGGCGGTGCAAACCAGACCAATAGAAGAAATTCGATTTTTGGCAATTCTGGATTTAATGTAAAAATAGGCAATTTTTTTCTACAACCTATAGCAGAATTTAGCAAAGCAAATTTGGCCATTGGCAACAATTTATTTTACAGAGGTAGTTCCGATTTGGGGTATAAACAAAAATACTTTCAGGCTGTATATAATTTCCAAAAAGAACAAAGTGTTTTCAATAACAATTTGGGAGAATATTTGCCACAATCCTATGGATACCTGCAACATTCTGCGGAGTTCGTATTTAATAAAAATAACAGAACGGCCAATTTTCGCATATCAGAACGGCTAAATCAAGACATATCAAATTTCGTTTTAATTCAATCGGTGCGGGCCCAAAATATATCTGCTGATTTTACAATAGTTGCGAAGAAAATGGGCAATTTCAAATTGGGTACTACCTTGCGAAAAATGGAGTTATTGGATACTCTATTTAAAACCAAATATGCAAATGAAAATCAATTTGCAAGTAGAATCGAATACAACTTTAACCAAATATTAAAATTGTTTGGAGGGAGTGTTTATTACCAAACGCAGTCAGGCAGAGAACAACAGAGACAATATTCATATTTTGAGGTTCCTGCAGGACAAGGTTTTTTTGCTTGGATTGATTTTAACAAGGATAGCGTTCAACAAGTAAATGAATTTCAAGAAACACCATTTAAAGACCAAGCGAGATATGTTCGACTTTTGGTGCCCACAGGAAACTATATTAAATCCCAGAGCACGGAATTTAATGGCAATTTGTTGTTCCATCCGGGTTTAGATAAGCCTGATCGAAAGGTGAAATTTACAAATCGCACAACTTGGAATTATTCGGGTAAGAGCACAGTGTCAAACATTTTTCAAAGAATAGCTCCTTTTACACAAAATAGCGAGAATATGGGTTTGATATCAATGAATGGTTTTATTCGAAACCAAGCCGAAATAGAACTGTTCAATAATAAATTTGTAATACAACATACCTTCCTAGATAGGAGTAGTAAGTCTTTTTTTACCAGTGGATTTGATACGCGTAAAACCATTTCCCAAATATTCTTTTTTAGATATCTCCAAGGCTCAAAATGGCAATTTAAAAACACAATGGAACGCAAGCAAAGTTCTTACAACAGTCAATTTATCCCTTTGAATGGGTTTGCTTATTTACGCTGGGCAATGGAACCAACTGCGACTTGGCAGCCTAGTGCAAGGTTTAGGGTGAGTAGCATTACTAAATTTATTGCCGATGACGACGACACGGCAAAAATTTCGCGATTGACAGAGTTGGGTTTGCAATTTACCAAGTCGATAGGAAAAGGGGGAATTATGGATGTAAAAGTTTCTACATTGAATGCCAAATATTATTTAAAAAATGGCACACCACTATCTTACGATGTTTTACAGGGTTTTAGTCCAGGGCAAAATTTTAGAGGAACTATAGATTTGCGATTTAGCGCGTCTAAAAATATACAAATGGTAATTTCCTACGAAGGTAGAAAAACGGCTACTTCCAAATTAATTCACGTGGGTCGAGCAGAAGCAAGGTATTTATTTTGAATATTAATTTTCGGGGTCTTAAAAATCAATTTTATAATAAAACACAGGTAGAAATCCCAATTGGCTTGTTTGGCGTGCATAGGGTGGTTCGCTTATGTAAGAATATTTTAATATATTTTTTCGGTTGGTAATGTTAATTAAATCAAAAGCGATTTCATGTGTTACTTTTTTTGCATTGATTTTATAAGATATTCTAATGTCAAATCTGCGATAGGGGTTGCCAAATCTTTGGGTATTTTTTAAAGCATCTATTCCGTTATATTCGCGTTCACGTCTTGTCATGAGAGTGTCCATAGGGGAGTATCTGCGCGCACCCGCCATGGTAATTTTTCCTCCCAAATTCAGGGTTCCGTGTTTGCTTACTTTCCACTCTTTGGCAAACAAGCCATTGGCTGCATAATTGGTATTGAAATCGCTGTTACGTTTAACACCATCGCTTCCTGCATATTTGGCTTCGAAAAAACTTGTGCTCACCATAAAATAATATCCGTGGGTGAAAAACTTTTCTATGGTTAATTCTACCCCATAGTTTTCACCCGTTCCAGTGTTTTTTAAGGAATCAGGAAAAAAGCGACTGAAGCCGCTGCCAGTATTTGCCAATGAAAAGGATGAAGGGTTTTTGCTTACGGGCAAATTGGAAAGTGATTGATAATAAGTTTCGAATTTGATTCGTTTGTCTTTTCCTACGAGAATGTCATAACTCAAAACCGCATGTTTACTTTTGGTTAATCCCATATTTAAATTGTGGGGCACTGAATTTCCTTGCAATAAATAAAAATAGGTATAGGCAGATTGCACTTGGCTGTGGGCGCCCAAACCGAGGTTCAATGATTGTTTGCGGTTTAATTGGTAGCGCATACCAATTCTAGGTTGGAAAAAATCTGCGGATATATTCGATAAGCCATGTGTTTTGTCTTGGATGCTATAAATTTGTGCTGTAACCCCTGCGGACAAAGTGAGTAAGCTACTAAGTTTCCATTTACCTTGCACATAAGGCATTAGCATTAAGCCTGTACCATCAGAATTCCACCTTTTACGCCACGTCCAATAGTTTGCTGTATCCATAAAGTCAACATTTCTTGCGCTGTCGTGAAAATGAAATCCGTAACGTGTTACTTGCATGCCATAACGCAAAGTGGCTTTCCCATTCAGTTTTGTATTTAAAAACAGGTTAATGCCCTGTGTATTGGTTCTGAATTGGTAGTGCTGGTTTGGAACCAAAGAATCCAATGCGTATTTGTAATAAGTTTCTCCATCGCGCACTGTGGTGTCTACATTGTGTCTAAATACCAATTTATGGTCAGAGGTAATTTGTTGCGAACTCATAGAAACTGCAACCCTAAAATAACTGCGAATATTTATAGTTTTTAAATAAGTACCACCTATAATTCCCATAGCGGATCCAAATTTTTGGTCTCGGTCGTTGTCTCCGTAAAGTTCTGGTGTGCTTTCTTTTTGGTCGCTTATTAATATGTTGATGTTGCTGGTTCCGCCCATGCCAAAAAAGGAAAGAGACGCTTTGTTTTTCAATTGAAAGTTGAGTTTGAAATTCAGGTCCTGGTATTTTGGCAATGCGTTGGTACCCAAATTTATTTTCAACGCCGAAAATATAGCCAACGTAGAATAGCGGTATCCCACAAGAAACGACGAATTCTTCTTTTTGTTGAAAGGCCCTTCTGCCAAAGCGTCCCAACCAAACAACCCGAATTGCGAACTGTACTCGCGTTTTTTGTTGTTGCCATTTCGCAATTTTAGGTCAAAAACACCTGCTGTGGAATTGTTGTATTCTGCAGGGAATGCGCCTGTAAAAAAATCGCTGTTGGCTAAAAATTTGTTGTTGATAATACTTAACGGACCACCTGTAGTGCCAGGTATGGCAAAATGGTTTGGATTCTGAATGTCTATGCCTTCCACACGCCAAAGTATACCACCTGGACTATTTCCACGCACCACAATGTCGTTTCGGCTATCGTCGGCACCTTGCACTCCAGCAAAGTTGCTTGCCATCCTAGCTGGGTCTCCTCTGCTGCCAGCAAAACGGTCGGTTTCATCTACGGTAAAAGCGCGTGCACTTACCAATGCGTTTTCGTTGTTGGGTTGTCCTTGTTTGGGTTTTGCTTTGATCGTGATTTCGGCAGTTTGAATCACATCCTCTTCCATTTCCAAGTTAAGCACTACTTCCTTGCCACTGCTAACAATAATGTTGTTCAGAATTAAACTTTTATATCCTCCCAAATTTATTGTAAAATCCTTTCTGCCTACCTGAATATCTACCAGGTTAAATTCCCCATTTTCTCCAGAAATTGCAGTTTTGCCGCTGTCAGCTCCGCGGGTGTCAATTCTAACAATCGCATCTTTCAATAGCAATTGGGTTTCTTTGTCTCGCACAGTTCCGCGCACCGTTTGGGTTTGTGCGCTGGCAATAAGTGATAAGGAAAATAAGGTAAGGAATACTATTTTCATAGGCGTAGTTTTTGCGAATTAAAAGGTTTTGATTGACTTCGCAAAATTTACTGGGTTTGTAAGCTAAATTTTGAGAATTGAAAGGAGAATGTTAAATTTGAATTATGCGGTTTTTGTTTGTAAACAACCGTGAATTAATACATTATCCGTTTGGAGCCTATTTTCGGTGGAAAGGCAATTGCGTTTTTCAAGAGGAAGTCCTCACGGGTGATCTGATAATTCGTTACAAAGGTTTATTGGGTATTCTTTCAGGGAATGCCGGAGTATTGAGAATCTCTGGCGCAGAAAAATACCGTTTTGTTAAGGAATACGAAGGTGAATTTGATTTGACCTTCAATAAATTTAATGCTGCGAAACCAATCTCGAATCCTTCGGTTTGAAAGCGTTAAAATGGGGTTTAACCTTTGGTTTTATAACCCAATTTTTGCAAAAAAACAGTAATTTTATCTTTGTTGTCACCTTGAATTAGGATTTCTCCATCTTTTGTGGAACCACCCACACCGCAGAGGTTTTTAAGTTTTTTCTCCAATTCCTTCATGTCCTCTGTTTTGCCTATAAATTCTTTAATTACCGTTGCAGATTTGCCATTTCTTACTTCGCGTCTTACATACAAAATTTGCTGGTTTGGCGCCAAAGTTTCGGGCTCCTTTGCACCGTCAAAATTGTAAGCATAGTTTGGGTCTGTACTAAATACGATGCCGTCTCGATTTTTCTTGTTTTTACTCATGCTTTGCGGTTTATCATTCCTGCAATGGGTTGTGCCATTGGCATTATAATAATATCGTTAATGTTGACATGGGGTGGGCGAGTGGCTGCCCAAACCACCGCATCTGCAATGTCTGCCGCAACTAAGCTTTCAAAACCCTTATACACCTGTTTTGCTCTTTCTTCGTCTCCATCAAATCGCACCAAACTAAACTCCGTATCTACTGCACCTGGATTCACTGCCGTTACGCGCACATTTTTTGTACTCAACTCTATGCGCATGGTTCGGTTTAAGGCATCCACAGCATGCTTGGTGCTGCAATACACATTTCCTTTTTCATAAACTTCTTTTCCAGCAATGGAACCTATGTTGATGATATGGCCTTTTCCAGCCGCTATCATCATGGGTGCTATTTGGCGCGATACATAAAGCAAGCCTTTAACATTTGTATCAATCATAGTATCCCAATGGTCAGGGTCACCTTCGTAGAATGCCGAAAGTCCCATAGCCAAGCCAGCATTGTTAACTAGAATATTGATATTTCGCCAATCATAAGGTAAACCTTGAATGCTATTTTCTACTTCTTTTCTGTTTTGCACATCAAAGGGAAGAATTAGAACGTGACAGTTGGTATTGGCTTCCAATTGGATTTTTAATTTTTCCAATCGATCTGCCCTTCGTGCATTTAAAATGATGTCAAAACCGTTGCTGGCAAACAGTTTCGCGCAAGCTTCACCAATTCCGCTGCTGGCACCAGTAATCAAAACAATGGGGTTCATTGTGGCAAAAATACGGATTGAAACTATTGTGGCAAATGCTAAATGCGCAGATTTTAAAATTACTGCTCTTGTATTTCTATCGAGGCATCCATTTTTGGCACGCGGTAGATGTAGATGTAAGAGGGCATTCTTTTAGATTGATAACCCCATTTACCTAGGCTTTCTTTTTTAATGGAAATATAATTTGCCTTGGGGTGCAGCCATAATGAATATCTTTTACTACCATCATTTTCCGCCCGATAGCTGATCACCAAATTTTCTTTTTCAAAGTTGAAAATTTGGTGATACCCTGAATCAATTTCTTTCCATTTTAGGAATACCAACAGCGCTTCTTTGTTTTGCACAAGTGAAGGCTCAAACGGAATGCCGTTGTATGGCAGAAATTCATCGTCGTAATGTATCATTTGCCATGGTTTTGGCATGGCTGCATGCACCGCTGGAACTGGTTTTTGCGCTGAGATATTACAACTAACAAAAACAAGAATGAGACAAATTGAAAATAGCCAGCGCATAACAATAAAACAACAGAAAGGAGTTTACCCCTCAAAAATGAATGTCATAAATGTGTAATTCATTGATTCACCTTAATTGGTTGACAAAGTAAGGCAGTTTTGCCATTTTTATGGTTGAATTGTTAATGGTTTTGTTAAAAAAACGGGTTCTAATTTTTCGCTACTATCACCATATTAGGCCCCAAAATCACATTTTTGCTGCTCCTAGCTGTGCTAAAAAGATACAATTTGAATTGTGATTTTACCAAGAACCAGCATATTTTGCGAATGAATTCCTTCAAGGAATTTTCAATGAACATGATTCCAGGGTTAACTGTTACATTTTTAAATCCACAAGCCAAACAAACTTGCTGCGCGCTGCTGGCATTCATGTAGTTTTCATGGGTAAAATCTCCATTTGCAAATACAGTTGCCACAGGGGCGTCCAAGTTGGGCGTTCTAAAAAAAGCAATGCCCCCTGGCTTTAAACTTTTTTGGATATTTTGCAGCAATGCTACCAATTCGTTTTTGGTAAAATGCTCTATAATATCCATTCCCAACAAGACATCCCAGGTTTGATTTTGAGATGCCACATGCGCCAATGCGTCTCCCAAAACTACGTTTTTCGCACCCATTTTCGCAGCCACTTTAACCTGTTCTGGACTGATGTCCATACCGCCTGCATTTGTAAACCCATTTTCTTGCAAAGCTTTTAACATACTTCCGCTTCCGCATCCCATATCGAAAATGGCTGCGTTTTTGGAAATGTCTTTTAACAGAGGAATGATTTCGCGGTTAAATTGGCGTTTTTCTCTTTCAAAAAGACTGACAGCATCGGTTCCAGATGCACGTCCGCTTTGGGTAGAATGATAATTGGAATATAGAACCTCGCGGTATTGCATGCTGGCAAAGGTAGTAAGGAACATGCTAATGTTGAATTACCCCGAAATATGGACGCAATAAATTGTTATCCAATTCACTTTGTTTCTTTTTCGAAACCGAAACCAACAATAGTTCCTTAATTTTTAATTCATAATTATTCTACCTTGACCGATAATTTCATTTTTGATACTGGTAAGTTTAAACAAGTATATTCCGGTTGGGAGGTCTTTGTTGTGCACAAAAACCTTATCCGTAGAATATGTCTTTTGCATTATAAACTTTCCTGCAGCATTATAAATGAATATTGTTTTATCGCTATAATCATGTGGCGTTAAAAATGTACAAAATTCTGACATTGGATTCGGAAAAACATTGAATTTGTTTTGAACCGAAGATATGAAATTTTGGAGTGTTCCCTCCAAATTTGTTTTTACAATAAACGACAAACTATCAGTGGTGAGAAATCTTTGTTTGCCTGAAATGATTAAATAGTTGTCTGCGCTGATTATTGCAGTTGAAGGAATATCATAGTTGTTGCTTCCTTGAGAAGACTCTTCTACCAATTCACCGTCTTGGTTAACAATGCATATCCAAAAATCACCTAATGAATCTGAAGGGGTCGGTTTGCTGCCGATACAAATATTGTAATTTTTATTGGAGTAAAACCCAGTAAAAAATTCTGAATTATAACTTTCTCCAATTTTTTTTTCCCAAAGGATGTTCCCGTCCTTGTCCAAACAACATATCCAAGCAGAAACCCTATTGGGTGAAACTTGTTTTTTACCCAATATTAGTATTTTCTCATTATCAATTTGAATTATTTTTTGTGCGGCATCTTTGCCTGGATTGCTAAATCTTTTTTGCCAAATAATTGTACCATTTTTGTCGCATTTATACACTGTAGCATCAGTTTCCGTGGTTGGAGAACCAACCGCAATGGCAGATATTATTAGGTCTTCATTCTTCGTTAAAACTATAGAAGTTGCATAATCATAATCATCGGTTCCAAAATGAAATGCGTTTATAGGCTCACCATTTGGTTCAGTTGCAAAATGAAATACATCCATGTTCTTGGCTCCATAATTTTCTGTTTTTCCTATAGAATAAATTTTGCCATCTTTTGATTCAACAGATGCTGAAAAAACATCGTCCTCAATTCCGCCAATTTGTTTTTTCCAAATTAAAGCACCATCTTCTTTAGGGTAATCATAAAACTTCTGCCATAGTACGTCACCTAAGTTATTAATCTTTGAAACGTACAAACTTCCCTCGCTATCTATGGTACCATTTCTAATCCAGTAACAAGATAATTCCCATCTGAAGTTTGAATAATTCCTCTGGTGTCTTCGTATGTGCCGTGTAGATAGGTTTTAGAAAACCCTTGATTTTGTCCGGAAACATTGGAAATAATGCCAAATAGGAGGCATGCAATACAATTAATTCTTTTCATTTTTTGTTGGCTTAGTTTGTTAAATTCATTATACAACCTATCCACCCTGTTTGATTGCCAATATATTACATTCGTATGACGCCCTTGTGACAAACGGGCTTTATCCGCCTATTAGGTATTTCCCTGCACTGCTACCAGCAACATAGCCAGTAGCCCAAGCCGCCTGAAAATTGTATCCACCTGTTATGCCGTCCATATCAATAATTTCTCCTGCAAAAAACAAACCGGGTACCTTTTTTGCCGCCATGGTGTCGTGGTCTATTTCTGAAGTAGAAACACCTCCAGCGGTCACAAATTCTTCTTTAAATGTTGTTTTTCCCTTTGCTTTAAAATCACAGCGGATGCTATTTTCAAGGATCCGATTTTTTTCGGGTTTCGATAAATCTCGGCACAATTTATCTGGATCAATTTTGGCCCTGTCCAAAATAAATTCCCAAAGCCTTCCAGGCAAATCAAAAGGATTGACATTGGAAATCTTTTTAGCTGCATGCATGCGCAAAGCCGAAGCAAATACATCCCTGCCAGCTTCTTCTCCCATTCCTGTCCAGTCCACCAAAACAGTGTATTTATAGTCCATGGCGGCCAATTCTGGCGCCAGCCAAGCCGATGCTTTAAGGATTGCAGGACCACTTAATCCCCAATGGGTAATTAATACTGGACCCTCGTACCAATCGCCTGCACCCATGATTTTTATTTTACTGCCAAATGTAGAAACACCCATTAAAGCATGCAACTTTTTGTCGCTGATATTGAAGGTAAACAATGAGGGAACAGGTGACTCAATGTTTATTCCCAAATCCATTAAATATTGGTATTGTTCCAATTTGTTGTATCCACCAGAAGCCAAAATAATCGCCTTGGTTTTAAACGAATCGCCACTATCTGTTGTAACCAAAAAACCTTTTTCAGGCAAGGGTTTAAATGAAACAATACTAGTTTTTATGTGCACTTCTATTCCCAATTCAATGGCAGAATCATACAAGCAATTGGCAATGGTTTCTGAATTGTCAGTCATCGGAAACATACGTCCATCTGCCTCTGTTTTTAGGGTGACCCCGTGTGCTTCAAACCATCTTATAGTGTTGGTAACCGACCATTTTCTGAGTGCCCATTTCAATATTGCCTTTCCACGCGGATAGGCCAGAAGCAATTCGTTATTGTCCGTTTGGTTGTGGGTTACATTGCACCTTCCACCGCCACTTACAATCACTTTGCTCAACAATTTGCCTGTTTTTTCTGTGATTATTACCCTGGCTTTCTGCCGCGAGGATTTGGCGTGATTGGCCGCAAAAAAACCCGCTGCACCGCCGCCTACAACTAGAATGTCAGTATCGCCGATGGGTTTGCTCATTTTTCAAAAATAGTAGAATGTGCGTGATTGCGCAAATGCTGATTTTAATAAATGCATTATTTGGTGATTCGATAATTCTTATATTCTCCAATTCTCCATCCAAATATTTTTTCAATCCAATACAAAACCTTAGTTTTAAAAGTAAAATTTTTTTTAGAAATATCGTACTCAAATTCCCAATTCATTTTTTCAATTCTATTCCGCATTACTTCAGGTTGTGTGCTGTCAAATTTTTCTAAAGAATCAATACCAGAATAATCAAATTCATTGGAAACAGCCACCTTGTTTTGCATATAATTGTCGTCGTGCCACATGCGGTGAAATTGCAATTGTTTTTGCTGCTGGTCTTTGGGGTGTTTCACCCAACCATAGTGATAAATAGCCGCGCCACTGTGTTTTACTTTTAATTTTAGGTCATTGCCTATTCTGAATCCTTGCGCATCGCGGTAACTGTAAATCATCGGATTGTTTCGCAAAATGCGGATTTCTTTGCGATACCATTTCCGCGAATCGCCTGTAAAATCGTAACTTCCATAAAAATGTACATAATCAAAAAGCAAACCATCCACTTGTTTATTGCTTAAATTTTCGAACATGCTTTTTCGAACTGTTTCTAAATATTTTTCGTGCAAACATTCATCCGCTTGAATATAAAACAACCAATCTGATTTTGGGTCTACAGCAGCTTTGGCTTTGTTGGTTTCATCCGCTAAAACTTTTCCACCAACACGCAAATTGTCATCCCAAATGGTTTCAATAATTCGAATTTTAGGGTCGTTAAAACTTTCTACAAATTCCAACGTATTGTCGTCACTTTTCCCCACCGCAATTACAAATTCATCACACAGCGGTAGAATAGAAAGAACGGCCTCCTTTAACGGATAATCTGCTTTAACAACGTTGCGCGCTATGGTAAAACCGGATACTTTCATTTTTGATTATTAGTTATTAATTATCAATGATTATTGGAGAGTGATGAGTTATGAATTGAAAGTAGAACTTCACAATTAGTGCAAAATAAACATTTATTGGGGAAGTATTTTGAAAGAAAATCATTGGTGTTTTAATATTTAATATATCATTAATAATTAAACATTTATTTAATTCAACCTCCATTTATCCTCCAACCGATGGTTGTATTTTATTTTCATTTCATCCAGCATTTGTTGGACTGATGGTTCAAATGAAAAGCCTTTTTTTGAAACCATTCTCACATCCATTTTATTTAAGGAGTCTACTACATTCACCCACAAAGCGCAATTCCCAGGATATTGCCCCAATACATCTTCCAAAATTTGGTATTTCCCTTCGTCTAAATCTTGCATTGTAAAATCGACTTGAATGCTTTTAACCAGTTTATTTGCGGTCATATTGCCTGCTATGGATATTTCTTTAAACCTCAAATACATTTTATCGTTGTACTTGCTTTTTTCAAAGGAGCCGCGAATGACAATGATATAATCTTTTGTAAGAAAAGATTTGAATTTCATATAATCATCACCAAACATAGCGAACTCAAATGAACCTGAGTAATCGAGCATTACAAATTTGCCAAAAGGCTGTCCTTTTTGGCTGAATTGTTCGTGGAAAGAGGTAATAATTCCCATCACTTGAAAAGGCAAATCATCTGTTCCATTTTGGTATTCTTGCAAATCCCTTAAGCCGCAACTGGTGATTAATTCGTATTCAAAGCGGTAGGTATCTAATGGGTGTTTGCTTAGATACACACCCACCATTTCTTCTTCCGCCCTCAGTTCGTCTAGCAAACTCAATTTATCTGCTTGGGGTAATTTGGGTTCGGATGTAACGCTGTTTTCTTCGCCTCCGCCAAAAAGGGAACCTTGCCCTGAGATTTTGTCGTTCTGTTGTTGTTGTCCATATTTAATGGCCATTTCTACCCCGTTTTTATCATCGTCTGACGAAAAATACTGCGCACGGTGATATCGAGTGTCAAAATCAAAAGCACCAGCTCTGGCAAGTGAATCTAAATTCTTTTTGTTTACGCTTCGCGCATTTACACGAGTGGTAAGATCAAAAATGCTTGAAAAGGATCCATTTGCATCTCTTTCTTTTAATATGTCTTCAACTGCACCTTCACCCACGCCTTTTACAGCACTCATGCCAAAACGAATTTCGCCTGCTGGTGTTACTGTAAAAGCACTCCTGCTTTCGTTCACATCCGGACCCAAAACTTTAATCTCCATTCGGCGGCATTCTTCCATATAAAAAGTAATTTTTTTAATATCGCCCATATTGCTTTTTAATACTGCAGCCATATATTGGGCAGGGTAATTGGCTTTCAAATACGCAGTTTGAAATGCCACAACCGCATAACAAGTAGAGTGCGATTTGTTAAATGCATATTGTGCAAATTCTTCCCAGTCACTCCAAATTTTTTCCAATTTGGTGGCGTCGTGTCCATTGGCTATACCCCCATCCATATACGTGCTTTTCATGGCATCAATAATATCCTTTTTCTTCTTTCCCATCGCTTTTCGCAGCTCATCTGCATTGCCTTTGGTAAATCCAGCTAATTTTTGGGAAAGCAACATTACTTGCTCTTGGTAAACAGTAATGCCATAGGTTTCTTTTAAATATTCTTCACAAGCTTCTAGGTCAAATATTACGGGTTTTCTGCCGTGTTTTCTGTCAATAAAATCTGGAATATATTTCAATGGACCCGGTCTATACAATGCGTTCATGGCAATTAAATCTGCAAATTGTGTGGGTTTTAATTCACGCAAATATTTTTGCATACCTGGACTTTCAAACTGGAAAACACCATTGGTATCGCCGCGCTGAAACAATTCATAGGTTTTAACATCTTCCAGTGGAATGTTATCTACATCAATTATATCCCCAGTGGTTTCTAGAATTATTTTAATGGCTTCTTTTAAAATAGACAAGGTACTTAAACCCAAAAAATCCATTTTCAAAAGTCCAGCTTTTTCAATTTGGTTAACATCGTATTGAACCTGCATCCATTTGGATTCCTTGCTTCTAGCAACCGGCACCAAGTTGTCTATATCCTCTGGAGCAATGATGATTCCACAAGCATGCACACCAGTATTGCGCACGCTGCCTTCTAATTTTTCTGCATCTTTTAAAACTTGTGCTGCGGGTTCCGTGCTGTTGTATATTTTTTGTAATTCACGAATGTTTTCAATTTCTTCTGGTTTTAAATTGTTTGAATCATCTTTGGCCAAATCGTCGGGATTTGCATGCAACAACACCTCTAATCCAAAGTTTGCAGGCACTAGTTTCGACATTTTGTCGGTAGCACTTAGTGGATATTGCAAAACCCGGCCTACGTCTCTAATGGAACTCTTTGCCGCCATAGTGCCATAAGTAATAATTTGTGCAATGCGTCTTTCACCGTATTTATTGGCTACATATTCAATTACTTTTTCACGTCCTTGATCGTCAAAGTCAATATCTATATCGGGCATGCTTACCCTTTCTGGATTTAAAAACCTCTCGAAAAGCAAATCATATTTTACTGGGTCTACATTGGTAATTCCCAAACAATAAGCAACTACACTTCCGGCTGCGGAACCTCTCCCTGGACCTACCCATACGCCCATTTCGCGAGAGGCAGTTGTAAAATCTTGCACAATTAAAAAGTAACCTGCAAATCCACTTTTCTCAATGGTTTTTACTTCAAATTCCAACCTTTCTAAAACCTCAGTGGGAATAATTTCCCCATACCGTTTTTTACATCCTTCGTAGGATAAAAAACGCAAATATTCATTTTGGGTAGTAAAGCCAGGAGGCAAAGTGAAGTTGGGGAGCATCAAATCCCGCTTTAACTGGGGTGTTTCTATGGAGTCAATTACCAGATTGGTGTTGTCTATGGCCTCTGGAATGTCGCTAAACAAGGCCGACATTTCCGCGCTACTTTTGAAATAAAATTCATCGTTGGGGAAACCAAATCGGAATCCTTTTCCGCTTTCTTCGTTGGTTGCTTTGGGTGTGTTTTGAAATTCTCCCGTATTGATACACAATAAAATATCATGCGCATTTGCATCTTTTTTATCGGTATAATGGCTGTCGTTTGTAGCAATAATTGGCACATTGTATTTGCGCGCAAAACCTATCAGTGTTTGGTTTACATCTTCTTGGCTAATGCCAGAGTTGTCGATGTTATTGATGTTATGTCTTTGTAATTCTACATAAAAATCATCGCCAAACATTTCGTGCCATTCTTTAAAAGTGTTTTCGGCAATGTCGTTTCCTTTAAAAATAATGGCTTGTGGTATTTCTGCACCTATACAACATGAGGTTGCTATCAATCCTTCTTTGTATTCCTTTAATAAAGCTTTGTCAATTCTGGGAAATTTGGAATACATTCCATCCAAATAGCCAAGCGAGCAAAGTTTGGATAAATTTTTATATCCCTGTTGGTTTTTAGCAAGCAACAATTGGTGATACCTTTTGTCTTTTTGTCCTAGACTAAAAGATTTCCGGAACCGATCTTCCACCAAATAGAATTCACAGCCAATAATCGGTTTTAATCCTTCGGCAGTGACTGCTTGATAAAAATCGAAAGCCCCAAACATGTTGCCATGGTCTGTAATGGCAAGGGCTGGCATCCCATCTGCTTTGGCTTTTTTTGCCAAACTTTTTATGTTGGCAGCGCCATCTAAAAGCGAATATTGTGTGTGAACGTGAAGGTGTGAAAATTTTGGCATTCGTAGTCAAAAAAATGAACTTACGAATTTAAGATTTTGGATAACAGAAAACAGGCTTGTGGACAAATAGGGGAAATGTTGTAGTTATCCTAGGTGCAATTATAGAATGGCACGTTTTATTGACCGTAATCATAAAACGTGGTATCGGCAGGGTAGCCTTCTTTGGTTATTTTTTGCACCCAAACCAAAACTTGATTTTTATAGACGCCGCGTTCCATCACGTTGCCATTTTCAAAGTATTGTTCAAAATAGCCATCATAGTTTGTTTGCACCATACCAGACTCTTTCGTGGTTTGAATTGTATAATGTGCTTTTCTTTGGCCATTGGGATAATAGACTTCTTGCCAAACTGGCAATCCATGTTCGTCGAATTTGGTAACCCGACTTAAATTAGACTTTGAGTCAAAGTTTAATTCATATTTCACTGAGTCGCCCAAGTAGTATTTTTCCCATTGTAAAGTGCCGTCACCACGTTTGCTAATGTCGTAAATTGCTTTTTTTTCTTTCACCAATTTGTCGAGTTTATCTCGGTCAAACTTAAAAGGCTTGCTTATGGAATCTTTGCCCGAATTTGAACCACATGCCGCTATGAGCAGTGTGATTGCCAATGTTTGTAAAGCGAGTTTCATAGTGTGCGAAGGTAGAGAAACTTGCAGAAATTCAACTCAACTTAAATTTTCAATAAGGGAAAACCGCACTGAATAAACAAACGCCATTTACATTTCGCCCATAGCCCCGTATCTTTGCCCCATGCATTTGTCGCAACTTCAGGTGTTCGATTTTAAAAACCATGCGGAGGCCCGTTTTGAATTTTGCGCGCAAATCAATTGCATTACTGGCGCCAATGGGGCAGGTAAAACCAATTTGTTGGATGCTGTTTATTATTTGGCCAATGCCAAGAGTTTTTTTAATGGGATTGACGGTCAATTGATTCGCCATAACGCTGCATTTTTTTCGTTGCATGGGTGGTTTTCCATAGAGGACGGTCTCGGCGATTTCGACGTTTTGGCTAATTTTACGGATAAAGGGAAAAAAACAGTCAAGAAGAATGATAAAACTTATCCAAGATTGTTGGATCATATTGGATTTATTCAAACCGTTTTTATTACTCCGTATGACATTGCTTTGGTTCTAGAAGGAAGCGAAGAACGGCGCCGATTTGTAGATTTTACTTTGTGCCAAACGGATAGAGAGTATTTGGAAGTATTGGCATTTTACAAACGCATTCAAGACCAGCGAAATGCATTTCTAAAGAAAATGGAAGGCAGAATTGCTGATTCAGATATATTGGAAAGTTATGATACCCGTTTGGTTCCTGCTGCCAATAAAATATTTGAAAAACGGAAGGATTTTATAAATATATTTCTTCCTTATTTTCAAGAATATTATTCATATATTAGCGAAGAAAAGGATACTTATGCATTAGAATATATTTCTGAATTGTACACAGAAAATTATGGCGATATTTTAATTAAAAATCGCGACAGGGATCGAATATTGATGCGAACAAGCTCTGGCATTCATAAGGATGATTTTGAATTTACATTGAATGGATTTCCCTTAAAAAAATACGGATCCCAAGGCCAAATTAAATCTTTTGTAATCGCATTAAAATTGGCTCAATACCGCTATTTTAGAGATAAAACAAAACACAAACCCATTTTGTTGTTGGATGATATTTTTGAAAAAATAGACACCGCCCGTGCCGGTAAATTGATGGAGCTTGTGGCCCGTGATTTTTTTGGCCAGATTATTATTACGGATACGCACGCCGATCGTGTTAAACAACATCTTTCCGATGTGGATGCCGAGAAAAAATTCTTTGAAATAGAAATATAATACAAAAAACCTTCGCCCCTATGGGGCTATGGATGCTGCGCCCCTATGGGGCTAGGATGAAGGTGAGGCGCAACATTAAAAGATAATGCACCTTTGGGCTACCGGCCGGTGTTTATTGCATATACACAGTAGATGAAATATTCATCCTCAATCCAAAATTCAACCAGTTGCCTGAAGAGGCCATCCAGCCTTTTTGTTTGCGCATTTGATAACCCAAATCAATCCATAAATTATGCTTAATCATGTAACTAAACTGTGCTTGAAAATTTAGAATATCCGCCAAATTTCCCTGCAAGATTTTATTGCCAAAATCACTCCTTCTATCCTTGTAATTTCTATAAATATTGCCACCAAAATCTGTTCCTTTATAATAGCTAGAGTCCATGCCTTTTTTTGCCAACATTCCTGTAAAAATAAATGTCAGTTTAGGGATTTTATTGGGTTGAAACATCAGTCGCCCTAGAAATTCTTTAAAGTTAGCACCCAAAGGGTGGGCAAGGGGTTGTCCGTATTGACTCCAATTTTGACTGCCTCGAAAGTGGGAGTATGTATACGGATTGGCACGGTTATATTCTGCCTGCAAAAACAACAATCCGTGTTTTGTTTTTTGCGTGGATTTTAACCCGGCTTGAAATGCAAATTTATTCGCCCAGTATCCACTTTTGGCCTTTACTTGTTTTATGCTAAATTCGTCTATCACAAATTGACCATAAAAAATGATTGATTTGGGTAAATACGCTTTCCAGTCCAACGCAATCAAAGCATTGTCTCTGCTGCCCAAATTGCTTTCAACGGCTCTATAAAAAATAACGGGATTTAAATATTCCAAATCAAAACCTTTTGTATCAGCCGTATCTCTGTCAAAAACAATCATTTCACTCGCCCCGATTTCCAATCTCTTTTTGATCAGTACTGAGGCCCTGTGGATGGCCATGTATTTTCGCGGCACCAATTTGTCACCATTTTGATTTCCAGGTGTAGGTGAAAAATTGTTAAGTTGTGCAAAAATATTTTGGTAGTGAAATGGACCAATTTGTGTATTTAATTTGAGGAATAAATATTCTTTTGCATAATCGCTTAAAATTAGGCTTCGGTAGCCATTTCCAATAAAAAACTTATCATGCCCAAATGCTGCGTTCACATGGTTTTTTACCAAATTTACGTTCACATATCCTTTGGCGCTAAAAAAATCATACCCGGTTTTGTTAACGTATTTCCACCAACCCATTCCTGGTAATGTGCCCAAACTGTCCGGAAGAGATTTCATATAATTCGGCAAAAAGACTTGGTTCTCGGTAATCCGGGTATAAAATCCGACTTTGGCATTCAGTGTACCCCGCAATTCCACCCCACGTGTATTTTGACTGTAATTGCTCCCCCATTGGGTTTTGGGGCCCAATTGTACGTTGATTATAGGGTTGATTGAAAACCAAGAGTTTTTCTCATGGTATGTATAAACCGTTGCTTTATTTTGATAAAAATATTTCAAAAAAGTCCATTGAGAATTGGCCCAATGATTAATGGGTGTTGTAAATTCAGGATTATCTGCTTTTAAATATTCTGCATTAAAATTAGCAGCAGTTCTAAGCAATAATAGAATACGGATTTGGGTATCTGCTTTATTCACATGCTGAAAGCTGGAATCCACGGATCCTCTAAGGAAATAGCGATTGCTATAATTAAGCTGCGAATAATTGTTGCCGAAGCTTCCAAAATGACTTTCGCATTCTTTGGTCTGCAAGATGAGATCGGCCCATGTATTGGGCTCATACCATGGACTCTGCGAATACGCGGACACTGATATTCCCAAACCGAAGAGTAAAAGCCAAAGTTTGCGCATGGCGCGAAGATACAGAGATTGAATTTAAATTTTATAAGTGATGTTTGGGGGAGGAGAAACTAATTCAACGATATCCTCGGCATCAATTGATCTGCGCCGTTGTAGAACATCAAATCGTGTATTTCTGGCTTTAAGAACGGAATAAGGGGCATTTGGCCTAAAATTTCCATCACTTCAAATTCGTTTTTAGCCTGAACACAGCACCACCATTTTGAAAGATCCGCAGCTACTGCGTAACTCACCAACTTTCCTTCCGCAAAAAGTTCGTTCACTACTTCACGGTGTTGAGGAATCAGCGAGGCCATTTCTGCATTCACAGGTGGCAGCGGACTTTCTACAAGAAACACTGGCATAATGCTTGCAAATATAAATATATTTTGACTAAGGCAAATCATCGTGCTATCGTTGGGCGAAAAAAATAACGACACGGAATCGCCAATTTGTTGTGGAAATTGTTAGGCATCTTTTTTTTTGAAAAACAGCATTTAATATTAACAGTCAAATAGGAATTGTGAATGGGAAACGATCGAATTTTCCGCATGCTACTGCAGAGGATATAAGAAAAACTGGCCTAAGTAAAATTTTCTTTATCCAAAAATGCCTCTGGAACAGTAGAAAGTATTTTTGGATGTTTGATTTATACGGATACGCATTGCGGAAGCCTTAAATATTGTATACCCAAATAATAAAGTTTAGCAGAAAATCAAAAGCGATGCAATAAATCTTGCGTTACCATAGTGTAACCCGTAAAATTGCCAGCATAATTTAAGTTTTCGCATTTCAAATAACCATTTAATTGGGTTGCTTCTTCCGCAGTAATTAATCCCAACAATTCCAAAACTTGCTGTGCAACATTGTATTGTGGACCCATTCTACCGTCGTCGATTTTAATGCAAATGCCCCATTTTTTAGATGGAACGGCAATGTTGTAAATGCCATCAGCACCGGTTTTACCTATGATTTTTCCTTTGGTTTCACGAATCAAATCTGTACAATATCTTTTGCTGCCAGCTACCATTTCAGGGTATGTTGCAATGGCTTCCAGAATCAATGCGCACGCACGGTTGATTTTTTCATCGCCAAATTTTTGGGGAACTGTAAGGTTTTTAAAAGCAAGAGCCTGGTTAAAAACCGGCATGGCAAATATGGGTGCACTACAACCGTCAACTCCTGTAAGTAACTGAGATTCTGGAATTTCATGAAAAAGGGCTGTTACTTTTTTTATTTCTTGGTGCAAAGGATGTTGGGCTTGCAAATAATTTGCAATTGGCTGATTGTGGTAAACGCACCAAGCCAAAAAACCACTGTGTTTTCCGCTGCAATTGTTGTGGATTGCTCCCGGTTCTTGGTTGTTTTTTATCAACCGAACATAATCTTTTTTAAGGGTGGGTTGTTGTGCACCGCAGCCAAGTGCCGATTCCGTAAGCCCGATTTTTGCCAAAATTCCGCGCGATGCCTCCACATGCATTTCTTCCCCGTTATGGGATCCACACATGATAGCAAGTTCTTTTAAAGTGAAACCAAAATGATCAAAGGCCCCCGAAGTAATTAAGGGAATGTGTTGGAAATATTTCAGCGCAGAACGCGGGTAACACATTTGTTGAATGTTGCCTACGGTGTGCAATATTTTACCGTTTTCATCTACCACACAGATAACGCCGCGGTGAAAACTTTCTGGAATCCCTCCTCGGGTATGTTGAACTAAAATTGGATTTGAATTTTCCACTAAGATTTTAAACGATATTGAGCCAATAAATACAATACGGACATTCTCACAGCCACCCCATTTTCTACTTGTTGTAATATTATGCTTTGAGCACTATCTGCAACTTCACTGCTTATTTCTACGCCTCTATTTATGGGTCCAGGGTGCATCACCACAATCTCTTTGTCCAAGCTATTTAAAATCTCCATATTGAGGCCATATTGCATGGTATATTCTCTCAGCGATGGGAAATATTTAATATCTTGTCTTTCCAATTGAATGCGAAGCATATTGGCCACATCGCACCATTGCAATGCTTTTAGCAAGTTGGTTTCTACTTTCACCCCCAGTTGTTGAATAAAACGTGGTATTAGCGTAGGTGGGCCGCAGACCATCACTTCGGCTCCTAATTTTTGCAAACAAAATATATTGCTTAATGCAACCCTAGAGTGTAGAATATCACCCACAATGACTACTTTTTTGCCTGCAATCTCTCCCAATTTTTCGCGGATAGAAAATGCATCCAGCAATGCTTGGGTTGGGTGTTCATGGGTACCATCTCCAGCATTAATTACTTGTGATTTTACCCGTTTGGCCAAAAAAATGCAGGCACCTGGCGCTGGGTGCCGCATCACAATCATATCCACCTTCATGCTGAGGATATTGTTCACCGTATCTATTAGCGTTTCACCTTTTTTTACGGAGGAGGATGAACTTGAAAAGTTTAAAACATCTGCCGAAAGCCGCTTTTCTGCCAATTCAAATGAAACCCTTGTGCGTGTAGAATTTTCAAAAAATAAGTTGGCTACCGTTATATCCCGCAATGAAGGGGTTTTCTTTACCGGACTGTTGAGCAATTGTTTAAAATTGTCGGCGGTTTGAAAAATGAGTTGAATGCTTTCTTCTGAAAGTTCCTTGATTCCTAGAAGGTGTTTTATTTGTGCCGCCTGATTCATTCTTTTTTACCCAATAACCAAACTGAATTGTTGTTGTTTTCCCAATTTACTTTTACGTGTTCGCCAGTGCTGCGGCTATCCACCACAGCACCTGTATAATCTGCTGAAATGGGCAGTTCGCGGTGGTATCTGCGGTCTATCAATACCATCAATTCTACCGAATCTGGTCTTCCGTAATTCATCAACGCATCTATGCCAGCCCGCACACTGCGGCCGGTATACAATACGTCGTCTACCAAAATAATATTCAATCCTTCAGTGCCAAAATCCATCGAATTGGGTTTGGGCATAATCAAATCTCCTCTTAGAATGTCATCTCTAAAAAAGCTGTTATCCAATTCGCCATACTTCAGTTTGTTTTGCGGATACAGCAAATTTATCTTTTCGAACAGCCTGCGCGACAATTCAACACCCCTAGGTTGAAGGCCTAGCAATGCGCATTTTGTCATTGGTCCATGGTTTTCTGCCAATTGCAAAGCAAACCTATGAATGATAAGTTCAATGCGTTTGTGAGACAGAAGAATCCTTGGTTCCATTATTTTTCCGACAGCGAAAGTATGGTATCAAATTCTTTTTTGGTAACTTTTGCAACCGAAAGTCTGCTGATTCTAATCAGCTCAAAACCTTCAAGCCTTTTGTCAGCCTTCATTTCAGCCAATGTTACAGGTCTATTTAACTTTTGCACAGGTTTTACATCTACGGCCACCCAGCGGTCATCTTCTGTGCTGGGGTCTTGGTAGGCTTCTTTGCTTACTTCGGCAATCCCTACAATTTCCATCCCCTCGTTGCTATGGTAAAAGAAACACCAATCGCCAATTTGCATTGCCCGTAAATTGATGCGTGCTGTGTAATTGCGAACACCATCCCAGGTGGTTTTCTTGTCCTTTACAAACTGATCCCAGCTGTATTTGTGGGGTTCCGATTTGATGAGCCAATAATTCACGGCGCGAAGATAGGGATAAGCCGTATTATCATTTTCGGATATTTTATCACCTGGTTGGTCTTTATATTTGCCAAAAGGAGAACCAAAATAGCAACAATGTAGATGGCAAACTGAGACCAAACAGAATGAAGCACCAGATGACCAGTTAACTATACCACCAACTGAGAGAAAATTTTGAATATCCATCTAGAATTCAGCATATTTGCACCCAAAATGAAATTTTCGTTTACCCTCATTTTGGTTTTTCTTGGATTTGAATTCAATTCAGTAACTGCCCAAAATTATGCGGAAGAGAAAAAGGATGATTCTGCCAGATTTGTGATTGGTGGCTATTTGGACGTGTATTATGGATTTGATTTTAACAAACCTGCCGATAAGAATAGGCCCTATTTTGTTTCTAGCAGCAGGCACAATGAGGTAGCCATTAATTTGGCCATATTGGACATAATTTATACAGCCCCACGCGTGCGTTTTGCATTAAAGCCAGCCTTTGGTACGTTTATGCAAAACAACTTTGCCAGTGAGCCCATATTGCTCCGCAATTTGTATGAAGCCAATGTGGGTTTTCGCCCGTTTAAGAAAAAAGAAATTTGGATTGATGCGGGTAATTTTTATTCGCCATACACAAACGAATCTGCCATATCCAAAGACCACCTTACTTACACCCGCAGTATGAGTGCTGAAAACGTTCCTTATTATTTAAGTGGCATTCGTGCTTCCATAGAATTGAATAAAAAGTGGCATACATACTTGTACATGCTCAATGGTTGGCAAGTGATTCAAAGTCAGGGCAAGCACAAAGCTTTGGGCACCCAATTGGAGTATAAAGCATCAAAAAAATTATTGCTCAATTGGAATACATTTATTGGCAATGTGAGCACCGATTCTTCACCGAATATGCGGATGCGATATTTCACCGATGTATTTGCATTGTGGAATATGGATGGAAAATTTAGTGTAACAGCTTGCGCGTTAGGCGGTTTGCAAAATCGGTTGGATACTGCTGCAAGGTCCTATCAAAGCAACTGGTACAGCGCCAATGTGCAAGCCAGATACCGTATAACCAAACAACACAGTATTTCGGCAAAAGCTGAATTTTTTAAAGACAAACAATCTGTTTTGGTAACACCTATAACCCAAGTAAAGGGCTTTGATTACAGAAGCATTACCGCCACTTGGAATATTTCCATAGTGGAAAATATGATGCTTCGTTTTGAAGCCAAAACGATGTTTTCGCCTGATAAAATTTTCAAAACTCCGAACGGAACTCCCACCAATCACAACAACCTAGTCATCAGCAGTTTGACTGTGTGGTTTTGAATTCCAGCAGCGAAAAAAACAAGCAAGCCGCAGTTTTTTTCGCTGCTGGATCCTATTTATCAAAAACCTTATCCTTATCCACCTTCTTTACTTTTTCGCCATCATTTAACATCTTGGCTACAGCCATGCCCGGCGCGGTTATTACTTCATCACCTTCTTTCAAGCCTTCTATAACCTCAAAGTAATTGATATCCTGAATGCCTGTTTTTACTTTAACGGCTTTGGTTTTTCCATTGTCGTAAATAAAAACCCATGTACCCATTTCTTCTTTTTTGTCAGATTTATCAGTTGTGGTTTCTTCTTTCGGTTGGAATGATTTTTTTCCAAATTGCAAAGGTTTTCTCGTTGTTACCGATGAAATTGGTACCGACAATACATGTCCTTTGGTGACCGTTTTGATATCTACAGTTGCTGTCATTCCCGGCCTAAAGGGTTGTTTTTTACCCACACCAAGGTCTGAATAACTGCTGCTAAGTATGCGCACTTTTACCACAAAATTGGTTACTTGGTCGGTAATGGAAGTTGCTGCATTAAACTTCGCAGAATTGGCAATTTCAGTTACACTGCCTTTAAAGACCCTATCGGGATAAGCATCTACTTTTACATCTGCACTGTCGCCCATTTTAATGCGAACAATGTCGTTTTCATTCACATTAACTTCTACTTCCATGCTGTTTAAATCGCTAATTCGTAGAATTTCTGTACCGGCCATTTGTGCTGTGCCTACAATGCGTTCTCCTTTTTCAGAGTTCAGGTTGGTAACAATACCACCTGTAGGTGCATAAATGCTGGTGCGACCTAAATTTCTGCGGCCTTCTTCTAGCCTAGCAGCCATGCTTGCCACATTGTACTGTGCGGCTAAAATGTTCTTTTCTGCCGCTGTTACATCTGCTTTGGCAGTTTCATATTGCAAACGAAAACCATCCCACTCTTGGTCACTTATAACCTTTTCATCATGCAATTTTTTATTGCGGTTGTAGTTGACTTCTGCCTGTAAAAGATTCGCATACACCTTTGCTCTTTGGGCTTGGCTGCCTGCAACGGATGCACGCCCATTGTCTAAATTCGCACTCAGTTGGTTGATGGTGGTTTCATAAATTTCTGGGTTTATTCTCAGCAACAATTGGCCTTGTCGCACAGAATCACCTTCTTTTACCGCCATATCAATGATTTCACCACTCACATCGGCACTAATTTTAATTTCACTTTCAGGCTGTATTTTTCCACTCACACTTACAATTTCTGTGATGTTTTTTACTACAACTTTTTCCGTTGCAACTTTTGTTTCGCCCGAGCCACCTCTTGCAAAAATGGCAATAAGTACAATCAGGAAAACAACGCTTCCTAAAATCCAGTATAATTTATTTCGTTTCAAGTAATTATTTTAATTCGAGTTTTTGGCCCATGTAAAAATCCAATACCATACGCCTAAATATATATTCATATTGCACAGACAAAAGACTAACCTGCGCCGCTGCTTGAGTAGCTTTGCTTATTTGCAAATCAATTGCGGCAGCCTGCCCTGCGTCAAAACGCTTTTGCACAAAATCTAAATTTTTATTTTGAGATTCCAACGAAAGTTTGGATGCTTTTAATCTGTTCATGGCAGATAAAAATGAATTGTATGCCGTTACCACTTCATTGTATAGATTTTGTTTGCTTCTTTCATAGGCTATACGGTATCTCTCAACATCCAAATTGGCAACTTTAACATTGGTAGAGTTTTGGAATTTGGTAAATATTGGCACAGCCAATGAAGCACCTACCCAATTGCCTATATTGTTTTTCATTTGGGTTCCATAATTTATGGTATTTATATCATATAACCATTTGGGGGTTTCCACATTGGGAACCGCATTGCCGACAACGCGCCCCGTTGTCTGCCATTCATCGTAGTGCGGATTTAAATAGGTTTTGGCATTCGAAGAATATAGGGTGCTCAAATTGGCCGCGGCAGTTAGGGAAGGAAGAAGTGCACCCATAATAGATTTTTTCCTAAACATATAAGCTTTCAACCGCATTTCTGACGCTTTTACATCCGTTCTTTTGGTCATTGCAGAATCAAAAATTACCGTTAAACTATCTGGATATACTTGCGGAATAATGGAGCCCGTTAATGGGATTTCGATGTCCAATTTGTCTTCAAATGGAAGTCGCAATAACAATTTTAAACTGGTTAAAGCTGTTCTTTCTTGGTTTTCAGCAGTTACAATATTGGATAAATCTGTTGCCTCCTGCGCTTTCATGTTCAACAAATTCCCTTCATTGATTACCCCAGCATCAAATTGTTTTTGTGCTTTATCCAATTGTGCGGTGGTGTTTTTTAAATTCTGTTCGTAGGATTTTTTTAATTCCCTGGCTTGGGCTACCTGTAAAAACAAATTGGCCACGTTTAAGGATATGTTTTGTTCCACATTGATCAAATCATATTCACTTGCCATCCAGTTATATTTGTTGTATTTGATATTGTTATTCAGTTGGCCACCCGCAAATAATACTAGGGTACTGTTTAATTGATAATTGTTTTGGGTTACGTTGTTTGTAACGTTGGTATTTGTAAAACGGTCGGTACTTCTACCTGCCTGAAAGTACAACCCTCCAGATCCATTTAAATCGGGCAAACGGTTGTATTTGCTTTGTTTAAAGCCAAGTTCATTTTGTTCAACGCTTAACATAGATTGTTGCACATCTAGGCTGTTTTTAATGGCTGCGTCAATGCAGGTTTGTAAATCCCAAACTTTACCAGTCATATTTTGGGCAAATGCAGAAAATGTGCTTAGGATGAGAGTGGATAGTGTTATCAGGCGCATGTAGTTGCAAATATAGACTTTGGATGAATTAGATGTATGCAATTCGATAAAATTATCGATGAACAATCAATTATAAGCATATTAATTGGTTAAAGGAATTTAACAATGAATAGTGTTAAAATAATAAGAATGAATACCTAAAATTGTATACTTTTGAAGTCTAAAACGAATTTTAAATGAAATCAACCAAAATATTTTATGCCTTGGTAACTTTATTTACCCTCGCCTGCGGAAGCAAAGTAGACAGTAACAAAGATGCCCGTTTCGACGGAAATAGAAAAATGGTAGCATTGCTAGATAGTTTGAGCAAGGCTGCGAACACGGCTGAAAATTATTATTTAAGTGAAGCAAGGGCAAGCACATTGTTGTCAAAAAAACCCGCCAAATTTTCGAGTAAGGTCGATAAATTAAACTGGAATTTAGCTTACAATAACGAATTGCTTTGTTCTGGGAAAACGGAGGAAGCTGCCAAGAATTTGGTTGCGTTGCTTCAAGAGGAAAATGGGAGTTTGGATGGAGCCATCAAAATTGCTGAATACAAATCCTTGTACGAAATGCTTGCAATCACTTACTTGCGAATGGGAGAGATGCAAAACTGTCTTACCAATCACAATGCCGCATCTTGCATCTTGCCTTTCTCTAAGGAGGCTGAACATAAAAATAAAACGGGATCTGAAAAAGCTGTTGAAGTCTATACCATATTGTTGGATCAATATCCAAAAGACATTCAATCTAGGTGGCTGTTGAATTTGGCGAATATGACATTGGGTAAATATCCGGATGGGGTGCCCGAGAAATTTAGAATTCCAGTAGAAGCTTTTAAAAAACCCAAAACAGATATTAAACCGTTTGTAGATGTTGCTATTCCTTTGGGTTTGGATCGCAGTGCATTGGCTGGTGGTGCCTGTTTAGAAGATTTTAATAACGATGGCTTTTTGGACGTTTTTTGCACTTCTTATGGTTTGTTTGACAATGTAAAACTATTTTTAAGCAATGGCGATGGTACCTTTAAAGATGCTACGGAAAGTGCCCAATTAAATGGCATTACTGGAGGTCTAAATTGCAAACAAGCAGATTTTAACAACGACGGGTTTATGGATATGCTGGTTTTACGCGGTGCGTGGCTTGATGTTGGGGGTGAGTGGCCAAATTCGTTATTGAAGAACAACGGGGATGGAACTTTTTCAGATGTAACTTTTGAGGCAGGTATGGTGAATTTTAGGCCTACCGAAACCGCAGCTTGGGCAGATTTTAACGGCGATGGGTTATTGGATATTTTTGTGGCCAATGAGAATAATAAAACAAATGCCTACCCTTGTGAATTGTGGGCAAATAAAGGCAACGGAAAATTTGAAGAGATTGCCAAAAAATGCGGTGTGGATGGCAATTTTGGTTGGGTTAAAGGTGCTGTTTGGAGTGATTTAAACAATGACGGTAGACCCGACTTGTATTTGTCTGCATTCAACGGAAATAACAGATTGTTTATGAACCGCGGAGGTAGCGGTTTGAATTGGAAATTTGAAGACATTGGTAAAAAAGCGGGTGTTGAAAAACCATTTTATAGTTTCCCAACCGCCATATTTGACTATGACAATGATGGCGACAATGATATTTTCTGCGCAGATTTTGACAAAAACAGATTGACTAAAGTGGGCGAAGATGCGGCTCGGTATTATTTAGGAATGCCAGCTCTGTGCGAAATGCCACGCTTTTATAGAAACAATGGCGATGAAACCTTTACCGATGTCACAAAAGAACTAGGTTTGAATAGGGTTACTTATGCTATGGGTCTAAACATTGGCGATATTGACAACGATGGGTGGATTGATTTCTATTGTGGAACAGGTGCTTTTGAATTCAATTCATTAATGCCAAATTTGATGTTCAGAAATGTGGAAGGAAAACGTTTTGAAGATGTTTCTATGATTGGTTTTGGGCATTTACAAAAAGGGCACGGAATTTCTTTCGGCGATATAGACAATGATGGAGACCAAGACATTTACGAAACGCTGGGTGGCGCATTTCTTGGAGACAAAGCAAATAATATTTTGTTTCAAAACCCAAATTCATACAACAAATGGATAACCATAACATTACAGGGCAAAACGGTGGTAAGAAGCGCCATTGAAAGCAAAATAAAAGTAAATGTGTTGATGGCTGATGGAAAAAAACGCAGTATTTATTCTACTGTATCCAATGGCGGAACCTTTGGGGCAAATAGTTTGCAGCAAGAAATAGGTTTGGGAAATGCCAAAGAAATAGAATCGGTAGAAGTTTTCTGGGAAAAACCAGGATTTCCTGTAACAAAATATACAGGCTTTGGGTTAAACAGCTTTGTGAAGATTGTGGAAGGTGAAAGCCAACCTATAAAAGAAAATCGGAAAGCAATTGTTCTAAATACAGAAAATAAAGAACACCAGCACAATTAAGATAAGAGTAAACTGAAGCCAGCTCACAATTTTTGTGCAGGATAATAATTTATTCTTGTTTTAATCATTCTATGCAATATATTTGCAACCGAAAAAGGTTTCAGATGTTCTATAAACATAGAACACTGAATGAAAAGGGAACTCCGGTATAATTCCGGGACTGTACCCGCAGCTGTAAATCCTTAATACAGCCCGAGCCATTCTAAGCCACTGTCATTTGAAGTGATGGGAAGGCGGCCCGGGTAAGGAAAGTCAGAAGACCTGCCATTTTCAACATTGCATTGTCCGCTTTCGGGAAAAAAGGCGCTGTGGAATTGGTTGATACCTATTTCATTTGTTTTATTTCCACGGCGGCTGCATATAAAACTATGTTGCACGGAATTCTTGCCATATTGGCCGCCACCGCATCCCCCCAGCGTGATTCACTGCCACGCTTGGATACCGCATTTGTGGTTGCGCGGCGCATCCATTTCGGTTCTATCGGCAGGTTTCAAAATGTATGGTCGGGCAATGAAAGCAGCAACCAAGGCTTAACCCAATTTCTATCACAATCAGGCGTGTTTCTAAAACAATACGGAGCAACGGGAATTGCAACCATTAGCAGGCGTGGAGCTGATCCCCAACAAACACAAATATTGTGGAATGGTTTGCCAGTGGCAAATGCCATGTTGGGAATGCCAGATTTAAATACGATGTTTTTGTTTGGCAGCCAAGAAATTTCACTAACAGACGGAGGTAATGCGTCGGTATACGGCAGTGGCAGTGTTGGTGGAACTTTACAAATTAACCATGGCCCAAATTTAACGTCAGGTTTTTCTGTAAATCACACGGCATCAGTCGGAAGTTTCGGACGAAGCTCTAATGCCACAGATTTGTCTTATGCCAAAAAAAATACTTGGATGCGCATACAAGGTGCATATACGAATGCAAACAACAATTTTTTTTACCGCGATTTGGTAAACAATGAATGGGAAAAAACACGCATGCCAAATGCAAATACCCATTTTAGAAATGGAAGATTGCAAGCGGGTTCTGTGATCGGCAAAACGTCTTTTCGTGGTATTGTTGAATGGAATTCTGCGGAACGAAATTTGGGTAGAATTATTGGTTCGCCAATAAACCAAGGTTCACAGTTTGATGTGAATTCGAGATATTTAATAGAATCAACTTCAAAATTAGAAAAAGTATCGGTTGTAAATAGAGTGGGATATACCCGAGATAAGATAATTTTTAAAGATACTGCCCATCATATTCTCGATACATCCGTGGCTTCTGTAAAACACCTGCAGTCGGAATGGTATTTTAAATTTGGCCATTCAAAATGGATGGTTGGTGCAGATTTGCAATTACAGCAAGGGAATTCAAATGCTTATGCAGGAGCAATAGGTAGGAATTATTTTGCACAATTTGTATCTATAATAATTCCTATAAAGCGTTGGATTTTAAATCCAGGTTTGCGTTTCGAGTGGTACGAAAAAATGCCTGTTTGGACATTGTCTTCCGAAAAAAAAATAGCCAAAAACTACCAATTTAAATGCAATGTACATACCGCATTTAGACGACCTACCTTGAATGATTTGTTTTGGGGAGATAATTACAATTCAGCTTTAAAATCTGAAAAAGGAATGGGGGCTGAAACGGGTGTTTTGTATACCCATATTCAGAAAAAAGCGTCTATGGACATGGAAGTTTGCTTTTATGGAAGGTCTCTGAAAAATGCCATTGTTTGGATACCTGATGGATCCATTTGGGTTCCGAAAAATTACTACAAAGGCAATTACATGGGAACCCAATTTAAATTGAAATACAATTGGAAAATAAAAGACAACAACTTCCATATTTTAGGGTCGTATGATTATGTTTTTAGCCAAATATATTCTAGCGCCTATAGCGAAGCGAAACAACGCATTTTTGTACCCAAGCATACCGCTTTTTTACAAATCATTTACCAAAGATTTGGTTTTCAAGTGAATGGCAATGTTACATATACTGGCAAGCGTTTTACTACCTCAGATAATAGCGATTTTATGCCTTCTTTTTGGTTGTTTTCCTCCAATATTTCCAAAACCATTTGGAACAAGGAAAAAAGCAGCGCGAATCTTGTTTTTCAATGCGAAAACATAAGCAATTTACTATACCAAAATATGCCAGGCAAGCCCATGTTGCCGCGCAACTATCTCATTACATTGCTCCTTCACTTTAAAACACACAAATGAAAAAATACATAGTACTTGCATTCGCCACAATGTTGGCCTTTGCTGCAAATTCACAAACTGTTGAAGATTTTGAAGCTGTTACGCTGGATAGTGGCAAGGTTTTAAACGGAAAAACGGGAGAAAATGAATATAAATTTTTAAGTGGTCTTTTGACTTTTCCGGTCAGCTATGATACTTCCTTCGGAGGTTATTGGAGCTCGGGGTGGGCAATTTCTAGAAAAATTGATTCTGCCACGGTGAAATCTAGTTCTAGCCGACATTTGTTTTGCGCTAAGCCAGGTAAAGGATTTGGCAATAGCAATACTTTTGTGGTAGGGCAGAATGGCTCCGCATTTTCCTATCCGTGGACATCTGGTTCAGCTTTAACCGGCTTTTATATTTCTAACAGCACATATACCTACAATTCTATGAAATTGGGTGATTTTTTCGGAAAGAAATTCGGTGGAAAAACTGGTAAAGACTTAGATTATTTGTTCGTGCGTGTTAAAAGTTGGGTTAAGAATCAGCTTAAAGATTCGCAAGATGTGTATTTGGCCGATTTCCGTTTTGCTGATTCTACAAAAGATTATATTTTAAAGGATTGGAACAAGGTTGTTTTATCGCCTTGGAGAACTGATTCAGTTTCCTTTGAAATGTATGGATCTGATACGGGTATTTATGGATTGAATACACCTGCATTTTTTGTCATTGACAACGTTTCCATCGACCGTTTAGAAAATGTAAGCCGTCGTGCGAATTTGCGAGTATCCTTGTTTCCAAATCCAGCTTCCAATGCAATTAAAATTGCTTCATCAAGCAAATTGTTAAACTTCAAAATACTAAATATCCTAGGAATTGAAATTAAATCATCAGTTACAAATGAAGGCATTGAGAATATTGATTTAGCGGGTTTCACAACTGGCACGTATATTTTTATTGGTGAAACTGCGGATGGATTTATGCATGCAAAATTTGAGGTAATTCGCTAATGCGTTTCTCTTTTTGGATAATTCTTGTCCTCTTAATTGCATCTTGTAAGCCAGATTCAAAGACAAAGGATTTTAAAATCGTAATTGACACGTCGCAACAAAAGGTGGTTATACTTTGCGAAGGGAATTTTTTATGGGGCAATGCAGGATTGGACGTTTATTATCCAAAGTCGGGTTTGGTGGTATTGGATGTATATAAAAAACAAAACGGTGGCAAACCGCTTGGCGATGTATTGCAAAGCGGTTTGCTTCAAAACGGATTGCTTTGGTTGGTGCTTAATAATTCAGGGAAAATTGTGGCTTTAGATCCCCAAAAATTTACTTGGCAAAAAGCAATATCTGGCTTGAAATCACCGCGATATATGGTTGAAGCAAATGGTCGTTTTTGGATTACAGATATTTATGACAA
>Ga0105048_10000902_pt1 | contig 47393 bp, 48 predicted proteins | sample MAT05_FD_78382 | JGI IMG/M metagenome (GOLD analysis project Ga0105048, IMG submission 78382) | Freshwater microbial communities from Lake Fryxell liftoff mats and glacier meltwater in Antarctica - MAT-05 | ecosystem: Environmental > Aquatic > Freshwater > Ice > Liftoff microbial mat | place...
CCGCACGTGGTCGAACAGATGATACAGAATGATCGGTTTCCACTTGCCGCCGATGATGGCGATCGTCGTCTCGATCGTACAGTGCGTCCAGCTGGTCTGTACTCGTTCTGACAGCATCGATCCTGCCTTTAGTCTGCTTTTCCTGACTATGTACGAAAAAACTGCGTACTGGTCAGTATAGCGCATCAGGCGCATGATGCCCACATCGACTCGACCTATGGAGCACGGAAACAAATCCAGAACATGCTTGAGGTGGACGCATGGTTATGCGTCGCTGTGCCTCGCAGATTCGTTTTGGGAACTCCATTATTGCAGGCTGATTGCAGCCGAAAGGGACATGTAAATGCACGTTCTCGTTTATGGTGGCACCGGATCACAGGGGAGCGCGATCGTCGCGCGGCTGCTGGCGCGCGATCATCAGGTGACAGTGGTGACGCGCACGCCCGAAAAAGCGGCAGCGCTGGCAGCACAAGGGGTGCGCGTGGTGCAGGGCGATATGAACGACGCCGACAGTCTGCGCGCCGCCAATCAGGGGATCGACGCGGTGGCGCTGACGATCACATTCGGCATCTGGTCGCTGGAACAGGGTCTCGCCTACGCGCAAAATGCCATCGACGCCGCAAAAGCTGCGGGCGTCAGGCGGATCGTCTATAACGCGATCGGTCCGGTGCTGCCCTATCAGACGGGCAGCGTCACCTACGATCTGCGTCCGCGCGTGATCGAGGTGCTGGCGGCGAGCGGTATCCCGTATGTGGTATTTCAACCGGGCATCTAAACCGAGAATCTGCTCGGACCCTGGACGCGCGCCGGGATCATCAAGCGCGGTGTGATCACCTGTCCGATCGCGGCGGACGAGCCGATTGCCTGGCTGCCGGCTGCCGATCTCGCAGCGTTGATGGTGGCGGCGATCGAGCATTCCGCGCTGGTCGGCGCCCAGTTCCCGATCGGCGGACTCGAACACGTCACCGGAACCGAGCTGGCGGCGCGGTTCACCAGGGCACTCGGTCGAGAGATACACTATGAAGCCCTGTCGGTCGAGGATTTTGGCACGCTGCTGGACGATCTGATCGCGCCAGGGGCAGGCGCCGCTGTGTCTACGGGGTATGCGATCCTGCGCGACAACCCCCGGTCAGCGCTGTTTTCAGCCGATATGGGCGCGGTGCTGGAGGCGCTGCCCGTGCCGATGACCACGCTCGACACCTGGCTGGCACAGATGGCGCCGCTGTTCGCCGCCGAGCGCAGCGCATAGCCCGGCTGAGTTGACGTGCACGTGAACTTCGCAGCATTATTTCTGCCTGTCCATGTGGCGATGTTGTTGGGATTGAGCGCGCGCGCCGCCCGATCGCCAGCACGACGTACCAGGCGCGCTTGTCGATCGGGGTCTGGTGATGGGTGGTTAGCTCACCCGTCGCAAGATGCTGCTTATGGCACGTTTCGCCCGTCCCGACGTGCACTATGATGTCTCTACAGGCATCAGAAGCTCAATCGAGGACAAAATCATGCAGCAGGTTATGCACACGCTCGAAAGTGTCAGCCAGACCTGGGGCGAAAACGCCCGCTCTGCTTTGGAGACGATGATCGAGAAATATGGTCAGCCCGACGAATTTTCCGCGTCCCAGGCGATCTGGCACAACAACGCACCCTGGAAACGCACGATCGTGCAGCGTGACGAGGTGCATCACGACTTCCCGGCGCACCATTTCGACGTGCTGGAACAGTTCATCGCTTATCGCGTGCCGGTCGATAAGTACGACGAACTGGCTGCCTACGATGGCAGCTTAATCGTCGAGCGCACCAAAGGCGTCATTTCGGCGCGCTGCGCGGGCGAAGAGATGAATTTCGTGGCGATCAATCTGGCGCACGATATCGTCACCGGCAAACACACCGTCGAGTCGGCGCGCACCGAATACGTGAAGTTGTACGAGGCATATCAGAACGACGAAAAGCCGGACTCGACTCAGCGTTTCCTGTTCACGCTGCCGACTGAAACGACCGGTGACCCGGATGTCAAGATGACCCAGGATAAGGCGTAAATCTGTTTTGCGAGGGGTGTGGCACAGCACACCCCGTACCGATGACCACGCTCGACACCTGGCTGGCACAGATGGCGCCGCTGTTCGCCGCCGAGCGCAGCGCACAGCCCGGCTGATCGCGTCCCCAGCGTCATCACACAGACAAGACCTGCAGACGAGACGCCGCCCACCAGCGGCGTTTTCGTTTTCCTGGCTGCATCGGCTCGATCATGCCGACAAAAAGCCCGATCCACATTTACGAAATTCGCATATACTACCCTGTAAGGGCGCATAATGATGCGTCGTCATGCCGATCGCGGCGTGTTTCGCGCCGCTTCGCCTCGTCCGCCGGAAAGCGTGTCGATCGAAAGTGAGCATGTGTCATGGCAGACCCGATCCCGGTCAACAGCCGACGCGATCGCAATCCGCCCGTTCCCGCGCCGACTCCATTTGGGGGCGGTGTGCCGCTCGGCAACCTGCCCGCGCGTCCACCGCTGCCCGGCGCCAATGCCAACCCGTTCGCTGCTGCCCGTGCGGGCGCACAACCTATGCCCGCGCGTCCCGCCTTCAATCCACCCCCACCGCCACTCCCTCCGGCACGCCCTGCCCCCAATCTCCCGCCCGCGCGCCAGCCACCACAAGGAGCGCTGTTCGACCGCCGTAATGCGGATCGGCGGGCTGTTGGACGGCGGCGCGAACAAAATGCCGCACGCGGTGAGCGCATCATGCACATCCTGGCGGGCATCGTGCTGACCACGATCGTGCTGCTCAGCCGCGCAGCCCAGGACTCGCCTTCGCGCGCCGAGGCATATGAGCCGCGCGGCGCGGCATCGGTCCCGGTCGAGGCAGCCGCGCCAGCCGAGACGAGCGCATCGGTGGAGACCCTCTCCGTCCTAACGGGCGTCGTGACGACGCGCGAACTGGTGCGCAGTTGTGCCAGTGTCACCTGTACCGCGCTCGACGCGCCGACGGTACTGGAAACGGGGATGACGGTCACCCTGATTGCCCGTGACGAGTCCCGTGCGTGGGTGCAGGTCAGCGGGACGGACGGCAGCGCGTGGCGCGGCTGGCTGCCGCTGGCGTCGCTGCGCAGCGATGGTGACATCGGCGCCCTGCCAGCAGTGTAGGCGCGCATAACAATGCGTCCGCCCTGGGTTCATTGATTGCATTTTTCGCAAATTGCGTACAATAAGTACTATCGATAGTTGGAGGGTGTGTCATGGCTGTTAAAGAACCTCAAGGCTATTGGGTCGGTGAAGAATTTGTCGAGTCGGGGCGCGAAAAAGCGCTCACCGTCACCGATTTGCAGCGTAAAGCGGGCGTCGATACGGCGCGCCAGTTGATCGCTATCGCCAGCGACGGCACCTGGTCGCTGGTCGGCAAAGAGGAACAGCTCACGCCGCAAAAGTATGTCCGCTACGAAAACGTGCCGTCGTTCATCTACGGATAGCGTCAGCACTGCTGCTCGGACTGAGTCATTGCACGGACAATGCGAGTCTCCCTACGCCGAATTGTGGGCATGGGGTGCTGTATTGTCCGTGTCGTTGATCGTCGATCGACTACAGGAACGACCCGGACATGACCACACGACTCGCGCGGGTGCGCGCGGAAACCTTCGATTTACTCGCGCCCGAATTTGGCAGTGAACGCGGGCGTGTCGCCTACGATACCGAGGAAGGATCGTGGGTGTGCGTGCGCCAGTTGACGATTCCGGCGAAGCTCACCCCCGACGGCGATGGCAAGGTCGATATTCTGCTGCTGGTGCCGACGACCTACCCGCAGATTCCGCCCGACGGCTTTTACTGCGATCAGGCGCTGCGCCTGAGTGGGCACTACTTCATCCCGATGGGCTTCAACAGTCCGTCGAGCGTGAGCAATCAACTGCGCGAGGCGGGCTGGAACTGGTATTGTGCGCATCCCGAAAAACGTCAGGAAATGGCGGCGCGCTGGACTCCCTACATCGATCACCGCGCGGGCGACAACCTGCACAAGTATCTGCTGCTGTGCCTGAGCATCCTCGGCAGCGACGCTAAACAGCGTCCGTTCGCATGAAGCCAACCCTGAAGCCGGTCGATCTGGTCTTCACATCCGACCAGTACGCGCGTCTGCACGCGCATCTGTTTCAACCCGACGACGACGAACAAGCCGCGTATGCCTTCGTCACCCCGGCGGACGGCACCGATGCGCTGCGTCTGCTGGTGCATCACATCATCACGCTCCAGCCAGACGACTTCATCCAGCAGAGTGGGGTCTATCTCGAGGTACAGCCGGGAATCGCGGCTCAGATCGCCGCACACGCGATCGAGGGCGCCTATGGACTGGTCGAGATTCACTCACACCCGTTCGCGGATGCCGAGGTCGCCTTTTCCGAGACCGATACCGAGTATGCGCTGCCCCGTTTCCGCTGGTTTGCAGAACAGGTGGCGCGCGACGGTGACCCTCGTCCGTTTCACCATATCATGCTCGTGTTCGGCGTCAACAGCGCCGACTCGCTGGTCTACGACCGAGCGTCCGACGCAATGATCCCGGCGCGCCGGGTGATCGTGCTGGAGGCGCCGCTGCGCGTCCTGCCTGTGCGCGCCTATACAGCGGATACAGCCCCCGACGCTGAATACACGACTCGCACCAGCCGCCAGGTCGCCGCATTTGGCGCCGAGGGTCAGCGCCGACTCGCCGCGCTCAAGGTCGGCATCGTCGGACTGGGCGGCATCGGCTCGCTGGTCGCCAACGAGCTGGCACTGCTGGGCGTCCGTCATTTTGTGCTGGTCGATGCAGATCGGGTGGACGCCACCAACCTCAACCGCTTCGTCGGCGGCACCTATGCCGATGTCGAGGCGCAGGCGCGCAAGATCGACGTGATCGCCCGCGCGATCGTGGGCATCGACCCTGGCGCCCGCGTCGAGCTGATCGCCGAGGCGCTGCCGTCCGAGCGCGCGACGGCGGCGCTGCGCGATGTCGATCTGCTGTTCGGCTGCACCGACACGCATGGCAGCCGTCTGCTGCTGAATACGATCAGTGCACAGTACCTGCTGCCGTACATCGACATCGGTGTAGGCATCTTCAGCGACACCGACGGACGCATTACCGAGGCGGGTGGACAGTACCGTGTGCTGCTGCCAGGTCGGTTTTGCATGACCTGTATCGACGCGATCGATCCCGATCAGGCGATGCGCGATCTGCTGCCGCCGGATATACGCGCCGAACATCAGCGGCGCGGCTATATCCCCAATGAAGAAGTACCCGCGCCCTCGGTGATCTTCCTGAACGCGGTGATGGCATCGCTGGCGGTCGGGGAGATGCTCAACCTGATCGCGCCCTATCGTGAACAGGTTGGTATCCTGTACTACTTCATGCCGACCCAGGAACTGCGCCGCGTCGAGGCAGGGCGCCGGGCGGACTGTGTGGTGTGCGGGGCGGGCGGGGTGATCGCGCGCGGTGACCTGGACGCCCCGCCAGGCGTGGCACGGACGGGCAGCGCAGTGCCGCAAGCATGAATGGAAGATGAGAAAATTTAATAGAATCGCACCAAAATTTCATGTGATTCATACCTGAATTACTTTGTTCTTAAACTTGTTTCGTCAAGATTACATTATAATAGCCCGATCGACTGCCCAATGAAATCGACATATTGAACGCCACCACACCCCACATCGACGGATCGCAGCTCCTCACCGCCCTGTTCGAGCAATCGCACGACGCGGTCTTCATCATCGACCTCGATGCGCGGTATGTGTCGGTCAATCAGCGCGCCGCCGACCTGCTGGGCTACACGCGCGCAGAAATGATGGGGATGCACAACCGGCAGGTGGTAGCGCCGGAATATCTCAAGCAAAGCGACGACATCTATCAGCGTCTCTTGCGCCATGAGGCGGTTCCGGTCTACGAGCGCGTCGCGCTGCGCAAGGACGGCACGCGCGTGCCGGTCGAGGTGAGCGTGGAGCTGATCCGTGACAGCGCCGGGACGCCGCGCTACATTCAGAGCATCGTCCGCGACATCACCGTGCGCAAGGATGCCGAGCGTCAGGCGCTGGCATTGGCGCTGGAGACTGAGCGCAGCCACATTCTGGCGGATTTCATCATCGCGGCATCGCACGAATTCAGGACGCCGCTGGCGAATATCAATACTTCTCTGCACATCCTGCGTCAGACCCGTGATGAAAGCGCGCGCGAACAGCGTATCGACGGCATTCAGGCGCATGTCGATCGTCTGGCGGACCTGGTCAGCCGGATGCTGCTGCTCACCCGACTGGAGAGCGATACCAGCTTTCATTTTGCCGCCCTCGATCTGACTGATGTGCTGTACGACGCCGAGATCAGCCATATGCGCGCGATCGAAAGTAAGGGCTTGTCCGTCCGCCACCATTTCGAACAAGACCTGCCGCACTGCTGGGGAGATGTGGCTACACTGCATATTGTCTTTCGTGAGCTGATCGACAACGCCATCAAGATGGCGCCCGCTGGCAGCGAGATCACAATCGGCACCGAGTCGCGCAGCGGCTATGTCATGGCGGCGATCCGCGATCAGGGAGACGGCATCGACATCGGCGATCAGCCCTTCATCTTCGATCGCTTTTTCCGCGCCGACAAGACGCATCACCAGCGTGGTTTTGGCTTAGGCTTGTCGATCGCCAAAATGATCGTCGATCAGCACAGCGGGGTGATCGAGGTCGAGACCGCGCCAGGGGAGGGCAGCACCTTTCGTGTCGTGCTGCCTGTGGCGTAAGCGCGCGTTTTTTGCGGTACAATGCGGCACATGATGATCGGACACCTTTTGGAGGTCGCCCCATGTTTGCACGCCGTATCGTGATCGCGCTCGTTGTGTTCATGCTGACTGTGCCCGTTTTCGCCCAGGAAGCCACGCTCGAAGCCGTGCCCGGCGCCCCTGCCGCTGGATCGGTCGAGACGGTCGCGGAGCCAGTCGCCGGGGTCGCGGAGTCGGAGTCGGAAGACCAGTTCGTCGCGGGTGCCGGGACGCCGATCCTGCTGCTGGGTCTGGCGGCGGTGCTGGCGGTCGGCGGGATCACCATGCTGCGTGAACAGGCACGGACACGCGCCGTCGGTGCGATCCCCAGCGACATCACCGTCGCCTGACGCGCGCCGCCTGACGCTGCGTCTGCGGGTGGGTTTGGCACTCCAAATCCCAACGGGTACGCGGCGGGTGGGATGCAGGGACTGCATAACGATGCGTCCGCCGCCAATGTGTGCCCACGCTGATCGTGAAATCGCGCACAATATGCTATAATGAGCGTAACTCGACAACCATTGTGAGGCATATTCATGTCCACGTCCTGGGAGAAACCTGCTGGCGCGCGCCCATCGCCGCCACACACTCGTCTGCCCTTCCTGATCGGCGGACTCGCCATCGTCGCCGCCGTGATCGCGCTGATCGTCAGCGGCACCGCCGCCGGCGGACGCTTCTTCATCACGGTGAATGAAGTGGTCAACGACGACGCCTACGCCGGACAGAGTGTGCGTGTCGCGGGCGCGGTGATCGGAGAGACGATCGTCTATGACGCTGAAAACCTGCTGATCGAGTTCATGATTGCCCACATCCCGGAACAGTACGACGATCTGGCGACCGCGCTGCACGATGCCGTCGCAGACCCGGACGCCACCCGGATGCGCGTGCGCGTCGAAAATGCCGTCAAGCCGGAGCTGCTGCGCGACGAGGCACAGGCGATCCTGACCGGGCGTATCGGTGCAGATGGCGTCTTTCTGGCAAGTGAACTCAATCTGAAGTGCCCGACACGTTTCACCGAGGCGGGACCGATGCACGAGGGCGTCACGCCCGATGCCGATCTACCCGTCGATCATCCGTCGAATGGCAGCGCGGAGGCGATCGAGTCGGCGCCTGTGCTGCCGCGCTTGAGCGAGAGCGGGGCGTAAACCATCTCTATGATCGCTGAAATCGGTACTGCGGCGCTGGCGCTATCGCTCGCCGCCGCGATTTACAGTATTATCGCCAGCGTCATCGGCGCGCGTGAGCGGGACTCACGCCTGATCGACAGCGGACGCATGGCGGGCTTGCTCACCTTTCCGCTGATCTCAGTCGCGTCGGTGGCGCTGCTGGCTGCCCTGCTGACACAGCAATATCAGATCGCCTACGTCTGGACGGTGAGCGCACCCGATACGCCGGACTTTTTCCGCATCACCGCACTATGGGGATCACAGCAAGGGTCACTGCTGTTCTGGTCGCTGCTGATGAGCCTGTTCGCCTTTGTCGCGCTGTGGACGCACTGGCGGGCGTATCGTCCGCTCATGCCTTATGTGACCGCCTTCACGATGGCGACGCTGGCGTTTTTCCTGGCGATCTCGCTCTTCATGGAGAATCCATTCGCACGCTTCTGGATCACGCCGGGCTTGGCGCCGGATGCGGGCGTGCCGTCGTACACGCTGATCCCCCCGGACGCGACCGCGCCCGACGCGCTGCTGCTGGCACAGACGGCGCGTGGGCTGAATCCGCTCTTACGTCATTTTGGGATGATCATCCATCCGCCGATGCTGTACCTGGGCTTCGTCGGCTTTACCATCCCGTTCGCCTTTGCCATGAGCGCGCTGGCGTCGGGCGATGTCTCGGTCAACTGGATCAAGGCGACGCGCCGCTGGACGCTGATCGCCTGGCTGTTCCTGAGTCTGGGCTTGATCCTGGGCGGACGCTGGGCATACGACGTACTGGGATGGGGCGGCTACTGGGGCTGGGACCCGGTGGAAAATGCCGCCCTGCTGCCCTGGCTGATCGGGACAGGCTTCCTGCACAGCGTCATGATCCAGGAAAAACGCGGGATGCTGAAGGTGTGGAACATGTTCCTGGTGGTGTTCACCTTCAGCGCGGTGATCTTCGGCACCTTTGCCACCCGCAGCGGACTGGTCGAGAGCGTCCACAGCTTCGCTCAGAGCGAGATCGGCATCCCGATGTTTCTGTTCTGGGCGGCGATGACGCTGATCGCGGTCTATCTGATCCTGCTGCGCTGGCGTCAGGGCGTGTTGAAAGACGAACATGCCTTCGCCGGCATTCTGAGCCGCGAGTCGCTGTTCGTGCTGAACAACGTGATTTTCGTCGCGCTGACGCTGGCGATCTTCTGGGGCAGCTTTGGCGCGCCCATCCTGTCGGAGTTGTTCGCGGGGACGGAGATCACGCTCGGCGCAGAATACTTCAATCTGGTGACGGCGCCGCTGTTCCTGGTGCTGTATCTGCTGATGGGGATCGCGCCGCTGGCTGCCTGGGGCGCGATGTCGTTCGGGCGGCTCGGTCGATCGCTGCTGCGTCCGCTGATCGGGACGGGCGTGGCGCTGGTGGTCGTGTATCTGTTGGGCGCGCGGTCGTTGGGCGCGCTGGTCGGCTACGGCGCGGTGTTATTCGCGGCGATCGTCGCGCTCTGGGAGATCGGACGCGGGGCGGTCGCACGCCGCACAGCGACTGGCGACTCGCTCGTCATGGCGGTCATTCACATCTTTGGGCGCAACCGCCGACGCTATGGCGGATTTATCGTGCATCTGGGGATCTCGGTGATCGGGATCGGCGTGATCGGCAGCACCCTGTATCAGCAGGAGACTCAGCGCACCCTGCGTCCCGGCGAGTCGCTGGAATTCGGCGGCTACACCCTGACCTACGAGCGGATGCTGAGCGGGCAGATCGCCGATGACGGGCGCATCATGGACATCGCGGAAATGCGCGTCGCGCGCGGCGGCGCCGATCTGGCGCTGCTGCGTCCACGCTACGACTTTTATCCTGAAGCGCAGGGCATGAACACCCAGATCATCGCGGGCGCCTACAGCACGCTCGAAAACGACGTGTACGTCCTGCTGTCGGGGTTCGAGAATGGTGACGGCACGACCGCGCCGACGGCGACCTTCAAATTTTACATCAATCCGCTGATCAACCTGGTGTGGTACGGCGGGATCGTGCTGATCGTCGGCACGTTGATCTCGATGGCGCCGGGCGCACAGCCCGCGACTCGGCGGGTGCGTGCCGACGCTGACACCCGCGTCGGGGCAGCGGCATGATTCGGCTGGCGATCGCGCTGATCCTGCTGGCGTGCGTGGGCGTGTCGGCGCAGGACTCCGAGGTGCCGATTACGTTCGATCAGGTCAACGTGATCGCGGAGAAGCTGTACTGTCCGGTGTGCCCCAACGAGACGCTGGAAGACTGCCAGACTCAGGCGTGCCGTCAGTGGCGCGCCGAGATCGCCGAGCAGCTGGCGGCGGGTCAGAATGAACAACAGGTGATCGACTCGTTCGTGCGCCGCTATGGAGAGCGGGTAGTCGCTATCCCGCAGGACGCCGGATTGCGCGCGCTGTCGGTGGTGGTGCCGTACCTGCTGGCGGGGGCGATCGCGCTGATCGGCGTGGTCACGCTGGCACGCTGGACACGGCGCCGGACAAAAGGCGCCCTTGCAGCAGCGCCGCCGCTCAAAGCCAGCGACGACAGTTACCGCGCACAGATGGAACGCGATCTGTGATGACCATTGCGCAACAGATACATTGTTATGCGTCCCCACGACAATATTGCATGAAATGGCTGTCATGACCGAATCGGATGTGCAAAAAACAGCCGCGCCCGCGCGTGGACTCGGCGGCGCCTGGGCGATCCTGCTGCTGGTGGGGGTGGTGATCGCCGTAATCGGTCTCGCCCTGCTGCGCAATCAGCAAGGACAGCCGACCGACGGCACCGCCCCTGATTTCACCCTGACCGGGCTGGATGGCACGCCATTTAGACTGTCCGAGCAGCGCGGCAGGATCGTGGTGCTGAATTTTTGGGCGAGCTGGTGCGCTCCGTGCGCCGATGAAGCGCCCGCGCTGCAGGCGCTGTCGGCGCGCTACGCCGTCAGCCACCCTGGACGAGTCCAGTTCGTCGGCGTCACGCACAGCGATGAACCTGACGACTCGGCGGCGTTTGTCGCGCGCTACGGCATCACCTACCCCAATCTGCCCGATACCCGTGCGGATGTGTCGAAGCGGCTGTATCGCATCACCGGCGTACCAGAGACTTTCCTGATCGACGCCGAGGGTCAGGTCGTGGGGTTCTTCTATTCGGCTGTCGATCCGGTCGCGCTGGCTGCGGCGATCGATCCGCTGCTGGCGGCTGCCTCATGAGCGTGGGCGGACTGCTGATCGCATTCGTCCTGACGATCGCTGTGATCGCGCTGATCGGCGCGCCGCTGCTGCGTCGTCCGGGTGTCAGCGCCGACTCCGAGACTGTCCGCCGCCGTGAGAAATATGGCGCGCTCTACGACCGGGCGCTGCGCAATGTACGCGATCTGGACGAGGATCACGCGCTCGGCAAGATCGACCCAGACCTCTACACTGCCGACCGCGCCGTCTGGCTCGAACGCGGGGTGTGGGCGCTAAAAATGCTGGACAAGGTGGAACGGCAGGCGTCCGATGTGCCACCTGCACCGCCGATGACCGACGCCGATATGGACGCTGCTATCGACGCTGCCATCGCGCGGGCGCGGGCGAGCGCGGCGGTCTCTCCCGATGACGATACGAGGACTCCGTGAGACGACTCACCCATTTGATTTTCATGTGTGCCGTGATTCTCGCTGGTGCACTGCTGGTCGGCTGCACCGGACTCGCCGGGGAACCTGTGATCGTCTCGTCGCTGGTGCCGCCGACCGCGCTCGTGCCCACGCCGACCGAACCCGCTTTTCCGTCGTTCGCTGCCGACACAGCGCGCGGCGCCCAGGTGTACGCGCAGCACTGTACCCAGTGTCACGGCAGCGGCGGTGCGGGCGATGGTGCGCTGGTGCAGAGCGGACAGGTCGTCGATGTCGCCAGCTTTCTCGATCCGGCGACCGCCTCCGAGCAAACGCCTGAAGCCTGGTTCAGGACGATCACACAAGGACGGATCGAAAAACTGATGCCGCCCTGGAGAGACGCGCTCTCGTTCGAGGATCGGTGGGCGGTGGCGCTCTACACCTATACACTGCACAACACGCCCACCGCGATCGCGCGCGGACGTGAGCTGTACGCACTGGAATGTGCCGAATGTCATGGCGAGAGCGGACGTGGCGACGGCGAACGCGCCCTGCGGCTGCGTGAGTCGCCGGGCGATCTGAGCGATCCGGCAAACATGGCATTCCTGGACGACGGCGGTGTGTACGTCAGTATCGACGAGGGAATCGGGGACATCATGCCCGCCCAGGGCGCGCGTCACGGTGGGACATGGAGCGATGCCGACGTGCGTGCAGTCACGGGCTATGTGCGCACGCTGTCGCTGGCGAACGCTGAAGCGGTCGGATTGGCGCCGCTGGCAGCGAGCCAGGTGGGACAGCTCGCCTCACCCGCAGCGACGGCGGCGGTCGGTGCGGTGAACGAGGGTAGTAATGCGCTCACAGGCGCGATCCGTGTCACCGGGACGCTGACCAATGGCACGGCGGGCGCGGCTGTCCCGGCGGGCGTCCCACTGACGCTGTTCGTGATCGATCCGTCGTCAGACCCGGCGCAGACTCAGATCGAGTCAGCGACTGGCGCTGATGGATCGTTTGCGTTCGATGCCGTCCCGATCTCGTCCGAAACGGCGATCATCGTCACCGCCAATTACCGTGAGCGCGTGTTCGTGTCGGAGATCGCGCGCGGCGACACGCTGACCACTACCGTCGAGGCAGGGACGGTCGATCTGCCGATCACCATCTACGAGCTGACCGACGACCCCGGCGTGATCGCCATTCGCGGCATGGTCACTCAGGTGACGGTCGTCGGAGACGGCATGGAGGTCGCCCAGGTATTCGACCTCCGCAACACCTCGGATCGCGCCTTCACCTCGACTGAGACCACCGAGGACGGGCGTCCGATCTCGCTGGTGCTGCCGCTGCCGCCGGGGGCACTGGTCGCCAGCCTGATGGGACAGGACAATCGCTATGTCGTGCCCGCAGACAACAGCGTACTGATCGATACGCAGATGGTGCTGCCCGGCGAGACGCACATCGTCAACGTCATTTATCTGGTGCAGTACGGCGGCGGCGCGATTATCGAGCAGCCGCTCACCTACGCGCTCGACGGTGCCGCGCGGCTGCTGGTGCGTCCGCTGGACATCGCCGTCACGGGCGAGCAATTCCCGGCGCGCGGCGTCGAGCAGATCGGGGATGCGTCCTTCAATGCCTACGGCGACACGCTCACGCTGCCCGCCGGGTCGGTGCTGCGCTATGAGGTGAGCGGCATGGCTGCGTCCGCTGGCACAGTCGATCGCGGCAGCGGCGCGGTCGTGACCGGCAGCGCGCTGCCGCTGGTGATCGGCGCTGTGCTGATCATGGCGGGCGTGGTCGGCGGCGGGGTCTATTTCATCGCGGCGCGCAACCGGGCAGCGGAGTCGGTCGGCGGTGCCGATGGACAGATCGAGGCGCTGGCGGACGCGATCGCCGATCTCGATGGTGATTTCGCGGCGGGGACGATCGACGAGACCGCCTATCAGACTCAGCGTGCCGCCTTGAAAGCGCGCATGGCACGTCTGATCGCGTCGAAGCGGCGCGCATGACCATCTCCCCTCCCCACCCCCCGAACGGGGAATCGCCCTCCGCGCTGATCTCGATCGAGAAGCTGGTCAAAAGTTACGGCGTCCTGCCCGCGCTGCGCGGGATCGACCTGGCGATCGGGCGCGGGGAGTGCGTCGCGCTGCTGGCGGCGAATGGCGGCGGCAAATCGACGCTGATCCGGCTGATCGCCGGGTTGAGCAAGCCGACTTCCGGTGTGATTCGCGTCGGCGGGTGGGAGCTGCCGCGCGAGGCGGCGGCGGTGCGCGCGCAGATCGGCTTGGTCGCCCACCGCACCCTGATCTACGAGACGCTGACCGCGCGCGAAAATCTGCGCTTCTTCGCCAAACTGTATCGTCTGACCGACGCCGACGATCGGATCGATATGCTGCTGGATCAGGTCGGATTGCGCAAGCGCGCCGACGTGCCGACGCGCACATTCTCGCGTGGGATGCAACAGCGGCTCGCCATCGCCCGCGCGCTGCTGCACGATCCGACTGTGCTGCTGCTGGACGAACCCTACACGGGCTTGGATGTCGGTGCCGCCGAAATCCTGGACGCGATCGTCGCGCGCGCGCGTGACGACGGGCGCACGATCGTGCTGACGACGCACGAGCTAGACCGTGCGACCCGGCTGGCGAGTCGCGCGGTCATCCTGGTCAGGGGACGGGTGGGCTATGACGGCGCCATGCCCATCGACCTGCACGCGACCTATCGCGCGCTGATCAGTGGATAAAAACAGGCGTTGACCAGAGATTCAGGGAAATAAAAAAGCGGATGAGACGATCAAGTCTGCATCTCGATCGTTCCCTCTCCATCTCCGCATCTCCGGTTAATTTTTTGTCGTGACTACAATCAATCGAGGATAGCAATCGATGCGTTTCTGGCGTGCCGCCCTCGCCGTCGCGGAAAAAGATGTCGTCACCGAGCTGCGCAGCCGCGAGCTGGTCGGCGCGATGGGCTTATTCGCGCTGTTGAGCGTGCTGATATTCAGCTTTGCGCTCGAACTCAACCGCCAGGCACGCGCCGAAGCCGTCGGTGGGGTATTGTGGGTGACGATCGTGTTTGCCGCGATCCTGGGACTCAATCGCAGTATGGCGATCGAGCGCGAAGGCGGCAGCTTTGACGCGCTGCTGCTGGCTCCAGTGAGCCGGGCGGCGCTGTACGTCGGCAAGCTGTGCGGGACCTATGCCTTTACGCTGGCGGTGGCGCTGCCCCTGCTGATCGTGATGACCGTGCTGTACAACGTCGCGGTGATCACGGCGGCGACGGTCGGGGTGCTGCTGCTGGGGGCATTTGCGATCGCCTCGATCGGGACGCTGCTGGCAGCGCTGACCATTCAGACACGCGCTCGCGAGACGCTGCTGCCGATCGTCATGCTGCCGATCGTGCTGCCTGCGCTGCTGGCGGCGGTGCGCGCCACCAACGGCATATTGGGCGGCGCTCCGGTCGAGAGCTGGTCGGGATGGGTGACGATTCTGGTCATTTTAGATGTCGTGTATCTGCTGTTATGCCTGCTGACGTTCCCGTTTGTGGTCGAGGAATAGTCCAAAAGGCGTTTCCGTGTTCAAATAGACACTCTGAAGCCAACCGAGACGAGGACATGCCCATGTTGCCAGCCCATGCCAGCACTGACAGCCAGACCCGCTTTGCCATCGCGCAGCGCTGTGCATCCGCCTGTCCGCCCGCGCTGGCTGACGCGATCGCGGTGTGCGGATCGACCGCGCGTGGCTGGTCGGACACCGAGTCGGACATCGAGATGAATTTCTGGGTCGAGACGGTGCCAGCGCTGGCGGATCGGCTGGCATGGCTGGAGTCGATCGGGGTACGCGATCAGGCGATGGACCCGGACGCGCATTGGGACGGCTCGCAGTGGATCACTGGAACAATTCAGGCAGATTCGGACGCGATCGCGGTCGAGCGACTCTTATCCGGCGGGCTGACCGAGCGCGCCTTCACCTTCCTGGGCGACCTGCTGATCCACGCCGTGCCGCTGCGCCCATCCGATCGGCTGTCTGGGATCGTGGCGCGGCTGCGTGATTATCCCGACGCGGTGCAGGACGCGCAGATCACAGCGGGCTTGCGTCCATTCATGCCCGGTCATGGCGGGATGCTGCGCCGACTGGCGGCGCGCGGGGAGACGCTCACGCTCAATATGCGGCTCAACGACGACTTAGAGGCGGCGTTGAGCCTGATCTACGCCGCCCATCGCCGCTGGATGCCGACTCGCAAATGGACGCTGACCGTCGCGCGGGCGTTCGCCCCCGGTGACTGGCTGCTGCGCTGTGACGCGGCGCTGTGCGTGGTCGATCCGCTGGCGCGCATCGACGCCGTGCTGAGTCTGGTTGGGGAGGCGCTGGCGCTCCTGCCTGCACACAGCGTCAGCGACGCCGTGCGCGCGGCGGTCGGACGATAGAGGCGGACGCATTGTTATGCGTCCCTATTTAACCGCCGTCATCCGACCCGCCACCGTCATCCGACCCACAGCCAGCCGTCATCATCTGATCCGCTGCCGTCGTCTACTTCTGGCGGGACATCGGTCGGGTCGAGCGGAGCATCGAACTCATCTGTCTGCACGATCGCATCATCATCGATCGCATCGTCGGGGTCGGCGATATACTCGTTATAGTCGCCGTCCTCGAACCAGGTCTCCAGATCCTCGATCGCCGTTTCGTCCTCGATGGCGGCGATCAGATCGTCCAGCGCGGTTTCGTCCAGCGGCGCTGCAATCTCGATCTCCCGTTCCAGCGGATCGATCGGCAGAAATTCCACCCATTGGGCATCATACTCGATCGGCAGCGACGGCACGCCAGCGGCTGCGAGCGACTCGTCGAGCGGCACCGTCACCTGGCTGCCTGCAACGGCGATGCTCTGCACGCCGTCCGACTCGATCAGCGCCGCACCCTCGATCACGCGCACGATCAAGCCGTCGGCGGCGCTGGCGCTAAAAGCGACCGTAGAACCCATGCGGACTTCGACTCCGTTGAGCGTGAAGGCGATTTTTTGCGCGCTGGACGAGTCGGGGGTCTGCACCAGTAAGCCGTTCATCGCGGTCTGCCCGCAGGTCATCCCCGTGATGCCGGTTTTGAGACGAAAGGCATTGACGGGCACCGCGCCGGGCGCGTCGGCTGATACCAGCGGCTCGAAAATCGCATCTCCATACAGTAAAAAGGTGACATTTTCACCCGGCAGCGTATCTGGCAGGTTGACCTGCAGGCGTGCCATCGCCACGCCCCAGCGATGGGTGCTGTCGTCCAATGCGCCTAAGCTCAGGCGTGTGATCTGGTCGATCGCGGTGATGTCTCCCGGCGCATCCAGCAGCGCCGACGGCTCGGTCTGCATCGAGTCGTTGCCGTAGCACACCTCATTGCGCCCGGTCGCGCCGCACAGCGACGTAGTGCGCGTGAGCGCCTCGTTCACCAGTGCCGGGCAGGACGAGTCACCCTGTCCTTGTGTGAAGCGCGCGCCGATCAGCAGACAGAAACAGCCGATCAGCAGCGCGATCGCGCGCGAGAAGCGTCGTGGCGTCATGCGTTCCTCGTTTCGTATGGATATGCGTGTTGGCAATAGGGGTGCCGATCGACAAAATGATGTTCTCAGTGAATCGCGAATTCAGCGCCGCTGTAGGGACGCATAACAATGCGTCCGCAGAGAAAACCGTGATTTACTGATTCTGGATGAGATGATCAGCGTAAAGACGACCACTGTACTCGATTCATAAATATAGCACGGTTTACCATAACCCAGCGACGTGCTGTGACCCCTGCGCCTGTCGAGTCGCGCAATGGGCGATGGTGAGCGCGAGTCATGCGACAGCTGCTGTGTTGCCAAAGGCACCTGTTCAGGATTATAGTCTGTGAATCAGAGTCCTAGTGAGTAGTGACGCACCCTGACCCCCTTACGCATCGACGGCACCGACCGCATATTCATCCCGCTGCGCACCTTTCAGGAGGCGCACGGGCTGCCATCGTCGTTCGCGGTTGCGCTGTTCGAGCCGAAAGACAGCACCGATCTGGGCAGCATCACCGGCACAGGGGCAGGCGAAGCGCTGCGCGCGGTGCGCGAGACCGTTCTCGCCGCCATCCTCCCCCGCGACTGGATGAACACGCCACCCCTGGCTGCCGCAGCCCTGCGCGCTGCCCTCCATGCCCACAACGCCGCCGTCGGGCTGCGCGAGGTCGAGATTGACTTTGCCGCCGACGGCTTTGGTGACGCCTTGAGCGCCTACGCTTTTGCACGCACACGCGCCGCGCTGCAAAATACAGCGCCACCGCCCTTTGCGACGATTTACCGTGTCTGGATCGACGATCATGTCCAGGTGTCGCCTGTCGAACACATTTACCCACACGGCGGCACTGCCTGGCGCGTGAGGGTGGTGCGCACTATTTTCGGGCGCGTCGGACTGGCGGTCGCGCGCTCCGACGGCGTGACCCTCTGGGTATCCGATCCGGCATCGGGCTGCCCGGCGGAACATTTCACCTACATGCTCTTAGAAGCCGCCGCCGCCCGCATGGAATAAACGGCGCCTGACCATTCGATTAGTCCCCTATCCGTTTCGGCAGGTTGGCGCAACGTCCTGCACGCCGCCGCGTAAATTTATATATCGAACACAACACACGGGATATGTGAACTATCATGAACGTCATGCATCACGGACATCATCACCATCACGGTGGACATCATCACAACTGGCACCATCACGGCGGACGCCGCTTCGCGCCGTTCTTCCTGTTTCCATTCGGGTTGTTCATGGCGATCGGCGCCTTCTTCATCTTTTTCTGGGTGATGAAGTGGGCATTTGTGCCGCTGCTGCTGATCGGCAGCGCCTTTCTGATCTATCGCGCCTTCAGCGGACACCGCGACGGGGACGCCTTCAGACAGCGCTGGCACAGCGAGTGGAAGCCGCGCTGGGAAGCGATGAAACGTGACTGGGAAGCCGGGACGCACAACGACTCATCGAGCGTCGCAGGGACACATCACGATTACGATGCGTCCGCTGTACAGCCGAAACCAAAACGCGACGACAACCAGTACGTCTAAGCGCCATTTGCCCTCTGTGCATGGGTTGCACCAGGGGGCGAGCGTTTTTTTAATACGGTCACATCACCCGCACGACCGCGCTCGGCACCAGGCGGATCACGACCACATCGTCGTCTTTCCACATCTCTTTGGTGGCGGCGGCGGCAGACGGCTCCATGTAGCGATCGACCATGCGATCAGTCACCTGCTTGCCCTCATCAGTCGTGATGGTGAAGTCTCCGCGAATCAGATAGCCCGCGCCATCTTTGGCATCCCCGCCGATCGCAGCCGCGCCTTTGGCGTTCGCCAGCGCGTTTTGCGCCTTGCGCGTGTCCCGGTCGGTGATGAACAGCAGATCGTCGCCGTCGAGCATGAACCAGATCGGCACGGTGTGCGGGTAGCCGTGCGGGTCGATGGTGGACAGCCGGGCGATCAGGGGTTTTTCGAGAAAGGTGCGTATCGCATCGTCGAACATAAAACTATCCTCACACGCATCGGCTGGCAGATGCGGTGAGGATAGCGGATTGTAACCAGGCTGGCTATGGCAGGAGTCCGGCACTGCACAGCGGTGCATCAGCGGGCGTTATGCCGTCCCGCGTAAGCGCTCCGGTTCACGCGGCACGTCAGGCGTATCGATGACAGCGCTTTCGTGGCGTCCCCAGGGTGTACCGAGCCAGCGCAGCAGAAAGCGATCGGACACCGTACCAGCCCGCGATTTTCCATGCCAGGATGAGCAGCAGTGCCGCCACGCCCAACAGTCCGTTGGTGCTGGCTGTGCCCGCCATGATAAAATTCCAGTTCATGAACGCGCCGAAAAATGCCGCCACGCCGACGAACGCACCGACGATCAGCGCGATCCCGATCAGCAGCTCACCGATGGCGATCAGCGGACCAAACCAGGTGTAGGACTGTGAGTCGAGCATTCCCAAAATGGCGCGAGAACCCCCACCTTTAGGCGTGGGGTTGCTTACGCTCCATGCAGCCTTGCAGAGGACACCAGCCAGGTCGGTAGCGTCAGCGTCACCCGCGTACCCCCTCCTGGCGCACTGGTCACAGTCACTTCGCCGTTATGCACCCGCGCCCGACCGACGATGTTGCGCAAGCCCAAGCCAACCGTATCCTCCAGCGCATCGGAGCTAAACTCGTCCAGAGAGTCGGGGACAAAGCCGCGTCCGTCGTCCTGCACCACCATACGAAAGCTGGAAGCGCCCTCGGTGACGGTGATCGAGGCATGAGTCGCATCGGCGTGACGGACAATATTGCTGACGACCTCGTAGGCAATCTGGCATACGGCTTCCACGACCGACGGCGAAAAGGGGGGCGGACCATGGGGAGCATCGACGGTGAGCATCAGGGTCGCGGGGATGTGCAGCCGCGCCACCACATCCAACAGCCCCTCGCGGATCGACGTGCGTTCGTAGGTCGCGGCGTTGAGATTGTGAATATAACGGCGGATGTCCTCAATCACTGCGTCCAGGCTGCGCGTCGCCTGGCTCACCGAGTCCGCCACCGCTGGCTGTGACAAGCGCACGAGCTGAAGCTGCATCCCGATCGCGTACAATGACTGGATTACCCCATCATGCAGGTCCATGCCGACACGTTCGCGTTCTTCCAACAGCGTGACACGGCGGTGTTGATCCTGTAATTGTGCCCCGGCGATCGCCAGCGCCGCGTACCCTGCCAGCGATTCGACCAACCATTGGTCTTCCTGGGTGAAGGGCTGATCGTCGCGGCGGTCGGTCAGGTAGAGCATTCCGAATAACTGCCCACCGACCTGGATCGGCACGCCGAGCAGCCGTTCCATCGGCGGATGACCGGGCGGAAATCCTATATGGCGTGGGTCGTCGGATATATGCTCAAGGCGCAAAATCTCGCGTTCGTGCATGATCACGCCGAGCAGTCCGCGACCGATCGGCGGATGGGCGATGCGCGCGATCGCGTCCGGCGCGATCCCCACCACCTCGAAGTAAGCCATTGTCCCGCCTGCGCCGGGGATGCCCAATGCAGCGTAGCGCGCCCCGACGAGCTGCTGCGCCACATACGCGATCTGCTGAAACACCTGTTGCAGCGTGTCCGCACCCGCCACGCCGATCACCGCTTCCGCGATCATTTTCAGGGTGGACAGGATGTCTGTCACCTCTTTTGGCTGAGAGTCGTTACTCGTCATCGCGCTCACTTTCTACTAGACTGATCACAATCGATCCAGAATATCAGGAGTGCTGCGGGACAAGGTGCTGCTTTGTCGCGTATTGCAGCTACCTTGCGCATGCCCGGAACCATTTTATCGATCAATCGAACGGACGATTCACATGGCAGGTCAAATTCGCATCCTGGTCGCCGACGATCATACTGTAGTCCGCGCGGGTGTGCGGGCTTTGCTGGAACATCACGCGCATTTTCGTGTGGTGGCGGAGGCATCTACCGGGGAAGAAGCGGTCGCCAAAGCGCGGGAATTCACCCCCGATGTGGCGGTGGTCGATGTGCGAATGCCAGGTATATCGGGCATCGAGGCGTGCCGTCAGATCATCGCGGCGGTGCCCGACTGTAAGGTGATTGTACTGACCAGCTATGCCGAAGATGATCTTTTATTCGCCGCCATCCGTGCCGGCGCATCGGGGTACGTCCTGAAGCGTATCGAGGATGGCGATCTGGTCAATGCGGTCGAGCGCGTCAGTCGGGGCGAGAACATCCTCGATCCGGCGCTGACGGCGGCAGTGTTCGCGGAAATGCGCAAAACCGATCAATCACAGCGAGCGGCTGCCTTTCAGGCATTGACGCAGCAGGAACTCTCCGTTCTTTCGCGCGTCGCGCATGGCATGACCAACCGTCAGATCGCTGTGCAGCTCTATCTCGGTGAGGGCACAGTGCGCAACTACGTCAGCAGTGTGCTGGCAAAGCTCGGCGTCGCCAACCGCGCCGAAGCCGCTGCCTATGCCGTCAAACACGACATCGACGAGGTGCTGCCCCCGCCTCCCCATGAAGCTGTAGAGTAACCCATTCGGAAGGGAAATAAAGGGAAACAGGCAAAGCTCCGGCGTGCCAGATTCGATCGATCAAGACTCCTGTGCCAGCGTATCCAGCAGCCACGACAAGGCGGCGTCGGCGCTGGACGCTTTGTTCGCTTCCCGATCGCCAGACCATACGAACTGCTGCACCTCGATCGTGCCCTCATCATCTCGGCGCGCCAGACCGATATATGTCAGACCGACGGGTTTGTCGTCTGAACCGCCGCCCGGTCCAGCGATGCCGGTAATGCTGATCGCGTAATCGGCGCCAAACCGCTCCAGTGCGCCCGCCGCCATCGCCCGCGCGACGGGTGCGCTGACGGCACCATGCGCGATCAGCAGATCGCGCGGCACGCCCAGCAGCCGCTCTTTGATGTTGTTGGCATAGGCGACGATCCCGCCCAGGACATAGGCGGAACTGCCGGGAATGTCGGTCAGGCGGTGCGCGACCAGCCCGCCCGTGCAGGACTCGGCGGTGCAGACGGTGCGCGCTCGCTCGATGAGCAGGATGCCGATTTGTGCTGCGATTGAAACAGCGGTCATCGTGTCAAAATTCCTATAGCATCAAGATTGGATTAAGTCTACATTGTCTGTGCCAAACAGGTGATCCATTTGGTTCTTTGCGCGTATAATGTGGGATAATTCATTGTGCGTATGGGATAACCGAGGAATCCCACCTATGGTATACTGGGGCTGGCGTCCGCTCGTCTGCGGCATGTTCATAAGTACCTGGGTGACGGGCTGCACCATCGTCACCAGCAGCGATGCCCCGACCGGGACGCCGACCGATTATCCGTCGATCACGCTCATGAGTGGGCGATTGTCCGATCCCACCGCGCCGCCGCTCGCCTCCGCCTTTTTTCGTCCCCTCGCTGTCTCGCCCGCGCCGCGCCCCAGCGACGATGCAGCGCTCGAAGTCAGCGCGCCCACCTGCTACCCCGCCGATTTCGGTCAGATCGCCTGTTTTGGACGCATCATCAACGGCGGGAACAGCGCGGTCGGGGAGGTCGTGGTCGAGGTGGTGATGCACCTGGTGACAGGCGAAAAGCGAGTCGGCACGATCGCCACAGTCCAGCCGATGATCGCGCCTGGTGCCGAGGCTCCCTACAGCATCATCTTCCCGGCGCCGGGGACAGAACATGCCACCATTTCAGCACGCCTGATCAGCTTTCGTCCGGTACAGGCGGACGCCGTCGCCGCGCTGGTCGTGAGCCATATCACCCAGCGCCGCGACGACTTTGCTGCGGTGTGGATCGTCACCGCTCAGGTCAACAACCCGTCCGACCTGCCGATCCACCTCGACCGCGCGGTCGTCATGCTGACCGATGATGACGATCGTGTGCTGGGCTATCGAGTCGATACGCTCGACGACGTGATCGCGCCGCGCGGCACCGAGCACATCGCGCTCTCGATCTGGGTGTTCGCGGATGACCTGTCCACGATACCGCGCGTCACGCTGTCCGTCGAAGGGACACCGCTCACCCCTGTCCAGCATCGATGAGCGTACCGACAGCCGTCAACCCGCACACCGCATCAAGCAGGTCGGTCGGCGACCAAAAGTTGACGACCAGGATCGGCATGTTGTGTTCGCGGCACATGGCAAACGCGGTCATGTCCATCACGCCCAGGTTGTCCGTGATCACCTGCTGATAGCTCAGGCGCTCGTAGCGCACCGCGTCGCTGTACTTGTTCGGGTCTTTGTCGTATACGCCATCGACTTTGGTCGCCTTGATCACGATCTCGGCGTTGACCTCCAGCGCGCGTAATGCCGCTGCCGTATCGGTCGTGAAATAGGGGTTGCCTGTGCCGCCCGCGATGATGACCACGCGCCCTTTTTCCATATGACGGATGGCGCGCCCGCGAATGTACGGCTCCGCGACCGCATTCATGGCGACGGCGGTCTGCACGCGCGTGGTCACGTCGAGATGCTGGAGCGCGTCCTGCAGCGCCAGCCCGTTCATGACGGTGGCGATCATACCGATCTGGTCGGCGGTGCCTTGATCCATGCCTCGGCTGGCGCCCTGGGCACCACGCCACAGATTGCCGCCGCCGATCACCAGGGTGATCTCGACGCCCAATTCGTGAATGGCTTTGATCCGACTGGCGATCATGGCGGCGGCGGCTGGGTCGATCCCCGCGCCAACGGCGCCGCCCAGCGCCTCACCGCTCATCTTCAGGACGATCCGTTTGTACATGGGAATGCGATCGCTCATGGGTGGGTCTCCTCGTTGTCGTAGAGATGATGCACAAAAAACAGGCAAAAAAAGAGGATTAGCCAGACGGCTAATCCTCTTCAGGTCATACAAAATGCGACGAATGCAGGTGCGGCGGATGCGAGCGCATCAGATTAGGCGTCGGCGCTCTGGTCGGCGTCGGTCACGTCCCCGATGGCGAAGCGGGCGAAGCGGCGAATTTCGCAGCTCTCACCAACCTCTGCCACCAGCTCGCCAAACAACTGTGCGATCGTCTTGCTCTCGTCCTTGAGGAAGGTCTGTTCCATCAGGACGATCTCCTCGTAAAACTTGTCCATCCGCCCGTTGACGATCTTCTCGACCACATCGGCGGGCTTTTCCTTCTTGCCGCTGTTTTCCTCATCGTAACGGCGCTTCTGGATCGCTGCCTCTGCCTCGACGACGGCGGCGGGCACATCCTCACGGCGGACATATTCCGGGGCGAGATTGGCGATGTGCAGCGCCAGGTCGCGGGCGAACCCACGAAAACGGTCGGTGTTCGCCACAAAGTCGGTCTCACAATCGACCTCGACGATCACGGCGACGCGCTGGTTGTAATGCTGATACATACCAACGGTGCCTTCATTCATGGTGCGACCCGCGCTCAGTTTCTTGGCGGCTTTCGACAAGCCTTTTTCGCGCAGAAAATCGATCGACTTCTTAAAGTCGCCGTCGTTGGCTTCCAGCGCCTTTTTGCAGTCGAGGGGACCAGCGCCCGTCGCTTCACGTAAATCTTTGACCTGCTGTGCGGTGATTGCCATTTACTGACTATGCCTCGCTGTCGGTGTCATCGAGTAAGCGGGTGGTCTTGAGCTTGGCGAGATTGGCGAGCGCGCCCGGTCCGAGCAGTGCCTCGTCGCTCTCTTCATCGTCGGCATACTTCTCGAAGAACGCCGCCGAATTGTCCGACCCGGCGCTGTCGGCGTTGGCAGAATTGCGCATTTGCTGTCCCTCGATGGCGGCGTCCGCCAGGGCAGCCAGCAGCAGCTTGACGGCGCGCACGGCGTCGTCATTCGCCGGGATGATGTAATCGATGGTATCGGGGTCGCTGTTGGTGTCCGCCAGCGCCAGCACCGGGATATTCAGGGTGTTGGCTTCTTTGACGGCGGTCGCCTCACGGCGGGTATCGACCACGATCAGCATCTCAGGCAGCTTCTTCATGTTACGAATGCCGCCGAGCCGCTCTTGCAGCTTCAGAATCTTGCGCGAGAGGATCAAGCCCTCTTTCTTGCTCAGCAGGTCGAACTCGCCATTTTCGCGGCGCTTTTCCAGCTTTTTGAGGGCGTCGATGCGGTCGCGGATGGTGCGCCAGTTGGTGAGGGTGCCACCGAGCCAGCGCGAATTGACGTAGGGCATGTTGCAGCGGTCGGCTTCACCCGCGACTGCTTCCTGTGCCTGCCGCTTGGTGCCGACGAACAGCGCCGTGCCGCCAGTCTGCGCCATATCGCGGATCATGTCGTAGTACTGATTCAGATTGACGATCGTCTGCTGCAAATCGATGATGTGGATGCCGTTGCGTTCGGTGAAGATGTACGGCTTCATCTTGGGGTTCCATTTGGTCGTGCGATGACCGAAATGGACGCCGGTCTCTAAGAGACCCTTGATAGTCACTTGCGAGGGCATAATGCGACTGGCTCCTTGAACATGGGTGTGTTTGATCGTGCACGCCCTTCATCCCCGACGGCTCACGCACCTTGGTTACCAGCGCGCAACACACCACCGAGTCCAGACGTGGGGAAGATAAGGCGATCAGGTTGAATTGACCGCGCGCTATCATAGCAGGTTGCGGATACGGGTTCAATTGCCGAGTTGAGGGCGCGGGTCATCGTTACACGTTGCTACTGTATGCCGACGCGCATCTCACCGGGCGGAAAATAGCCGATCCCGATCGTGGGCATCCGCATCCGCAGTCGCTGCATATCGTACCCTTCCGCCACATGCAGGCGCGCGTCAGGACGAGTCGAGTCCAGCAGCGGGGTATAGAACGCGCGATAATGGCGGGCTTCGCCGCGCAGCAGCACCTCGATCCCCTGATCGATCCAGATGTTGGTGGTGGCGTCGAACAGCTCCCAGACGCCGTCGATCTGGACCTCGAGCCAGGCATGTTCGCCGACGAATTCGACCGTGCGCATCGTCAAGCCTAAGCCGCGCGCGATCGCCAGTTGTGCCCAGGTGTAGGTGCCACAGTGGGCATACGGCTCCGCGAGATAGGCACTCAACGAGGACGGGAAGGTCGGCACCACCCCGTAGGGTGTGCTGAGATGCACCAGAACCATCGCGTAGATCGCCTTTAAACGATCGGGGTGGTCTTCGCGCCACAGGATACGCAGACGATCGGCGTTGGCATCGAAATAGGCGACGGCAGCCGCCACGATCGCGGCGTCATCGGTCAGTCCGGCGCTCATGGCGTGCAGGGTCGGCACGTCGGGACCGGGCTGCGCGTCGAAGATCAGCGTGGATGGATGGGGCGTCGGCGTGAGGATGGCGCTGTTCACAGCCGATCGGCTGGTGAATGCACTCAGGATCAGCACAAGCAGGGGCGCGAGCAGGACAGCGACGAGCGTGCGGGCAAACGGTGGCATAAGTATGATCCCAGTCGGCGATGGCGAATGGGCTGAGATTATCCCCACTCGCGCTTTGATGCGCCACCTGCTCTGCCCACCCTTAGCGCACGCCATCGTTGTGCAGCGGCGTTGGACACATGACAGTGTGTCGCATAATCCATAGGGCGCCACCGCATTCGTCAGGCTCGACGCCAGATCGATGATTTTGGATGACCGCCATAAAAATAGATGCGTGAGGGACTTGACAACCCCTCTTTCGTTTGTTACCCTATCAAACAAGTCCTATAACTCATCAAAGTGATGTGCCGATGATCGTTCTGCTGCTCTTCAGCTGTTCCATGCCCTGCACGATGTGTTGTCGCGCCGACAACGCCTGCTGCCTGGAGCCGACCCGCTGAAGTCGTAGCATACGATTGCGTGCGTCGAAAACCCCGGTGGCAGCATCGGGGTTTTTTATTGTCTGTCTGTGCCCGCACCCGATGCCGACGCTCAATCTGTGCCTGTGAAAGTGATTGACCCGATCTGTATCTACCAGGAGCCACAGTTGAAATGAAACAGTTCAAAGACATCGGTCAGGTTTTCGTCGTCATCGCCACCATCGTCCTGCTCAGTTTGCGCGCCGTTTCCGCGCAGGACGCGCCCGCGCCAGTCACTATGACGCTGGTCGCCTATGCCGTCCCACGCGAAGCCTATGGCGAGATCATCCCGCTGTTTCAAGCCTATTGGCTGGAAGAGACCGGGCAAACGGTGCGTTTCCTGGAATCCTATCAGGCGTCCGGCACGCAGTCGCGCGCGGTCGCTGGCGGCTTTGAGGCGGATGTAGTGGCATTGGCGCTCGAACCCGATGTCACCCGGCTGGTGAGCGCGGGTCTGGTCAGCGAAGACTGGAATGCCAACGAGTACGACGGCATGGTTAGCGACTCGGTCGCGCTGCTGGCTGTGCGTGCGGGCAATCCGCTCGGTATCACCGACTGGGGTGACCTCGCCGCAGCAGGCGTCGAAGTGATCACGCCCAACCCCGCCACCAGCGGCGGCGCGCGCTGGAACATCCTGGCGGCATACGGCGCCGCGCGGCGCGGCTTTGTCGAGGGCTTCGACGGCACCGACGAGGGCGGCATCGGCTTCCTGGGCGCCTTGATCAGCAACGTCGAGGTGCTGGATCGGGACGCCCGCGAGAGCTTCCTCACCTTCGAGCGTGGTATCGGTGACGTGGCGATCGCCTACGAAAACGAGTATTTCGCCGGGATCAAGGCGGGCGGCGAGTACGACGCCATTTATCCGCGCTCGACCATCCTGATCGAAAACCCGGTCGCGGTCGTCGATACCTACGTCGATCTGCACGGCACCCGTGAGGTGGCTGAGGCATTCGTCGCATTCCTGTACACGCAAGACGCGCAGCGCGTCTTTGCCAGCAACGGCTTTCGTCCGGTCAATCCGGTCGTGGCTGCCGATTATGGTCTCGATGTGGAAGTCCCCGCCGACCTGCCCGATGAGACGGTCACGGTCGAGATCAACCCAGACATCATCTTCCCGGCGATCGAAGACCTGTTCACGATCGAGGAATTTGGGGGCTGGGGTGAAGCACAGCCCGCCTACTTTGGTGAAGATGGTACTATCATAGCGCTGATCACCGCGATCAAAGGCGCTTCCTAGACCCGATGACTCATTTCTCGCTCCCCGCTGCACGCTCGATCGCGGTCGCGCCGCCGCAGACGCCTTATGGTGTCTGGGGGCTGCGCGGCGCCGCGTTCACTTATCTGATCGCCTTCATCGCGGTGCCGATCGTGGTGGTATTCGTGCAGGGGCTGTATTCTGGACTGGACGAATTCGTCGCCAGCCTGGTGCGACCGGATGTGGTCAGCGCGATCGGACTGAGCGTGTGGACTGCGGTGCTGATGACCGTGATCAACACCGTCATGGGCACACTGACGGCGTATGTGCTGGTGGTGTACCGCTTCCCCGGCAAGAAAATGTTCAACACGCTGATCGACATTCCGTTCGCGGTGCCGACGCTGGTGATCGGCGTGATGCTGGTGGTCGCCTACGGACCGCAGACCGTGATCGGTGCCTTTTTCAAGGATACTTTCGACCTGCGGATCATCTTTGACACGCCGGGGATCGTGCTGGCGCTGCTGTTCGTCGGCTATCCATTCGTGATTCGCACGGTGCAGCCGGTGCTGATCCAGCTCGACGCCAACCAGCAGGAGTCGGCGCACACCATCGGCGCGTCACCCTGGACGACCTTCTTTCGCATCATCTTCCCGGTGATCCGTCCGGCGATCATCACCGGAGCGCTGCTCAGTTTCGCGCGTTCGCTGGGTGAGTTCGGCTCGGTGGTGATCATTTCCGGCAATATCCCGATGCGCACGCAGACTGCCACCGTCTACATTTACACCCAGATCGAGGAAGGCAATTTCCAGGCAGCCAGCGGCGCCTCGGTGGTGCTGCTGCTGGTGTCGTTCATGGTCACGATCGGCGTCGATCTGTTTCTGAGGAGGCAGCGTCATGCGTGAGCTGTCGCCGCGTTCGCTGCCCGCCTTCATCCTGATTGGATTCGTCGTCCTCTATGCGGGCATGCTGATGGTCATTCCTTTCCTGACCATCCTGTACGGCACCTTTGCCAAAGGGCTGGAGCCGATCATCGCCACCTTTCAGGATGCCAGCGTGCAGCACGCGCTGTTGGTGTCGCTGCTGCTCTCGGTAATCGCCGTCGCGGTCAATGCGCTGTTCGGGCTGATCACCGCCTGGGTGCTGGTACGCCACCGCTTCACCGGGCGCAAATTTCTGGATGCGCTGGTCGATATTCCATTCGTGTTCGCCACGCCGATCGCCGGATACGCGGTGCTGGTGATGTTCGGGCGCGGCGGCTGGTTCAGCCCGACGCTGTTCCCGATCGTGTTCGCCTATCCCGCGATTCTACTGGTCAAGATTTTTGTCGCGCTGCCCTTCGTCACCCGCGAAATTCAGCCCGTGCTGGAGGCGCTGCCGCCCGACTACGAGGAAGCGGCGTACACGCTGGGCGCGAGCCGCTGGACGACCTTCCGCCGCATCGTGCTGCCGGAAATTCGGACGGCGCTGTTGTACGGCATCGTGCTGACATTCGCGCGCGTCATCGGCGAATTCGGCGCGGTGTCGGTGGTGGCGGGCGCAATCGAGGGGTACACCGAGACGGCGACCACCTTCATCTTTCGCGCGCTCAAAGACCGCGACAACACCGGCGGCTACAGCGTCTCGGTGCTGCTGTGCATCCTCTCGGTCGTCATTCTGATAGTCATGAATCACCTGCGTCATCGCGCTCTCGATCAAAGGTAAACTACCGATGTCGATCACCTTGCAGCACGTCAGCAAGTCGTATGGGACGGAACAGGTCGTGCGCGATGTCTCGCTGCACGTCGAGACGGGCGAGCTGTTCGTGCTGCTGGGCGCCAGCGGCAGCGGCAAAAGCTCGCTGCTGCGCCTGATCGCCGGGCTGCTGCCCGTTGACAGCGGACGTATCCTGCTGCACGACCGCGACGTGACGGCGTTGTCGCCCCAGGCGCGCGGGACGGGCTTCGTCTTTCAGAATTACTCGCTGTTCCGGCATATGACCGTCGCGGACAACATCGCCTTTGGTTTGAGCATCCGCAAGGTGCGCCGCGCCGAACAGAGGGCGAAGGTCGAAGAGCTGCTCGACCTGATCGACCTGCATGACTGTGGCGATCGGCTGCCGACTCAGCTTTCCGGCGGACAGCAGCAGCGGGTCGCGCTGGCGCGGGCGCTGGCGTATCAGCCCAACGTGCTGCTGCTCGATGAGCCATTCGGCGCGCTCGATGTGAAGATTCGCGCCCAACTGCGCACCAGCCTGCGCGCCATTCAACAGCGGCTCGGCGTCACGGCGATCCTGGTCACGCACGATCAGGAAGAGGCATTCGACATCGCTGACCGCATCGGCGTGATCGACAAGGGCGAGCTGCTGGAGGTTGGCGCGCCGACGGCACTGTATCAGCGTCCACAAACGTCCTTCACCGCCACCTTTCTGGGCACGGCGAACCTGCTGCAGGCGCGGCGCAACGGCACGCGCGTCTACATCGGCGACGCCAATCTGCCCGCCCCGCCCGATACCGAGCATCTGAGCGGGCAGCCCGTGCAGGTGTTGTGCCGCCCCGAAGAGATCGCTGTGTCTGCGACGCGCGCCGAGGCGGACGCGATCGGCGCGGTCATCGGCGCCGGGACAGTCGAGTCGATCAGCTTTGCCGGGCACCTGCAGCGCGTGACGGTCCGGCTGACCGACGGATCGCACGCGCCGCTGCAGATCGTGCTGACTCCTGGCGACTCGCGCGCGCTGGCGCTGACGATCGGTCAGACGGTGTGGCTGGGGGTGCTGGCGTATCATCTGCTGCCGCTGTCGTGACGCTCGACGGTCAGGCTTGCTCGTCCACGCCCTCGATTATGTCGAAGTAAAGTTCTTATTCGTTGCATCCGAATGTCAAATTCGAAGCAGCGTTTTTGACGAGAGTTTGCGTTGCAAGAGCGCTGAAATGACTTCGAGGTCTACATTTGCACTCGCCTGCAAACCAAGTGCTGAAGCAATCCCATTTGCATCGGTGCTTGCACGTGAAGCTAAGGCGATTTGGTAGTCATTCCCAGTTTGCTGCAAGGCATACGCATGAAAGTGCATCGAATGCCCAAGTTTTGCATCCTGGACATGCCCGAAATTAAACTCTCGGCGCATGTAAGCGAGCAATTCATCCTGCAAAACGAGTACAAGGTGCTTACCTAAACCCTCGAAAGTTTCCACCTTGTGATGAAGTTGAACCATTGTCGTCTTAGCAGTCATTTTCCAGTTCACACCATAAGTTCCTGTTGATCCACTTTCCTTTTCGACTGCAAGTCCCATTGAACTCAAAAACTGCTGTCGAGAGGGCCACAATTTGCCTGTTGTATCAAGCGCTTGAAATTCTGTTCCCACAAAATCCACAACTTTATTCCCGTGAACTGAAACAAGGAAGTAATCGACACTTCCCCCTGGCACTTCAATTTCTGCGACTTTATGAATTTCATTCCCTGGCTCATGTAAGGTTAGAAGATGAAGACAATCGAGGAATACTTGCCCACGCTCCAAAAAGCGATGGGGACAGGCAATGATATTGCGGGGTGCTTTTGCCCCATGCATTATCGAGCATGTCCCAATCGATATCTCAGGCTGGCTTTTTCGTACCTTGACGCACTTTTTATTCAGATAGGCGCGTTGTTGTTCAACGACTAATTCTCGCCAATCAGTGTCATCTCGAAGCGTTGAAATTGTAAATAACTCTAAAATTGGACTGTTCATAACAAAATGCTGGTTCTCCGTTTAGCGTATTCGATATACTGTTGCGATAAGTCAATTCCGATTGATTTTCGTCCAAGATTCATAGCAACAAGGTTCGTTGTACCTGTTCCACAGAAAGGGTCAAGTACTATGCCGCCTAAAGGGCACGTCGCCAATAAAGGGATTCGGCACAGGTCTTCAGGATAAGCTGCATAATGTCCCTCCCGTTTCGTTGTATCTTCAGGAATAATTTCCCAAACGTCGCTGGACTTGCTGCCGTCGGGATGATACTGCAAGAAATAAAAGCCTTTTTGCGCTAACTCTTTCGCTCTACCCGACACTTTTTCTGAGTCTGAGTGAGTTGTTCTTTGCTGGTTGCGGATTACCATACGAAAATCGGAGATTTCGCCCCTCGCAATCCGCTGTAGCATTTCATCGAGCGCTTGAAACGCGCGCTGTTTTTCCTCATCGGACAGCGCGGTAGACATTTCAATTTGCCGTTTGTAACGCACCCCAGTAACGCCTGTAGCTGACACAATTGCACCGTTCCTGACAACAGCTTTTCCTGGTTTCGAGCGGATGGCTGCTATATCGTAGTAAAAGCCCTTACTTTGCTTTACAAAGTGAAAAACATATTCATGGATATTTCGCAACTTATCTTTGGCATTGTCTGGTCCCTTGAGTTTGTTCCAAATAATATCATTCCGTATGATCCACCCTTGATGATCGACCAATGCGAGGGCGACTCGCCAGGGTATACCTGCTAAACCCTTTTGTTGGTAGGTATCGCCAATGTTCAACCAGAACGAGCCTGTGCTTTTCAATACGCGCTTCACCTGCGCAAAGATTGCCAATAGGTTTTTTATATACTGAGCAAAATCGGCTTCGAGGCCAATTCCCCCGTTTTGATATTCCCGCTTTTTCCAATACGGTGGACTGGTCATGCAGAAGTCTACTGAATCATCAGGAAGTTCGCGCAACACGGATAGAGAATCGCCTATGTAGAATAAAGGGTGACAATCGGCTGACAGGGTGTAAAGCTTAAAGCGTTCCAATACAGTCGTTGGTTGAATTTCCATCGGTGATTAGTCTCACATATCCCACGACTCCCCGATTATACGGGAGAACGACTATGCTGCACAGTCAAATAATTTCAAACGAAGCAGTGGACAATTGGCTGGTTTAACACCCCAGCCAGGACGATTGACCTGGCTGGAGTTTAATGGACACAAAAGTTGTCCGGCAGACTCAAGGAAACAGGAGCCAGGAAATCAGCAAGCGCAAGCAGGTCGGCGCGTCAGGAGTGCGTCGGGTGAGCCGTCATCAAGGGCGACATTATGGCGGACGGCAGACTACGGCATGTCCATCGACGTGTCGTAGATGTAGAAAACGTAATCCTGGGGACCCGTTTTGACGCCCAGATCGTGCAGCAGCCGCAGCAGTTGGGCACGATGATCGGTGCCATGATTGACGACGTGCAGCAGCATCTGCCACAGGAAGAGATGTTTGTCTTCTCCGTCCGCGAACGGTCTTTCAGGCAGCATATCGTCGCGCAGCGCTGCGAGATACGCGCGCATAGTCTGCTCTACATGGTCCCAGTGTGCCCGAATGCTGTCGCGGTCATCGACGCTGGCGGAATCTAGGAATTCCTGACCTTCCGCCCCGCGCAGTCCGCTGAACCATGCATCATCGACGTTCATCAGGTGCACGATGTGGCTGCGCACCGACCCGATCGAATAGCTGACCTGCTGTGTGAACTGTTCCTGAGACAGGGACGTGATACCGCTGTCCCATATTTTGCGATTTTCACTGAAGTGATAGTCGTAGAAATGGCGAAAAGCATCGGCATTCATGTCGTAATCCACTCCATGCGCTGCGAACAACCGCCATGATAGCACGGATGTGCCGATATTCAGGCGCCCTGAATGTCGGACTGCCATGCCCGTTCACCCCTCCAGCAGTCCCTCCGCGAACGGCGCGATCGCCGCCGCCGCGATGCGGTGACCTTCCGGCGTCCAGTGCGAGTCGCAAGGGTAGCGCACCTGATCCGCCGCCGAGTCGAACGGGTCGAGCAGGCTGAGGTGCGCGATCCCCATCGTCTCCAGCTCCGCCGCGAGCTGTGCGTGAACGGCGCGGCGTTCATCGGGCGCCAGGATCGACTGGTCGATCACCACGCCAAAGCGCGCCCCGCTCGCCTCGACCGAATCGCGCAGCGCGTCGAGCAGCGCATAGGTGACGCGCCAGCCCTCCGCCCGCGCCGCCACGTACTCCGGCTGCGTCAGATCGACCGGGGGCAGCAGCCCACGCAGCCGCACCGACAACAGCCGGTAGAGGGCAGACTGCTCCAGCATGAACCGATGCAGCGGCGGCATCGGCGGCGCGGTCGCCGCGATGGGAGTCAGCCCGCCTGACTCGTCCAGCGCGAAATACGGACGCGGATGCACCCAGTCGATCGACATGGCAGCGAACGCCGGATGATTGTCCATGATGTCGTTATGTGGGGTGAAGACGAGCAGCACTGCGTCGGGACGATCGGCGAAAGAGTCGCCGTAGCGCTGAAAGTAAAGCCAGTTTTGCGCGGTGCTGTAGCCCGCGTGCCCGGCGGCGTAGACCTCGGTCGGCGCGGACGCATCGAGCAGCGGATCGAGCTGTCTGAAAAAAGTATCCTCGACGGGCACCTCCAGCGCTGCCACCAGCGAGTCGCCCAGAATCAGCAGATTACGCGCGCCGGGGTCGGGGGTGCTGTGTTCGATGTCGTGGGCGCCGCGTCGATTGAGTCGTACCTGGCTGTTGAATTCACGCGGACAGCCGACGCTGAACCAGGCGCCGCTCGCCTCTGGACGATAGCGCCAGCCCAGCACCGAGTCCGGTATGGCGAACGACGCCGGATACAGCGGCACGACGCGGACGGCGATCTCCAGCAGCACCAGCGTGACAGCAAAGGCGCCCAGAATCAGCGCGATCCGCCGGGCGACGGCGCCGCGTCCGCTGGAGCGTGACGGTGACGGCGGCAGAGCGGTGGCAGCGGTTGGCGCGGTTGGCGCGGTTGGCGCGGTTGGCGCGGTTGGCGCGGTTGGCGCGGTTGGCGCGGTTGGCGCGGTTGGCGCGGTTGGAGCAGTTGGTAATGATGGCGGGCTGTCAGTCAAGCGGCAGTTCCTCGATCTCGAAGGCGCGGGCGGGCTGCGTGCGCCCGCGTATCTTCAGCTCACCGAGCGGCTTGGGCGTGACCAGGTGCGTCAGCCCGCCTGCGACGGCTTCGTCGATCAGGATTTGCCCTGGGCGCGCCGCCTCGGTCAGTCGCCGGGCGACGTTGACCACATCGCCAATGGCGGTGTAATTGACGGTGTTTTCCCCGCCGACATAGCCGACGATCGCCTCGCCCGTGCCGATGCCGACTCCGAATGCCACATCCTCGGAGCGCTGTTCGCTCATCTCGTGGATCGCCCGCTGGAGCATCACCCCGGCGCGTGCCGCCTCGACGATGTGGTTCGGCTGGGCGTGCGGCGCGCCGAAGATCGCCATCAGCCCATCGCCCATATATTTGTCGATCGCCCCACCATGCGCCAGGATCACATCGCCTGCCAGACTCAGATAGGCATTCAGCATGTCCAGCAGTGCCGATGCAGGCATATTTTCAGCGTAACGGGTGTAGCCACGCATGTCGGCAAACAGGATGGTCACGACGCGGTTTTCGCCGCCAGGACGCAGCGATTCCGGCTGCGCGACCACTTTTTCGACCACGCCCGGCGGGACAAAGCGCCCGAAGCTGTTGACAATCTGCGTCTTTTCGCGGTCTTTGGTCTGACGCAGGCGCTCGTAGTTGCGCGAATTTTCGATGGCGATCGCGCCGTAGTCACTGAGCGCGCTCAACAACGCGCAGTGGTGCTCGGTGAATGGGGCAGCGCTGCCGGTCTGGTTGGTCACCTCCAGCACGCCGATGACCGTCTCATGGATGATCAGCGGCGCGGCTGCCGACACCCCCGCGCGTTCGCCTGCCGCGTGAACCAGCGGCTTGCGTTCGGCGGCGACGCGCATGGCAAAGCTGTCCTGTGCGGGCACGCTGGCGGACACTGCCCGCCCCGCCCCGCGTTTGCGCATCGCCCGGCAGGTCAGCTTGTCGCCGTCGAGCAGATAGAGCGCGCCCTCTTCCGCCTCCGCCACCTTGACGGCGGCTTCGACGATGCGCGGCAGCAGCAGATCGAGATCGGTGATGCTGGTGACGCTCTTGCCAATGCTGTAGAGGATGTTGAGCTCGCTCAGGCTGCGTTGCAGTTGGCGATTTGAGCCGATCAAGCGCTCGGTCAGCGCTTCTTTTTCGCGGCGCAGCCGGGTATCGCCCAGGCTGCGCTGGATCGCCATCAGCATTTCTTCGACGCTGAAGGGCTTCTTGACGTAATCTTTGACGCCCAGACGATAAACCTCGACGGCGATCTCTTCCGAGCCGTAAAAGGTCATCAGCACGACCGGAATATCGATGCTTTGCTCGGTCATCGCCTGCAGCATCTCGATCCCGTTCATGCGTGGCATCTGCAGATCGAGCAGGATCAGGTCTGGCTTGTGCTTGATTGCCAGATCGAGACCCTCGCGCCCATCACGCGCCATCAACGTATCGTAGCCGTTGGGCTTGAGGATGTAATCAGCGATGAATTCACGGCTTTCACGCCCATCGTCCACGATCAGGATTCGTTCCACGATCGATAACCTCTGCTTGTCTCAACAGTCTGTGCGTCGTTCAGGTCGTGCGCTATCAAATTGCTGCAACAGACGATACACGCAACTGACAAGGGGTTGGCATATCAGACCCTTGCAAAGCTTGTCCGCCGCGCTATTCCTTACAATTTCCACACCATCTAGTATAGAGTATGTGTGCGATCGCCGCTGGCATAAACCGCATCTGTTGCTAAAGCATTAGAAATTTTTCACGAATTTAATTTTTCGATTGCCCCCGACTGGGTTCAGGACTATAATGAGTCGATTGAATGGTGATCATCGGGGGTGATCCCGTGAACGATTTGCAACCACCTCTCCCCGCCCGCCCTCGTCTGCAACAACACGCCTTCCGCGAAATGGTCGATCTGGTGCTGTGGATTGGGCTGCTGTTCACGCTGGTGAACCTGGCGACGGCGCGTTATGTCGTCGAGGGCATCAGCATGGCGCCGAATTTCGCCACCGGGGAGTACATTCTCGTCAGCCGCCTGCACTATCTGCTCGCCGATCCGCAGCGCGGTGACATCGTGGTCTTTCACTACCCCGGCAATCCGACCCAGGATTACATCAAACGGGTGATCGGCGTCCCCGGTGATGCGGTCGAGATACGTGACCGCCTGGTCTACGTCAACGGCGAGGCGCTCGATGAGCCGTACATCAACGAACTGTGCGAATTTTCCTGTCCCGACAACCGTTGGGATGTCAGCGACGATCAGGTCTTCGTCATGGGCGACAACCGCAATCACAGCAGCGATTCGCGCGCGTTTGGCGTGGTCGAGCGGCGCTTCATCGTCGGCGAGGCACTGCTTCGTTACTTACCACTGAATAAGACTGGCACGGTAGACTCGATCGCTTATCCCAAATAAGTGGTTGGGATATTGGGATATATTCGCCGTAATCTTGGGATAAAAGATGATCGACTCGTCACCACGCAGCGCAGTGATTGCCCGCCCACGTCTCCAGCGTTCGCGCCTGATCGTCGAGGTATTCGACACGGTGCTGCTGATCGCGCTGGTCTACACGCTGGTCAATCTGGCGACGGTGCGCTTTTTCATTGAAGGCGCCAGTATGCAGCCGTCGTTCTACGAAGGGCAAAATCTGATCGTCAGCCGGGTGCATTATCTGCTCGGTGATCCACAGCGCGGCGATGTGGTCGTCCTCGACCCACCGGGCGACGACGACGGCGAAAATCCGCTGCTGCTCAAGCGCCTGATCGGGCTGCCCGGCGAAACCGTCAGCCTGCGCGACGGGCAGTTGTACATCGATGATGCGCTGCGCGTGGAGCCGTACATCAAAGAAGCCTGCACCCGCTCGACCTGTCAGGACAGTACCTGGGAGATTCCGCCCGGATCGTATTTTTTCATGGGCGATAACCGCAACAACAGCCGCGACTCACGCGCCTTTGGCGTTGTGACCCGCGACCGGATCATTGGCGAGGTGGTGGTGCGCTACTGGCCTCTGTCGGAGGTCGGCATCGTCATCCGCCATCGCTTTTCGGAGGCACCTTAGGCAAAGGAGCTTGACGTTCTCATGTTGACCCAGACGAAACCGACTCAAAAACAAACCTGCCCGCGCTGTCATCTGGGCACCATGCACGCCCGGAATGTCCCGTATACCACCGTCTATCGGGGGGCGCTGTTCAGCGTGCCCGCTGTCCCGGCATGGCAGTGCGATATCTGCGCCTATCTGGAATACGATGAAGACGTGATGGCACGCATGGAAGCGCTCGTCGGTGAGACACTGCTGCCCCACGAGGCAGCGGAAACCGAATCGAAGCTGCCGCCGTTCGAGGCGGACGGCGAACGCGAACCGGGCGACAAAAAATCGCGCACGCGCGTGAAGCCGTGATCGCAGCATCATTTCCGGGGGGTGCGACAGACATACTGGCGCGCCCCCGTCAATCAAATCGACCTCAGCCCTGCCCAATAAAACAGGATAAACGATGGCGCATGTGCTAGTCGTCGAGGACAATACCGATAACCTGACCCTGATGTGCGACATTCTCGACGCGCTCGGCTACTCGACCTCGGTCGCGGGCAATGGCGCCGAGGGGATCGTGCTGGCACAGCAGCAGCAGCCCGATCTGATCCTGATGGACTTGTCGATGCCACAAATGGACGGCTGGACAGCGACACGGCTGCTCAAGGACGACCCGACGACCGCGCATATCCCGGTGATCGCCCTGACCGCGCACGCGATGGCGGGCGATCGGGAACGGGCACTGGCAGCCGGGGCGGACGATTACGTCACCAAGCCGATCGCGCTGAAAGAATTTTCGCTTAAAATACGCGAATATTTACCCTGACTCTGTTCACGGAACGCTCACGTCAGAATCGCCGCCGCCAGTGCGTCCATATTGGTATGAGACAAATCCTGTTTACGAGGAGTGACCCGCATGGCAATTGAAACTGCGACTCTGGGTGGCGGCTGTTTTTGGTGCACCGAAGCGGTCTACGACCAGCTCAAAGGCGTGACCGATGTGGTATCCGGCTATATGGGCGGCAAAACGCCGAACCCGACTTATGAGCTAATCTGCACCGGCGCCACCGGACATGCCGAGGTGGTGCAGGTGCAGTTCGACAATGAGATCGTCCGCTTCGAGGATGTCCTGAACGTGTTTTTCACCATCCACGACCCGACCACGCTCAATCGTCAGGGCGCCGACGTGGGCACACAGTATCGCTCGGTGATTTTCACACACAGCGATGCGCAAAAGACCAGCGCCAGCAACGTGATCGCCGATCTGACAGGTCAGCGCCTGTTCGATGCGCCGATCGTGACCGAGGTCAGCCCGGTACAGCCCTTCTACCCGGCGGAGGATTATCATCAGGAATACTTCGCGCGCAACCCGCAGCAGGGTTACTGCCGCGTGGTCGTGGCGCCCAAGGTGGCGAAATTCCGCAAGCAGTACATGGAGCGGCTGAAAGCCTAAAGTCATCTTCAGACGGGGCATGGCGCGCTGCCATGCCCCGTCAAGAAAAAAGCAGAAAAAAAGCAAAGATAAAAGGGTACTCTCAGCCCTCATCCTGAATCCCTCAGCCTGATGTCAGCCTGATGGTACAGGGGCTATAAGAACCGCTTTGAGTTAATTTTCTTCCTTTCTCTTCTCTTCTGTGTCTGGTTCAATCTTTTATCTGTTTTCTTGGCTGATGGACTACTGCTGTCCACAACCTCACCTGAACGATCCGCCCGTGTCGGAGTATCATAGGCTCCGGTTCATACAGGAGACCGACACATGAAACCCCGTACCCGCAGACGCCCCTCCAAACAGCGCCCCGGCGATCCGCTGTGGTTCAAGGACGCCGTGTTTTACCAGATGCGCATCGCCTCGTTCGCGGACAGCGACGGCGACGGCATCGGTGACTTTCGCGGCGCGCTGGCAAAGATCGATTATCTGCACGACCTGGGCGTCAACACGCTGTGGATGCTGCCCTTCTATCCCTCGCCCGCCCGCGACGACGGCTACGACATCGCCGACTACATGAATATCGCGCCGCAGTATGGCACGCTCGACGACTTTCGCGCCTTCATGGACGCAGCCCGCGCCCGCGATATGCACGTCATCACCGAGCTGGTCGTCAACCACACCAGCGACCAGCACGCCTGGTTTCAGCGTGCCCGTCGCGCGCCCAAGGGCAGCCCGGAACGCGACTTTTACGTCTGGAGCGATGACAACACCAAATACAGCGATGTCCGCATCATCTTTGGCGATTTTGAGCCGAGTAACTGGACATGGGATCCCGTCGCGGAGCAATTCTACTGGCACCGCTTCTATCACCACCAGCCCGACTTAAACTTCGATAATCCGCTGGTGCATGACGCCGTTCTCGGCGCGCTCGATTTTTGGATGGACATGGGCGTCGATGGGGTGCGCCTGGACGCCATTCCCTATCTGTACGAGCGCGAGGGGGGGAACGGGGAGAGCCTGCCCGAAACGCACGCCTTCATCAAGAAGATGCGCGCCCATGCCGAGGCGCGTCACCCCGGCAAGGTGCTGCTGGCGGAGGCGAACCAGTGGCCCGAGGCGATGGTCGATTATTTTGGTAACGGCGACGAGTGCAACATGGCATTCCACTTTCCGCTGATGCCGCGCCTGTATCTGGCGCTGCGCAACGAGGAACGCTATCCGATCGTCGATATCATGACGCAGACTCCGGCGATCCCCGACACCTGTCAATGGGCGCTGTTTTTGCGCAATCACGACGAGCTGACGCTGGAGATGGTCACCGAGGAAGAGCGCGAGACGATGCGCCGCGCCTATGCGCCCGAAAAGCCGATGCGCGTCAACCTGGGGATCCGCCGCCGCCTGGCAACGATGTTCAACGGCGACCGCCGCGCGTTGGAAGTGATGAACGCGCTGCTGTTTTCGCTGCCTGGCACGCCGATCGTGTACTACGGCGACGAGATCGGCATGGGCGACAATGTCTATCTGCACGATCGCAACGGGGTGCGTACCCCGATGCAGTGGAGTCCGGATCGCAATGCCGGTTTCAGCAGCGCCAACCCGCAAAGACTGCTGCTGCCGCCGATCACCGATCCGGCGTATCACTATGAGGCGATCAATGTCGAGCTGCAGCAGGCGAATCCGGCATCGCTGCTGTGGTGGATGAAGCGCATGATCGCCGTGCGCCGCCGCTATCGCGCGTTCGGGCGCGGGTCGATCGAGTTTCTCGCCCCGGCGAACGGAAAAATCCTGGCGTTCATCCGCCGTTATCAGGACGCCGACCGCGACGAGACGATCCTGTGCGTCGTCAACCTGTCGCGCCACCCGCAGAGCGTCGCACTCGATCTGCGCGCCTTCGACGGAGTGATCCCGATCGAGCTGTTCGGCGGGTCGGCATTTCCGGCGATCGGCGCCGATGGTGCCTATACGCTGACGATGGGCGGTCACAATTTCTACTGGTTCGAGCTGCCGCCGCGCGTCGAGTCCGAGCTGGCGGCGGACGAGCGCGCGACGCTGACGGTGCGCGGCAGCTGGCACACGCTGTTCGACGCGGCATTCCGCCCGGAGCTGACCGAGGCGCTGGCAGGCTATTTGCTCAAGCGTCCAGAACTGGCGCGCCGCGCCGCTGCACTGCAATCGGCAGCCTACGAGGACGCGCACGGATTGGGGCGTGCCGGGGCGCTGACGCTCATTCGGCTGCGCTTCAGCGATGAAGGCGAGGACGCGCTCTATCTGCTGAACCTGACCTATGCGCCAGCGGAGGGCGCCGAAGCTGGCTTGGGCGAGCCGATCGCGGATGTGCAGAGCGCCGAGGGACGCGGCATCCTGATCGACGCGGGCAAGAGCGCGCTGCTGCACGGGGCGCTGCTGGATGCGATCCACACGCGGCACACGCTGGCAGGCATGAGCGGATCGTTCATCGCCAGCACCACCGAGCGCGCGGCTCCCGATCAGGCTGAACGACTCGATCTGCTGTCCGCGCTGGACGCGGGCAGCGCGCCAGCACTGGAATTCGGACGCCGCTTTGCCGGTCAGGGGAATGTCCCGGTCGTGCCGCTGCTCGGCACACTGGAATATCTGAAGCGCGGCGGGGACGAGGCGATCACGGTCGCACTGCTGTTCGCTGACCTGACGACGCACCAGTCTATCGACGGGGTGATTCACGATCGTTTGATCCGCTTTTATGAAGAACGGCTGGCGGCGAAAGTTCCCGCGCCCGTCCTGACCGGGGACGCGCTGGCGCTCTCGTTCGATGCGATTCCGGAGTCGATCAACGAGGCGGTCGGCGGCGATACGCTGGTGCTGGCGCGTCAGATCGGGACGCGGCTGGCGCACCTGCACAGCACGCTCGCGGACTCGAAAGGCGATCCGGCATTCGCGCCAGAGCCATACGGGCTGAATTATCAGCGCGCTCTGTACCAATCGTTGTTCAACATGACGACCCGCACAGTGCGCGCAGCGGCGGCATATCATCGTAGGGGAGAGGCGGATCCGATCGTGCGCTTTTCGACGGCTGAGACGCGCATCCTGACGCGGCTGAAACGGATCGTCGGACGCAAGATCGACGGTATGCGTGTGCGCACGCATGGCGCGCTCGACCTGGCGCACATCGTCCGGTCGGGCGATGATCTGCGTTTCGTTGGTTTTGGCGATGATCAGACCATCCCGCTCACCGAGCGCCGTCTGAAACGCTCGCCGCTGCGCGATGTCGCCGCCCTCATGCGCGCCTTCGATCTGGCGGCGCTGCTGACCATCGACGCCGCCGATACGCGCGTCGCGCCCGATGTGCGTCCGTTCCTGCGCTCCTGGGCGCATGTGTGGCGTGCTTATGTGAACGCGGCTGTGTTGCAGGGTTATTTCGCGGCGATCGCGCCGGGTGTCATTCCCAAGGCTGATTCGGATCGCAGATTAGTATTGGAAACCGCCCTGATCGAGCGCCTGCTGATGTGGATCGACCGTGCGATCGAGATGGACGATGCCAGCACGGGCAATACCAGGCTTGTCTCTAAGGTTGAATTGCTGCTAGGAGAATTGGACGCCGATGCTTCCCTCTGATCGCTATGCGCTGCCGCTCGACCCGCCCGCGCCGACGCCGGAACAAGGCGCGTTTTATCGGGGCGACGGCACGACCGATTTTTGTGTGTGGGCGCCGCTGGTGGCGCACATCGAGCTGCACCTGACCGCGCCGACCGACCAGCTCATCCCGATGGCAAAAGGCGCCGACGGCTATCACCGCGTCACCGTCCCCGCCGGACTGGCTGCGCCGGGCGCGCGCTATCTGTATCGGCTGGACGAGCGTGCCGAGCGACCTGATCCGGCGTCGCGCGCGCAGCCAGACGGCGTTCATGCCGCGTCGATGGTCGTCGATCTGCCGCCGCTGGACAGCACGGGCTGGCACGGACTGCCGATGCGTGACCTGATCTGCTACGAGCTGCATGTCGGCACCTTCACCGAGGCAGGCACCTTCGAGGCGATCATCCCGCATCTCGATACGCTGCACGGGATCGGCATCACCGCCATCGAGATCATGCCGGTCGCAGCCTTTCCCGGCGCGCGCAACTGGGGGTATGACGGCGCCTATTTTTACGCCGCTCAAGAGTCCTACGGCGGCGCCTACGGCTTTCGCAAGCTGATCGAGGCGGCACATGCGCGCGGGATCGCGGTCATCCTCGATGTGGTCTACAACCACCTCGGACCGGAAGGCAACTATCTGCGCGAATTCGCGCCTTACTTCACCGGGCATTACCGCACCCCCTGGGGACTGGCACTCAATTTCGACGGTCGCGACTCCGATCATGTGCGTGCCTACATCACCAACAACATCCGCTGGTGGACGCATGTCGGCGTCGATGGCTTTCGGCTCGACGCCGTGCAGGAGCTGTACGACATGACCTCGTACCACATCCTGCGCGAGATCGCCGACACCGCCGCCGAATGCTCGATCGCCCTCGACCGCAAAATCCTGATCATCGCGGAGAGCAGCCTCAACGATCCGCGCCTGACCGACTCGCCGGAACGCAACGGCTACGGATTGGACGGTGAATGGGCGGACGACTTTCATCACGCCGTTCACGCCGTCATCACCGGAGAGCTGATGGGCTACTACGCCGACTTTGGGCTGCTGGACACGCTGGCGCGCACGCTGCGCCAGGGCTACGCGCGCACGGGCGTGTATTCACGCACGCGCGGGCGGCGTCATGGGACGATGCCGCCGCCGCACATGACGGCGGACAAGTTCGTCGTGTGCGTGCAGAATCACGATCAGATCGGCAATCGCACCATCGGCGATCGCCTGACCGCGACGCTCGATTTCGAGGCGCTCAAGCTGCTGGCTGGCTTGCTGCTGCTATCACCCTATGTGCCGCTGCTGTTCATGGGCGAGGAGTACGGCGAGGTAGCGCCGTTTCCGTTTTTCGTCGATCACGGTGACCCGGCGGTGCTGGAGGCGACCCGACGCGGACGTGCGGAAGAAATGCGCCTGTACGAGTTGAGCATCGCCATGCCCGACCCTGGCGACGCCGCGACCTTCCAGAGCGCCAAGCTCAACCACGCGCTGCGCGGAGAAGGGCGCCACAAGACGCTGCAAGACCTGTATACCCGGCTGATCACCCTGCGGCGCACACATCCGGCGCTGTCGCAGCCGAGCAAGGACGATCTGACGGTCAGCGCCGACGAGACGACAAAAGTTCTGACGCTGCGCCGCTGGCATACGGGCGCTGAAGCGATCGCCGTCTATAATTTCGGGACGACCGTGAGCGAGGTCGTGCTGCCCGCCGCGCGTGAGGGCGGCGCGTGGACGCTGCTTTTGTGTTCGTGGACGAGCGAATGGGGTGGGCTGGAGTCGCTGGCGGCGGCGCCGGATGGCGTGTCTGGCGCGGTGGCGATCGCTGTGCCCGCGCACGGGTTTGCGCTCTACGCGGCGGGGTGAACGGGTGGGCGACTCAATGGATCGGTCGCCCACTCTTCTTTTTTTGTAACTATTCAGCCCTCACCCTAAATCCTTCTCCCTGATGGAGAAGGAGCAGGGGTTGAGGGCGTAGTAGTTACCGTTTTTTATCGAACTTTCACAGACTTTCCCCCTCGAATATCTTTGCAACGGACACGCTAAATCCGGGAAAGAGTGCATCATTCGTGAGCGTGTCATCAGCCGTCAACGTGCGAATGCTGTCGTCTGCGGCGTCGTAGATCTCGATCGTTTTTTTTGCCGGAAAGACCAGCCATACCAACCTGGCGCCGTGATCGATGTAATAATTGGCTTTGAGCCGCATTTTGGCGCAGGTATCGCGCGGTGACTTCACCTCGACCACCAGATCAGGCATGATCGGAAGCGGTGCGCCGCCGTCGAATGCGCCGTGCGTGGCAGCGACAAATACAATATCAGGTTGTCGGGAGTTGAATTGATCGTTTGGCAGATTGATACGGAGTTCGGGGACCAATCGACCTAGACGCTGTTGCAAAATAAAGTACCCAAGGATGATGGTGAAGTAGCCAGAAATACTCGCGTGATCCCAATCAGGCATCGCTTTCTCCCCCATAATGCCGTCGATCAATTCAAAGTTGCGATCCTCGATATCGAGTTCGAGCAGCCGTGCCTCGAATGCCTGGACGGTCATCTGTGTTTCCTGGAGCGGAGTCGACTCCGGGACAATCACGTTCTCTTCGATGGTCGTGGTCATGTCCGTCACCCTCTCACCTAAGCGATCGCTTCTATTGTACAATCATCTGGTATAGACAAAGTCAATTGCCCCCGACTCACAGGAGAGTGCCAGCATGGCGAAAGCCTACGATGTCGTCGTGTTAGGCGCGGGACCTGGTGGCTACGTCGCCGCCATCCGCGCCAGCCAGCTCGGTCTCAAGACCGCCATCATCGAAAAGAAATACTGGGGCGGCGTGTGCCTCAATGTCGGCTGCATCCCGTCGAAGGCGCTGCTGCGCAATGCCGAACTCGCCAGCATCATCAGGAACGATTCGGAGAAATTCGGGATCAAAATCGAGGGTACGGTCACCTTCGACTACGGACAGGCATACCGTCGCAGCCGCAATGTCGCGGACGGGCGCGTCAAGGGCGTGCATTTCCTGATGCGCAAGAATAAGATCGACGAATTCGACGGCTGGGGCAATTTTACCGATGCCAACACGGTCGAGGTCGCGCTCAACGACGGCAAGAGCGAGACGCTGACGTTCAAGCACGCGATTCTCTCCCCCGGCGCCAATACCCGCCTGATCCCGAACACCCAGCTCTCCAAAAATGTCGTCACCTACGAAGAACAGATCATGGAAGAGACACTACCCAGGTCGATCATCATCGCGGGCGGCGGCGCGATCGGCTGTGAATTTGCCTACATCATGCACAACTACGGCGTGCAGGTGACGATCGTCGAATTCCTGGATCATCTGCTGCCGCTGGAAGACGAAGATGTGTCCGCCGAGCTGGAAAAGCATTATCGGCGCATGGGCGTCAATGTGCTGACCAAGACCAGGGTGGACAAGATCGAGGACAAGGGCGATCGCGTCGAGGTCACGATCACCGCGCCTGAAGGCGGGCAGCAGGTGCTGACCGCCGACCGCGTGATGCAGGCGATCGGTTTCAAGCCGCGCACCGAGGGGTTCGGATTGGAAAAGACCGGCGTGGCGCTGACCGATCGCGGCGCCATCGCCATCGACGGACACATGCGCACCAACGTTCCCCACATCTACGCCATCGGCGATGTGACCGCCAAGCTGATGCTGGCGCACGTCGCGGAGGCGATGGGGGTGATCGCGGCGGAGAACATCGCTGGCGCGCACACCATCGAGCTTGATTTTGACATGATGCCGCGCGCGACCTACTGCCAGCCGCAGGTCGCCAGCTTTGGCTACACCGAGAAACAGGCGCGCGAACGCGGCTACGAGATCAACGTCGCCAAGTTTCCGTTCCAGGCGAATGGCAAGGCGCACGGTCTGGGCGATGCCAACGGCTTCGTCAAGCTGATCAGCGACAAGAAATACGGCGAAATTCTGGGGGCGCATCTGATAGGACCGGATGTGACCGAGCTGCTGCCGGAATTGACGCTGGCGCGCTACGCTGAATTGACAGCGGAAGAGATCGCCCGCAATGTCCACGCCCACCCGACTCTGAGCGAGGCGGTCAAAGAAGCAGCGCATGGGCTGGAAGGTCAGATGATCAACTTCTAGGTCGCTGTTGTTGTAGTCTCTGATCGGGACGAAACGATCTCTCGTCCCGATCAGGCATCCACGAAAATCTCCGCCACAGCCAGTGTGAAGCCAGGGAGCAGCGTCCCGCCGTCGAGCGTATCGTCTTCCAGCAGCACGACCGGCGGTCGTTTGGCAGAAAAGACCGTGACCTGCTTATATTTTGGATCGACCAGCCACACCAATTGCGACCCATTGGTGAGATAACAGGATGCCTGTAACTGCTCAGGGGATATAGCCAAAGGGGAAGAAATGGGCTATAAAGTTGGGCATGAACAGCGAACGCGAAGCAGAACTCCCAGCCATAATCCGAGAACAGCAGCAGATAATCGAGCGGTTGAGCGCCGAGATCGCTGAACTGAAGACACAGCTTGCCAAGCACAGCCGCAACAGCAGCAAGCCGCCGAGCAGCGATGGGCTGAAAAAGCCCGCTCCCAAGAGCCAGCGCGAGCAAGGGAAAC